>Ga0099364_10000755_pt1 | contig 54939 bp, 51 predicted proteins | sample TergutTh196P3_FD_73070 | JGI IMG/M metagenome (GOLD analysis project Ga0099364, IMG submission 73070) | Microcerotermes parvus P3 segment gut microbial communities from Pointe-Noire, Republic of the Congo - Th196 P3 | ecosystem: Host-associated > Arthropoda: Insects > Digestive system > Gut ... | reverse complement strand
TTTGCTGGAGATGTTTGTTTTTTGTAGAATGCTTAGGTGCTGGGCGGCAGTGTCACCCGGTGGAGTCACTGTATTTATTTGCTAAGGCCGGTTAGTGGGCGATTAACTCAGCGGCGAGAGTACTACCTTCACACGGTAGGAGTCACTGGTTCAAGTCCAGTATCGCCCACTAACCGGCGTTTTTTTTAAGTTCGATATCGCCCAAAAAACAATTCGGGCTTATTGCTGGTACCGCCCATTAACCGGCGGTTGGCAAAATTGGGGCAAATCTGTACTGTTATTTCGATGAGATTTAAATTATGTATAGCCGGCTTTTTATTGGGGTGTGTGATGTCTGTAGTCCCGCAGGAAAATACAAGGTTAGACCGTGATATAAGCGAACTGCTGAGTAAAAATGATTTTGAAGAGATTGTGCAGTTTATATTGGATAATGGGGACAGAAGAACATATTGCAATATGTATAATAATAATCCGCATTACAGGATAGAAGATTTTAGTATTTATTTAAATCCAATTTCTCAATTCATCAACTTTACAAGAGATAATTTATCAACACTGGCCGGTGAATATGACGAAATGGTAATTATGGATCAAAACTCGACTTACTTGTATTATTATATAAAACTTTCTGGTGAAAGGATTTGGGTATACGATCCTTATGAAATAAAAAAGATAGATTATAGAAATGATATAATAAAGAAATATATGCCCAAATTAAAAGGGCTAATTAGATAGGCCCTCGACCTTTGTACATTTTTGAAGCCGTTCTTATTGAGGACAACCTCGGGGTCACAGCTTTCTCAAAAGTGGCGAGATTGATACGTACGTTCACAGGAATAACAGCGAGCCCATATTCAGTGCCCAAGCAAGGCGCATGCAGCTATGCATTGTGGGTTAAGGCAATAAACTGGTTGACAAAACATAACAGATTATGTTATGTTTTGTCAACCTATGCGAACAACAGAATCATTAAGGATCAGACTGGAGAAACTGGCAGATCCGCAGCATTATTTATTTTCTACCGGTGATTTTTCCGTCCTTTTTCCTCAAAAAACACCAACTGCCTTAATGGTAATGCTGGGGCGTGCGGTAAAAAATGGCAGTTTAGAAAGAGTCTGCCGGGGTTACTATATTTATCCAAGGACAGCATACCCCAAAGACCTGCTCTTATTCCATCTGGCAGCCCGCATGCGTGCAGATTATTTCTGTTATCTTAGTTTAGAAACAGTTTTAAGCGAAAATGGCATTATTTCCCAGATTCCGCTGGGATGTATTACATTAATGACCTCGGGACGTTCCGGGGTTATAAGCTGCGGCAGATTTGGCAGAATTGAATTTACCCATACAAAAAAAACACCGGCAAGTATAGGACATTTACTTACATACGATTTTCGTTATGGATTGTGGCGGGCATCAACAGAATTGGCCCTATCTGACTTACGCATGACGGGCAGGGAGAAACTTTATGAATTTATTTGAACAAGCAGTCAATGAACTGTTGGCAAAGCAGCAGGATTATGCCGTTCTCCGTCCGGCAGTGGAGAAAGAAATTCTGCATCAGGACATCTTACGAACACTTGCAAAAACGGGCTCTTTAAAAGAATTAACTTTTATTGGCGGAACATGCCTACGGCTTTGTTACGGCTTTGCACGGTTAAGTGAAGACCTGGATTTTACCGGGGGTTTTGATTTTAATAAAAAGGACTTACAAGATATTGGTGATTTGCTAAAGGAGGCAATTTGGCAAAAATATAATTTAACAGTTAATGTTTTAGAACCGGTTAAGGAAGTTGGAAATATAAATACCTGGAAAGTAAAAATAATTACCGCGCCAGAACGCCCCGATCTTCCGCAGCAGCGAATACATATTGATGTTTGTTTGCTTCCAAGTTATGAACGCCGTCCGGTAATGCTAAGGAACCATTATGGAATTGAGGCAGGAACATCCGGTTTAATCATTATGGCGGAAAGCCTGGCTGAAATCCTTGCAGATAAAATTGTTACCATAGCAATGCGCCCAAACAGGGTGATGAACAGGGATTTATGGGACATTTACCGGTTAAAATCCCAAAACATTGACTTATCAATTGGTCTTGTAAAACAAAAACTGACTGATAGACGGATTGATTTTTCATATTTCAAACAATGTTATTATGACCGCTTAACTCTGCTTAAATCACAGCGGCAGGCGTTTTGGCAGGAGATGCAGCGTTTCCTAAGCCCCCAAGCTTACATTGATGAATTTACCGATGTATTGTGGTGGGAGAATTTGCTATACCTGCTAAAAGATTGGGGTAAATTCTGAACCCTCCCGCCAAATGGTTTCGGGAATTGATGCATTTTGATATCACCAAAACAGCAGCCTGGCAATTGCTTTTTTCCTTAATATAATGTATGTTTTTTGCAAGAGGAGAACTTTTTATGATATATTCAAACAAACAGTTCGGTATTATTACCCTTGCGGTAATAATCTCAATCGGGTTTGCGGCCATGTCTCTGACAGGCTGCGAGCAAGAAGGGTCTGAAGGCGGGCGAACACTTCACACCCCGCGCTACCAAACCGTGCCATATTCTCAAGCAGCGGGAAGCGGCAACGCTGGTTATGAAGTGATGATTTCCGCTTACGACGACACCCACTATTATTACGTGCTGTACCTTGGCTATATAAACAGGGTGCCGATATTGTTCCGCGATGCGGTATTGTGGAACGGAGCTCCCGCGAGCGGTTTAACGGTAGGCTTTTCAAGAGAAGAAGCAACAGAAGAAATGGTATCGAATTCCATAATGATAGCCAGCTCGGAGACTGTTTCAAAGGCTCAGGAACTTAACTATGGCTTAACGTTGGGGATGGAAGCGAGCGCTAAAGGAGGCTTTTTGGGAATTGCGGAAGTTGGCTGGAAGGCCAGCGTTTCGGCGACCGTTGGCGGTTCTACCACCTGGGGCAGCGAAGCCAGCCGTTCCAGGGAAAGCACTGTTGAAACTGCTACAACAAAATCAACCGGAACGACCGACTCATTGGAATTTACTGTTATGGGTGATGATCCGCATGGAAAGTATCGATATACCTTATTCGGAACCACAGATGTCTATATAGTGATGCAGACAAATAAAGACCCGCAAACAATGGCTGATATTACCGATTCTTATATATCATTTTGCGGTCGCCCCGATACCTTTGCGTGGGGAGTAGACTACGAGCCGGATGAAAACGGCACATTCAAGAAAAATGTAAGCAGTAATTTATTGGAACTCCCCGACCTGGATTTTTCAAGCCTTGTGATTCCGACCACTCCGGTTGCAGAGGTTCAAATTCCCAAGCCTGCAGCGCCTACAGCAGACCCTCCGGGAAGCACTTATGTATCTGCAGTAAGCGTAACGCTTTCCAGCGTTAATACGGATTCGAAAATTTACTACACCACCAATAACAGCGAGCCCACCGCGTCCAGTACCCTTTATACCGGGCCAGTTACAGTATCCAGCAGCTGTGTTCTGAAAGCCGTTGCCATAAGGGACGGAGCCCCTGCAAGCGATGTAATGACAGAAACTTATACCATTACTCCGGGCAGGCAACAAGAATATTTTAGACAGACATATACAATTTCCAGGGCAAATGGAGGCACAGTTACAAAGGTACAAGGAGACGGGAATATAGACAGCAAACCCGGTAAGAATACAGACTGGGACGTTGATGTTTCTCTCGCACCAAGAGGAAACAATGCCGTTGCTACAGTTACCTATCATGTCAGAGAGAAGGGGGGTGATAATTCTATTCTCAAGCTCACTCAAGAAATTACTATACCGTTAAATAAAAGTGATATTCGAATTGAATATCCTTACAATCAATATTTTGTATCGGGTACAATTACAGGTCAGCAACACGGGGGTGTCTGGAAATTAAATCCTCATGATCCCGTAGGAGGGCCAATATACAGCCTGCGGGTTTGGATTGACGGCTCAGGCAGTGATGAAGGTAACATTAAGGTAGAATTGACGTTGGGATTCAATTACACGCACCAGCCGTAGGGATTACGCAATAGCTTAACATGCGGATAAATCAACAACCCCGCCCTGAAGGGACGGGGTATGTTGTTTTTTTATTAACCAAAATCTAACAACCAGAAAATCAAACCTTAACAATTAAATTTCACCCTATACTCAGTATTTGAATATCTGCGCTTTTGCGGATATAAAAACCAGGAGGTTTAATCATTATGAAAAAGAACATTAAGGTTTCCCCTTAATGTTAACCTATCTTTTTTCCTCCTAAAAAGATATGGGTACATTTAAAAAAGTAGGGCCCCCATTATCCTTTCTGGTATCTTTTAAGGAGGCCAGAAAGGATTTTATTTTTGCTGTAAATACAATGGGAAGGATGGGGCTGAAAATCCCTTTAACATTTTTTTCAGCCGTAATGGTCAATACGCTGCCTGTAAAAAGTTGAAAGCCACATTAGAGGCAATGTGAAGATCCGATTCATCATCTCTAAAAACAGTACGAAAAGCGTTGTACCATTCGACCAGTGAGTCTAATTCATGGATAGAAAATGTCAATTTATTCAGTTGAAGTTTGAAGAAATTTTTAGGCACTTTTTGCCGTATTTCATACAAGATGTGCTGAATGAATCCACTTTCATAGCGGGCACTGTGAGGATAACAAAAATAATCGCAAATGTAATGTGCCAGAATACCCAGTTGAAACGAAAAAAGCCGCGGTCTTTTTTTGAGTTTATCCAGTTTTTTCCTGATAAACTCCCGGGATTGTTTGTACCTGTGGGGGCACCACAGATATGAATGGATTAAATCGGGAAAGAGGTTTCCCAGGAGAAACAGTTTCTCGTGGATAATATGGCCCGATTCCTTCAGCTCAGAGCAGACATTTTTTCCAATCATGTAATGAATTCTTAATGTCATAACGTCCTCCCAATATCAGAATATTTCTTATTGATATCATTTACGGAAAATTATAAAAATATTTTATAAAACCAATGTGAGGAGTATGTTAAAAATATGCAAAAAATTATCAGCAATATTCACTCAGGCTTAACAGAAAACTAATATATTATTGCCGGTTTCTTAATATCCAATGAATAATTCTCTTTTATTTCTTAACTCAGACGGGGGGATTTATATGAGAATTGCATATTTTACCGACACATATATGCCTGAAATAAACGGCGTAACCAACACCTTATCAAGACTTGGAGCCTACCTAGATTCAAAAAACGTTCATCACATGGTCTTTGCTCCTGTATATAACGTGGGTGATGCCGGCAACGTTTCTCAACACCGTAGAATCGTCCGTTATAAAGGCATTACTACCGCTCTTTCCACCGAGAGCCGCCTGGCTTTTCCGGCTTTTTGGGACGTAGATAATATATGCGATATGTTTAAACCGGACATTATCCATGTTACTACCGAATTGGGGATAGGCTTCAGGGGTATGCGTTATGCGCTTTCCCGTAATGTACCGCTTGTAATGAGTTATCATACTGATTATTGTAAATACTTAAAATATCACAATCTGGAAATTTTTCGCCCCTTGCTTGAAAAATACCTTGAATGGTTTTACAGTTTTTCTGATCGTACCCTGGCTCCGTCGCGGCATACCATGGAGGAACTTTTTCGCAAAGGTTTCTGCAATCTCCATCTCTGGTCACGCGGCATCGACACAAGGTGTTTTAACCCTGCATACCGGAACATGGAATTACGCGATACACTTGGAAAGGACAAGTTTATTTTTCTTTATGTGGGACGGCTTTCGCGCGAGAAAAACCTTGATATGCTGCTTCAGGCGGCAGAAGAAATTCAACGGCGTTTTCCGGGACAGACAAGCTTTGTTTTTACAGGCGATGGTCCGTATTATAAAACCATTCAAAACTTTAGCCCCTCCAATGTACTTTGCACGGGGTTTAAACAGGGCAGGGATCTTTCAGAAATTTATGCCTCGGCGGATTGTTTTGCCTTTCCTTCAGGCACCGAAACTTTTGGCAATGTGGTCCTGGAGGCAATGGCTTCCGGACTGCCTGTGTCCGGTGTAGCAAGCGGCGGTGTAATGGATTTTCTTTCGCATGATCGCAATGCTCTGCTTTGCCCTGTTGATGACGTACAAACCTTTACAAATAATCTTGTTTCCGTTATGCAGGACAAAAGCCGGCGTCTGCGTCTTGCGAAAAATGCAAGAAAAGACAGTCTTTCCATGGACTGGAATTGCGTTTTTGACGGGCTGATTAATACATACAACGCTGTACTGGAGGAAAATTATCGGCAGCGTTATGAACAATCCGCGTAGGAGGCAGAGATGAAGGTAACATCAAGGTAGAATTGACGTTGGGATTACGCAATAGCTTTACTATGGATAAAACAACAGCCCCGTCCTGAAGGGACGGGGCTGTTGTTTTTTTACTTGGCATGTACTCCGGTTTTTTGTCCCTTGGCCTGTTTTGCAAAGGTCTGGCATCCTTCAACTACAAGGACTACGGCCAGAATTACCAGGATCGCAGAGAACAGCAGCTGAAGAACATTTGCTGAATTAACGGCGCCGCCTGTAATAGCCATTAACCTTTGGTAGAAGGTAATGCACAAGCTGGTAATGGTGGCGATGAGCATGAAGATCATTGGGAAGATGAACATCTTGTTGTTTTTACCGATGTTACCAAGCCACGCAGCGACCGCCAGCAGCGCCAAACCTGCCAAGAGTTGGTTGGCTGCACCGAAGAGGGGCCACACTCTAGCGTAACCGCCGATGGCAAGGTAGATACCAAGGAAAACGGTGACGATAGTCCCTACCCAGGGATTGGTTAGGATTTTCTTTATGCCGGTTACGTTCTCATGTGTCTCCCCCTCATCAAGGAAGAACTCGGCAAACATGTAACGGGCAAGACGGGTTGCAGTATCCAGCGAGGTTAATGCAAAGGCCGAGACAGCCAGGATGATCAGGGCGTATACCGAGTTGAACGTGTCTGTGGGGTGAAGGGTGTTTATCATGGTGGAAAGGCCCGCGGCAAAAACCTGGGTGGGTGCACCGGCGGCTATTTTATCGCTGGTGGAAAGGTAGCCAACCGCGATAAGGGAGATGACTGCCAGACAGCATTCAATCAACATACCGCCGTAGCCGATAACTTTGGCGTCTTTTTCGTTGTCCAGCTGTTTAGAGGTTGTACCGGAACCGACAAGCGAATGGAAGCCAGAAATGGCGCCGCACGCTACGGTAATGAACAACAAGGGGAAAAGGAAGCTGTTGCCGTTGATGCCGCCGAACCCATATATGGGCTGCAGGTTCATCTGAGGATTCGTTGCGAAAATACCGATAATCGCTGCCGCCATCATGCCGTACAATAAAAAGGAACTCAGGTAGTCACGCGGCTGGAGCAATATCCACACCGGGGCGACAGAGGCAATCAGAATGTATATTGCTATAAGAAACAGCCAAACATTCATCGAAAGGAATATTTGAACATTAAGGCCTATAGCTATGATGCCGACTATTGCTGCAACGCCAATTAAGGTTGAAATCAACAGTGGTGCGTTGCGGCGGTAAACGAAGAAGCCAAAAGCAATCGAGATGACAACAAACAGAACCGAAATCATCGCTGCGGTTCCGTTGACAACATTCTTTTCGCCCTCTGCGGTGAACCCGTTGAACGAGGTTGCAACTATTGAAGCAAAAGCCGCAACAACCAAGAGCAGGGTCAGGTACGCAAAAACGATAAATAGCTTTTTAGCGCGCGGACCTATATTGTCGGCGATAACCGTTCCGATAGACTGCCCCTTATGACGTATAGACGCGAAAAGAGACGAAAAATCGTGCACGGCCCCGAAGAAGATTCCCCCGATGATTATCCACAGAAAGACCGGCACCCAGCCGAAGACCGCGGCTTGGATAGGCCCGTTTATAGGGCCGGCGCCCGCAATGGAAGAAAAATGGTGTCCTAAAAGGACGGGAGCTTTGGCCGGAACATAGTCGTTCCCGTCATAAAGCTCATGTGCCGGTGTTTTTCTTTGCGGGTCAATGCCCCACTTTTTCGCCAGCCATGAACCGTAGGTAACATAGCCAATTACCAGCACTACAATTGCGATAACTAGAATTGCAATTCCACTCATAGTATCACTCCTTAATAATATTTCGAATTTGCTTACGCAAATCTCTTCCCATGTTATTTGTTACTATCTTCTCGCTCCCTATATCCAACGCAAGGGTCTTTAACGGAGAAGACCCGTAAAACCCAAATCTATAACTCTTAATGAACCTGTGCCGGCGTATAAATTTAAGAGCATCTTGTTCGGCTTCATCCGCCACAAAAACAGTGGTTACAAATGAGTACATGTGCTCTTTATGAGGCTGCACCCTTGGCAGTGCATTTTCAATGGCAAATGCTATACACTCCTTTGCCTGAAATACATCCAGCTTTTGCATACTGAACAAATAAAGATAATCGTTAACCTCAACAGCCCAAAGCTTGGCTTTTTTGGATAATACATATTTCTCTGAACGGGAACGGTACACGCAAAGGGCTTTAAGGGGCAATCCTGAGTCCAAATCTCCAGGCAAGACATCATACCAGCCTTTGTAAGACTTAAACAGCCTTTCAATGATTACCAAGCGATCCTTAATCAAGCGGCTCCCCTTCCCAAAAAAACCCACAGTTCAGTATAAAATCGCTTATTTAAATTTGTCAACAATTAATTGTATTCTGGTTATGGTTTTATTTGACGCTTTAACTCAAGTGAAATACCCAAAGGCAATCAACATGCCGATAAAAATAAAAACAATACCGGATACTATGTCAATAAAACTGTTTTTTAACCCTTTTGATAAGGTTAAGCGGATACCTTTATATAAAACCGCCGTCCCAATGAGAATAAAAATTACACTGGCCAATATTTTATACAAGATCATTTAGTAAAAGAATATCACAGTTGCAGGTATTTAACAATTTTAACATTCTTGCAAAGAGAACCATTGAATGTTTGCCATTTTTGACTCAAACAATAGCTTAACTTACGGATAAAATCGAAAGGGCTGTCCCGCCAGGGGCAGCCTTTTTTCACGGGAAAACCCTTAGGCCGAGTTTGAAAATGAAGCCGGTGGATCTGGGGTAGTCGGGTGTATTAACTGCCGAATATGGATATGGCGTCCCTGTGTTGGCTTTCCCCGCTTCGATGTCGGTAAAATAGGAAATTAATGTTCCGGCTTCGGCATAAAGGGCGGCCGGTATTTTTGGAATTGCCCATTCTGCGCCCAGCTTGATAATGTGGCTCCATTGGTATGCGCCGTCCATTAGAAAAAATCTTCTTAGTATTGGATTATCCGATCTGCCGTCGGGATCAAGCTCTGAATACAAGTTCGAGCCGTCTACGGCGCTCGGGCCGAAATCCGCTCCGTGACGGATTAGCTGGTACTGTAAAAGCGCGGTCAGGCTTTTTACCGGCATGGTTCTGAATTGTATCAGTATTTCATCAGAATTGGGCGGAAGATAATAACCAATGCCCACTCCATTATTGATATAAGCCTGTTCCATCGATACCTCGCCGTACCACGGTGTATAGTTGCGGTTATGCGTATAACAATACGGATAGATCATGGTATAGCTCATTTTAACCGAAGAAAAAGCCATGAACGGCAGCGGGAAGCTTAACCCGGCCTGCGTCGCGATCATGGTACGATCTAGCTTGTACCAGTCCCTTTCCAGTTTCATCTCGTCAACAAAGAGCGAGAACCATATATTGCCAAGTCCCGGATACTGAAACCTGATATTTCCGACAACACCCAGATTATCAAAATCTCCTACATTGTTTTTATAGAAAAAGGTGTTTGTTACCGGCGACATATATCCAAGCTCAAAGCGCTTTGGCCATACAACTGTCTCTCCGATATCAAGAAAAAAATAATTTTTGTAATTAAATTGGAGCATTGTAATTGAGTAGGCGTTCTGAAAAGCCCCTCCCGATTCTTTTTCACCTTTAAGGTTGTAAAATTCCAGAAAGCCGGTCATTGAAGCGATGCTGAACCAGGAAAACGGCCTGAACTCATACTCCATTCCCACAAAGGGCCTGGCCGTTTGATTTAGTACAAGGCTGCTGCCGTAGGGCGTTGAGCCCCATTCATGCGACAACCGCCCCAGACGCATGGTTAAAATGCCTTCAAAAAACGAGCCGGTTAATTCAGACAAAATGTTGTAAGCGCCGGCAGTCGATTCCGGCCAGGCTTCGAATCCTGCCAGATCATCGAAGTAGTGAACTGAGGCATCCCATCTTTTTTTATATGAATACGGAAAATGCGTTAAGGGTTCGCTGTAAACATTGATAAGTTGATTTTGAAATTCTCCATTGTCCTGAAAGCCCTCGTAGTAGGTATTATACAAACCAAGGTATTGGCGCGGAGCGGTTACAAGGCCGCCCATAACGCTGAACTCGTAAGAAAGATTACGCCCAAGATCGCCATTCAGATAGGCCTTTGCCCAAATTTCATTGCCGAAATAGTTTTCTTTTGGATAATACAAACCAACAGAACCTTCAAGCTCGGCGCTTACCCCCAGGTTGATTGACAGTGGAATTTCCAAACTGGTAACGGCAGTTTCGTTGTAGTACGCGCCTCTTTGCCAGTCGATGCCGGTTTCCGGTTTTGAATTTTTTTCGAGATACTGATTCAAAATATCGCGTTCCGTTCGGCTTAGTTTGATTGAGTTATCCGAAGATAATATTTCGTTTATTGCCTTTATAACAACACTCTGTGTGTAGGGTCTAATCCCGGATAAATGAGTACACAAACCCCTAAGGGCAGCCTGCTCCAATATGTAATAAACATGGTTATCAAGCGGGACGGAAGTATGTGTTTGTGCGAAAAGTTGTGTGTGTATAAAAATCAGGAAACATGCACAGAAAATGATTTTTGAATGTATACCTTTCATTGTTTTTCAATGATATACGGCGGGGGAACAGATGTCAAGGAAACTAAAATTTGATATAATCAATTCGAAATGAACAAGAACAACGGACAAAAACAACAGGGCGGCCGCGAAGGAATTCATTGGGCCGACGAAGCGGCGGCGAAAATTATCTTTGAAAAGGGTGAAAAGGATCTCTACACCTGCGCCTCTGGAATTACCCCCTCGGGTACGGTTCACATCGGTAATTTCAGGGAAATTATTTCGGTGGAGCTGGTAGTCAGGGCATTGCGCGATTTGGGAAAGAATGTACGCTTTATTTATTCATGGGATGATTACGATGTTTTTCGCAAGGTTCCGAAAAACATGCCCAAAAATGAAGAACTGGAAAAGTTTCTGCGTTTTCCGATAACCATGGTTCCCGATCCCTGGGAACGAGATTCAAGTTATGCCAGGCACCATGAAGTTGATGTAGAAACCATGCTCCCTGTTGCGGGGATAACACCTGAGTTTATTTATCAGGCGGAACGTTACCGTTCGTCACGTTATGCCGAAGGAATACGCAGGGCGCTGGAGCACCGGGATATACTAAAAAACATTCTCGATAAATTCCGCGATGAGGATCACAAGATACAGGGAGAATGGTGGCCTGTCAGTGTTTTTTGCGGTAAGTGTAATAGAGATGATACTGACATTGACGGCTGGGACGGCGAATGGATGCTGGGTTACCACTGCAATCTTTGCGGCTACAGCGAAACTGCCGACATTCGCAATTCCGGCGGTGTTAAGCTGGGCTGGCGGGTTGACTGGCCGATGCGCTGGGAATACGAAAAAGTTGATTTTGAGCCGGCGGGCAAAGACCATCACAGTCATGGCGGCAGTTTCGACACCGCACGCCATGTTTGCAAGGAAGTATATAACTGGGACGCGCCCGTCACGTTCAGATATGATTTTATCGGTATTAAGGGTTCTGTTGGAAAAATTTCCAGTTCTTCCGGCGTGGTGGTAGACTTGGGCGATGTTCTTAAAGTATATACGCCGGAGCTTGTGCGTTATCTTTTTGCAGGTACAAGACCCAACACCGAATTTACCATTTCGTTCGATCTCGATGTAATAAAGATTTACGAGGATTACGATAAGACCGAGCGTATTGCCTGGAAAACGGAAGAAGCGAAAGACGAAGCTGCCTACCGCCGCGAAAGGCGCATTTACGAACTCTCCCGGGTCGCGGTAGACGCCGCCGGCAAAACCCTGCCGCTGGAAGGCAAGCCGCCGTTTCAGGTACCCTTCCGCCACCTGAGCAATTTAATCCAAATTGCCGACGGCGGCATTGACAAGGCTCTCGAAGACATTGCCGCCCAAAACGGGCTCAGTCCCGAACAGATGCCGGCACTGCGCGCCAGAGCGTTATGCGCCAAGTTTTGGGTCGACAACTGCGCCCCGGAGGAGTTCCGTTTCCGGCTGCGGCCTGCCGGCGGGGATGCCTCTCTGCCGCCGGAAGAACGTGAAAAACTCCGTCCGCTTTCGGACGGCGAAAAGACTGCAGTCCGTATCCTGCGCGATGACGTGATCGGTCGGATAGAAAATTTCAGCGATGACAAATCCTGCGCCGAAGCGATTTATGCCGCAGCCGGAAAGGCGGGAGTAGATGCAAAGGTTTTGTTCGCCGCCGCCTATCAGGCGCTGATAGGCAAGGACCAGGGGCCCCGGCTGGCAAACTTTCTGCGCTCAATAGAAAAAGAGCGGCTTCTGACCATATTAAAGGATTTTTAGTCCGTTTAACGTACCCACGCCGGGGCCATTCCGCTGAGGATTAAAACTTCGGGGCGGTATTCAAAATGCATGGTGTCGAAAAACAGCCACTTTCCGCCCCAGACAAATCCGAAGGCTTCAAATGCCTTTATCACCCCGTCCGGCGGGTGATAGCGTTCGTTATACGAAATGTTCCACCATTCCGGCCTGTGGTTGGAAGCCCATAGCCAGTATGTTTCCCTTCCCCCGAGCGACCTTGGAAGAATGTCGATTGCGGCTCCGTAGGCATGGAATGATCTTGTTTGGGTGTCGGCAATGTTGCGCCAGCTCCAGCTGTCCAGCCTGTTGATGCTGGCAATCCATGAACGTACAAGGGAATCTGTTTTGGCCGCCTCCTGTATTTGTTCTTCCACCAGTGAAAGGTCTTCTAGAATCGAATGGTGTACCAGTAATGTATTTCCAAGAAAGCGAATGGATTTCAGTCGCTGGTAGGATTCATCCCGGGTTGTTGCCCGCCACAGGGCGTCATAAAAATGATGTGAACGATGCGGCGGGTCGGAAGACCTGTTGTTTGTCATGTTTCTGAAACGCTCGGCCTCCTCTGGAGTGGGCTCCCTCCAGGGCGGCAGTTCACTTGTGTAATTGTAAAAAGACAGGGCGTTGTAATCCGAGGCTTTATCCAGCAGCTCCTTCGGCAGCAGTTTTCCCTCGGCATAGAAAAACCATGTTCCATCAATCAGAACCGCCCAGTCATTATCAATATATTCAGCCCTGTTAATGCGCCGCGGGTAGGCGGCGGCCAGCGCTTTCGTTACCTGTTCCGCCCTGGACATCTGTTCCTGCTGGGAAGACGGGACTGTATCCGGCGGCCTGTTTTGCGCATTTGTGGACAATGTGTGCCCAGCGGTTTGATTTCCGCCGGCGAAAACATTGTTTCCTGCAAGAATGAGGCAAAGAATCAACAGCCAATTCATTACAATAATCATACCACCTCATCAGGGCTTTTTACTATAGTTCAGTTATATCGCCGCACTGGTATCTTACCGGTGTTTTTGTGTATACTATAAAGAGAATGAGTGATAATTTCGGCGATCCGAAAAAGGACAAGAAAAAAAACAAGGGAGGGCCGCAGTTTCCCTTCGGCGGTCCCAATCTTCCCGATCTCAAACCGTTTGGAGGATGGAAATTTCTGCTGATATACATAGCCATACTGATCATTGGTATGAGCCTTTTTAATTATGTGTTTCTTAACAGAATGAATCCTACCATTGATTTTTCTGAGTTTAAGGCGCGCATTTCTACCGGCGAGATAAGACGGGTAGAGATGACAGATTCTTATTTTACCGGCTATACATCAACATCGCCCAGGCAGGAGCCTTCGCGTTCATTTTTAAGGCGCTCTCCCTATACCGGTTCCCAGGAAAGGGTATACCGCACGGTATCTATTTTCGATCAGGATTTTATCAGGCTGATGGACGAAAAGAGCGTCGCATACGGCGCGGTTTCCCGTGAAGGAAATGCGATACTCAGTTTTATTTTCAGTTGGGTGCTGCCGATTGCCTTTTTTGTTTTTATATGGCGCTTCCTTTTAAGGCGGCTGGGCAACATGGGCGGCAATGTGCTTTCTGTCGGGCAGAACCGCGCCGTAATTGTGGCGGAGGGCGACATTGTTACGCGCTTTAGTGATGTAGCCGGCGTTGACGAGGCCAAGGAAGAGCTTGTCGAGGTTGTCGATTTTCTGAAAAGCCCCGACAAGTACAAGGAGATCGGCGGCAAGATACCCAAGGGCGTTCTGTTGGTAGGGCCGCCGGGAACCGGCAAGACTCTTCTTGCACGGGCTGTGGCGGGCGAGGCCGGGGTTTCCTTTTTCCGCATGAGCGGCGCCGACTTTGTCGAAATGTTTGTCGGCGTTGGAGCGGCCCGAGTCAGGGATTTATTCAAACAGGCGAGAAACAAGGCGCCCTGCATAATTTTTATCGACGAGCTTGATGCAATCGGCAAGAGCAGGATCAACAATATTGCCGGCGGCAACGATGAGCGGGAGCAGACCCTGAATCAGCTCCTAGTCGAGATGGACGGCTTCGACGGTACAAGCGGCCTGATTATCCTGGCAGCGACCAACAGGCCGGATGTTCTGGACCCCGCGCTGCTGCGCCCGGGGCGTTTCGACCGCCAGGTGCTTGTAGACAGACCCGACCTGAAAGGCAGGGAAGCTATCCTGCGTATTCACTCCCAGCCGGTAAGGCTTGCCCCCGAAGTGAACCTTGAAACCGTCGCCCGTATTACATCCGGTTTTTCCGGCGCAGACCTCGCAAATATCGTGAACGAAGCGGCTCTGCTGGCGGTAAGGGCAGGCCGTAAAATGGTAACACAACGCGACTTTGATGAAGCAATCGAAAAAACCGTGGCAGGGCTGCAGAAAAAAACCAGGGTGCTCCGTCCCGAGGAAAGAAAACTAACCGCCTACCACGAAGCCGGACATGCCATGGTTGCAGCATTTACACCTAACGCCGACCCGGTTCAGAAAATATCGATTATTCCCCGCGGATTTGCCCTTGGGTATACCCTTCAGCTTCCGCTGGAAGATCGCTACACGGTTACAGAATCGGATCTCCTGGGAAGGATAGACATTCTTCTGGGCGGCAGAATTGCCGAGGAAATGATCTCCGGCGAATACTCTACCGGAGCGGCCAATGACCTGACCAAGGCGACTGATATTGCCCGGAAAATGATCACCGATTACGGAATGAGCGACCGTTTCCGCCATGTAGCCCTTACTTCGCGGGGCATAAGCATGACCGGGCAGGAGAGGCAGGAGCCTTCCTTCCAGCGGGAATACGCGGAAAGCACCCAGCAGTATGTCGACGAGGAAATCGCGCGGATAATTGATACTGAATATGCAAAAGCAAAGAAGATTCTGGAAGAACGCCGCGATGTTCTTGACAATGTTTCTGCGGCATTGCTGGAAAAAGAAACCCTGGACGAGAAGGAATTCAAGGCCTTGCTTTACGGGAATTCCCCGGCTGCGGCCCCTGCGTAGGGGCGCCGGTTACTTTCTTTTTTTGCTCCTAACCGTATATTTCTCGGTAATGTCTTTTACGGCCTTTTGAAAGGAGTCGTTAAAATCTTTTACATAAACCATTATTTCGTTGTTATGTAAATCGTCCGGTAAAAATAATTGATGCGGTTCTGCATCCAGAGCAGTTGAAAGTTTTGCCAGAGTTTTTGAGGAAATCCACTTTTTACAGTTTTCGATATCATTTATAAAATTATGGGTAAGGCCGGTGCTGATGGCGAGGCTCAATTGTGAAATGTTTTGGGCTGCCCTAAGGCGTTTCACATTATTGCTAATCAGCCGGCGGACATAGTTCCCATCAATTTTATTCTTCATTCTATAATAAGAATTCTTGTTTTATTCATTTATTACAAATAGCTGCCGGTAATTATTTTACCGCTAAGGGTTTAGAGTATTTATGCTTCCGGGTAGTTGCCCGAATACCTTTTTTGCTGCAAAGGTTATCTCAGTTTTGTCTCAGTTTCCTTAATAAAGGCCCTAAAACCACGGAGATTATTTATATTGTTGTTGATCAATACAAGAAAAAAAGGTACATTTATGGTATATAAAATTAGACAGGAAGGTTTTAGCCATGGTTTCTGTACCGGATTTGGTAGTAGATGAGTCCAAGATAAAAAAGGCCATTCAATCCGGAATCCCTTTGACCATAACAACGTTCACAATGCCCCGCGAGATCGAGGTGTATATCGAGAGTGTTATTGATGTCTTTTTGAAGCAGGCTGATCAGATAAAATTAAAGGATTACATTGTATACTGCATACAGGAATTGGCGGTAAACGCCAAAAAAGCCAACACAAAGAGGGTGTATTTTACAGAAAGAGGGCTGGATCTCCTGAATCCCAACGATTACAAGGAAGGAATGGAGAGTTTTAAGGAAATTACCCTTAGTAATATAGGCCATTACCTGCAGCTCCAGAAAGAAAAGGGCCTTTACATCAAACTTTCGATGCAAATCAAGCAAAACACGATGCATTTCGAAGTTCGCAACAATGTAGCGGCCAGTAAAACGGAGTTAATTCGGATTCACGATAAATTGGCGCGTTCCAGGCAGTATAACAATCTTGAAGAAGCCCTTTCCCTGGTACTGGACGATTCCGAGGGCGCCGGCCTGGGGCTTGTTATCCTGGTGCTGATGCTTAAAAAAATTGGCCTTGACGAGGATTGTTTTGATATAACCAGTTCCGAAAAAGAAACCATTGCCAGATTAACGATTCCCCTGGATAAAACGAGGCTGGAAAATTTGTCCATTCTGTCCGAAGCCGTTGTAGCCAACATAGATGCTCTGCCGCAGTTTCCGGAGAATATTCTTTTGATTCAAAAACTTATATCCGATCCCAAATCGGATATGCCGATCATAGCCAGGCAAATTTCAATGGATCCGGCGCTTACTGCGGATCTTCTTAAAATTGTAAATTCCGCGTATTATATGCTTTCAAAAAAAGTCGACAATATTTCCGAGGCAGTAAAAATGGTCGGCATCAACGGCATCAAAAATCTGCTTTACTCATATGGTACACAGAAGGTATTGGGCGATGATACTGTAGATAAAAGAAAGCTTTGGGAACATTCCTATAAAACCGCGTTCTACGCATACAATCTTGTTAAAAATTATAAAGGTACCGATAAAAATCTTTTGGACGATTCCTATGTCTGCGGTATTCTCCACGACATAGGCAAAATAATTTTTTCGGCGGTACACCCTGATTTATTAAACAAGATCAAGAACTTTTGCGCAGAAAAAAACATTCCCGCCTCTACCTTCGAAGATTTGTCTGCCGGAACGAATCATGCGGAGCTTGGCGCCCTGGTCGCCGAAAAATGGAATTTCCCCGACAGGCTTACTATGTCTATCCGTTATCACCATGATCCGACTTCCGCTCCCGAAAACTTCAGGGATTTAGTCGATACCGTGTATCTTGCGAATATATTCTGCGAATATGAAGTCGGCAATGTGGGCTATGATCAACTGGAGCCGGCATCGCTTCAGAACTTTAAGATTACTTCAAAGAAAAGACTTGATAATATACTGGAGCGCTTTTCCAGCGGCTTTGTAAGGGAAAATCAGTTCTAGCCTGATTCGCTCATTCCAAACAGGGCAAAATCGTACTTAACAGGATCTTCCGGGCAGAGTCCGCGCAGTTTTTCCGTAAGGGCGATTACCGCCTTTTTATCATTGGACTTTCGTTCCAGCAGGCCAAGGCGCCGGGCTGTTCTTGCAACGTGAAGATCCAGGGGGATATACAGCGCCGACGGCTTAATTTTTTTCCACAGTCCCAAATCCACAGGCCCCTTGCGTACCAGCCATCGCAGGGCAAGGTTGATTCGCTTGCAGGCCGAGCCGGCGCTGTCTTCCGTTCCCGGGTTGGAGATGTGTTTGGAACAACGGCCCTTGTTTCCGGCTGCCATTTCCGTACGGAAAAGCGCAATTCCTTTCCAGATGTCCGCTTCGCTTGCAAACAAATTTTCCAGATTGCCGTATTTTTCAAAGCAGTGTTTGAATCCATTGCACAGGTATTTTAGATCGTTTTCAAAAAAGGTGCGGTGGATATTGCGGTTTTTCAGTTTCCGGTAATCGCCGGACATGATAAAGGCAAAAGGCGCCGGCTGCATCAGGGCAAACATCCTCTGCGCCGAACGCAGAATTAAATCCCGCCTGCCCCATGCTATTGTTGCGGCAAGAAACGCGGCGATTTCGACATCTTCTCTTTTTTTATAATGGCGCGGGAACTGCACCGGATCATGGGCGATAAAATCCGTCGTGCAGATTTTTGCGTACCAGTTGTCAAGTTCTTTTTTATGCTGCATGTTCGAGCACTCCATAATAAGCCGGCCTTTTAGGAGCGGGAATAGTTCGGCGCATCTTTGGTGATGGTTATATCATGGGCATGGCTCTCGCGCAGGCCTGCGGCGGTAATTCTTACAAACTTGCGGTATTGCTTTAGTTCCGCTATACTCCTGCACCCGCAGTAGCCCATTCCCTTGCGCAGGCCTGCGACAAGCTGCGTCATATAGGTGCGCAGCTCTCCCTTGTATGGAACACGCCCCTCAATGCCTTCCGGCACCGGGTCTTCGTCCTTGTCTATCTGATAACGGTCGCCGGAGCCGTCCGCTATGGCGCCCAGGCTGCCCATGCCGCGGTACTCCTTGTATATCCTGCCGTCGTAGATTATCTCGCTGCCGGGGGTTTCTTTAAGCCCGGCAAACAGATTGCCTATCATTACCGCACTGGCTCCCGCGCCGATGGCCTTGGTAATGTCCCCTGAGAATTTTATCCCGCCGTCGGCAATTACCGGAATATTCGATTTAGCCGCTTCTTCGGCGCATTCCAAAACAGCAGTAAACTGGGGTACACCGATCCCGGAAACAATCCGCGTGGTGCAGATCGAGCCGGGGCCGATACCGACTTTTACGGCATCGGCGCCTTCTTTTATCAGCCTGCGGGTTCCTTCCCTGGATGCAACATTTCCCCCTATTACGGGAATGTCATAATCTTTTTTTATACGCCGCATCGCTTCCATTACGTTTTTTGAATCGCCGTGGGCTGTATCCAGGACCACAAAATCAACCTTTGCGGCTGCGAGCAGTGGCAGCCGCACCGTGTAGTCCTGGGGCGAAATTGCCGCGCCGACGATGAGCCTGCCTTTTTCATCAATCGCCGCCCTCGGGAAACTGTCCTTTTTCTCCATGTCGGTTACGGTGATAAGACCGGTGAGCCGCCCCTGACCGTCCACTACCGGAAGTTTCTCTACCCGGTGTCTGCCGAATTTATCCAGGGCTTCTGCAACTGTCGGCTCTCCCTGCACAATTACCAGGTCTTTTGTCATTACTTCGATAACTGGCAGCGAATTATCATGGCAAAAACGCAGATCGCGGCTGGTAATGATCCCTTTCAGCTTTCCATCCTTATCGACTACCGGCATTCCGGAGAATCCGAATTTTTCTATCAGTTGTCTTACGTCCTGAATTTTGGCGTCCTCGGAAATTGTTACAGGTGAATCAATTATCCAGTTTAGAAAACGCTTTACATTGGAAACCTGGCGGGCCTGTTCCTCCGGTTTTAGGTTGCGGTGAATCACTCCGGCGCCGCCTTCCAGAGCTATTGTAATGGCAAGTTTTTCTTCGGTTACAGTGTCCATTGCTGCGGAAAGAATCGGTATATTCAGTTTTATGTTACAACACAGCAGTGTTGTTACATCGCAGTCTTTCGGCAGAATTTCCGAATAACCCGGCTGCAAAAGAACATCATCATAAGATAGTCCATCAGAATACATTTATTTCTCCCATAACTTTTATATATTTTTCCGCCAGAGCTTTTGCTTTTTTTGCGGCAAGACCGCAGTAGTTTTCCGGCTTTTCAAAAAAAGACAGGGCTTTACCGGCGGAGGGGATCAAACCAAGCTCCGCCATTTTTCCGCCGATTTTGCCGAGCGTATCAGGTTCTTTGGAAAGAGCGGCGGCAAAACTGATTTTTTCCTGCTCCGCCTTTAAGGTGATTTTGCGGATAACTTCATGAGCGTCCGAAACGCCGGTTTCTGCCAGCAGAATATAGGCAGGCTCGGCCATAATTCCGCCGGGAATGTTCCCGCCGTATAAATTGGCAAGCAGCTTTTGTCTGTCGGCGCCAAGGCCTTCGACAACGGTACTCATGCGGGAAATTGCCAGGCAGAAACCGGCAACATAATCGGCGATAAAGCGCTGGCTTGCCGAATTGGTTAAATCCCGCTGGTGCTCACTTATCTGATCCATAAAGAAAGTGTTTACCCTGGGCATAAAGGCTTTCCACAAACTTTTTACATGCTCTGAATTCCAGGGGTTGCGCTTCTGCGGCATGGTGGAAGAACCAACCTGATCCGCCGTAAACCCCTCGCGTACTTCGCCTATTTCGCTGCGCTGCAAATTGCGCAGATCATCTGCAAGATTTGCGATAATTCCGAATGCGACATTAAATTCCAACAGCAGCCTTAAAAGATATTCAGGCTCTACAAGCTGGGTGGAATGTTCCGACGGTTCAAGGCCAAGCTGGGCGAGGTAGATGCGCTCCAGTTCCAGCGGGTCTTTTACGATCATGCTTGTAGCATTGTAAGACCCCACAGCACCGGAAAGTTTTCCTTTCAGTTCCCTGGAGCGCTTTTCAATTTCTAGGATCGACTTTCCAAGCCTGGAAACATACCCGGAAACGGCGAAGCCCAGGGTAATGGGCAGGGCGTGCTGACCGTGGGTGCGCCCCACCTGGGGAGTTTCCGCTTCCTTTTGTACAAATGCGCAAAGTTGCAGTTCCAGCTTTTTCAAAAGGGGCAGCACGACATTGCGCGTAACGCCAGCCATTCGGTAGGAAAGGCCGGTATCAAGAATGTCTACGCTGGTTGCACCCAGGTGTACCAGGGGCGTAAACTCCGAGGGAATCTTGCGCATCAGCACATTTACCAGTGAGCGGATATTGTGATGCGTCTTTTCTTCATCAGCATAAACTTCCGCAGGGTCTACCCCGGCGACGGCCTTCTCCAGTTTTGCCTTTATTTCCGGCGTAAGCCTGCCGCGCACGGTAAGGTGGGCAATTATCAGGGCAATTTCGGCTTTTACACAAGCGGAAATTGACGCTTCCTCGGAAATCCAGGGAACAAGGGATTCAAAGACTGCTTTTTCGGATACTGAATAACGGTGATCGATGGGCGAAATACAGTGGAATATACTGCGGGCTTCCATATCCGATCATGACATAAATCACCGGCAGATGTCAATTAGGGCAGAATTAAGATGAAAATACATTTTTAGGGTACCTAAAAATGTATTTTGTTGATAAATACTTTAATATTTTGTTTGATGAAGTGTTAATATGTCCCGCAGAACTGGACTTTGTTATCCAGATTGAAAACCAGATAATCCCCATTGAAGCAAAATCGTGGGAGTCTGTGCGCTCGCAAAGCCTTGAAACTTTCCGCAAGAAATACAGCATTAAAAAATCAATCCGCATATCTGCAAAAAACTTCGGCTTTGAAAACGGCATTAAGAGCGTGCCATTGTATGCAGTGTGGTGCATTAAATAGCAGGGGTGGATCGTTTTTGAAAACCTGATAACAGAGTCCACGGAACATCAACCTAGCCCGTAGGGCGTCGTATCAACGATATGCGGTTCCCCTCTTGATTAGACCCTAGCCACGAATAAAAATTACACCAACCTGGAAACAACCTTAATAATTCCTGCAACAGAACTTTTATTCATTTTGGAAAAGGCAAACCATTTTTTACCAAGGTCTTTAAGCGAGGCGCCTAGATGAAATACTTCATTGTCATCAATAATTAAAAATCTGTCATGGCTTTGGGTAAATTGTTTTACTTCGAAACCACCATACTGAGCATTCGCTTTTTGAATATCTAAATTCAATTGTTTACTGATATTTTTCGTAAGTAATGAAACCTTTACACCCTTCTTCTTTTTTGCCAAATGCGTGATAGTTGTTTCATCGATGTAATTGTCAATTAGAACAATGCTTCGTTTAGCAGAGCGTATAACTTTAGAAGCCAGTTCATAGGCATCAAAAACCTGACCGTCGAAGAAAACTCCCTGAGTTGGTATAAGATGTGTGTTAATTTGTAAGTCGATTTCATCTACTTTTTCTTTAAGGGTTTCCATTTTGTTTTCCAGGCGATCTATACGCTTGTTTATGGTATAACCTTTTAACAAGTGGTTTTTTAGCACTTTTGTTGCCCAAATACGGAATTGTGTACCCTGTTTGGATTTTACTCGATAGCCGACAGAAATTATTACATCAAGGTTGTAGTGTTCTACTTTATAGTTTTTACCATCTGCGGCAGTATATGCAAAATTTGCATATACTGATTTCTTATCTAACTCGCCCTCTGTAAAGATATTTCTAATATGTTTGGAAATAACCGACTGATCTCTTCCAAAAAGCAAAACCATTTGCGCCTGTGTTAGCCAAACTGTATCTTCGTCAATTCTGACCTCGATATGTTCAGCAAGTTCATTAGGGCGGTATAATATGATTTCGTTCTTCACAAAGAATTTTATCATATTCTTGAAACCCCTTCAAGACAGAAAAAACCCCGGTTTTCTATACTGGCAGCTTCAAATATTTTTATTATTAAATAAGTGTAAAACCTGCAAAAACCCGTGTTGAATGCAAACCAAGGCCAGCGGAAACGGCTCCTAATATCATTTTATTGCTTTCGGTCATAAAAAGGTGTAAAATTATCGATGAATATTTTCAAAAAGATTTGGGGGAAAATTTTCAAAAAAGGAGAAAAAAATAAAATGGCAAAGAAAAGAAGTTTTGTTGCCCCACTGGTTGGATTAACCGTGACGGCAGCGGTAGCACTGGGCTTGACGGGGTGCCCGTCGCCAACAGGCGGAAATGATATTCCATATATCCCACCGGATCCCGGCGGGGAAACAGAGCATACGACGCACGATTGGACTGATTGGATTGGCTATGGCCCCATCCGAACCGGGGAAGTGGAATGGGGGCCTTACGAGATTCTTACTCCTGCGACCCCTACAAAGACAGGCAACGCAATCAAGTATGGGTACAGACCCATTTTGCAGGACCAATATCGTGAATGCTCAGAGGGAGACGCAAGAGAGGAGAGAGAAGGATTCGAGGTCGGCAGGGAAGAATTTGATTGGACTAAGGTTCCCGAGGACCCTGTAAATGATGGTCTGTGGCATCTTGAAACCATCCCCAAAGGGTGGACGGTAACAAACGGCGAAATTGTGCCGGACGTCACCCACACTCATTCTTTTACCTCATGGCTCCCTCTTACTGGCACCGAAACCGACTGGATAAACGGGTCGAATATGGGCGGTTACGATAATGTTGTTAATCTTTCCGGTGATCCGGTTACGCCGGATCCGGCATATAAATATAAAGTGCAACAGGAAAAAAGCATCTGCGATACTGATGGAGTGGCAGAGGCGTTCCGCTGGAAAATAATAGAACTGGCAAAAATTTCGACTATCTCTTTGTCCAGCAATGTCCCGGGTTTATCCCCCAGCAACGCAATTAACACGGTGTCCTATATTACAGGAAATATTATTGGCCCTATTACCAATACTACAACCATAAATGATGCAGCATCTTTTGTGATTGGATATGAATTACTGCCACGACTTTCACAGCAGGCGGCGGCGTTGCGCGAATTTTTCAAGGATTCATCGGGCAGTGCTATGTTGGGTTCATCCGGCACATTGACAACCGCAGAAAACGCAATAAGTGCAAAGGTAGGTAACACAAAGCCATCGGCTTATTTGGACCTTGTAAATGACCCAACCAGTGATTTGAATGTGTGGATTGACCAATTATTCCCATTGGCCAGTGAAGGTCGAACCCTGTGGGATGGTTATAAGGCAGGTCATTACTTAATGACCCGCGATTGGAGGACGGTGGAACCGTCCGGAACCTATAATCCGGCGGCCACATATGACGAGGGCAGGTTACAGGCGTATAGGGAAGCATACAAAATCGCCAACGGCAGTTACCCTTCTTCGACATTGATTAATAACACCCGCGGTACCCAGCTTCCGATAGGCGTCACTATTACAACCGACAGTTTCTCACTTCCAATGATTGAAACCAAATTGGTAGAGTTTGCAAAAACGACATTGCTTTCACAGGGATTCCCCGATGACAGCCAAACCGAGGCGATGATTCGTGCGTTGATCATACAATTGGGTCAGGACAATGTGGAATTCCAAGCATTCTATCATGACATTGACGAAGTTGGTTTGTCCGCCGCCAATGCTGATTATACTGCAACGGTGGCAGCAATCGGCCCATCGTCCATCAGCCCGTCGTCCGTGAAGTTAGCCAGTGTTGCGCCGGGAACGCTATTCGATCCCAATATGGTTAAGGGTAATGATTTCAACCCACTATACAGGAAAGAAACCGAAGAAGGCGGGGTACGATTGGCGTAAAGCACAAATAAAAAAGGCGTCGGCAGGCGCGCCATAAAATTTGCATCCATGCAAATTTTATGGCTGGCAGTTTTTGCAAAGCAAAAACTGCACCAAGCATTTTTACACCGCCATCCATGGCGGCTAAAATGTTCGTATGGAGGTCGTGGGCGTCGTTTCCAACATAACTTTCCGCAACGAGGACACGGGCTACGCGGATTTTTTTGTTTATCTGAAATTTTTATAATCCATGGGAATTCGTAAATACTAGCGTTACACCAAAACTTTCTTTTGTTTCTCTATATAGCAGTCTTGGGCTGTTAATAAATTTACAAACCGCTGTTTGAGCAAAGCTTTTTCTATGGCATCTATGCCAGGAGCTTTTAGTATGTTTTGAAGCCTTGTTTTGTGGGAAATACAGGCAATATGAAATGAGTCTTTTGGACAACCACTAACCCGATATTTTCTGTTACGGGGATAAGTATTTTCAGCGCCTTCATATAGGCTTTTATCTTCAACAACTTTTAGTGAAAGAAAAGCATCATCAAAACTTTGAATGGCTTGGTTTAGGCTGCTTTTGCTGTCCTTATCTGTTTCATCACAAAATTGAAGTTCCTGTGTCAAAAATGTATATTCTGCAAGAATGATAGTTTGCGGATCAGATGTGGATTGGGCTTCTTTAAAACCTACAAGAGCCTCGAATATACCTTTTTCATAGGAAACGCGCCCTTCCTGCTCTTTTCCTCTGGTAGCAAATCCTTTGCGGCCAGCGTCAATACCAGTAGTTGCCGCGAAAATATTATTTACTAAGCCAGTTAGATCCAAATTCGGCCTCAACTTCTGACATATTCCAACCGGTATCTAGTAAAATGTTCAACCCTACTTTTTCCTTGATTACCTTTGCTAAATAGGGTGGCAGCGGGACTGTTTTCATAAGGCGTAAATAACCTTCTCTGTCTCCCGCGTCCGACAAGGCGGCTGCTTTGCACGCAATGGCTAATTTTTCGTCAAGTGTCATGGTTTGAGGCATAGGCTTCTCCTTTAGGGAGTATAGCATATCTGTTGAAAAAAAATACTATTGCCAGTCACTTTTTGGTTTTAGCCATAAAAAGGTGTAAAATTATCGATGAATATTTTCAAAAAGATTTGGGGGAAAATTTTCAAAAAAGGAGAAAAAAATAAAACGGCAAAAACGCCGAAGAATACCTTTCCACGGTTGATGGCGTTACTGCCCAGCACCGACCTTGGTACAGGTTCGGATTTCGCGTTGTTATGGAACGGGTATAGGGCGGGACATTATTTAATTAACCGCGACTGGCAAACCGTAAATGAAGGCGCATGGGTAACCGACCAGGACAATGACGAACAGGGAATGAACAGGATAGCGTTGTACCGACAGGCGTACCGGACTTTGACTGGTGGCACTAATCCCAGTGGGGATTGGAACAGTACCCGTCCAAATACAACAATCCCCGGTATTGGCACCAACCCGGGTGAACCGAGTAACGGCGGCCTGAGACAAATTGAAAACAAGTTGGTGGAGCTTGCCGTTGCGGCGTTTGGCATGGACGCAGGCGGTGCGGGTGATGATACCCAGGTCGAAAAAATGTTCCGTGCGCTGATTATACAGTTGGGCCAGGACAATGTGGAATTTCAGGCGTTCTATGATGACTTGCAGGCGGCCGGACTTACCGGTGCATTGGGTTATACTTTCGACGGGACGAATGCATCAGTAAGCGCGGCACCGGCTCCAATTGGGTCGCAGTCGTCAAAGTTGGCCAGTGTAAGTGGGAATGTAAATTTTTCGTCCGCATGGGTGAAGAAATTCGACCCGTTCATCGAGCAAGACAGAACGACGGCATAAAGTTAAAAAAAAAGCCACCTCCGCTATTTAATGCACCACACCGCATACAATGGTACACTTTTGATGCCGTTTTCAAAGCCGAAGTTTTTAGCAGATATACGAATGGAATATGCCGGTTTATATTTATCAACATAAACCGACAAACTTTTAGATTTCACATTATCGGCCGCCTTCACCTCCACCGGAATTACTTTTTCATCCAATTGAATAACAAAATCAATTTCTGCTTTGCCGTCGCTCTCCCAATAATGCGGAGTTAGGCCGGATGCAGTCAGTTCTTGCATAACATAGTTTTCGGTCAATGCACCTTTAATTTCGCCGCCTATATGTGCTTTGTCAGACAGCAATGCAGCCGCCGGAATACCTAACTTTGCGTTTAGCAGGCCGACGTCATTCATATATACTTTGTAAGAAGTCATATCAGCATAACCGGCGACAGGCATTTCGCCCTTTTTGGTTTTAAGGCATTTCAGTGCCAGTCCGGCGGAGAACAACCGCTCCAGCCCAATTTCATAATGAACAGCCCGCGCATTGCTTCCGATGAGAGAGTATTGGAACTTCTTGTTCTCTCGCACCAGTTGGGAAGGGATGCTGTTGTATACTGCCCTTGTTTTTACTTGCTCTGTCGGCGTAGCGTATTTACCCATATCACCGTCATAGATGCTCAAAATCTCTTGCTGGATTGCCGACACAAACATAGGCTCTTTTTTGTCTGTCCATTCCAAAACGGCCTTTGGCATACCGCCGGTAAATAAATATGCGCGGAACAACTCTAACGCCCTTTCGTGAAGTGCCAGCGGTTTGTTTATATTGAACGACTCTTCAATCAAAGGCAGTATATTGGGGTTTGTTTTCATTAAGAACTCTTGAAATGTCATAGGGTACATCACAATTCTATCGACCTTGCCAACCGGGAAGGACAGAAAATCCTTTACCAGGAAAGAACCAAGCAAACTCCCGGCTGCAATGATATGGTATTCAGGCGCCTGTTCGCAAAAATACTTCAATGCGGTTATCGCCTTGCCGCACGCCTGTATCTCATCAAAAAATATCAATGTACTTTGAGGTTTTATCGTTTGATGTGAAAAACCTTCTAACTCTTGCACTATCCTTTTGGGGTCAAGGTCATTATCAAAAATACCCCGTAACTCTTCGCTTGTCTCAAGGTTAAACAGGGCTATATTGGTATAGTGGTTTTTACCAAAATCCAGTACGGAGTAACTCTTGCCTATCTGTCTTGCTCCGACAAGCAGCAGCGGCTTCCTGTCTTTTTTGTTTTTCCATTCATGGAGTTTATTTTCAATTAATCTTTTCATATTGATATTATACACCATTCCTTCCAATAATGTAAGCATTTTTCACATTATTGGAACGAATAATGTGAAATTCATAACATTACTGGCCTTAAGTGCCAATCAATAAGCATTAAAGGGAACAATCTCTGTAATTTCAACCCTGAAGCGGGCGGCTGCCGCCCACCTGCCAGAATCAATATAAAAACTTGGGAAGGTAGCAAGGCTGATAAAACCATGCGCTTCTTTTGGCCGGTTGCGCTCGCTGCCCTGCAGCATTCCGCGGACTGCCGCCCTTGCGGCGTCTTCAAGCGCTGTCTTTCTGACGGCCAGCCAGCCGGCTCTTGCTTCGGGACCGCCCATGTAACAGTAGCCGATGCCTTGCGCGTTTCTTATGGTTCCCGTACGCCAATTTGACAGCCGGCGCTGCTGGGATTCGTCCAGGTGGTAATCCGTCCACATTCGGACACGCAGCCCCCGTACTTCTACATCTGTAACTTCCAGCCCTGGATCGCCGAACGGAATCGAAGCAACCTCGGTTAGCTCAAAATTTTCTTCTATCTGCCTCGCCCTTTCGCCTATATCGTACTGAAAGGACCAGCCATAGATCATTGCTGAAAAAAACAGGGCCGCCTCTTCCAGCGCCCGGCGCCCGGCGGTGGGCAGGTCTAGTGGATATTTCTCGTCAACAAAACCCCCATAAATCGGCTCCAGCTCGACCCAGACCTCCCCCCTTATTACCTGGGGGTGCCAGCCCAATTCATGCTCCTGGGCAAAGAGGGCGGATAAGCTAAAAAAGACAAAAACCGCGAAAAAAAGGGCTTTGCGGATCATATTCTATTATCGGAAGAAGGGAATCGCTGATTAGCGTCAAGCTAACCAGTGGTTCATTACAGTTCTTCTGTGGAGGAACCTTTTATGTTGTTTATATAAAAATCCAATGCTGTCAGTCGGAGAGAAACGCTATCTGGTGTGGATTTCCCTTCCAGAAGGTTTTTTAGCACCTGGACAAGGTTGTCGATCAGTTTTTTCCCCTGATTCATGCCATGTTCGGCGGCAACAGCGCTGATTTTCTCAAGTTTTTCAATATTCTGGGGATCCAGCTTTTCCAAACCGTCGGAATTTATACTGCCCAGACATTTTTCCAATTCGTCATGAAAAGTCTCTGTTGTGTCCATAGCGTTCTCCTGAACAAACTTGATACTTGCCTAACCTTACCACAAAAACGCAAAAATGAGAAGGTGCCCAAAACAGGAAAATTAGCTGATCCAGGGCCGAATCGAACGGCCGACCTGCCGCTTAGGAGGCGGCCGCTCTATCCCCTGAGCTACTGGACCTTATAAACACAGCCTAACATCAGCCCGTAACGATGTCAATGTCGGTGTTATATGCGCTCAGTCGGTAACGCCAAGTTGCTGATAGTATCGCATACACTCTATAAAGGAGCAACATTATGGCGTTTTCATTATTATCCATTCAGCAACTTCTTTCCTGAACCGGATCATCTCAGAATAGTTTCTTGGTTGATGATCCCATTCAAAATATTTATAATCGAACGGCTTGTCGGGCAAATTTTCTTGAATGTATATTGTTGATTTAACAGGAATGTTATAATCCGCCTCTCCATGAACAAACAGCATAGGTATGGTTATATTTTTATAATAATCAAAAGGGCGTATTCCAAGAAAACTATCAAACCATCTGTAATTAAACCCATAAAAATCTTCTTCTGGCGTTATATTTATTTCATCGTTCTTCGTTTTGTAATCTTCCATAAATTCATAAACTTCAACAATGTGTTTATACATATTTTTGTAGTCTTGCGGAGCGATTAACGATTCACTTAAAATTTTATAAGCCTCATACATCGAAAATCCTCCAAATTGAAGAGATACCATCATAGTAATATCATCTTTCTTGTCTATTTTTTCATATAATAGAGGTAACAATATGGCTCCTTCAGAACCTGCAATTAGTATAACGGAAGAAAAATTATTATCATTAAGATAACTATTTATACTTTCACTATAACAAGCTAGTAGATTTTCCGCCGTATAATTTGCCCTATCTTCAATATCTTCAAAATATACCATTCCCGGCTGACGTTTAAGTTTTTCGGGTATAAGGAAAGTATAATCATTATTTAGTTCCTGAATAAATTGTGCACCATACCGGACTTCCGGCCATATATTCTTTTGTTTAACGCCTAGAACAGAACTCCAGCCACTGCCTTCAAGAACTATAATTAATTTGTTTGATGACACCTTGCTGTTAAATAAGTATGCTTGACTATTAGGGAAGCGCAATATTTCCATATTTGGATATGGGTTTTTTCGGTCGAATGTATATGTTTGACAGGAAATAAATATTACGAAAATTACAAATAATGAAAATATGAATTTCAGTTTTATCATACATTTCACCATGCTTGGCTTCATATTTCCGTACGCTAAATATGAGGCCAAATCAAAATATTTGCTATCCATGCCGGATAGCAGCTATAAAACAGGCAATGCCTGATCATTCTGCGAGGTTAAACGCCAGTATTCACGGCAGTCATTTGTTCTGTAAACAAAACCCCGTTCGATTAACTCTCTGCGAACCAATGCATAATCCTCAAACAAGATATTCTGCGATATTATTTGATTAATCTCTTTTTCTGCCAATCTAATTTCCGGCGGAATTTGTGCTGAGATGAATTCAAGCGCAACATTTTTATCAGCTTCCTTTCTTGGCCAATACAGAATTTTATTATTTTTTAATAGCTTTTGTATGGCCACTGGGCATGTCATTTTAAATTTCAAAACCAGGAATAGAGGTCTCTGTTCTGCCGGAACAAATCCTGCTGCATTTTTTCTTCTTCTTTTTGACGATGCCATGCATCATTAATAATAATCTGTTCCTGCCGATTTAAGGCCGAACCGGCATATATTACTCCGGTATAAATTAATAAACCGCCCAATACACCGAAGAAACCTGAATTACTATCATGTGAATCCACATATAAGTATTGTCTGTTTTGGGAATTGTTATTTGGTGTATTATTTTCCGATAATTTTACAAAAAAATAACCGGTATCATTGTCTGAAAGCGCTTTGAAATAATAATATTGCCAGGTAAAGCTGATGTATTCGAATTCGTTAAAAGCTTCATCGGCGAATGTAAAGCAGGGAATTATAAAAAACATAACCGCCAAAACAGCCAATTTTTTCATAATTTTCTCCTTGGCTATCGTAAATTGGCCGGGAAGCATTTGTCAAGCGGAATTTACACCAGTTGTATCAATGGAGTGAAACAGCCCTACACGCCTATTGCCTAAAATAAGTCTCTTTAATATAATGTAAAAGATCGCTAAATTCACGAGGACAATAATGAAAAGAGGGTTTTCCCTTTTTATAGTGCTGATTCTGTCATTTTATTCCCTTTCCAGCCAGGAAATTGTAACCGCCGATAACTACATGGAAATGATGTCGGAACGCTACGGCATTATAAGGGATTATGAGGCAAATATCGCAATTCGCTCCGGATCAAGTGATATGGTCGGGAGTGTAAGCCATCTTTCGCCGTCTTTTTTAAGAATAGATTTCACACGTCCTGCCGACCAGGTTATCGTTTTTAACGGGGAGCTTTTGACGATATATCTGCCGGAATTCCGGGCTGTGCTGAATCAGAGCATTAATCAGAGCAGGAGAACGTCAGCTGCAGGAGCGTCAATGGCAAGCGCTCAGGGGCTTACCCTGCTAAGGCGGAATTATGTTCCGTCCTTTGTTACGGGCCCAAATCCGGTTCCGCTGGACGCGAACTCCCGTGAACAGGTGGTTAAACTTCGCCTTACAAGACGTTCTGTTCAGGAAGGTTTCAGGGAGATTATCCTGAGTGTCGACCCCGATACGAAACTAATCCGCCGTATTGAAGGGCGAACCATTGCGGAAAGTGAAGTGCGCTTTGATTTTACAAATATAAGGCTTAATCAGGGAATTCCGGAGCAGCGTTTTATTTATGATTCTCCGGCCTCTGCCAATTTGCACAATAATTTCCTGTTCAGAGATACTGATTAGGAGCGGGGGGAACAGTTTGGAATCTCTGGGTGTAAAATTAAAAGCCGCTCGCGAGGAGAAAAATTTAAATCTTGATCAGGTCGGCAGGGAAACCAACATTTCTGTTCGCTATCTTACCGCTCTGGAAACAGAAAATTTTTCTGATTTTCCGGGTGAACCCTATATAACCGGATTCCTGAGGAATTATGGCACCTATCTGGATTTGGATGTTCAGGAATTACTTTCCCTATACCGGGCGCTCAGAATTCAGGAGCAGCCTGTTCCGGTAGAACAGCTTTTGAAACCACGTTCAAACCTGCCGAAAATTCTAATCATTCTTGCCGGCAGCCTTGCCGTTCTTGGAGTTGTCGGCGGGGTTTTATTTTATTTAATTACAAGACCCAAAAAGCCTGTGGAAGTGCAGGCTGAACGTATTCCGGTTGAATATGTAATGGACGGCAGCTCCCTGGAGCGCCGCCTGTTCAGGGGCGATACTGTCCTTGTTTCGGCAGAAGGCAGTCAGTATAAATTTGAACTTGCCGGTCTTGGGGAAGCGGCGACAATTGGCACCCCTGTTGGTTCAGTAATTCTCGATTTAGGCCAGGAAGGAAAAGTCGCTTTGGGCGATGACGGCTTTGCGAATTTAACCATAACAATTATTGATTTTGTAAAAAATAATCCCGGTATCGGAGTTCTGCTCCGGCTCGACATGGAAAGCGCTTTTGCTTCCGGCGAATATGCCCTGGATGATGAGATGATCCCGGTCGAAGCGGTTAGCGCAGTCGGAAACGCAAACTCCAGAATTGTTTTTTCTTCTCCCAATGCTTATCCGTTTACGCTGCAGGCAAGTTTTCAGGGTTATTGCATGTTTCGCTGGGAAATTCTTTTTGAGCGCGATCGACGGGACAGGAATGAACGTTATTTTCAGAGAACAGATGAATTGAATATCCAGGCTCAGAACGGTATCCGAATATGGACATCGAATGCCCAGGCGGCAAGATTCCAGGTTATCGGCGGCGGACAAACATATCCTTTGGAACTTGGAGCGCCGGGCGAGGTCGTTGTAGCGGATCTCCGCTGGCTGCGGAATGAAGACAACCGTTACTCGCTTGCACTTGTCCGGCTTGAGGCCGGTAATTGACGACCATTGCGATATTTTATTGATCCTTTCGGCTGTGTAAAAAATCAGGTAGACGCTGAAAATATAATGTCTCTGCTGAACAATGCGGGGTGGACAGCCGCGCCCGCAGCCGAAAATGCCGACCTTATTATAGTAAACTCCTGCGGCTTTATCGAAAGCGCAAAACAGGAATCCATTAATGCAGTTCTCCTGTGGCGCAGACTTTATCCGGAGAAAAAAATACTGCTCGCAGGCTGTCTTTCACAGCGTTATGCGCAAGAACTGACTGAATCCCTTCCGGAAGCGGACGGGTTTTTTGGAAATGCCGATCTTGCGGGAATTGCGGCTGCCGCCGCCGGTATTGTAAATGGAAAAGGCCCGGGAATACCAGCAGCTCCGATGAAAGAAGAGGCGCACACTTCAGTTTTGCAGGGAGGGCGGCGGCCGCTTCTGTCCCTGCCGGGGTCGGCTTATGTAAAAATAAGCGAGGGCTGCAGTAATTGCTGTTCTTTCTGCGCCATTCCGCTGATACGGGGCGGCCTTGTAAGCAGGGAAATACCGGACATTATTACAGAGTGCCGCGATCTTTTAGAACGCGGTATAAGGGAACTCTGTATAATCGGTCAGGACATCGGCTCTTTTGGAGCGGATAAATATTCCGCTTCCAGGCTGCCGGACTTTCTCACGGCAATTTCTTCGCTGAAAGGGGATTTTTGGGTTCGGCTGCTTTATATTCACCCCGACCATTTTCCGCTTTCCATTCTTGAAATAATAGAGAAAGACCAGCGCATTCTTCCCTATTTTGATATTCCTTTTCAGCATGCATCGGCGAAAATGCTAAAGGCCATGAACAGGGGCGGTAATGCGAGTAAACATCTGGAATTGCTCGAAACTATCCGCAGCCGTATCCCCGGGGCGGTTATTCGTTCTACATTCCTGCTGGGGTTTCCGGGCGAAACGGACGAAGACTTCGCCGAACTGCTTGATTTCCAGGAAAAAGCCCGGCTGGACTGGCTTGGCTGTTTTACCTATTCCCGCGAGGAAGGTACGGCTGCCTACCCGGCAAAGGGGAGGGTTCCCAAAAAAGTTGCAGCCGGGCGCAGGCGAATTATCGAAGAAAGGCAGTCGCCGATTACTGAAAAAAACATGGATCGTTTTGTCGGCCTTACCCTTGATGCGCTGATTGAAGAACAAATGGGCGGCTCAGGCCTTACCGACGAAGATATTTGGCTTGGACGGCTCTATTGTCAGGCGCCGGAAATTGACGGCTGTGCTGTCATTGCAGGCAATGACAAGGACGGCGCCGGACTTGCCGCAGGAACTCTTGTTCCATGCAGGGTTGTTGCCCGCTGTGGCATCGATCTGGAAGTTCTCCCATTACGGCCTGGTGACTACGGCTCCAATGATCCGGGATTGTTGACAAAATTACACAATGGTGTATAATTTTCTGACCCTGTATGTTGCTTTAGAAAAGTGAATGTACCGGCATTAGGGCAGCGGTATGGCAGATAAAAATAAAAAGAAAAGAATCCTCCTGGTAGATGATGATAAGACGCACCTCGCTATCGCTGAAAATATGTTGAAAGCCGAGTATGAAATAAACACTGCCGGTTCCGGTCAAGAGGCTCTGGAAAAAATATACAGCGGCCTTCTTCCTAATGCAATACTATTGGATATATTGATGCCGGATATGGACGGGTGGGAAACCTATAACCGGTTAAAGGCGATAACACTTTTAAATGATATTCCAGTTGCCTTTTTTTCTTCGGTAGATGAAAATAGTCAAATTGCTCTTGCGGAAAAAATAGGGGCTGCGGATTTTATTACCAAGCCCTTCAACAAAGCGGACTTGTTGAACAGGGTAAAAAAAATGCTGGAACAAAGAGGCAGGGCTGTCAAAAAATCCTGATCGTTTAACTCCAGGCACATTAAGTGGTCAGGTCTTTTTTTGGATTTTTGCCCAGGTATCCCGCAGGCCGGTGGTTTTGTTAAAAACCGGACGCCCTCCCGCCCCTGTATCAGGATCGCGCACAAAGTAGCCCAGCCGCTCAAATTGAAACCGGTCGCCAGGTGCGGCGCTTTCCAGGCAGGGTTCGCCCCGGGCATTTGCAATGACTTCCAGTGAATTGCTGTTCAGGTTGTCTGTAAAATCACCGCTGCTGCCGTCCGTGCGGGCGGCGATATCCATCGGCCTTTCTACACTGAAAAGGTGGTCGTAAAGGCGTGCTTCGAAGGGAACCGAATGTGCGGCGGAAACCCAATGAATTGTGCTTTTTATTTTACGGTTATCCTGGGCATTGCCGCCCCTTGTCTGCGGATCATAAGTGCAGCGTACGGCAGTAATATTTCCGTCTGAGTCCTTTTCAAAACCGGTGCAGGTAATGATGTACGCATAACGCAGGCGGACTGAGTTGCCGGGGAACAGCCGGAAATATTTGGGGGGCGGGACTTCCTCAAAATCTTCCCGCTCGATCCACAATTCGCGGGCAAAAACAACACGCCGGGTTCCGGCGGCTTCATCTTCGGGGTTATTTACAGCTTCCAGTTCTTCGGTTTTACCGGCGTCCCAGTTTTCGATAATCAGTTTTAACGGTTTTAACACAGCCATTACCCGCAAAGACCGCCGGTTAAGGTCTTCCCGCAGACAGTACTCCAGAAAGGCGATATCCACCATGCTGTCGGTTTTTGCCACGCCAATCTGCGAAACAAAACTGCGTATGGCTTCCGGCGTATAGCCCCGGCGGCGCAGTCCCGCTATGGTGGGCATTCTTGGATCGTCCCAGCCGGAAACATGTTTGTCCTGCACCAGTTTAAGAAGCCATCGCTTGCTCATTACCGTATAGCTTAAGTTCAGCCGCGCAAACTCGATCTGCCGCGAGGGAAAAACTTCCGCCTCATTTATAAACCATTCGTATAGGGGCCTGTGTATCTCGTATTCCAGTGAACAAAGTGAGTGTGTAATGCCTTCTTTTGCGTCAGACAGGGGGTGCTGAAAATCGTACATGGGATAGATACACCATGTATTGCCCGTACGGTAATGGCTTTCCCTGCGAATGCGGTACATAACAGGATCCCTAAGCAATAGATTAGGATGCGCCATGTCAATTTTAGCCCGCAGGGTTCTGGCCCCGTCGGGATACTCCCCCGCCCTCATTCGTGCAAAGAGATCCAGGTTTTCTTCAACTGAACGATCACGGTACGGGCTGTTCCTGCCAGGCGGTGTCATGGTGATGTTGTTCTTGTCTGCAACCGCCGTACCACGGTACTCGCTTATTTCGGTGTCGGAAAGATCATCAACATAGGCCTTTCCCTTTTTAATAATTTTTACTGCAAGATCATACAAATACTCGTAGTAGTCCGAGGCATAATATTCCCGGTCCTCCCAGTCATACCCCATCCATTTAACGTCCCGCTTAATGGCTTCGACATAAGAAATATCTTCTTTTTCGGGATTGGTGTCGTCGAAACGAAGGTTGCATTTACCACCAAAGCGTTCCGCCATGTCAAAATCGATGCAGAATGCCTTACAGTGGCCGATGTGCAGCCAGCCGTTCGGTTCGGGCGGGAAACGGGTGTGCACATAACTGTATCGCCCCGAGGCCAGATCCTCTTTTATAAATTCGCTGATAAAATTAGTGGTCGAAGATTCGCTTTCGGACCCGGCGGAAGATTCAGTGGCTGCCATATATTTTCCTTTTAGAAATTAGTCAGATAACAAAGCCCAAGAAGCAAAACAGCCCACAGGGACTGTGCGTTCTTCGATTCATTTTTTTCGCTTAGTCCTTTTAACAGGGTAATCCTGCCGCCATACCACCAGAATAAACCCATTTGAGCGTCTATGCGAAAAGTATATTCGGTAAAATCGTCCTTGGTGCTCTGGGTGCCAAAAAACAGATAGGCAAGTTCTACCAAAATTGCCCCGAACTCTTCAATGGCCTGTTGAAAATTTCCGTGCTCTATCAGCGTTATAAAAGGCGGAATATCGTCCTGTAATTTTTCTTTTCGGGTCTCATCAGCTTTTTCCACCCAGGTCTTCTGAATTAAAAGGTCCAGGTTATTTTGAAAATGATCCAAATAGGTTTTAAGCCCCTCGTTGTTTTTCTCCAATACCAGCAAGCGGTGATAGTCTACGCTTATTCCCAGGGCTTCGGCAAAATCGGCGGCGGTCTTTAAGTCCGGCACCTGTCCGGGCAGGAAGCCGTCCGGAGGGAACAGGGCATCCGCAACTTCGCGGTATTCATCGGGGATTGTGAGGTTTTTGCAAGGAGGACAGCAGAGCATGAATCAAAGATGATAAGAAACGGAAAAAATGTCAAGAACAGGTACAGATAGTTTCAAGTCCATTCAAGGTCGCCCTATAAAATCAAGATACGCCCTTATCGCCATTCTGGCGGATTCGAATGCAATATCCTTAAAATCAATTTCTTCCGGTTTTAAGATGCGGACTCCGGCAATTTCCGCCCGCTCAAGGTGCAGGTCGCTTTCCCGCAATTCCGGCGCCGAAACAGAAAAAAATGAATCGCATGTATTGTACAGAACCCCCTTGTAAGGGTATTTATTCGGGAAAGATGCAAAAAACTGAAAAGCTCCGGTTAAAGATGCTCCGGCGGGAATGGGCGGCGACCAGCCTATTTCTTCCTGCAATTCCCGATAAAGGCTTTCTACCACTCCCTCGCCCGGATCAACAAAGCCGCCTGGCAGGTCAAGTTTGCCCTTGCCGGGTTCCCTGCCGCGGATTATAAACAACAGGCGCTCCCCGCGGTCTTCGGACGGTATACTGATAATACAGCCGGCGGCGGCGGCTGTATTGTGGTAATACTTAAAATCACAGTCCGGGCAGAAGAACAATTTGCCCTGTTCAAAGCTGATTTTTTCCGATGCGCAGGAAGGGCAAAAGTTAAACATGATCGATAATATCACAAATAAAACACTTTTCAAAGAACCCCATTAATTGCTATATTGGAAGGATGGTGTATGAATGTTCATTGCGGGTCAGGACTTATGAGTGCGACAGCAATAATCATGTGAATAATGCGAATTATCTTAATTACCTGGAATTTGCACGCCACGAGCTGCTTAAGGACATTGGTTTTGATTATCCCAAGGCTCTCCAGTCTGGTTATGGGATTTTTATTGCCCGCATCGAAATAGACTACAAAAAGCCGGCGCTGTTGGACGAAGCGCTGACAATTAAAACATGGCCGCTAAAAAAAGGAGCGGTCAGCGGGATTCTTGCTCAGGATATTTGGCGGGGTGATGATTTGCTGGTACAAGCCAAGGTAACCTGGGCTTTTGTGGATTCCAGGGGAATGCCGGTGAAAATACCTGCCGAATGGAATCTGCCCGGACTAAGCCCGGAGAAAAACTTGTCTTAAAATATACACCCTTTTAGCATCCGGTAAAATCCAGCACTGTTTAGGAGAGCATTATGAATAAGGGAAAAAAAACCGTACTTGCCATTGATGACGAAATTACCACCTTGTCTGCAATCCGGAATATTCTGGAAGGTTTTTTTGATGTCTGTCTGGCCAAAAATGCGGAAATCGCAATGACTATATTAAAAACCACCGAAGTAGATCTAATTCTGCTTGATATGGAAATGCCCAACTGTTCCGGAATGGAAATATTGGAAGACATAGGTAAAAATCCCAAATATTATCATATCCCCGTTATCATGGTTAGCTCTCACGGGCAGGCGGATATTATTATTCAGGCAAAGAATGCCGGCGCGAAGGCCTTTATTGTAAAGCCGATAAATCCTAAAACCCTGCTGGACAAAATTAATGCCGTTTTAAAAACAAGTTTGCAGAAAATAAACAAGGACGTTCTCTACAGAAAACTCGATTCCATGGCGGCTTTCTGCAAGCAGGGCAGCAGCGTTAAGGTGGAGGCATTAATGGCCGAACTTGGACGGGTGTACTGCGACATGGCCACGGATGCGGAAGTAGCCGCAATATGTAAACATGCCAAAAACCTGGACTATATTCTGGTTATCGATAAAATACACAGGCTGTTAAAGGCCAGAAGATGAGTGTTTCTGCAAGGTATCTGTTTATTCTGAATCCAAAATCGTTCTGGAATAAATGGAAATGGGATCAGGTTCTGTCTAAAATTCAATTTTTTTTTGAAATGGCAGGAGACAAGAACTGCGCATTGCATGTATCCAGGTTCCCGCGTGATGCGATAGGTTTTATCCACTCCCATTCGAGAGACCTTCCGGAAGGGACGAAGCTGCGGGTGTACGCCGTCGGCGGTGATGGTATTTTGTTTGACTGCCTTAACGGAATAATGGGCATCGAACAGGCGGAGTTGGGGGTAATCCCGTACGGACATACCAATGTTTTTATCCAGGGTTTTGGCAAACACGGCAAGGCGTTTTTTCGGGATTTAAAACGCCAGTTCGATGCTCCCGCAATACCGATGGATGTAATGCGATACGGCAATAATTACGCCATAAGTTCCTGTATAGTTGGAACGGGAGCGGCGGCGCTTCATAACTTTTCGAGAATGCGGGAAAAGCTGAGCAAGGGCAGGGTGATTACCCAATACGTAAACAGGCAGCTATATACACCGTTATATTACCTTGGGGGCTTATCCGCCTGTTCCGATAAAAATCTGTTGTCCAGAAAATATACAGTAGATATTGACGGAGAGGTTTTCAGTGATGTGTACCGGAACATTGCTGTTTTTAATGCCGCATATTGCAGCAACGGCCTGCGCCCTGTAAGTAATGCGGCGCCCAATGACGGTGCAATGAATGTTATCTTTGCCGCCCGCAACCGTGGTATTTTATGGACATATTTTACGCTTCCTTTTTACGTTACAGGCCGTTCCGGACTGTTTCCCAATGATTTTATATCGAGGAGCTGCCGGAAGATCAGCGTTAAATCGGACGAGACCCTGGTAATCAGCCTGGATGGCGAGATATTTTTTGATTCTCAGTTATCTGTGGAATTGCTGCCGGCCGCTGTTCGTTTTTTGGATGCCAGCGGTCATGGTTACAATGGGAGAATGAGGAATTTATGAAAACAACTGTCAGTTCCGATACACCCATCTGTTCTTATCAAATAATTAATATTGCTTTCCTGTGTTTCTCATTTTTTAATCTTTTTAACATCAGACATCAAGAAATGCAGGTCATCATTAACATGGCAGCCGTCTTAGCTTCGGGCTTCGCTCTGTTGACGATTCTGCATCGCTGCAACCGGCTGATAAACGAGGCCTTTTCCATACCCATTCTTTTTTTTCTGGTACATTGTTGTGTAACTTATATTTCCGGCTCCTACTCGGATTATTTTTTGGTTCTGCTGACAATAATCTGCCTTGGGGCATTGTTTTTCAACAAAAAGGAATTGTTAAAATTTATCATTGTTTCAAACCTGCTCTCTTTGATGCTGATCGGTTTTGGAATTCCGGTTTCGGAAATAAAAACCGCCATCTATACGGTAATGACTCCTACAGAGCTGCTGTGTAACTGGCTTGTTTCCCTGTTCTGTACGCTTTTTGTTTATTTACTTATCACCTTTGCTACAGATAAAAATAATGCCGCCAACAAGGCCCAGGATTCTTTTATAGGTCTGCTTGAAGCAACTTCAAACTATATTGTTTTACTGGATCCTCTTAACCGGGTTACATATATCAGCAGATCTTTTTTGAAATTACTGAACCTGAGCAAGGCTTCAATGGCTATAGGCAGGCCTGTGTTTGATCTCTTTGACGTAATGGAATTCAAGGAGATGTTCCTGGATATTTTATCCAAGGAAGGCGCCTATCAAACCACACGGAAAATTATTCTTGATGGCCATCAATACTATTTAGAGGTAATGGTTTTTGAGCTCGAGAATGAAGCCCAGGGGCGGCTTGTAAACATTGTGGACATTACTCCCGTAATGCAGGCCAAATCCGAAGCCGAGGCGGCATCCCAATCCAAGAGCGCATTCCTGGCCGCCATGAGCCATGAAATTCGAACTCCGCTTAACGCGATAATCGGTCTTTCGGAAATTGGTTTACAGAAAAAACTGCCTACGGAGATCGCTAGGGATATAGAAAAAATTCACACATCGGGATATACCCTTCTGACAATAATTAACGATATACTCGACATTTCCAAAATAGAAGCAGGCAGTTTCGAACTGGTACCGCTGGATTACGATGTGCCGAGCATGGTAAACGATACAACTCAGCTTAATATTGTTCGAATCGGGGCAAAAGATATTGTTTTTAAGCTGGCGGTTGACGAAACAATTCCGGTAAAGCTGCACGGAGATGAATTGCGTGTAAGGCAAATACTGAATAACCTTTTGTCCAACGCCATCAAGTACACTGAACAGGGCTCCGTTGTTCTGGAAATAACATGGGAGCGCAGGGGAATGGACGCATGGGTTTGTTTTAAGGTGCGCGATACAGGGCGGGGCATCAGGAAAGAAGACATTCCCCGGCTGTTCCAGGAGTACTCCCAGTTGGATATGAAGGCTAACCGGCACATAGAAGGAACCGGGCTGGGGCTTGCGATTACTAAAAATCTTGTGGAGCTGATGAGCGGAACCATTTCTGTCGAAAGCGAATATAGCCTGGGCAGTACCTTTTCTGTTAGAATCCTCCAGACGATTGTAGACGAAAACCCCATTGGAATAACCACAGCGAAAAATCTTATGCATTTCCGTTATAAAGAGCACCGGCGTGGAAGAGGTCTCAATCTGGTGCGCTCTTATATGCCCTATGGAAAGGTGCTTGTTGTGGACGATGTTGAGACAAATCTGGACGTTGTAAAGGGGCTGCTGCTTCCCTACGGCCTGTCCATTGACTGTGCAATCAGCGGCCAGGAAGCGATTGAGAGAATCCGTGCCGCCGGAGATGATGCTTCCGGCAGGCAGTACGATCTTGTGCTTATGGATCACATGATGCCGGTGATGGACGGAATAGAAACTGTAAAATTTATACGCAGCGATATTAACAGTGATTATGCCCGTAATGTTCCCATAATAGCTTTAACAGCCAATGCCCTGGCAGGCAATGAAGACATGTTCCTTTCCAGCGGATTTAACGCCTATATTTCCAAGCCCATCAATATAATGCATTTGGACACAGCCCTTAACACATGGGTAAAAAATAAACAGAGCAAAGAAACCCTGCTTCAGGCGGAAATGCAAAAAACTCGTTGGGACGAAGAGGGTGATAAAAAAGCCTCCGGTGTGTTTGACGGTCTCTTAATAGAAAATATCGATTTTGTTAAAGGTCTGGAAAGATATTCCAGTGAGTCGGCCTATCTGGACATACTTCGTTCTTACCATATTCACACGCCCTCGCTGCTGGATAAAATGCGCCGCTTTACCGGAAAAAATGATGGAACGGAGGTCAGTCTTTCCGAGTATACCGTGTTTGTCCACGGGCTTAAAGGTTCCAGCTATGGCATTTGTGCCGATGCTATCGGCGCCGAGGCTGAAGACCTGGAAAATGCCGCCAGGGCGGGAAATATTGAACATATACTGGGAAAGAACGAAACCTTTATTGAAAAAACGGAATTGCTGCTGCTGGATCTGGAAGAGGTGCTGCACGGCGCGGAGGCACACAAGGCAGGCAGACAAAAGGCCTCTGCGCCCTCCAGGGAAATGCTGCAAAAACTGCTGGAAGCGGTAAAACATTATAAAACTTCGGTAATGGAAGAAATACTTGAGGAGCTGGAAGCCTTTGATTATGAAACAGGGGCGGAATTAATAGGCTGGCTTAGGGAGCAGATGGATTATCTGGAATATGATGCCATAAGAGATAGGCTGGAAACCGGGGGGTATTGAGCGAATGTACAATCCAATATCGGTACATTATTATCCTCATTATGTTTTTTTTGTTGCCATATCACACTATGAGAGTTATTATAAAAGCTGACAGGGCGTATGCGGGGTACATCAGGAGGATTATCCATGGAAAAAAGGGGAAAAAAGGCGATACTGGTTGTTGATGACGATATTCCCACTCTTACTGCTTTAAGAAAAATCCTTGAGGGCAGCTATGAAGTAAGTCTTGCCAAATCTGCATCGATGGCCTGGAGTATTCTTAGCAATACCCCGATTGATCTAATCCTGCTGGATTTTGAAATGCCCCTGATGTCCGGCATAGATTTTATTACTTATATGCAAAACAATCCCATTTATCAGCATATACCCGTTATCTTTGTTACATCACACGGAACACAGAGCGTTTTTATGAAGGCTGTATCCTCCGGGGCAAAGAGCTTTGTGGTAAAGCCGGTTAAACCGGGTGTTCTGTTGGATAAAATAAGATCTGTGCTGGACAATACTGTCCTGGAAACTGAAAGGGAAAAATTGCTGCAAAAGCTGCATTTTTTGGATATTGCCTGTAAAAACGGGAAAAGCGCCGATGCGGAAAAAATTGCTGATGATTTGAAAAAAACCAGGTACAATGTTGGAACGGATAAAATTTTGAAGGAAATATGCAAAGAGGTTTTTCAGCTTAATTATTCTGATGTAGCAACCAAAATAAACGAGTTGAAAAAAAACAACTTGTTTGACAGGAAGGTCGATGATTAAATTGCTGCCTGTCATTTACAGAACGTGCTAAGATGATCAAGGATTTGCAGCCGGAAGATACGGACCCCAACAGGAAGCTGTCTCAGCTTAAAGAGGAAAACAAACGTCTAACCTCGGAAAACAACAGATTGAAGAGGATGGTTTCTGCAAACGAGGGTAATATTGAAAGGCTGGAGAAATACAGCAGGGTAAGAGACAAGTTATACGAAGCCCTAATGACGCAGAATTCCAGGCAAAAGAATTATTTTCATCTGATGCTGAAAAACACGCAGAGCATTGTTATGCTGCTGGATCAGGATATGCGTCTGGCTTATACTTCAAGTTTTTTTCTAAAACTTGCCGGCATCGAAAACATTGGCCTTATCAATAATCGTACTATCCACGAAATTTTTCTTGAATATATCGACTGTGCTTCCCTTAAAATGATTCTTCATACTCTTGGGCAGGCTGTGTCCGGTAAGGAAGCCCATTTTACAAATTGTTTTATGGACGTGGGGAGAAGCTCCAAGCCCCGTAATTACAGGGTATATGCCGCCCCAATGCTTAATGTTAACGGTATATCAGAAGGGACACTTCTGTCATTTCATGATGTTACAGAGCTTATGCTTGCAAAGGAACAGGCGGAGCATGCCAGCATGGCCAAGTCGCTCTTCCTTGCCCAGACCAGCCACGAAATCCGCACTCCCATGAACGCGGTAATCGGAATGAGCGAACTTGCCATAAGAACCGATTCCATATCCAAAGCCCGTGAATACCTGGACGGCATTAAGCAGGCGGGTATGAATCTTCTGGCGATTATTAACGACATTTTGGATATTTCCAAAATCGAAGCCGGAACTCTGGAGATACAGGCGGCTTCTTATTCGCTGGCTTCACTTTTAAATGATGCCATTAATATGATCCGGCTGCGTGTCGCCAAAAAGTCCGTCGTCTTCCTGGCTGATGTTGATCCGTATATCCCCGGCAATCTGTTAGGTGATGAGGCGCGAATTCGGCAGATACTGGTTAATTTATTAACCAATGCCGCAAAATATACAAATGAAGGGTTTGTTCATCTTGCCGTACAATATCAGGCTGTCGACAGCGACCCAATGATGCCGTCGGCGGCAGGTGATAATATCAATCTTATTTTTACCGTGGCTGACAGCGGCATTGGCATACAGGAGAATGATTTACCAAGCCTGTTTTCCCGTTTTACCAGGCTGGATGCCAGTAAAAATGTCGGCGTAGAAGGCACTGGTTTGGGACTTGCCATTACCCGCAGTCTTTGTCAGGCCATGGGCGGGGATGTAAGCGTCCGCAGCGTTTACGGCGAAGGCTCAATATTTACCGCAGTAATTCCGCAAACATCTCTGGGCAACGAGTCTCTTGCTAAAGTAGAAAACCCTGAAAAAAAAGCCGTGCTTTGTTGCGAAAAGCGGCCAATGTATGCCAATTCGATTGCTCATAACCTGGAATTTTTGGGAGTTCCGGCAAAGTTCTGCGCCGATGAAAGTGATTTTTTTGCCGAGCTGGAAACCCAGCAGGGAATGAGCTATGCTTTCGCTTTTGTAACCTTGGATATGGCGAAAAAAGCGGCTAAAATTATTAAATCGAATTCTCTTCCTACAACCCTTGTGTTATTGGCTGATCCCGGCGATCCTGCTCCCAGGCAGAATGTGCTGACCATTCTAATGCCTGCCCATTCCGTAACGATTGCAAACGCTCTTAACAATAAGATTGTGGCAGAGCGCCGAAAAAGGCGGATACGTTTTATCGCGCCGGAAGCAAGGGTTTTGGTTGTAGACGATATCGAAACAAATCTTGCTGTTGCCAGGGGCTTGCTGGAAATTTTTAAGGTAAAAATTGAAACTTGCACAAACGGACTGGAAGCATTCGAATTGGTAAAAAAGAACCGGTACGATATTATTTTTCTGGATTTTATGATGCCGGGTATGGACGGCATAGAAACCGCCGGACTGATAAGGGCATGGGAAATGGAAAAATCCGAAAACAACGGAATTCCCATTGTCGCCCTTACCGCCAATGCGATAACCGGAATGCGGGAATTATTTCTGGAACAGGGATTTAATGATTATCTGAGTAAACCCATAGAGATCGCAAGGCTTACCGATATTATGGCGGCCTGGATTCCGGCGCAAAAAAAGAAGCAGCGAAGGGCCATTGATCGTGTTTCCATGGAAAATGACGGGGAAGAGGAAGACATCTTTGTTGAAGGGATTGATCTTGCGGAAGGCAATGTAAAATACGGGAATAGGGCTTATCTCGAAATTCTTCGTTCCTATTGCCTGCATACGCCGGCATTATTAAAGAAACTAACCAAGCTGACCATGCCCCTGTCGGAAGAAAATCTTGAAGAATATACAGTAACGATTCATGGCTTAAAGGGTTCCAGTTTTGGTATCTGTGCTGAAAGCGCAGGAACACGTGCCGAGGAACTGGAAAATGCCGCCCGCAGCGGAGATCGTGAATTTGTTGATGCCGGTACCGCCGGTTTTGTCGAAGAAACTGAATACTTGCTGCAAAATATACTGAATTATCTCATAAACGTATCCGAAGCATCTGAACCAAAACCCATTGTATCCGTTCCCGACGAAATTCTGCTTTCTCAGCTTTTAGATGCCTGTAAAGAATACCGGATGAACCTGATGGAGGAGGCAATGAAAAAGCTCGAGGAATATGAATATGAATCCGGAGGCGAATTGGTGGAATGGTTAAGGGAACAGATGGACAACCTGGAATATAATGCAATTCAGGAGCGTCTTGAAAATGGCGAATAGGCGCCTTTTGTTTAAAATTCCCGATATCATAATAATTCTGCTTGCCATTGGGCTTACAGTAGCCTCGGCATTTTCGGTTTATGCAAAACCGCAAGACTCATCACAGGTATTGATACAGGGGCAGCGCCAAAAATGGATTTTCCCGATGGATGCCGAAGAAACGGTTGCTGTTGCCGGACCACTTGGAAATACAGTTGTTAAAATCCATAACGGGCAGGCCTGGGTGGAATATTCCCCCTGTGATAATCAAACCTGTGTAGCTTCGGGCTATATACGTCAGCAGAGGGCCTGGGCAGCATGTCTCCCGAATAATGTCTTTTTAATAATCGAGGGAAATGATGGGCAAGGGAATAACCCCGACGCTGTCGCCTGGTAACAGGAAAACCGTCGCCCTGCTTGGCGGGCTTTGCTTCTTTCTTTCCGTAATTGAATACCTGGTTCCAAAGCCGCCGTTTATGCGCATAGGCATAGCCAATATGCCCCTTGTACTGGCGGCAGACATATTTCCCTTTTTTCCATTTTTACTTCTTGCAGGCATCAAAGTGTTTGGGCAGGCGCTGGTTACCGGTACCCTGTTTTCTTTTGTTTTTATTTTTTCGGCAGCAGGAACCCTTATGTCGGCAGTATCCATGTATGCTCTTCGCCGCCTTCTTGGTTCCGACCGGATCAGCTTTATCGGTATTAGCACGGCAGGGGCAATGATGTCCAATACCACACAACTGGCGCTGGCCCGGGTTTTTATTTTTCGGGACAATGTACGGTACATTGCACCTCCGTTTTTATTCATGGGGCTTGTTACCGGAATTGCCCTTGGACTGTTCTGCGAAATTTTTGCACGCCGCTCTCAATGGTATGCTGCGGTAAAATGCACGGCAGGGCGGGCAACATGAGCAGACTTGAACAATTCAGGACCAGGCGGCTTTTGGTATACGAAAGTCTTTTTACCGCGAGGGCGCTGTTCATTGCCGGCCTTGTTATTATGCCGGCGCTGCTTTTTAACTCCGATACAAGACTGCGTATACTGCAGTTTACTTTTTTCTGGCTGCTGGCATGGCTTTCCGGGAAAAAGAATAATCCCATTGTTACAATTCTTGTTTTTTTGGGAATCGTCGTTTTTAATCTGATTATTCCCTACGGGCAGGTTTTATTTTCCGCCGGGCCGTTCAAAATTACTTCCGGCGCACTCGCAGCCGGAACAGGCCGGGCGGCGACGGTGCTGGGCCTGCTTATGCTTTCCCGCTTTACAATCCGGCGCGACTTAAAAATTCCGGGGCTTTTTGGGGAATTAATCGGGGAGTCCTTCCGCATTTTTGCGCTCGTCATGAGCGAAAAACGTCGAATAACAGCAAGAAATTTTATCACAGATATCGACCAGCTCTTGTTGAGTTTGAGCGCAAATAATGCGGATGTTTCGCAGCCAGCCACAATTTCACCTGCCGCCGCCCCAGCCGGTCGCACAAGGCCCGCCGGATTTTTTCTGCTCGCCGCTGTTGTACTGCTGTCCTGGGTGCCGTGGGTTGCTTCGGCATAAACAGGGTGCTGTACCTGTATCGTTATACATAATACCGAAGCTGTCTCCGCTTGCCGAAGGTATTCCGGAATGATATATTTAAATTGAGGAGAAATGTATGCCGCAAGCTCAAACGATGACCCTGGATGAAAAACTAGCTATATCAAACAAAGCCTGTGCGTTATGGGGAGCGGGAGATAAAGAAGGATTTAGTCGCCTTATAAGGACAGCCCCCATGCCTCCGTATTTGGCAAAAATTTACAAAGAGAAAGTCGGTGTAGAGGAACTAATAAAGAGTGGTTGGAATTTGTCGGAGGCAGAGGCAGAATTTGGATCTGACTGGCTTAGTAAATAGTATATATGATGCGGCGGCGGCTATTGATTTTGGCCGAAAAGGTTTTGCTACCAGGGGAAAAGAACAAGAAGGGCGTATTTCATACGAAACGGGCATATCAGTAGCATTATCAGCTTTTAGAGATGCTTTATCTACTGCCGACCCTCGAGCCATTATTTTTGTTGAATATACCTTCATAACCCAGGAACTTCAATTTTGTGAAGAAAACGATAAAGAAACCCTAAGCAGCCTTACCAAAGCTATACAAAGTTTTAATGACGCATTTCTTGCGCTTGAAGCTGTTGATGAACCCGGTTATAAAACGACTGACAAAACATATCCTCATGATGTGAAATATCGTATTAGTAGCTTCCCCAAGGATTCATTCCATATTGCAGTTATCTCTCATAAAACAAGAATTCAAAATATACTTCGCTCTCCAGGTGTCGACCCAATTGAAAAAGCCCTGCTCAAACAACGACTTGCCAATCTATCCATTGCCCAAAACAGTTATTTTGTAATGCAGAAGAAAGCTTTGCATGTAATGGATATAATTTAATTATATACTATCAAAATGCCTATGACATCAAGATGGCCGAACATTCTATAGCCTTGGAATTAAAAAAAATAAAACCCTTGGTTGCCCAGGCATAAACAGGGCGCTGTGTCAAAGAAGCCCCCAGCACCTAAGAATTTAGGTGCTGGGTTAATAAATGCTAAGGATAAGCTGGCATTGTATTGTAGGTGCTATAAACAATTCCGTAGGTTCCGGTATCGTATCCATGTCCCCGGGCTCTAACCCTTACATAAACCGTATCGTTCCTATCGGCCTGAAACCTAGACGGCCGGGAGGTTAGGCTGATAGAATTTACAAAAATATTTATCCCGTCGCTGTACCAGGCGTCCACTCTTGTTTCCAGGGTTTTAGAGCCATCACCGATCCAATCGTCGTTCCACCAGATATAATAATATGTCCCATTGGTAGCTGTAAATGAATACCATTCCTCATCGCCCGGGCTGGTAATTTCGCCGTTTTCCCATGTGTATATGGCCAGCGGGGTGGAGCTGGCAGGCGGATCCCAAGAGGCGGGCGGCTTTGTACCGGTAGTATTGTATACAATTCCATAGGTGCTACCAGCATAAGCAATGGAAAATCTACCAACCATTACATAAACCACACCGCTACTTACAGCTTGGAAACTGTGAGGATTCCTAAAACCATTACCTCGTTCCCCAAAAAAAATTTCTGTCCCGTCACTGTACCAGGCGCTCACCCGTGCACGAAGGTTTTTACTGCCATCGCCGTCCCAACCGTCATTCCACCAGATGTAATAGTCTGTCTCATTGGTTACAGTAATCGAATACCAATCAACAATACCTGGATGTAAAATTTCATCTTCTTCCCATTGGTTATTTGTTAAAAGGGTGTGGTCAGTTGGAATTATAAAAGAACTTGGCTTTATACCTGTGGTATTATATACAATCCCATAGGTGCCGGTGTTACCAGGTGATCCGGCTTTAACCCTGACATAAACGATGCCACTTCTGTCAGCTTGGTAAACATTCGGATTGGAATAGCCATGACCGAACCATTGTTCTCCGTCAGCATACCAGGCGCCCCCCCATGTATTAAGAGTTTTACTGCCATCGCCATCCTCGGAACTGTCATTTCTCCAGAAATAATAATCCGTCCCGCTAACAACAGTAAGTGAATACCAGTCAACATCTCCGGCATTGGAAATTTCGCCATTTTCCCATTGGTCAGGTATAAGGGCAGTATGACTGGAAGGCGGAAAGTCTAATGTAAGAGAAATAGTACCAAGGTTAATGTTGGGTATATTGGTATCAAGAACCGATATACTCACACCTGTATCTACCGTATAAAAGTCAAAACCATCGTAGTAGTGTACCCAAAAATTAAATGTTTCAGCCGTAATGTAAGGTGCCACTTTAATCGACCAGATGCTGTCGCTGCCTATAAATTCGTAACTGTTGTATTCCTCACCGCTTTCTGTATATGCATATACAGTAACATTGATGACTGAAGGCGCTCCATTAATTGTAAAATTTACCTTACCGCTAATTGTGATGGTTTCCGAAAAATCAGCGTGGGTAAAAACATAGTCGGCCCTTGTTTCCATATTCGAGTAAATATGGACTATTTCAGCCATGTGCGCTGTTTCATAACCGTTATAAATGTTAATAAACATCAAATAGTATCCCGGAGGAAGGTCTTCAATAAGGCCTGCGGGCTGTTCAATTAAGTCGATATAATGATAGTTATTATTTGTATCAAACTCATAAAACCATAAACCCGCATGAAACATGTTTTGAGGAAAGATTACTGAATACGAGAAAAATCCGTCATCTCCGCCCATGGTTGCCGATATGGGAATGTTTATATTCTGTGAAGTACTGTCTATGGTTACCGTTTCACTTCCCTGCGCCGCCGCATATTCCGTGCCGTCTATGGTAACATAGCCGGTAACATCGATTGTCCAGCTACCCGATGCAAGACTGCTGACTGTTATGGAGCTTTGCCCGCCCAGCAGCGTTTCAGTATGGGTGAGTCCTCCAGGACCTGAAAAACCAAGCTCATATTTGGTAAAATCAGCACTGGGAAACAAAGTTCTGGAACCAATCGCGGTATTTGAGACGGTAATGGTAATGGCACCTCCGCTGTTTGTGGAAACAGGAGTAAGTGCATTATCACAGCCTGCCAACAACAGTACGCCCAAAAATGCGAACAGTGCAGTGTATTTGTTAAATAGTATTTTCATTGTTCCGCCTCCTATCTTACAACCCTAAAGGTTACTTCTTTGGAATAAGGTACACCGCCGCTGTAGACGATTACCGAAATACGATAGAGCCCAATATGCGTCCAGGGTTCAATATAAATATCTAGATAATTCTCCACTGTCCAGAAATAGCCCTCCCAATTAACCCACATATAATCATACTCGGAGTCGAAATCACCGTTAACTGTTATGCGCAGTATATCTCCCGCCCGCAGATCGTTGCCGGTACTTAGGGAAAAATCGATTACTTCATCATGGAATCCGGTGAATGTTACGGCAAAGGCATTGCCGGAGCTGCTTATTGTAATGTCGAAATCGTCAGTGTAGTCAGTTCCAACGGCTGTTCCGTCAGTAATTGTCGCCCTAACCCTGGCAGTTCCCGCCGCCGTCGTTGTCAAAACATTTCCGGCAATACTTGCACCTGTAGTTCCGGCTGAAGCAATCGACCACGTAATGGTTTTGTTTGTTGCATTGTCGGGACTTACAATTCCGTTGAGTGTAAGGAGGCCTACTACGGCATTGGTCGAAACACCCGTAATTGATGATACCGGCACAAAACCATCGCCGCCTGTACCGATTACGATATCGAATTCATCTGTAAAGGGAGTCCCGACAGCCGTTCCGTTCGCGATTGTTGCTCCTACCCTTACAGTTCCGGCAGCCGTTGTGGTTAAAGTGTTTCCGCTTAGTGTTGCGCCGGTTGTTCCCGCTGAAACGAGCGACCACACAATGGTATTGTTTGTCGCATTGCCGGGATTTACTGTTCCGGTTAGCGTAAGTGCTCCCACAGTGCCGGTTATTGGAACGCCGGTGATGGAAATTACCGCAACAAAACCGCCGGCTGCTGCAGGATTTATCGTTATGTCAAAGTCCTGCGTATAATTTGTTCCGATGGCCGCTCCGCTGATAATCGTCGCTCTAACTTTTACATTTCCCGCCGCAGTTGTTGTCAAAGTGCTGCCGGCGATTGTTGCTCCGGTTGTCCCCGGATCCGAAACCGACCATATAATGGTCTTGTTGGTTGCTCCGGAAGGAACAACAGTTCCGGTCAGGGTAAGTGGTGTTCCCGCTGTGCCGGTTGCCGGAACCCCAGTGATGGATGTTACGGCTACAAAATTGCCACTACTGCCGCCATCTGTTTCACAACCAGTGATGGAAAACCCGATTATCGCTGTAAGAGCAACAATCCCTAAAACCTTAATTGATTTTTTCATTTTGCGCTCCTTTTTAGAAAAAATTCACGCCCATCTGGGCAGAGTTATATAAAGACAGATGTACAATTGCTCAAAAAAAAGAGGAAAATAAGTTAAGATGATTGAAACCGGCTATTCGCTGACAGCAGAAAATTAAAAACTGTTGATTAGTTGACTCGAATCTATATGTATATATGATACAATTGGGTTGCCTGTTGCCTGTTGCCTGTTGCCTGTTGCCTGTTGCCTGTTGCCTGTTGCCTGTTGCCTGTTGCCTGTTGCCTGTTGGGGGAGATCTGTTCAAATGTGGAGATTTTTTCGCCCATTAAGGCAATATTATCATGCTTGGGAGAATTCGGCAAGCGGCGGCTGTGTTTATACCGCTTTTTAGTTTTTATCCCGGGCCTCTTAGGCGATTAGGCAGGATATCCGCGCTTTGTTGACAAACATATACAAACCTTGTATATTAAAAACAAGGAGCATTGTATGGCATTATCCACGGTAAACATTTCTTTTAATACGGACATATTGCAGCAAATTGACGAAATAGCGAAAAGCGAAGCCAGGACACGTTCGGAATTGATAAGAGAAGCGGCCAGAATGTACATTGAACGTAAAAGAAAATGGCAAAGTATTTTTGCGTATGGAGAAAGTTTATCCTCAAAATATGGTTTTACAGAAAAAGACGTTAACGAGGAAATTAAAAAATACAGAAAAGAAAAAAAACAGAAAACTGAATGAAGATAGTATTAGACGCCAATATTTTTATATCTTCACTTTTTTGGGGCGGAAACCCAAGGGTTGTTTTGGAAAGAGTGATAAATAAATCTGACGAGTTATTTATTACAAACGAGATACTGGCTGAAATTGAAGAAGTACTCAGAAGGCCAAAATTTCACGCCGGCAAAAATGAAATAGAATACTACATTAAATCAATAGAGGATATTGCAAACAAGGTTGTGCCGGAAAAAATAACAGGAAAAGGAAGCAGGGATAAAACAGACAACAAATACATAGAATGCGGGATAGCATGCAATGCGGATTATATAATATCAGGCGACATTCATTTATTGGAAATAACAGAATTCAGCGGCATAGAAATCATAACTGCAAAGAAATATCTGGAAATGGTTGATGGGGTAAAGGATCAGTAATTAACCCTGCGAAATTTCTTGCGGCGGCTGCCCGGCTGCTGTAATTGGCCGCAGTTGGGCTTCGCTTACCTTGCGCGGATCGTTCACGCCGGGTGGGAGCTGGCGGCCGTCCTCAGCCTGGACATCTTCTTCCATAAAACCGCCGTCATCATCCCACAATTCCCGCTGGGGAGGCTCTTCCCTTACAACCTCATCGTTCTTCAGCCTTATTGCAACAAGTTTTGTTACCCCCGATTCTTCCATTGTAACGCCCAGCAGCGTGTCTGCACTGGTAACTGTTTTTTTGTTATGGGTAATAACGACAAACTGGCTGTTGCTGCTGAATTCCCGCAGAAGCTGCACAAAACGGACTACATTCGCTTCGTCTAGGGCGGCGTCAATTTCGTCTAACAGACAGAAGGGGCTTGGCCTTACCATATAAGTGGCAAAGAGCAGGGCAACCGCCGTCATGGAACGCTCACCACCGGAAAGCAGGTTGATGTGTTCCAGTTTTTTTCCGGGCGGCTGGGCGAAAATTTCGATGCCCGATTCCAGTACATGGTTCGGATCGGAGAGCATAAGTTCCGCCCGGCCGCCGCCAAAGAGCCGGCGGAACATATTGTGAAAATTTCTTTTAATGCGGTTATATGTGGTAATAAACAGCTCCGAGGCTTCCTGGCGAATCTCGGTTGTAAGGTCTTCCAGGTCTTTGCGGGCTTTTTCCAGGTCGGCCATTTGTCCGCTCAGGAAGTCGTAGCGCTCCTTTATTTCGGCAAATTCCTCGGGAGCCATAAGGTTTACAGAACCCAAATCCCTCATCTGCGTGCGGGCGGCGGCCAGCTTATCTCGCAGAACGGCAGGGGCTGCAGTAATCGTGTAGATGCGTTCCTCGAACTCCATCAGATCACGGGAGTGTGTCTCACGGAAATTGTCCTGAATGTTTTTAATCTCGGTATCGGACTGCACAAGTTCAAGGTGGATTCTCTCCAGGGCTTCCTGAACCCTGGAAAGCTCCGCTGTCCTTTTGTTGATGATCTCCTTCCTGCCGGCAACATTGGCGTTACGCTTCTGAATATCCTTTTCAAGCGTTTCGAGCTCCGTATTAAGCTGGATTCCCTTTTGCTCAATACCGGCAATTTCATCATGGGTTCCCGTTATGCGCTCATTTATTTCTTCCAGCCTTTTTCGATCGAGAAGAAGTTCGCTGCGTATGCTTTCGAGCAGTCCTTCCTGGCTTTTTTGTTCGCGTCTTATCAACTTCGCCTGTTCCTCGGCGGACTGCGCCTGGGCTTTCATTCTTGCCCTGCTTACCCTCATGTCTTCCAGGGTTGCCCGGTATTCGTCAATTTTGGCGGTAAGGCTGACATTTTCACTGTGCAGGGCCTTAATTTTCTGCCGGCGCTGCTCTATACCGTCCTTTGCCTCGCGTATTTTTTCATCGAGCGCTCTCTTTTGGGTAATAATTCCCTGCGGAGAAAGAAACTCATCGATAAATGCGGGGGATTGCTCACGGTAATTTTCAAAAAGCGAAATGGCATTTTCCGCATCGGCGGCGGCCTCAGCCAGTGTAGCTGCAAGCCTTTCTGCAATACGCTTTAGCTCCGCTCCTTCCACCGCTGCCCCGCCCGCTGCCGCCGATGCAAGATCGCGGATAAGGGTTTCCCTTCCTGCAAGAATTGTCCGCAGCCTGCCCAGCGTTTCATGCAGGGCTGT
>Ga0099364_10000754_pt1 | contig 54967 bp, 48 predicted proteins | sample TergutTh196P3_FD_73070 | JGI IMG/M metagenome (GOLD analysis project Ga0099364, IMG submission 73070) | Microcerotermes parvus P3 segment gut microbial communities from Pointe-Noire, Republic of the Congo - Th196 P3 | ecosystem: Host-associated > Arthropoda: Insects > Digestive system > Gut ... | reverse complement strand
AAACCAGGCAACGAAAATCTTTGCTATAAGCCATGTCCGGAACCTCCAAAAATCATGCGACAACTTCAGTAAAGCAAAATGAATGCCAACTATACAATTGTACTAACAACAGTAAATTTATTCGCGGAAAGTACTATAGTAGTTGAGTAGTTGTAGCCGAAAGGCGTTCTCTGGCGATTGCCTGGAAGAAGAGAAGATGGGAAAAACGGTAGAACCGGCGGCAAGTGAGTGTCACACCCCAGGGGCCTTTGAGGTAGATAGGTTGATTCACCCTTGCTGCGCGAAGTCCATCGAGGCCCGGCGTGTAACAATACGCCGGAAAGAGGCCGGATATATGGGCGCAGTCGCACCTTCCCCACTTGTTTTATTTTTCGCTTCTTCCTTGCATTACAGGAGGAGTCCATATATGGGGTGAGCAAACGCGAACCCCAACATTTTTTTGCCCGTACAGCCGCGTTGGGGTTCACTATTGCCGTCTGTAAGACTGCTCGCCCCATCCTATGATGTATAACTGGATTCCCGCCTACACTGAAATGACTAGTGGGTTGTAGCCTGTGCGAAAGAATGACTATCCCTGACAAAATAGTGTTCCGCCAAGAAAAAAAGTGACATATTCGCATCAAAACCACTATCAGTTCGTGGGAACATAAAATATTTTTCCCTCTGTTTTCAGTCTGTTACGCCCACTTCATTGACCTGCCTCAAATACCGTATATAGTCAAGTCTTGGCAAACAGGTACTATATATAGTAGCTTACGCCCTCATGATGAATTTTCCGGCATTAGTTTTCACGTTGCGCGTCTGTCTTGCGCCGCGCTGAAACGACAGCCCACAATCCACAAAACACATCAGGAGACATGAAATGGCACAGGAGCATGATACCGAACAGCTTTCTCTGGCTGAAATTCCCGCAGTTCCCGAATTTTTGCCATTGACTGAACAGGAAATCTCCGGCGAAGTGCTGATCGAAAAATACGCCAAAGGCAAGGAAATCAACACGCGCGACGTGCGTTGGCGGGTTGCCCATGCCCTGGCGGAAAAAGAGGCAACGGAAAAGGAACGGGCGCATTGGGAAGCGCGTTTTCTCTGGGCGCAGGAAAACGGCTTCATCCCTGCCGGGCGCGTCAACTCGGCGGCAGGCACGGATTTGCAGGCGACGCTCATCAACTGTTTCGTGCAGCCGGTGGGCGACTCCATCGTCGAGATGACCGACGGACGCCCCGGCATCTACACCGCGCTGGCACAGGCCGCCGAAACCATGCGACGAGGCGGCGGCGTGGGTTATGACTTTTCCAACATCCGCCCCGTCGGCGCGCGGGTAAAAGGAACCCAGTCACGCGCCTCCGGCCCGGTCTCTTATATGCGCGTATTTGATCGTTCATGCGAAACGGTGGAATCGGCAGGAGCGCGCAGGGGGGCGCAAATGGGCGTGTTGCGCTGCGACCATCCCGACATTGAGGATTTCATCCACGCCAAGGATCAGGGCGACCTCAAAAACTTCAACATCTCCATCGGTGTGACCGATGAATTCATGCAGGCGGTAGAAAACGACGGCATCGTGGAATTGATCCATCGCGCCGAACCCAATGCCGATATGAAAGGCGACGGCGCGTATCTGCGCGAGGACGGCCTGTGGGTCTATCGCAAGACACGGGCGCGGGATTTGTGGGATCAGGTGATGAAATCCACCTACGACCACGCCGAACCGGGCATTCTTTTTCTCGACCGCATGAATCGGGACAACAACCTCAATTACTGCGAAGTCATCGAAGCTACCAACCCCTGCGCCGAGCAACCCCTGCCGCCCTATGGCTGCTGCTGCCTGGGCTCGATCAATCTGACCCTGTTCGTGGATCACCCGTTTTCCGAACAGGCCGCTTTCGATTTTGACGCCTTTGCCGAAGTCGTGCGGGTCTCCACCCGAATGCTGGACAATGTGCTGGACGCAACCCACTGGCCCCTCGCCCAGCAACAACAGGAAGCCGCCAACAAGCGGAGAATCGGTCTGGGGTTCACCGGCCTGGGCGACGCGCTCGCCATGTTGCGCCTGCGCTACGACCACCCGGAAGCGCGAGGCATGGCCGCCCGTATCAGCGAATTTATGCGCGATACCGCTTACATAGCCTCGGTTGAATTGGCAAGAGAACGCGGCTCTTTCCCGCTTTTTAATGCCGAACTATATCTTTCCGGCGGCAATTTCGCCTCCCGCCTGCCTTCGGAAATCAAGGCAAAAATCCGCGAGCACGGCCTTAGAAATTCCCATCTGCTTTCCATCGCGCCCACCGGCACCATTTCGCTTGCCTTTGCCGACAATGCTTCCAACGGTATCGAGCCGCCCTTCTCCTGGACGTACACCCGCAAGAAACGGATGCCCGACGGCACGATCAAGGAATGTCCGGTCGAAGATTATGCCTGGCGGCTTTATCGTCATCTGGGCGGCGATGTCGCCAAACTACCCGATTATTTCGTCACCGCCCTGGAAATTTCCGCCGCCGCGCACAAGGACATGGTTGCCGCCGTCGCGCCCTATATTGACACTTCCATTTCCAAGACGGTCAATGTTCCTGCCGATTATCCCTACGCCAATTTTCAGGACTTGTACATGGACGCCTGGAAATCCGGCCTGAAGGGCCTTGCGACCTATCGCCCCAACAGCATTCTCTCTCCGATTCTCTCGGTAGAGCCTGCCAAAACCGAGGCGGACAGCGCCAAGGCGCCGCAGGATTTCGTCCACGACGCCAACCGGCGCCTTTCCATCAAACATTTGCCCGCGCCGGTATTGGCGTCGCTCCGCTGGCCGGGACGCCCGAATCTGCCGGAAGGCAACCTCTGCTGGACCTACATGCTGGATTCCCCAATTGGCAAATTCGCCCTCTTCGTCGGGCATGTCGAGCCTGAAGGCCACGCATGGCCCTTTGAAGTCTGGGCGCATGGTCCCGCCGAACCGCGCGGGTTGGGCGCGGTCGCCAAGACGCTCTCCATGGACATGCGCGCCAATGACCGGGGCTGGCTGGAGATGAAGCTGGAAGCTCTTGCCAAAACTCCCGGCGATTCCTTTGAAATGCCCATGCCGCCGCATGGCGAGAAAAAACGGGTTCCTTCCGTGGTTTCAGCGATGGCGCAAATCATCCGCTGGCGTTGCGAACAACTGGGCGCGTTTCGACATGAAGGCCCAACCCCTGTGCTTGATGCGCTGTTCTCCGCCAAAGAACCCAAAACCGGCACAGGCGGCACGCTTTCCTGGACGGTCGACATCACCAACCCTTCAACCGGCGAGGATTTTGTGCTGGGGTTGAAAGAAATCACCATGCCGGACGGCGTTACCCGCCCCTATTCCATGTGGCTTTCCGGTCATTATCCCCGCGCCCTGGACGGACTTTGCAAACTTCTTTCCCTTGACATGCGGGTCATGGACCCGGCCTGGATCGGCATGAAATTGCGGAAACTGCTTGACTACCCGGAACCTCTGGGCGATTTCATGGCCGCCATCCCCGGCTCAAAAAAACAAAAAACCTTTCCTTCCACGGTTGCCTATATCGCCCGTCTCATCATCCATCGTTACGCCATGCTGGACATTCTGGACGAAGACGGCTTTCCCCGGCAGCAAATGGGCATTCTCGAAGCCCCGGAAGACACCGTGAGCAACAAGGTATTGCCGACTCTGGGCAAACTTTGTTCCGAATGCGGCAATCACACGATGATCCGCAAAGACGGCTGCGATTTTTGCACCGCCTGCGGCGCGGTAGGAAGCTGCGGGTAAACACAACCGGGGCAGGCATTCCTGCCCCGGAACTCGCCCAAACCATATTGAATTGCGGACAATGCGGGTAGGGGCGCAATTTATCGCGCCCTCGTTGTTTCATTGGACACATGCGTACATCTTTGTAATAAACATCCTTAAACGCCAATTCAAGACCTCTTACTTTCAGGCAAAAACGCGTACCGTTTACGCGGAGCACTTCGTCAAACCGCTTCCTGGCCTCTTTCAGAATGCGCCCCACTTCATCTGAATCGTTCACTGTATAAAGCGATTGCATTGCATTTTTTGCCGCCGCGCTACCTCGGCTGTTATATTTAGTCAAATCAGGGTATTGTCGAAGCAATGATTGTGCTGTTTTCCAGGGAATACCTGCTATAAATCCATCCCTCATGAAATCATTTCCTGAAGAAGACCCAACACCAAAAACCATGTAGCTTTCCTGCAAAGGTTGCTTTTTGTTGTAAACAACTTTCGTATCGCCCTTTACCACGGTCAGCGTCTCGGCAGTCTCATCCATATTGGGCGATTTTCTGGATTCAGAGGAAAAGAAGAAATATCCCCCCTACAGCAATCGCTATGACAACGAGCCATTCCCACATAACAATCCTTCCTGATTTGTCAGCTTATACAGCCAGTGAGCGTATTCCAGATTATGCGGACTGGCAAGCACATTTATTCGATATTTCCCGCCTACGCTGGAATGAGAGTCTGTGAAAAAATGAGCGGCTATCGTTAATGGTTGGGGGGCGCAACGCTCACCTCAATCTGCCGCGCTGCTGCGCGCGCTTCGCTGGCTGCCAGTTCCGCGTTCCAGGCGCGCTGCAACTTGATCGCCTCTCTGAATGGCATAGGGTATATAACAGCATTCCGAGGATTCCGTTTCGCATAGGCTTCGACAAGCGCGCGCTCCTCCGCAGGAAGCTTGGCGAGTTGTTTCTGAATGCGGGGCCGCTCTATCTCAAATCTGTTGGTGGTTCCGTTATACGGCAGGTTTGTATTATAAGGATTGTTTTCGCGTTTATAGAGGCCGTAGGACATGAACAAGAGAGGCACGGCAATTACAATCAGAGCTAATTTTCGAATTGACACTTAACACCTCTCTCCTTTTGTTGAACATGAATCTAACTGAAAACAGACAAATTGCCTGATTACGCGACAAGTCTTATCAACGGCTCACCAGATATAACCAAAGGCTTTCAATAATTCTCCAGTCGCGCACAGGGGCAGGCCCATGATGCCGGTATCGCTGCCTTCAATGCGCTCGATAAAAAGCCCGGCGCTTCCCTGAATGCCATAAGCGCCCGCCTTGTCCATCGCTTCGCCGCTATCCACATAACGGCGGATTTCCTGCATTGACAGCTTGCGAAAAAATACCTCGGAAACGTCCAGAATTGTCTCCTGCCGCGCGCGCGTAGCGATGGAAACTCCTGTCAACACCCGGTGCGCAGTCCCGGACAAACGCTGCAAAATAGTGTGCGCATCGGCGACATTGGTTGGCTTGCCAATGATCTCACCCTCCACTTCCAGGGCGGTATCCGCCGAAAGCACAGGAAATTGCGGGAGTTTGCGCTTTTCCAGAAGACGCAGCCCGTGCGCCGCCTTGGCGCCTGCCAGTCGCATAACATAATCCGCCGCTGTTTCGGCAACAATTGGCGATTCTTCAGTTTCCGGGTCAGTTCGCGGCGGAATGCGGAACAAGAGTACGTTAAAGCAAACGCCAGCCCTTGTCAGCAACTCTCTTCGCCGGGGACTGCGAGAGGCAAGATAAATCCGCTTGAACCCAGAATTTGATTGAGACATGACAGTCATCCTTCCCGGTGGTAGGGGTGTCCAGATAACAGGCTGCTCGCCCGGTACAGTTGCTCACAAAGCAATACTCGCGCCAGGCCGTGCGGCAGGGTGAGGCTGGAAAGACGAAGAATATCCCGCGCCCCCGCCTTCAATTCAGCTTCCAGGCCGTCCGCGCCGCCAATCAGAAACGCCACGTTTTCGCCTGAAGCCAGCCAGTCCCGCAAACGCCCCGCAAATTGCCGCGTCGTCAAATCCTCGCCTTTTTCGTCCAGCGCCACAAGACGCGCCCTAGGAAAAGATTTCAGGCTTTGCCTTAAACGTATGCCTTCCGCCGCGAGCAATTGTTCCCGCGCCTTGCCTTCCCTTGGTTCCGGCTTGACCTCACAAACCTGAACGTTGATTTCTCTGGGCAGGCGCTTCAGATACTCCTGACAGGCCATATCAATCCATTCCGGTTGTTTATGTCCAACTGCCAGAAGCAGTAATTTCATGACGCGGATTGACGACGGATCAAAAGATCGCCTGAGGCGGGCGCGTCGCGCCAAAGCTCTTCCAGATTGTAATAACGCCGCGCTTCCGGTTGCATTACATGCACCACCAAATCGCCCAGATCAAGCAACACCCATTCGCCGTTCTCCTCGCCTTCTATGGACAACACTTCCCCGCCCGCCTCGCGCACCTTGTCCGCGACATTTCTCGCCAATGCGCGTACCTGCCGATTGGAGTCGCCGCAGGCTATCACGATCCGCTCAAACAAAGGTGTAAGATGGGCTGTGTCGAGCACTTCGATTTCCCGCCCCTTAACATCCTCCAGAGCGGCGATGACTATTTTTTGCAGTTTGCGTAATTCCATGTTCAAAATTCTGGTGATTGGGAATGATGAGCAGAAGTGTACAGATTATGACACGCAATGTATTCACTGACAGATTCCGGCAACAGATAACGGACGCTCGCCCCGGCAGACAGGCGGGCGCGAATATCGGAAGAAGAAATGTCGAGCGCCGGCATGGATACGAAAATAATCCTGCCTCCCGCCTCTTCCGTCAAGGCTTCCCGGTGATTGGCCTGTCTTTCCAGCACAAAGCGACGCAATATTTCCGGCCAGCGTTTTTCCCAGCCATTCCCCTCCCTTGGTCGCGTCAGTACCGCAATATGGCATTGCTCCGCAATTTCCTGCCAGCGCCGCCAGGTATGAAAATGCGCAAAGGCATCCGCGCCCATCAGCCAGACCAGCGGCTGTCCGTTCTTTTCGTTGCGGCGGACATGGGCAAGCGCGTCAATTGTATAAGCAGGCATTTCATCTGCGGCCAGCGCGTCATCCAGCTCAAAAGTTGCGTTGCCCGCCAACGCGCGCGCCAGCATTGCCAGGCGATGCTGACTGGCTGCCCGCGGCTTTTCCCGATGCGTAGGCAATCCTGCCGGCAACCAGCGCACTTTGGATAACCCCAGGGTTTCCCGCGCTTCTTCCGCCAGACGCAAATGCCCGTGATGCACAGGATCGAAGATACCGCCAAATAAGCCAATCGGAGTCAATAGAGATTCAGGCATGTTCGAAAACGTTAGCAGGAAAAGGAAAAGAGTAGTGAGTCACCCCAACCTGAAGGTTGGAGCTTCCTCGCCATAAATCAGGGGAGCCTTCGGCTCCATAATCGACTGTCTCGCTCACCCCGCCATAAATGGCGGAGCTTGCGCGATACGCATGGTCAAGGCGCATCTGGCAGCCCAGGCAAAAATACATCATTACCGTCACCGGCAGACAACATACGCACAAGAGTATCAGGAAAAGCCATCCCTGAAAAAGAAACTTGCGCGGGCGACGCGGGAAAACAAGAAACTGGCGCGTTCATCGGCGCAGTGTAGCGGCAGGAGGCGCACAGGTCAGCACGCCATTTTCCGTGCCCAAAAGCAGGATATCCGCGCCACGCGCCGCAAACAGCCCGTTACAGACCACACCCGTTATCTGGTTGATGGTTGCCTCCAGCGCCTGTGGATCATGGATGCTCAGACCAGCGACATCCAGAATTAAATTACCGTTGTCCGTCACAAAACCCTCGCGCAGAAGCGGTCTGCCACCCAGCGCAGTCAATTGCCCGGCGACCAACCGTTTTGCCAGCGGAATGACCTCAACCGGCAAAGGAAAGTTTCCCAAACGATCAACCCGTTTACCGGCGTCCGCAATGCAAACGAAGACATCAGCGGCGGCGGCAATGATCTTTTCCCGGGTCAATGCCCCGCCCCCGCCTTTTATCATCGCAAAGTCATGGTCAATTTCATCCGCGCCGTCCACGTAAATGGCGAGACGATCAATGTCATTCAAATCCAGAAGCGGGATGCCGAGTTTAGCGAGACGTTGCCGGGTCGCTTCCGAACTGGCGATAGCGCCTCCTAACTGTTCTTTTAGCGGGGACAGCGCGTCAATAAAAAAGTTAACGGTCGAGCCGGTGCCTACGCCCAGCGCCGCGCCCGCTTCCAGATGCGCAGCCACATAATCCACCGCAGCTTCTGCCGCCGCCTGTTTTTGCCGCTCCTGACTCATTTTTTTTCCTCTCGCGTTGAAATGTCCGGCAAGGCTTTATACAAGTAATATCCCATTGACCAGAGGGTCATAAGCGCGGCAAACCAAAGCAGGCAACTACCAATGAGCGGCGTTTCCCATCCCGGCGGCGCAAACGGAAGCGGCGCATGATAAAGCAATAAGGGGATTGCCACCATTTGCGCGGCGGTCTTGATCTTGCCCAGCATGGAAACAGCTACGTTACGCGCCGCTCCTATCTTGGCCATCCACTCGCGCAGGGCGGAAATAGTAATTTCCCGCCCGATGATAATCATTGCCGCTATGGCGTCGGCGCGTCCCTGATCTACCAGAACGATAAGCGCGGCGGCAACGATCAGTTTGTCCGCCACCGGATCAAGAAAAGCGCCGAATGCCGAAGTTTGATTGAGGCGTCGCGCCAAATAACCATCCGCCCAGTCGGTCAGGCTGGCGACAACAAAGACCAGCGCGGCCAAACTATCGCGCTCGACGCTGTACAACCAGCCGGGCGGCAGATAATAGAGCGTAACCAGAAAAGGAATGGCGGCAACGCGCAACCAGGTAAGAAAAATTGGCAGATTGAAAGGCATATAGGCTGCGAGAACCGCAAGGCATGGTTGATGATTGTAACGTTTTCCGCCGCTATGCGGCATAGCGGAAAAAGTCTTTACCCTAACAGCATGGCAATAACACACGCAGATGTTGCAGCCCATTTCTGTCACATCGAATGGAATCCAGCAGGCAAAATGGAATCCTGGCTTCAAGCGTCAAAATGCCGGGATTGCGCTTCGCTTCATCCCAGCTTATGCAGGCTCCTTTCGTTGCTGAACGGATGTCCTTTTATTTGCGCTCACCACTATATTGATTCGCGCATATAAAGAGACTGTTGGGAAAATGATGCTTCAGCGAACGCTGGGAGCGCCAGCTTTGACGCAATCCAGAGATTTACGGCTGGATTATTTCGCTGCGCTCGCAATGACGCTGTACGAACTTGAGCCGCAACCGCTCCAGCCATCGCCTTATTTGCGCGAATTGCTACTCATTCCCGCTGTAAAAGCGGCGAACATTTCCTGAATGGCTGCGACTTTTTCTTCCAGCGTCGGATAATGCCCGTCCAGCGCGATTCTGTCCTGCCCCGCGAAGCGATAACGCCTGTCTTTTTGCACGAGCGCGATAATCCTGGCTGGATCCAAAACTGAATCACTCGAAAAATCAGGATTAAAGGAAACCAGAATGCGATCATCGGCAGCCTCCAGTTTTTTCACCCCAAAAGGACGAATGAAAAGACGTAAGCGATGCGTCGCAATAAGGGAGCAACTCTGCAAGGGCAATGCGCCGAAGCGGTCTATCAACTCCTCCTGCATCGCGTCAATTTCATCGTCCCGCTCGCAGTTAGCCAGCCGTTTATAAAGATTCAGACGTTCCTCCACGTCAGGACAATAAGCGTCCGGCAACAGCGCCGGTACGGAAAGGTGAATTTCACCGGACAGGCCAAGCGGCGCGGTCAGATCATCGGCGCTTACATCCCCGCCCGCCTTAAAGACAGCAACCGCGCGATTCAGCATATCCAGAAATACATTGAAGCCGACTTCCTGCATTTCACCCGCCTGGTTTTCGCCCAGCACCTCTCCCGCGCCGCGAATTTCCAGATCGTGCATCGCCAGATAAAAGCCGGAACCCAGCTCTTCCATAGCCTGAATTGCCTCCAGACGTTGCCGCGCCTGCTTTGTCATCCCCTCTTCCACCAACAGATAAGCGTAAGCCTGATGGTGGGAACGCCCTACCCTTCCCCGCAACTGGTGCAACTGGGCAAGGCCGAATTTATCCGCCCGATTGATGAGAATGGTATTGGCATGAGGATTGTCAATGCCCGTCTCGATGATGGTTGTGGAGAGCAGGAGATTTATTCTCTGCCCCATGAAATCGCGCATTACCCGTTCCAGCTCGCGCTCCGGCATTTGCCCGTGTCCGACCGCAATGGTAGCCTCCGGCACAAGGTCGGCAATTCTATTTCGCATTGCTTCGATAGTGGCGACTTCGTTATGCAGAAAATAAACCTGTCCGCCTCGCTTCAGTTCGCGCAGCACCGCTTCCCGAATCAGGCCGCCGGAAGAAGGAGAAACAAAAGTCCTGATGGCAAGCCGCTTGTTGGGCGCGGTGGCAATAACGGAAAAATCGCGCAAGCCTTCCAGACTCATGGCAAGAGTGCGCGGAATCGGGGTAGCTGTCAGGGTCAATACATCCACTTCGGCGCGTAGCGCCTTCAACCTTTCTTTCTGCCGTACCCCGAAACGATGTTCCTCGTCAATCACCACAAGGCCAAGTCTGGCAAATTTCACTTCCCTGCCGAGCAGTTTGTGCGTACCGAGCACGATGTCAATTTTTCCTTCCGCCAGATCACAGAGCGTCTCCGCTGATTCCTTTTTGCTCCTGAAGCGGGAAAGCTCCGCGATTCTGACCGGCCAGTCGGCAAAGCGATCCGTAAATGTGCGGAAATGCTGCTCGCACAACAAGGTGGTCGGGCAGAGAATCGCCACCTGCCTGCCGTCCTCCACCGCCGCAAAAGCCGCCCTCAATGCGACTTCGGTCTTGCCGAAACCCACATCTCCGCAGACAAGCCGATCCATCGGCTTGTCCGATCTCATATCCGCCAACACCGCGTCAATGGCTTCCTGTTGATCCAGCGTTTCCTCAAAGCCGAAACCCGCCGCGAACGCTTCAATGTCCGCCGCTCCAAAATCGAAGGCGTATCCTTTTCGGGCGGCGCGACGGGCATAAAGGGCGAGCAATTCCGCCGCCGCGTCCCGCGCCTGTATCGCCGCCTTTCTTTTTGCTTTTTCCCACTGCCCGGAACCCAGTATATGCAGGGGAGCATGTTCCGGGTCTGCGCCGGAATAGCGGGCAACCACCTGCAACTGGGCAACCGGCACGAAGAGCTTTGCATCCCCCGCATAATGGATTTCCAGAAATTCCACCTGCCCTTCGGCGGTATCCATCCGCGCCAATCCCATGTAACGTCCTACTCCGTGCGATTCATGCACGACCGGAGCGCCAACTTTCAGTTCGGCAAGGTCGCGCAGCCAGTTATCCAGCCTGCTTTTTTGACGCGATTTAAAACGAGTATTGGGGCGATCCGCATACAGCTCGTTTTCGCTGATGAGAGACAATTTGTCGTCAAGGCGTAAACCCGCCTGCAAGGGCGCAATCGCCAGAGCCGCTTTTTCTTCGCCGCCCAGAAAAGTGGCAAAATCATCAACAACCGGAAGGGAAAGACCGTATCCGGCGAAAAATTGCGCCATCGTCTCCCGCCGTCCGGCGGACTCGGCCACAACCAGAACGCGCCCCGGAAAACTCGCCAGAAAACCTTGAAGGGCGGCAAGCGGGTTTTCGGAACGCCGATTGACCGCGACCGGCAAAGCATCCGGCATGAATGAACGAATAATCTCCGCCCGCCCTCTCTCCTTTACCCTTGTGAAAAATTCTTCAGAAGAAAGAAAAAGCGCCTCCGGCGGCAACAGTCTGGTTCCGTGGGTAACAGAATCGCCGCGCAGCATGTCGTAGCGAGTGCGGGTATCCTGCCGAAACGCTTCCAACGCTCCCGCTACGTCGCCATGTGTCGCCAGCACTGAGCCGGACGGCAGATAATCGAACAGAGTCGCGGTCTCGTCAAAAAACAGGGGCAGGAAGTATTCGACGCCCGCGCTGGCAATACCTGCGGAAACATCCTTGTACACCCGGCTTTTGCCGGGATCGCCTTCAAAACATGCGCGGAATTTGCGGCGAAAGGTGGCTCTTCCCTGCTCGTCCAGCGGAAATTCCCGCGCCGGCAGAAGGCGAACCGCCTCCACCGGACAAAGCGTGCGCTGGCTCTCCACATCAAACAGGCGGATGGATTCGATTTCGTCATCAAAGAGATCAATGCGAAAAGGCGATTTTTCCCCCATCGGATAAAGGTCAATCAGGGAGCCGCGCACCGCGAATTCTCCGGGCGCTGCCACCTGGGTCACGCGGGCATAACCAGCCAATGTCAATTGATTGATGAATCGCTCGTTGTCGAATTTTTCCCCTCTGGCAAAGGAAAAGGCATAAGCCGCCAGAAAGGAAGGCGGCAGAAAGCGGGCTATCGCCGTTGTCGCCGCAACCAGCAATACCCGACACTCTCCCCGCAACATTGCCCAAAGGGTCGCCAGTCGTTCGGAAATCAAATCCTGATGCGGCGAAAAACTATCGTAAGGCAGGGTCTCCCAGTCCGGCAGAAGATGGGGACGGGATGCCGGAAAAAACCAGGCGATTTCTTCCTGCAACCGCCGCGCATCCAGAGCATTGGCCGTGACGACCGTCAATATTCCCGGACTTTCCGCCCTTTGCCTGGCAATGTCGGCAAGCAGCAAAGCGTCCGCAGAGCCGCCCGCAACCTGCCATTCCACCTTGCGACCGGGCAAGGGCGGCGGGGCAAGGGAAAGAAGGGATAAAGTCTGCGCGTTCATCATAAAACTAACGTTCAAAGCCAAGCGGCAAACCCGCCGCAGACGGGGCTGTCTCCGGTTTGAGCGCAAAGTCAGGCATCGCGTACTTTGGCATACATAACATTGTCGATAAGTTGACCATCTTTGAATACGCTCCTGCGCAGGATACCTTCTCTGATGAAGCCAACTTTTTCCAGCACTCGCATGGAAGCAGGATTCCAAGCAAACACAGGCGCTTCGAGACGCACGAACTGCGGTTGAGCAAGTGCATGTGTTGCCAAGGCGCTGACCGATGCTGTAGCGATACCTCTGCCCCACAGTGACTCACCCAACCAATAGCCAAACTGGCCGGTGTACTGGCTGATGCCTGTGCCTGCGATGATACCAATGCCACCAACAGCCTCACCGCCGACCTCAATGGCTAGATAAATGCTGGTACCGGGACTCGATGCGATAGAGAGCCACTGATCCGCGTTGGTTTCAGTGTATGGATGCGGGAACATATCGGTGAGGTTGCGCCAGATATTGCGATTGTTGGCATGCAGCAGCAGGGCAGCTTTATCCTCAGGCCGCCATGAGCGAAGAACGCAACCCGGAAGATTTGTTGAAATATGCATACTGGGGTTTTTCTGATGTCCTAACGGTTGAATTAACCGGCGCGCGTTAGCGCGTCCGGGTTGAATGAGTTGTTAGGACGAAATTCTACCGTAAGCGCGCTCAACTTTGGCTACTCGAAGCTCATAGTGCTCATACCACGCAGTCTTTCCCATTTCCTGCGCGACTACATGCTCCATATTTGCTTTCCAGTGCGTAATCGCCTCGGTGGATGACCAATACGAAACAGTAATACCGAATCCGTCTTCGCCGCGAGCACTTTCAGCCCCAAGGAAACCGGGTTGTTGGGATGCAAGTTCAACCATTCTTTCGGCCATTTCTCCATAACCATTGTCTTCAGGTATTCGGAGAGAAGAAAATATCACCGCGTAATACGGTGGCTCTGGAGTTTTTGAGAATAAGAACATGACTTCCTAACGCCCATGCTAACCGGCGGCGAAGCCGTCCGGGTTGAGCGTAATGTTAGGCCGAACGCTAATTTTGATGAACTCTAACACTTTGGCTCTCCCGGTTTGGGTTATGGGGTTCGCAGTGACTATACCCGCTCACTGCATGTACTTTGCTTCTGCCATCTATTATTACCACAGAAAGTTTGAATAATTTTCCTCGTGACATGACTGGAACGTATTTTTCAGGGCGATCACTGGGGTTGAAATTTAGTTCTATTTTTGCTGAGGTTAGCATACTGGGCTGAATGTTCCGTGCAGCTAGATGTTTTTGCAAAAAATTTCGATAACCAACAAACATTTCTGCAAACAGCAGAGACTCCGGTGAAATAGTCTGGGCAAGCAAGTTTAGTTCGACGATGGTCGTTTTTCTTTGTTTTGCAAGTAAGCATAGCTTTCCAATTCCCCAATAACCGCCGACATCGTTGTTACGGCTGATGAAAGAACCGTACAAGCCAGACGCGATACCTTTGATTTCTTTTCGGCGAGTCACTGTACCTGCCTAACGTTTATGTTAACCGGCACCCAATCGCGCAGCGATTGGGTGTCCAGCGACCGAAGGGAGCGGGGTTGGGCATGTTGTTAGGCCGTTTGGCGAAACCGGACATAAGTTCAACCGAACGAACGAGCCGCAAAGAATATCACCTCCGTCCAGCTTGAGCGCCGGGGTTAGGCACAATCGCCTAATTCAGCACAGAATGCCACCTCTGCCTTCTATGAATTCCAATATATGCTTATTCACTTCTTCTGGGTTATCCATGTTTGCGCAATGTCCGGCGTCAGCTATCATTTTGAGCCTAATGTTTTCATCGGAAGCCGCCCATTTTTCTATAATTTTTCGAATATTCCCGGCTTTTGACTTTTCACCACCAAACAACAAAACGGGCATGCTAAAACGATAATTTTTGTCTTCGTGTAGCACATTAAGCACGGAAAGCATAATTTCAATATGTCTGTTTTTACCCATTCGCAAGAGGCAATTTTTAACGTATTGGCAGGCATATTCGCTTGTGCCGCAAAGTTTTATTGCTGAGGAAAGATAACATTTCCATGGGTATATGGCTAAAATCTGCCGAGCACATTTTAAGGTTAGCCTTTCAGGCCAACTGAGTCGTTGTGTGTTTTGGGTGCTTTCTATAATGACTAATTTTTCCACTTTTTCGGGGTGATAATAAGCAATTTCCTGTGCCAAATTGCCGCCCATTGATTGTCCTATGAGAATTGCCTTTTCTATTTGGTGGATTTCAAAAAGCCTTAAACAGTCCTTAAACATATCTTTGAAATCAAATTTTTGCGATTCGTCCAATGTCGACAAGCCATGACAGCGGGCATCCCATGCAATAACATGGTATGAATCATCAAATATATCTATTTGTTTTTCAAACGTAATGTGGTCGCAACTTGCTCCATGTAATAGAATAACATGCTTTTTCCCATATCCTGCCTTGTACCAATACTGCACCGCACAATTCGGACTTAAAATATTCAACTGCTGAAAATTGGCAAATTTCATATTTCATTTACTCCCGGCAGGGTGAGCGCCTAACCTTCAAAACTAAGCGGCAGACCCGCCTATGGGGGTTGTCCGGTTTGAGCGCAAAGTTAGGCATCGCGGACTTTGGCATACATAATGCTGTCGGTAAGTTGACCATCTTTGAATACGCTCCTGCGCAGGACACCTTCTCTGATGAAGCCAACTTTTTCCAGCACGCGCATGGAGGCAGGATTCCAAGCAAACACAGGTGCTTCGAGACGTACGAACTGCGGTTGAGCAAGTGCATGTGTTGCCAAGGCACTGGCCGATGCTGTAGCGATACCTCTGCCCCACAGCGACTCACCCAACCAATAGCCAAACTGGCCGGTGTACTGGCCGATGCCTGTGCCTGCGATTATCCCAATGCCGCCAACAGCCTCACCGCCGACCTCAATGGCCAGATAAATGCTGGTACTGGGATTCAAACTGCTAGAGAGCCACTGATCCGCGTCGGTTTCAGTGTATGGATGCGGGAACATATCGGTGAGGTTGCGCCAGATATTGCGATTGTTGGCATGCAGCAGCAGGGCAGCTTTGTCCTCAGGCCGCCATGAACGAAGAACGCAACCCGCAAGATTTGTTGAAATATGCATACTGGGGTTTTTCTGATGGCCTAACTTCGGTTTGAAACCCCGCCCTTCAGGGCGGCGCGAAGGTTGGAACTCCGGCCTGAAGGCCGGGGTTTCGACCGTAGCAACAAGGGAGGGGATAAAAACCCCTTCCTTGTTCGTTTTGAGCGACAGGCATGAATGCCTGTCGCTAATTTCTTGCTCCGCTGGTACCGACGACCAAGGCCGTATCCTATAGGTTGGTGACAAGCGCAGCGAACCACTATACGCAGCGGTTGCCGGGGGCAGCATGTTGGGGTTCGCGTTCCGCTCACCCCAATCTACGCATGAAGTCGTTTTATTTATGCGAATCACTATATATCTCGTGACTCTGTTCGCGCTTTCGCCGTGCAGGTGCGGATAAACTCGCTCTTTGCGTCCGTGTAGGCATCGCGATTGTATTTGTATTCCGCAAGCAGTTTCCGTTTAAGCGCGGCATACTCCAGCGCCGCTTCCGGGTGGGCGGCGATGTATGCGCGAAAGTATGGTTCATCCCAATCGCCAACATGCCGGACATGGAGATGGAAAACTCTCGCTGCAAACCCCAGAGGCGTATAGCCTTTATTCCAGTCCAGACGCAAATCAGGAGCCGCTTGCTCTGCCATCAGCAGCCAGCCGTTGTCCAGAAGCCTGGCCTTCAGGCGGGCAGGATCACATTCCGCCTCGATCTGTAACAGGATGTCCACAATAGGCTTGGCAAGCAGTCCGCTTACCGAGGTGCTGCCGATATGGTCAATCCGCCTGACGGCATCCCCCAGAATAGCGAGCAGAGCGGCTTTCTCCTCTCTGTACCAGGCAAACCACGCCGGATTATGCTCGGCGAGTTCTATCGGGAACAACTGCCATAGTTCTTCCAATGTCATTTCTGCCAGCGCACGCACGGCTATTGCCTCACTGCGCCGGAAGACATAGACGCTGCGCCACCGCGACCGCTTCCCGATAAACCGGCATAGTCTGCAATGTTTCCCTATCGGGCGCGGCAGCAGGCGGCAAGAGGCGGCTGATTCGCCCGCTCCGTTCTTTATCAGGTTTGCCGCACCAGTTGCGCAAAACATAATCCGCTTCTTCGGGGGCATTGCAGATCAGGAGCATGTCGCAACCCGCGTTAAAGGCTGCTTCGGCGCGGGCGAGCATATTGCCCGCCATACACGCGCCCTGCATGGATAAGTCATCGCTGAATATCGCGCCCTGAAAGCCAAGTTCACCTCTAAGATAGTTGAGCCAGAAGTCCGAGAAGCAGGCTGTGTTTGCGTCGACCTGCGGGTAGATGACATGCGCGGGCATGACGGCTGCCAGAGGCAGGGCGCGAAAAGGTTTAAGGTCAGCGGCGAGTTCCGCCAGTTTGCGCGGGTCAAGCGGCGTTTCCAGATGGGAATCAGCCGCGACCGCCCCATGTCCGGGGAAATGCTTGCCGCAGGAAGCCATGCCGCCTTGCTGTAGCCCCTCAATCAAGCTCTGTGCCAGCGCGATAACCACATCCGGGTCATGATGAAAGGCGCGGTCGCCGATCACGCTGGATACGCCATAATCAAGGTCAAGCACAGGCGTGAAGGAAAAATCAATGTCATGGGCGCGAAGTTCAGCCGCCAGCAGATAGCCGATTTGCCGCGCCTCGCTCATGGCGGCGTCTGCGTCTTCTTCCCAACGTTCGCCCAAACGCCGCATTGGCGGCAGGCGGGTAAAGCCTTCCCGAAAGCGTTGCACCCGCCCGCCTTCGTGGTCAACCGCAATCAAGAGCGACGGCAGGGATGGGCTACGCAGGGCGCGAATTTCCCGAATCAGCAAATCAAGCTGGGGGATTGAGCGGTAATTGCGGGAAAAGAGAATCAGACCGCCGATGAGCGGGTGATTTATCCGCTCGCGCTCCGCAGCGTTCAGGCTCTCGCCCGCAATGTCCAGCATGAAAGGGCCGGTCAACATACACGCTCCACAACGACAAACGCCAGAGCATAGGCTTTTTCATCACTGATGGAAAGATGCGCCGTTAGGCCAAGACTCGCAAGATGTTCGGTCAAGAGAGGCGCGAACACGAAGAAAGGACGCCCGGCTTCGTCATGCGTGACTGCAATGTTGGTCATGGTTGCCGGATAACAAAGCCCGGTGCCTAGCGCCTTGGCAAAGGCTTCTTTCGCCGCCCAGCGCCGCGCCAGAAAACGCCCCTGTGCCGCAATACTCCGTTGCGGAAATTCCGCCTGCTCGCTCTCCGCCAGAATTTTTTTCAGCGCCGCCTCGCCGTGGCGGACAAACAAACGCTCCAGCCTTGCGGTTGCGGCTATGTCCGTGCCGATGCCATAAATCATCAAGGCTCCGAAGGCTCCGTCGCGACCGCTATCCTCGCTTTCATCTCGCGCACCGCTTCGCGTAACCCGGTAAAAACAGCGCGGCTGACAATCGAGTGGCCGATATGCAATTCCCGCACATGCGGCAAGGCGGCGATTGGCTGAACGTTATGGTAATTAAGCGCGTGTCCCGCGTTGAATACCATGCCAAGCTCACGACTGACCGCGCCCGCCTCGCGTATCAGCTCCAATGCGGCAACCACTTCCAGCGCATGGCAATCCCGCCCTCGCGTATTGAAAATATGCGCGTATGGGCCGGTGTGAATTTCGCAGACCTTCGCGCCAACCGTACAGGCGGCCTCAACCTGGAACACATCCGCGTCAATGAACACACTGACCAGAATACCGGCGTCAGTAAGACGCGCTATCTTTTCCCGCAGCATCTCTATTTGCCCCGCAATATCCAGCCCGCCTTCCGTCGTGATTTCCTGCCGCCCCTCCGGAACCAGCGTCACCATCTCCGGTTGCAGGCGGCAGGCAATGGCGACCATTTCAGCGGTAGCGGCCATTTCCAGATTGAGCTTGACTTCCACCGCCTCTTTCAGACGGCGAAGATCGTCATCGTTGATATGACGACGATCTTCCCGCAAATGTACGGTAATCACATCCGCGCCGCCCAACTCCGCTTCCGCTGCCGCCCGAGCCGGATCAGGCTCAGAGCCGCGCCGCGCCTGTCGCAAAGTGGCAACGTGATCAATATTGACGCCGAGCAGTGGCATGAGCTTCTCCTTCATCGTAAAACTAACTCCGGTTTGAAACCCCGCCCTTCAGGGCGGCGCGAAGATTGGAACCCCGGTGAAGACCGGGGTTTCGACCGTAGCAACAAGGGAGGGGATGCAAACCCCTTCCTTGTTCGTTTTGAGCGACAGGCATGAATGCCTGTCGCTAATTTCTTGCTGGTTGCGCCGATTTTTCAAGCACCGCCTTCATTTCCATCAGCATCCGCCCGCTTGCGTCATAGAGGCGCAGACGATCGCCTCGCCGCTGCCAGAGGCGCACATTTTCCAATGCCTGCAGGAAAGCGTCCTCACGCTCCATGCCGACAATACAGGCGCGACGGGTAGAGACCATAGGCATAAATTCAATCTGCCCGCCCGTCTGGGAATATTCACCCGCAATCCGGTTGCAGCCGCCGGAACCTTCGACGCGCCCATCCACCAGACGAAAATAAGCAGCTTCGGTGCCTTCCAGGCCACTATATTCGGCAACCCCCCACCCTTTCAGCCAGAATACGCGCCAGGCATAACCTGTTATGGGAACCTCTCCCCTTTCCAGGCTCGCGCAGGCGGCAACGGCAAGGGCGCACAAAATAATCGCAAAACGAAGCATTGGACACTCCTTCACATTTGTAAATCAGATTAACGGTCTCTGCCCCGGCGCAATGCGCGGCAGGATGATATGCCAGCCAATCGCGGTCAGACGAATCATGATGACCTATCCTGCCCGCGCTTTTTCGCGCATCAGGCGTTGTTTTTCCCGCGCCCAGTCTTTTTCCCTGGCGTCCTCGCGCTTGTCATGCTGCTTTTTCCCTTTCGCCAGACCGATTTCCGCCTTGATTAGCCCACGCGAGTAGTGCAGATTCAGCGGAATCAGGGTATAACCGGCACGCTCCACCTTGCCGATCAATTTCTCGATTTCATGCTCGCGCAACAGCAGCTTTCTGGTACGTGTCGGATCAGGGTTGATATGGGTAGAGGCCGTAGCCAGCGGTGTGACGTGCATACCAAGCAGCCAGATTTCACCTTTTTTGACGATTACATAGGCTTCCCTGATCTGCACCCTGCCCGCGCGGATGGATTTGACTTCCCAGCCATCCAAAACAATGCCAGCTTCGTACTTTTCCTCGATAAAATAATCGTGAAAGGCTTTTTTGTTGAGGACAATACTCATAATGCCGGTGCGATTCCTGTAAAATTATCGAATTCTAGCAAGAATCCGGCGCACCATGCCTACGGTTGAAAAATCGGTACTCCTCGCCTACTCGGATCAGCAGATGTTCGAGTTGGTTGACCGCTGCGAAGATTATCCAGAATTTCTGCCCTGGTGCGGTCAGACGGAATGCCGTTTTCGTGACGACCAAAAGACCGTCGGCACGCTGCACATCCGCTATCGCGGTGTAAAAGCGCATTTCACCACCGAAAACGAAAAGGAATTCCCCCGTTCGATGCTGATTCGCCTGGTGGACGGCCCGTTCAAAAAACTCGATGGCAAATGGCATTTCAAGGCGCTGGGGGAAAAAGCCTGCAAGGTGGAATTCCAGTTAAATTATGAATTTTCCAGCCGCCTGCTGGAAAAAGTCATCGGTCCCGTTTTCAGCCATATTGCCAATACCTTCATTGACGCCTTTGTAAAACGGGCGGAACAAATTTACGGGACAAATCATGTCTGACACCATTTCCGTCGAAGTAGTCTACGCCCTGCCGGAAAAGCAGGAGATCATCCCCTTGCAACTCCCCGCCGACAGTACGCTCATGCACGCGGTAGAAGCCTCCGGTCTGCCGGAAAAATATCCAATTGACCTACGTGTCGGCAAATTCGGCATTTTCGCCAAACTCGCCAAAGCGGATACCGTGTTGCGCGACCGTGACCGGGTGGAAATATACCGCCCGCTGATTGCCGATCCCAAAGCAACCCGCGTCGCAAGGGCGGAAAAAAGCGCGCAGAAAAAAATGGCGGGTAAAACCGCAGAAGCCGCCGCATAACCTCTTCGGCATGACTTCTGCGCCCCGTTTTTTCTGCGCGTCCCTGGCGGCGGGCGTACTTGAACTGCCGCCAAAAGCGGCGCATCACGCGGTAAACGTTCTCCGTCTCACCCTGGGCGCGCATCTTGTCCTTTTTGACGGGACAGGCGGCGAATACCCTGCGGAAATTATCTCAATCAAGCGGGGAAAGGTTGAGGTCAAACCTGGAGAGCATCGCCCAATCGAGCGTGAATCGCCTCTTTTTGTCCGTCTCGCGCAAACCCTGCAAGCCGGGGAAAAAATGGACTACACCTTGCAAAAGGCGGTGGAATTGGGCGTTTGCGCCTTTCTGCCGCTGCAAGGACGGCGCAGCGTGGTGAGACTTACAGGCGAGCGGGCGGCAAAACGCTACACGCGCTGGCGGGAAATTGCCATTGCCGCCTGCGAGCAATGCGGACGCAACCGCCTGCCGGAAGTCGCGCCCATCACCCCGTTGGAAGATTGGCTGCGGGATGCGGGAAGCGCCCTGCCCGGCCTGAAACTGCTCCTGCTTCCGGGCGCTGAACAACGCATCCCTACCCTGGAACGTCCCGCGCTTAAAACGGAAATAACTCTGCTTGCAGGCGCGGAAGGCGGCCTGGATCCTATAGAGATAGAAGCCGCGCACGCTGCCGGATTTTGTCCGATTCAGCTTGGCCCGCGCATTCTCCGCACCGAAACCGCCGGGCTTGCCGCGCTCGCTGTCCTGCAAGGCTTGTGGGGAGATTTTTAGAGCCGCTCTGGAAAAATCCGGGACACATTTGTGAAAAAGGCTCCGAAAAATCGGAGCCCTGGGTAAATGGTACTGTGTGATGCTCGAACTCACGATCTACGGATTTCTTGCGGTTTCGGCAGAACCGGGCGGCGCGTCAGACACTCAATCGGCGGCAACTGCGCCACTTCCATTGGCTCTGCGTATCTGATTGACGAGCAGACGAAAGCATGGACAGCAAAAAATCAGCGACAGGTATTCATGCCTTTCGTTCAAAACGAACAGGGAAGGGGTTTGCATCCCCTCCCTTGTTGCCACGGTCGAAACCCCGGCCTTCAGGCCGGGGTTCCAACCTTCGCGCCGCCCTGAAGGGCGGGATTTCAAACCGAAGTTAGTTTTACGATCAATCTTCTGTTTTCTGCGCGCGCTCCAGGGCGCCCAGGCGTTTTGCCATTTGCTCAAGACGGCGCAGCAGGGCAGCGTTTTTCAGCCAGGAGTCATGCCGTTCCAGGGGATACAACGCCGTGTACTTGCCGGGTTCCTGAATGCTGCTCATAACCATGCTGCCAGGCGAGATTTCCGTGTGCGGGGTAATGACAAGATGCCCAAGAATCATCGCCGCGCCGCCCAACGCTACGTGGTGTCCGATTTTCGCGCTGCCGGCAATGCCGACACAACCGGCAATCACGCTATGTTCACCGATAACGCAGTTGTGCCCAATCTGAATCTGGTTATCCAGCTTGACACCATCGCCGATCACGGTATCGGCAATCGCGCCCCGGTCAATGCTGGTATTGGCGCCGATTTCCACATCGTTACCAATCACGACCGAACCTGTTTGCGCAATCTTGACCCAGCCTCCTTCCCCGCCTTCAGGCGCAAAACCAAAACCATCCGCGCCGATAACCGCGCCGCTATGGATAATGGCGCGCGCCCCAATTCGGCAACCAGGATAGATACTGACGCCGGGATAAATAACGCTGTCCGCGCCAATCTCAACCTTCTCGCCAATCATGGCATTGGCGTGAATTTCCACCCGCTCGCCCAATATCGCTCCTGCGCCAACCCACGCGCCCGCGCCAACATGACAGGATGCGGGAATAATCGCCCCCTCCTCCACCGTCGCGGCAGGATGAACGCCGGGATTTTTTCGCGCCGACGGATTGAGGATGGCCACAACATGCGCGTAACAAAGATAAGGATTGGAGGTAAGCAATGCGGCCATGCCCGAAGGCAGTTCATCCACCATTGCCGGGGTGAGAATGACCGCGCTGGCGCGTGTAGTTTTCAGGTAAGGCCGGTATTTGGGGTTGGCAAGAAAGGTAATCTGCCCCGGCTCTGCGCTCTCCAACGCGCCCGCCTGGGTAACGCGGCATGTGGCGTCGCCCGCCACTGCAAGCGGCAAAACTCCGGCAAGCCGGGCGGCAATTTCCGCAAGGCTAAAGCCGGATTGCGCCACGCCCATCATTTGCCATTAGAAAGCGCCTTGATGACCCTGTCGGTAATATCAAGCGCCGGATTGATCCAGACAGCTTCCTGAATAATCAGATCAAACTTTTCGTTTTCCGCAATGGTACTGACGGCCTTGTTGGCGCGCTCAATTATTCTGGCCTGTTCCTCGCTCTGGCGCATGCTCAAATCTTCACGAAATTCCCGTTGTTTTCTCTGGAAATCGCGGGAAACTTCCGCAAATTCGCGCTCCTTGTTTCGCCGCTCAGATTCAGACATGGTAACGGCGTTTCTCTCCAGATTTTCCTGCATGGTTTGCAAACGCTTAGCCATTGCCTGCAATTCCTTATCGCGGGCGGAAAATTCGTTTTCAATATCTTTCGCGGCCTTGATCGCCGAAGGCGCCTGCTGAAAAACGCGCTGAATGTCGACATAGCCGACCTTGAAATCCACCGCAAGGGCAGGCAACGCGGCAAGCGTCAAAAAAGTGGCGGTTAGAATGGAACGCATCTTCAACTTGATTCTCCTGTGACAAAAATTGACGCTTTAAAAAGCGGTTCCCAACTGAAACTGGAAGGTTTCGGTATCGTCCCCTGATTTCTTGTTCAAGGGTTGGGCAATACTGAATTTTAACGGTCCTATCGGGGAAATCCACGAAAGCGAAATGCCCGTGGACATACGGATGGAGTCATCGTAATCCGGCTTGGTGGAATGCCTGCTTTTGCCTTTGGCATAGACCTGACCGGCATCAAGGAAAACGCCCATCCGCATGGAACGATCATAGCCGGGCAATCCCCAAAGCAGCTCGACATTGCCGATTATCTTGCGATTGCCGCCCAGGCGCTCATCATGATACTTGGCGTCAACCGGCCCCAGACTTGCTGGCGCGTATCCCCGCACAGAATTGATCCCTCCCGCGTAGAAATTCTTGTAGAAAGGCAATTCGGTCGAGCCATAGCCGCCGCCTACGCCGATTTCGCCATTCAGCATGAGAGTGAAAGTTTTGGAAAGCGGGAAGAACTGCTGGTACTGGTAGGAGCTTTTCCAGTATTTCAGGTCGCCTACAGGCGCCGCAACCTCAAACGAAAGAATCTGGTAAACACCTTTGGTCGGAAAAACAGCACTGTCTCTGGTATTGCTCGACCACCAGGCAGTCAGCGGCACAGAGGTGTTGCTCTTTCCATAGTCGTCGACAAAGTCAATGTAACGTTGCGGGCTTCTGTCATAGACTTTAATCTTGGTCCGGTCAATGCCTATGCCAACGCCGATGGACTGATATTCCGTGAGAGGATAGGAAAAATTCAGCCCGCCGCCGGTAGAGGTAGTCGCATAATCGCCGATGTTAATGGTCGAAGATGTAGGCTTGAAAGTACGATGGTAAATTTCAACGCCCTGGCTGACCCCATCCATCGTGAAATAAGGGTTGGTGTAGTTAAGCGAGATATTGCGGTTCAGCTTGCTGGTATTGACGCCTATACCCAGATGTTTGCCGCTTCCGAAGATGTTGTTCTGCGTAACCGCGCCGGAGAGAATGATTTTTTCTTCCTTGGAAAAACCTACGCCCAGCATGAGATTGCCGGTCGGTTTTTCAGTGACGGTCATGTTGACGTCGACCTGATCCGCCGTGCCGGAAACCGGCTCGGTATCCACCGTCACCTCAGTAAAGTAATCCAGATTATCAACACGCTGGCGGGAAATTCTGACCTGTTCGGCGTTGTACCAGCCGCCTTCCATCTGCCTGATTTCCCGGCGGATAACTTCATCGCGGGTGCGGGTGTTACCCGCGACATTGATTCTGCGAACATAGACCCGTCGCCCCGGATCAACAAAAATCGTAAAGGCCACCTGGCGATTTTCCTTGTCAATTTCCGGCGCGGCATTAACATTAGCAAAGGCATAGCCGCGCTCGGAAAGTTTGTCGGCAATGGCCTTGGTCGTCTCGTTCAGCGCCTCGCGCGAAAAGACCTGCCCCGGCGCTAAAGGCACAAGATCACGAATTTCCTCTTCCGTCAAAACAAGCTCGCCCGCCAGTTTGATGGAAGAAATGCGATAACGCTCGCCCTCGGTCACGTTGACCGTAATGTAAATGCTTTGTTTGTCCGGGGAGATGTTAACCTGGGTGGAATCAACATTGAACTCCAGATAACCACGATCCATATAAAAGGAACGCAGTTTTTCCAGATCGGCGGAAAGTTTCTGGCGGGAATACTGATCGCTCTTGGTATACCAGGTCAACCAGCCGGGCGTAGTTTGCTCAAATTCTTTCAGCAGGTCTTTTTCCCGAAAGCTGTCCGCGCCGACAATGCGAATGGAACGAATTTTTGCCGCACCGCCCTCGGTAATGTCAAAGTTGATGCTGATTCGGTTGCGCTCCAGGGGCGTAGTCGTCGTCGTAATCTTGACGCCGTATTTGCCGCGAGTCATATATTGGCGTTTCAACTCCTGCTCCGCGCGTTCAAGCAGAGAGCGGTCGAAAATCGCCGTCTCGGTCAGTCCCATTTCCTTCATCGCTTTCAGGATATGGTCTTTCTCGAATTCTTTCATCCCGGAAAAATCAATGCGGGCAATGGCCGGACGCTCCTCAAGCGCCACAACCAGAATTCCGTCATCCACCTCGATACGCACATCCGTGAAGAATCCCGTGGCAAACAGCGCCTTGACCGCCTGGGCAGCCTGATTTTCATCAAAGGTATCGCCCACTCTGACCGGCAGGTAGGAGAAGACCGTGCCTGCCTCTGTGCGCTGAATGCCTTCGACGCGAATGTCACGGACGACAAACGGCTCAAAAGCGAAAGCAGCGCCGGAGAAAAGGCCGGCCATCAAAAAAGCGCAAAGTTTTTTATTCATTCCGGGAATCGAGTCGGTTAATTTCCAGTGAAGCCGTGCAGAATCCGGGTTATGTCATTGAAAAAAGCAAAACCCATCAGCGCAAACAGCAAAGTCATTCCAATCTGTTGTCCTCGCAGCATGAAGCGTTCGGAGAGAGGACTGCCTTTAACGATTTCAAACACATGATACAGCAAATGGCCGCCATCCAGAACGGGGATAGGCATGAGATTGAGCAATCCCAGGCTGATGCTGACCAGCGCCATGAACTTGAGATAGGCATCCAGACCCATGCTGGCTGTCTTGCCCGCGTAATCTGCAATCATAACCGGGCCGGAGAGATTTTTCCAGGAAACTTCGCCCATTATGATCCTGCCCATCATGGCGAGGCTGAAGACTGATTTATCCCAGGTTTCCCGCGCCGCTTTTCCGGCGGCTTCCAGCACGCCGTAACGCACAAAAACACGAAAACGCGCGGGCGTTATCTTTTCCATCTCTGCCCTGGAAACTCCCAGCCCGACCCGACCTACGCCGTTACGGTCTTCCGGCACAAGTTGAAACAAGAGTATCTCGCCTCTTCGCTCTACCTCTGTCAGCAGGAGTTTGCCGGGAGAAGCGCGCACATGTTCGACAAATTCATCAAAATAGCGGACAGGGTGATCGCCCACCGAAAGAATCATGTCGCCCGTTTGCAGACCAGCGTTCGCGGCAGGCGAATTCTCCTCAACCTCGCCTGCTATCGGCAAAACCCGCGCCTGGAAAAAACGGATACCGAGTATCTCGAAAGGATTGCCTTCCCAGGCGGATTCTGCCAGACGGCTCACGGAAACATGGCGGACGGCGCGCTCTCCCGCTTCATTTTCCACGGTCAGGGCAATGCCTTTTCCCGCCGCGCGGCTGGCATGGCGCAGCAGCGTCCAGTGGAAATCTTCCAGCGTCGTGACCGGCGCGTCATCCACAAACAGCACCTGATCGCCATTCTGGATGCCCGCCGCAAAAGCGGGCGTATCCGGCAAAGCCTCGCCCAGAATCGGACGCAATGTTTCGCCTCCCGCCATGAACAAAAACCAATAGACCAGAAAGGCCAGCAGGAGATTCATCAGCGGCCCCGCCGCCACGATGGCGCTCCTGCGCCCGACGCTTTGCCGATTATAGGCGCGGGGCAATTCTTCCGGGGGGATGCTCTCCCCTTCTTCCACTTCCCGCTCGTCCAGCATTCGCACATAGCCGCCCAGAGGCAGAGCGCAAAGGGTCAATTCCGTTTGATCCCTGCCAAAACGCCGCCGCCACAAGACCTTGCCGAATCCTATGGAAAAACGCAGCACCTTGACGCCGCAGTAACGAGCGACAATGAAATGGCCGAACTCGTGCACCACTACGAGCACGCCGAGGAGGACAATAAAAGCGAGGAGATAAAAGGGCAAATCAAGCATAAGGTTGGGCAGATTATCAAACAAAGAGGCTTAAGGCTTTTTCCCGCGCCTGTCTGTCCGCATGAAGTACAGTTTCCAGCGTATCGGCAGGCATTATAGGGAAAGAATCGAGTACCCTGGCAACCAGATTGGCAATACCGGGAAAAGAAAGGCGATGTTCCAGAAACGCGGCGGTTGCGATTTCATTGGCGGCATTCAGGACTGCCGGGGCAGTGCCGCCTGCTTGCAGCGCGGCATAGGCAAGGCCAAGGCAGGGAAAGCGGGCAAGGTCGGGGGGCGTGAAACTGAGCTGGGCAAGCGAGGACAAATCCAGCCGCGCCGCGCCAGATTCAATCCGCTCCGGCCAGGCAAGCGCATGCGCTATCGGAATACGCATGTCGGGTGCACCCAGTTGCGCGAGCAGGGAACCATCCAGATATTCAACCAGAGAATGCACGATGCTTTGCGGATGCACCACCACACCGATTTGTTCCGGTGGCGCGTTGAACAGCCAATGCGCCTCGATAACTTCCAGCCCTTTATTCATCAGGCTTGCCGAATCAACCGAAATTTTCCTGCCCATTGTCCAGTTGGGGTGTTTTATCGCCTGTTCTGGCGTGACCTTTGCCAGTTCTGCCAGCGGCAGGTCAAGAAATGGCCCGCCGGAAGCGGTAAGCCACAGTTTACGCACACCGGCAGCGGCAAGGTTGCCGGAAAAATCCAGCGGCAGCGACTGAAAAATGGCGTTGTGCTCGCTATCCACCGGCAGGATTTTTGCGCCGTGCTCTTTCGCCGTCTGGATGAACAACGCGCCCGCCATGACGAGCACTTCTTTATTGGCAAGCAGGATTTTTTTCCCTGCCTTGGCGGCGGCATAGGTCGGGGACAATCCTGCCCCGCCCACGATCGCCGCCATTACGATGTCAGTTTCAGACGCGGCGGCTACTTCTGACAGCGCGTCCGCGCCGTAGAGAACTTCGGTCTTGATGCCAATCTCGCGTAATTCATCGCGCAATATCGCGGCATTGACCGCATCATTCAGCACCGCATAGTCGGGTTTGAATTCCCGGCATTGTTCGCGCAATTTATCTTTTTGCCGATGCGCGGTGAGGGCAAAGACCCGATAACGGTCGGGATGCTGGCGCAATACCGCCAGAGTATTTTGTCCGATAGAGCCGGTCGCACCGAGGATGGTGATTTGCTGCATGGGTCAGCCTGAGATCGACATGTTAAGTATCCAAATCACCAGTATCAGATACAGTCTCCACACAACAGGAAATACAGCCAAAAGCGCAAGCAAGCTGTCAATGCGGTCAAGAACGCCACCATGCCCCGGCAGGAAGTTGCTGCTGTCCTTGACGCCTGCCTGACGTTTCAGGAGCGATTCAAACAGATCGCCCAGAATGCAGGCCGCCGTCAGGACAAAAGCTATACCCAGAAACATTATGCGGAGGAGCATTGGGATATCATCCCCATAACCACCAGCAAGAAGAAACCAAATGTACAAGTAAAAAAATACTGCCACAAACGCGCCGACCGCGCCTTCCCAGGTTTTTCCGGGACTGATGGTGGGCGCAAGTTTATGCTTGCCAAACAAACGACCAGTGATATAAGCGGCAATATCCGCTACCCAGGCAATTGATATGATGAAAAGAAGCATTCCCTTGTTAGGAGAAATAACTACTCCTAACCAAGCAGGGATAAGCACAAAAATGCCAACGACCAGCCCGACCATACCCTTGAGTTGCCAGCGAAAGCGAAACCAAAGAGGTACAACCACAAACCAGAACAGGCAAGCTAACAGGGATAGCATCCAAAGCCACACAAAAACATCCAAACTCGCCCACCCCTCCCATACACCCAATGAGGATAATATGGTCGACACAATAAACAGGATATAAAACAGGAGAACTACATAAGCAATACGCCCCCTGCTGCCAAACCCTGCCAACCCCGCCCACTCCCAGGCGGCAACGCCAACAACTACGGAAATCAGAATAGTCCAACCCAAATCAGGCAAAAATAACGCAGACGGAATAAAAATCGCCAGCAAGACCGCAGCGGTCAAAATGCGGGTTTTCAGCATGTGCCTTCCCTTTACCGGCTTTCCGTCAGTTGCTCGCTCGTCCGTCCAAAGCGGCGTTCCCGCCGCTGGTAGGAAAGAATCGCCGCTTTCAGGGCTTCGCCGCCAAATTCAGGCCATAGCGTTTCCGTAAAATAAAACTCGGTATAGGCCAGTTGCCAGAGCATAAAATTGCTTATTCTCTCTTCGCCGCCGGTGCGGATAAAAAGATCGGGTTCCGGCGCAAACGCGGTGGAGAGATATGCTTCAAGTTCAGTTTCCGTCCAATGCCCCGCCGCTTCCGGTTTTTCCCTTGTCAATTGATTCATGGCATTCATGATGTCCCAGCGCCCGCCGTAATTGGCGGCAATGGTAAGGTGCAAGCGGGAATTTTCGGCGGTCGCCGCTTCCGCGTTCCGAATCAACTCCTGCAATTTCGGGGCAAAGCGGGACAAATCGCCGATCACTCGCAAGCGCACCCCATTTTTTTTGAGCTTTGCCACCTCGTTTTCCAACGCGCTCACGAAAAGCTGCATCAGGAGATTCACTTCCTCAACGGGACGCCGCCAGTTTTCCGAACTGAAGGCAAACAGGGTCAGATATTCAACGCCCTGTTCAATTGAGGCGGCAACCGCGTCGCGCACGGTTTCCACACCTTTTGAATGCCCGGCGATACGGGGCAGAAAACGCTTTTTCGCCCAGCGTCCGTTGCCGTCCATGATGATGGCGATATGCCTGGGGATCGCCCGAATTTCCGGCAACTCGCGGGTCGCGCTTTTAAAAAGAGGCATTTATATTTTCCAGAAATTAGAGCTGGTTTGGTTTGAGCGCGCATATTTTTGCACACTCTCTCTGCCTGCTCGTCATTCCCGCGAAGGCGGTAATCCAGTATCCCGCAGGTTTGGGTGAGTGGAACGCAAACCCCAACATGCGGCGGTCGTTGGGGGTGTTGGGGTTCGCAAGCTCACCCCAACCTGCGCGCTCCCATAAATGGGAGTGGGAAAGGTTCCCCTTTCCCACTTGCTTTGATGCCACAAGCGGGAGCGGAGTGTGGTTGTCTCCCCGCTCCCGCTTGCGGGAGCGGGGGAGAGGGACTGGTTCGCGCATAAACATTATAAAATTCCGTCAGCTCAAACCGCCATCAACTCGCTTTCTTTCTGCGCGACCAGCTTGTCAATCTCCGCAATGTAACGGTCGGTGAGCTTCTGGATATCTTCCTCGGCGCGTCGTTCCTCGTCCTCGGAAATTTCCTTTTTCTTGCTGCCGTCCTTCAGGTGGTTATTGGCGTCGCGGCGCAGGTTACGCACCGCAACCTTGGCGTTTTCGCCTTCATTCTTCACCACTTTGGCAAGGTCGCGACGACGCTCCTCGGAAAGCGGCGGCATGGGCACGCGAATCAACTCGCCCTGAGCGGAAGGATTCAATCCCAGGTCGGATTCGCGGATAGCCTTTTCCACCTTGATCGCCATCGGCTTTTCCCACACCTGTACGCCCAGGGTACGCGCGTCAATCAGGGTGATGTTGGCAACCTGATTGAGCGGAACCATGCTGCCATAATATTCCACCTGAACATGATCCAGCACGCCCGTATGGGCGCGCCCGGTGCGAACCTTGGCAAGATCGGTTTTCAGCGCCTCGATGGACTTCTGCATCCTGGCTTCAGCGGTTTTCTTTATTTCCGAAATCACGTTTTGTCCTCGCTTAACAATACACCATAGTGCCTTCCGCCTCGCCCATGACGATGCGCTTCAATGCCCCCGGCTTGAAGATGGAAAACACATTGATAGGAAGTTTCTGGTCACGGCACAGGGCAAAAGCCGTCGCGTCCATGACCGCAAGATTTTGCGCGATGGCTTCGTTAAAGCTGATTTCCTGAAAGCGAGTGGCATTCTTGTCTTTTTTCGGGTCTGAAGAATAAATGCCATCTACCTTGGTCGCCTTCAGGACTATTTCCGCGCCTATTTCCGCGCCGCGCAAGGCGGCAGCGGTGTCCGTCGTAAAAAACGGGTTGCCCGTTCCCGCGCCAAAAATGACCACCCGCCCCATTTCCAGATAACGAATAGCCTTGCCCCGGATATAAGGCTCCACAACCTGCTCAATGTTGAGCGCCGATTGCACGCGGCTGACGACTCCGACCTGGCGCAAAGCATCGGACAGCGCCATCGCGTTCATGACCGTAGCCAGCATCCCCATGTAATCCGCAGCGGCGCGATCCATACCGGCGGAAGCGCCCACCATGCCGCGAAAAATATTGCCGCCGCCAATCACAATGCCGATTTCCACGCCCAGTTCCACAACCGCCTTGATCTCGCTAACGATTTTGCCTACCACTTCCGGGTTGATGCCGTAAGCGTCGCTGCCCATAAGGGCTTCGCCGGAGAGTTTCAGGAGGATGCGTTTGTATTTGGGCGCGCTCATTTCAGTATCCTTTTATAGCAATTCGTTCAAGCGACGGCCAATCCCGTACCTGTTGGGAGTAAGCGCAATAAACGCCGCTCCCTCTCCCATAAATGGGAGAGGGCAACAAGCGCAATGCCGCCTAATACAATTGGCAGTCGCTTTATGCAGGGGAACCACTACATCAGGCATGGTTCTCAGTCTTTCTTTGCGGCAGCGGCCTGCGCGGCAACTTCGGCAGCAAAGTCGGTCTCTTTTTTCTCGATGCCTTCGCCGACTACATAAAGAACGAAATCCACTACCGAAGCATTTTTCTTCTTTAAAAGCTCTCCGACGGTTTCCCTGCCGTCTTCCGCCTTGACGAAAACCTGCCCCAGCAAGGTAATTTCTTTCAGGAACTTCTGCGCCGCGCCTTCCACGATCTTGTCCAGCATGTTTTCAGGCTTGCCGGATTCTATCGCCTTCTCGCGGGCGATACGGCGCTCGGATTCAAGCAGCGCGGCGTCAACGCCGGAAGCATTCAGCGCCCTGGGTTTGGAAGCGGCGATGTGCATGGCGAGATCCCTGCCAAGCTGTTCATCGCCGCCGACGAGATCAAGCAACACCCCGATCTTCGCCCCGCCATGCACGTATTGATAAAGCCGCCCTTTGGCTTCCAGACGGGCAAAGCGGCGCAGGTTCATGTTTTCCCCGATCCTGCCGACCAGCGCGGCGCGAACGGATTCCACCGTGCCGTCGCCCAGCGGCAAAGCGGCCAATGCGGCAACATCCAGAGGAGATTTGCTTACCGTAAGCTCCACGCTGTTTTTCACCAGGGCAAGGAAATCATCGTTTTTGGCGACAAAATCGGTCTCGCAATTCACTTCCAGAATTGCGCCTTCCTTGCCATCCGCTGTTATATGGACGCCCACAATGCCTTCCGCCGCAATGCGACCGGCGGCCTTGCTCGCCTTGTAACCCAATTTGATCCGCAGGATTTCTTCGGCCTTTGCCATGTCGCCGTCGGCCTCGGTCAGGGCTTTCTTGCATTCCATCATCGGCGCGTCCGTTTTCTCGCGCAAATCTTTCACCATGCTTGCGGTAATTTCCGCCATTTTGTACTCCAAAATCAATCACTGGTTAAACAAAAGCGAAGCCGGAAGACCCAGCCTCCAAGCTTCGCCAGATTATCAAGACAAACCGCTTACTCAGCAGCGTTGTTTTCAATTTCTTCGACTTCCTCGATGAATTCCTCATCGCCGGCGCTGCTTTCCACGATCTCATGCGCCGCCTGCGAGCGGCCTTCCAGAATCGCGTCCGCCACGCCACGCGCATAAAGACGAATGGCGCGCGAGGAATCGTCGTTGCCGGGAATCACGTAATCCACGCCGATGGGGGAATGGTTGGTATCCACCACGCCAATCACGGGAATGCCCAGCTTGCGCGCTTCAGTCACGGCAATCTTGTGATAGCCAACGTCAATGACAAAAACCGCATCCGGCAGGGTGGTCATATCCTTGATGCCGCCCATGGATTTTTGCAGCTTTTCCAGTTCGCGGGTGAAACCGAGAGCTTCTTTCTTGGACATTTTGCCAGGCTCGCCCGCTTCAACAGCGGCTTCCATCTCTTTCAGGCGCTTCAGGGATTGTTTGACCGTCTTGAAGTTGGTGAGCATCCCGCCCAGCCAACGCTGGTCAACGAAAGGCGCGCCCGCGCGCCGGGCTTCTTCGGCGATGATTTCGCGGGCCTGGCGCTTGGTGGAAATGAAGAGAATCGTGCCGCGCCGCGAGGAGAGTCTTTTTAAGAACTCCATCGCTTCGTTGTATTTCTCAAGGGTTTTTTCCAGATTGACGATGTGAATCTTGTTGCGGGAGCCGAAGATGAACGGAGCCATCCGGGGGTTCCAGAAGCGGGTCTGGTGTCCGAAATGGATACCCGCCTCCAGCATTTGCAGCATACTGACAGACATAAAAACTCCAGATAAGGGTTGAACCGCCATCCGCCACAAATAGCCGCGCATGTTTGCAACGGCACCCTTAAATCAGCGGATGTGAGGATTTTGAGCGCGACGCGCTCTATTCCGGTCAAATAGCCTGACCAGAACCTGTAATTATAACCGATCCGATTGAATTCTGAAAAGCAAAAGACGCGATTTCAGCAGGGCAATCGCATTTGCATCAGATGACGAGCCAGCCTGACCGGGAACGTCGCGCGCCAGCGCAGCTACGCAGTTAATGGCCGGGCTGGCGCCCAGCGCTCCCTGATGTTCCAGGAATTACGGCAATTCCAATACTTTTCAGCGGTTTTCAGTTTTTTGTCTGCGTCCCCCGCCAAAGCTGACGCGCAAGGCAAAGGTCTTCCCAGGCTTTGGCTTTTTCCGGCAAATTGCGGAGCAGATAAGCCGGGTGATAGGTGACAACAACGGGAATATCGTCAAAGCAATGCGTTTTTTTCCGCAGGGAAGCCAGCGAGGCGTCATCTCCCAATACGCTATGCGTAGCGGCTTTTCCCAACAGGACGATGACGGCAGGGCGCAGCAGCGCAATCTGCCGCAATAAAAAAGGACGGCAAACCGCCATTTCAGGAGGCAGTGGCGTGCGATTGCCTTCAGGGCGACATTTGACGGCATTGGCAATATAGACATTTTCGCCCCGTTTCAGGCCGATAGCGGAGAGCATCGCGTCCAGCAGACGGCCTGCCTGACCGACGAACGGCTCGCCACGCGCGTCTTCTTCCGCGCCGGGGCCTTCGCCGATGAACAGCCATTGCGCCGCCTGATCGCCCACGCCCGGCACTGCCTGCTTGCGATACCGACACAATTCACAGGCGCGACATTCCCGGATAGCTTCCGTCAAATCCTCCCAATCCATAGGCGCAATGGCCTTTGCGCGGTCATCAGGGGAGATATTCGATTCCTGCCGCGCTTCCGGCGCATGGATGGCGAGCGCTTCAGGGGGCGGCGGCGAAATGGCCGCGCTCCTTTCCGGCATGTTTCGCATAGGCTTCTGCGTGCTTTCCCATGCCTGTTCCCGCGCCGCTTTTTGCGCCCCGCTTACGGAATAAACGCGCTGCCGAGGAGCGGTCTCCTCTTCGTTTTTCGCGTATGCGCTATCCTTACTCTTTTCCGCCTCACCGCCTCCCTGCCGCAATCGCCACAGGGTATAGCCCATTTCTTTCAGAAAAACCGTTTGCCGCCGGTCACGCATCATGTCTCCTCCAGAATTGGGAGCGTTGCCCGCAGGATCAGCGCGTCTTCACGCACATTATCCGCATTGGCGGAATAATAAGCTGTGCGTAAGGCAACCTGCTGAAAACCGAAACTTTGGTAAAGCGACAGGGCATTGCTGTTTGAGGGACGCGCCTCCAGAAACATTTCGCCTGCGCCTGTCCGGGCGGCGCGTGTCATGGCATGGCGCAGCAAAAAAGCGCCCAGCCCTTGCCGTTGAGCTTCCGGCGCTACCGCGATATTTAGCAGATGGCTTATGTCCGGCTCATGCAAAGCCAGCACAAAGCCCAGACACGCCCCGCCCCGCCGCGCTCCCCAGGCGTCATGCCCCGCTTCCAGTGAATCGGCAAAATGCCGCGCCTGCCAGGGAGAAGCGTTTACGCGCTTTTCCAGTTCGCAAAGCCAGGGAAGATCGCGTTCAGCGAGCAAAAAAAGCTCCGGCGCAAGCGCGGCATCCGCCCGCCATGTCATACTCGGCCTCCTGTGGCCATCTGTTCCGCTGAGGTACGCGCTACCTTGTCTCGCACATAACGCGGCAGGGCCAGCGCCGGATCAATCCCCTCCCCGCGCCGCAGGGCAAAAACCGCAAGCTCAACCAGCGGCTCCGCGTGCGGCACAAGAGAAAGCAGGCATTGCCCAGATAAGCGTTCCCGCAGCAAAGGGTAAGCATCCAGCGCATTGCCCACGACTTTCCAGCCCTCGCCATCCGGCAGCGTGATTGCTTCCGGCTTGCAAAGCCCGACTTCCAGCAAAGGTTTTACTCCTTCCTTTTCCCGCCTGAACGCGCCGACGTACACTTCTCCCATACGAGCGTCAAGCAGACTTAACGCCTTTTCCCCCGCTTCGCAGGCGCGCCAGGCCAGGCATTCGAGCGAGCCGACAGGCAGCACGGGAATATCCAGGGCACTCGCCATGCCTTGCGCGATAGCGCAAGATACGCGCAAACTCGTAAACGCGCCCGGACCCTTATCGAACGCCACAGCGTCAAGCGCGGCAAAATCAGACCCCGCTTCCTGCAAAAGACGCTTGGCGAGCGGAATAAGGGTAAGGGAATGAGGCGCATCGGCGGGACATTCGGCGGACAAAACAGAACCATCCAGCCAGAAAGCGCAGGACGCAAATTCCGTTGAAGTTTCCAGGGCAAGGATTCGCATGGCGCGAATTTTACTGCGCCGTTGCCTCGCCCGGTTGATTAACCGGCATGGATTCCGGCGTTATTTCGTCCCCTGGCGGCGTTTCCTTTTGGCGCAGCGCCTCACGCAGCTTGCTGCGGAGAACTTCCCGCTCTTCCGGCGAAAGGCTATGCCAATGCTCTCTGTATCTTTTATGAGAACAACGCCCCTCCTTCCAATCTTTTTCCTTCCCTGATTTCCCGTCTCTTAATCCGCCGGGGCGACCGTTTTGTCCCTTGTCGTCTTTTTCCCAACAGTTCGGCAGCAGGCGTTCCTGCTCTTCTTTGGAAAGCCGCTGCCAGGCGTCGCGCATCTGGCGACGCAACTCTTCGCGCTCTTCGGGCGGAAGTTTTTTCCAGCTTTTCCGCAAACTGCCTTCCCGCAAACTGCCATACTCGCCCGCGCTTTCCACGCCAAGCTCACGACCCGTTTCCGCCACGGCTGCCGTCAGGCAGCCGCAAAAAACCAGCATGGCACAAAAAACATGACTGCGCGATATAGGAAGAAAAAAAGGTTTCATGGCGGCTACCGTAAACTTATAAGCATCACACGCAAATCTTCCTGCCTGAGAAAGATAAGGACATGCGTTTCTCTCATATTGTGCGACAGGATTATCATTGAACCACATTCGATTTGTAACCTTTTGTACATGACGCCTGTCTTTCAGGGCAATCGCATCTGCCTCGGATGGCAGATCGGCCTGGCTGGGAGCGCCGGGCGCTAACCCGGCCTGAAGCAAGATGCCACTCTGGCGCTTGGCGCTCCCGGATGTTCTGTAAATTGCGGCAATCACAATATAGTGCTTCTCGTAATTATTTTTACCCCTTCTCGCTTGCAGGATAGGATATCTGAAGGTTGATAGAGTAAGATTATTTAGGAAAAGCACTATAAACGAATTTTTAAGGAAGCTACGACATCCAGGGCAATCGCATGAAAGTCATGTCAAGCCGAGCAATTGAACGCGGTAGGAATCGAAAGTTACGGCGATGAGGCGACGGGCCTTAATGCCGCCCTTTCGTGGTATATGGTCAAGGCGGATGAGGTTCATGGTGATGTGCTTAAGCACGGCGAGGTTGTGGGCGGCACCGCCTTGAACCGGGCAAAGAAATCGCGCAGCGAATCGGCCAGGTTCGGCTGGTTGTCCTTGAGTGCCAGGACATAATGCGCACCACGATTGCGGATCGCCTGGGCGATGTTGGTCTGGGTATCCATGGCATCGAGCGTGACGATGCAACCTTCCAGCGCCAGGGTAGCCAGGAGTTCAGGAATGGCCGTCTTTTCATTGGACTTCGCCGCCGTCGCCCGCTACCCGAGCACCAAACCGGCACCTGCGGCAAACGCACTCACCAGATGCAGCGGCATAGCATCCACCTTGCCTGTGCGCCGACTGCTCTTGCCGTCAATGGCCACCACGGCATCGGCCTCCAGCGCCGGGAGGATCGATCCGACCCAGCGCCGAAAGGCGGCCTCAAATTGTATGGGATCAATCAGGCCAAACAGCCGCCCAAAGGTGTCGTGCGAGGGAATGCCCGCTTTCAGCTTGAGGTAACCTCGCAGCCAGTCGAGTTTTTCTTTCGCCCACAACTCGATCTCAACGAAGGTGTCGGCTCCAACCAGCACCGCATTGACCGCCACCACCAGTAACTCGACCAGATCGTGTTCAACCTTCCCCGCTTGTCTTGGGTCGCTGATCGATACGAATACGTCCGCCAGACACAGTTTGCCTTCCGTCTCCATGGAACGCTCCAAAAAGGCAGAAAACTACACAAATCAATCCCCTGTGAACAGCCCCCTCGTAACCCATTGATCGTAAACGAGTACTTCCGAGAGGCCACGATAATCGCATTCATGTGATTGCCCTGTCGCAAATCACAAAGCCTAAAGCCAGGCGCATGGTCATGATGAAATAACATTTACATTTCAACCATATTGTCAGGTTGCTATCGCGCTTCACAAGGTTAATAATTAAGCAGATTCAATTTTCCCTGCAAAGAGTACTCCAATGAATAAAGGCACTATCCTGATCGTTGATGACAACCTGGTTAACCTGAATTATATCGCCGGACAAATCGGCGAGAGCCACCGCGCAATTCTGGCAAAATCAGGGGAGCAGGCTCTCAAGATTTGCTCCAGTGAGCGTCCAGACCTGATCCTCCTGGATGTCGAAATGCCGGGAATGGACGGGTTTGAGACAATCCTGCGCCTGAAAGCGGACGCGCGTTTAAGCGACATCCCTGTTATCTTCCTTACCGCCAATCGTGACACGGATTCGGAAATACGCGGCCTGGAATGCGGCGCGGTGGACTTCGTGACCAAACCTTTCAACAAATCTATCCTGCTGCACCGGATTGACCACCACTTAAGCTTTTTCCGTTACCAGTGTTACCTGGAAAAGACGGTACGGGAACTGGAAGACAACATCGTGCATGGCTTTTCGGAAATCGTGGAATACCGCGATTCGGATACGGGCGGACACATCATCCGCACCAGCCGTTACGTTGATTTGCTGGGAAGGAAACTGATTGCGTGGCACGATTCAGGCGCGTCCATACCGGGGAGGAAGATTGCCAGGCCATCACAGGAAGAACTGGAGATGTACGTTCGCGCCGCGCCCATGCACGACATCGGCAAAATCAGCATCAGTGACGCAATCCTGTTAAAGCCTGGAAAATTGACCCCGGAAGAGTTTGAAATCATGAAGGAGCATGCGCCCGCAGGCGGCAAGATGCTACGCAAGATGTTCGCGCGCACCCCGACCCAGCGTTATCTGAAATATGCAATCATGATTGCGGAAGGGCATCATGAGCGTTTTGACGGTGCTGGATACCCGAATGGATTGGCGGGAGACAATATTCCGCTTTGCGCGCGTATAATGGCAATCGCGGATGTTTATGACGCAATCATTGAGCCGCGCTGTTACCGGAAAGCAATGACGCACAATGAAGCCAGAAACATTATCCTGGCAGGCGAGGGTAGTCATTTCGATCCTTTGCTGGTTGATCTGTTCCGGGAAAACGAAGCAGGCTTTCAGGAGATTGCGCAGCAACACCATAACCAGGCCGACGCAAATAAAGAGGAGGCGGCAGGGCAGGCATGAGCAACAGCCGTTTCCTCTGGAAAAAAATCCTGCTTTTGCTGGGGGGAGCCTTTTTGCCGGGATTCGCGCTGTTTTCGTGCGCCATTGTCTGGAGCGTGGCGCAAGGGGTGAAAAAAGATTCCGAATCGCATGTGGCCGGGGTTGCCGCAATCAATGAGACCAGGCTGAAGGGCATGTTGTCCGCGAGTTACGCGACAGTAGTTGACGCAGCCACTTCATTTGAGAGTCTGGATGCGCTGCCGGCAGGGAAGCGCCGCTACGAAGGGGACGCCATCCTTGCGTGGATGCTCAATAACACGCACATCCACAATGTCTGGGTCGCTTATGAACCCAACAGCCTTGATGGCGAAGACGCTTCGCGCAGCGGCGAATATCCCGGAGCGCCCAGCGGCCGCTATATGCGTTCCTACATCCGCAGTGATAAAGGAAGCGAGGAAGCGATTACCCTTATTCCAGGCATGGAAGAAAAAGAGTTGAATAACCCTGACATGAGCGGGTGGTACAAGATTCCCCTAGAAAGCGGCAAGGTGTTCAATGGTTTGGATTTCATTTTCCTGAGCGACTACAAGACGGGAGGTGGTCATGCTGCGAGCATCACAGTCAGCAGCCCCATCCTGCGGCATGGAAAAGCAGTTGGTGTGGTAGGCGGCGGCGTCCTGGCGCGTGACCTGGCATTTGACAGCGAATTTAATGGGCAGGTAGTTACGGCGGTATTTTCAGCGGAAGAAAAACTTATCTTTTCCCAGAACATCGAACAGATTGGCATGGCGATGCAGGATATGCGTCTCCCCCATCTCGACCAGATCAGGCAGGCGATGCGCGCAAGACAGGAAATTTTCCTGCAAAACGAGTATTCCTGGCTCCTTGACGCGGATGCGTTTATTTACCTGAAGCCGGTATTGCTCGAAGGTTTTGGCGGCGAGGTAGTCTATATTTACGCGGCGCTGCCATCTTCTGTTGTTGACCAGGCTGTTTTCAGGGCGCTGCGTCCCATTGCCGTCTACCTGGTCGTCGTGCTGCTTGCCTTTGCCGCGCTGCTCCTGTTCATTGTTTACCACGCACGTAATACGCTAAACCGGCTCGCGCATTCCATAGACATGATCAGCGGAACAGGCGGCGTGCAGGATTTGCCTTATCTGGAACGACAGGATGAAGTCGGCGACCTGGCGCGTTCCGTATCAAGGCTCTGGCAATATTTTCGGATGCGCCTGAATTATCTTTACCTTGTCAAAATCAAACTGGATAGCTACCTTGCCATCCAGAACGCTATCCATAAAAGTCTGAGTTTTGAGGAAGCGTCCAAGCACATCCTGCAGTTGTTGCGGGTCAGTTGCAAGGCGGATACCGCGCGTTTTTTCATCTATCTGGGCAGGCAGGCGCGGCTGTTTGCCATTTCCGGCACGGCAGGTGAATTCCATATCCGTTCAGTGGCGTTAGCGCCGGAGTTTGAGGGACACGAAACTCTGGCGGAGGCGCTTGAAGGCAAACATTACCTGCTTTTGAAACGCTACGCGATGCGTTCGCTCGGCCTTGAGTTTGTTGCGCCGAAAGCCTGGGCGGTCTGTATTTTGCCGATTCGGGCCGGAAAACAATTACGCGCCTTTATCATTTTGGAGACGGCCAATTCCCGCCAGGTCATCCTGCATGACGACGCAGTGCTGAATTTCATTTCTGATCGGCTGGCGGACTTTTTTATCCATTACGCGCCTGTTTTGGACGCCGAAACAGAGTTAGCCTCACCACAGACCAGGGTGAAGGAAACTGTCAACTGGGCGACGCTGGCGAAATCCACACTGGAGGGAAGTCATACGGCTTCAGTTTTGAAGGCTATTCCTCCTGAAGCGCCGCCGCCTGCTTTCGCTGACATGCTTCAGCCGGAGACGGATAAGCCGACTGAGATTCAGCGTTTTATGGCTGCGGCGCGAAACATTCCGAATCTGGGAGTTGACAAGGCGCTTTCCATGCTGGGCGGCAACTCGTCGCTGTATATGGAAATGCTTTCTCTTTCCGCGCGTGAGCTTGCCATCTCCATGGGCAAAATGCGCGAATTCCTCGTTTCAGGCGATGTTCATGCCTTCACCATTGAGGTGCATGGCAGCAAGGGGGCGCTTAATACTATCGGCGCGTTTTACCTGGGCGAACAGGCTTACCGCCTGGAAATGACCGCCAGGGAAAACGATATCGAAGGTTGCCGCCTGTCTTATCCCCAGCTTGAAGAGGCGCTTTCCGATTTTATCGAATCACTTAAGGCGATGCTGCCAAAGCAGGAAACATCTCCCAGGGAAAGGCGGCATGTCGAAGATTTAACGGCGGGTCTGAAAGCTGTTCGCGCCGCGCTGGAGGATTACAATCTGTTGCTGGCGGGCGAACGCTTGCGGCACACTATGCGGTTCTCCTATGCTGCGCCGGGTTTGGATGAAGCAGATATGGCCGGAAAGCTGGAAATGATTTCGAACCTCCTGGAAATGATCGAGTATGAAGAGGCTGGCCAAGCCATTCAGGAACTGCTTGCAAGCACCGGCGTTCAGGCGGAAGCAGGGAGGACGGAATGAGCAGGCGGCCCACAAAAAATGCTATCTGGCAGAAGATCCTCTTTTTTGTCGCCATTCCCTTTCTGACAATACTTGGCATCCTTTTGTTTTCCATCGTTCATTCTGTCTATGAAAGCAAGGTCGGTCTGGCAAATCGTCTGCTGGTAAACAAGACCCGCTTCGATTCAGAACAACTGAAATTTACCCTTGACAGTATCCGCCTGACTCTGGAGGTCGAGGCGGAACTGCTTTCCCGAGTTGACGCGACCAGGCCTGACGCGCGCAAACAGGCCGAGCGCGTTATTCAGCAAACGCTCCGTAACCGCAACATCTACAACGCCTGGCTGGCTTATGAGGCAAACGCTTTTGACGGCAAAGATGACGATGATCGTGACAGCTATCCGGGGGCGCCAAGCGGGCGCTTTATCCGGTCGTATATCAATGACGGCGGGACAATCATGGTTGTGCCGGATATGGATGAGAATTTCCTGGGTGATCCGCAGAGTTCTTCCTGGTGCGCGGAGGCGATGAAAAGTAAAAAATTGCATATCAACATTAACTCTGAAGAACAGGCGCTCTACGATTATCGTGATGGCAAGGGCTTGCAGAATGTTTATTCCATAACCATTCCCCTGTTTCGCAATGGCGTTTTACTTGGTTGCATGGGCGCAGATGGCAGATTTGATGAACTCTTTGGCGGGCCAGACAGAAAAACTCCCGTTGTTTCCATGCTTTTTTCGGAATCTTTGCATCTTAGGGCTGCTCAGGATAGTAGAAATATTGGCAAATCCATTGATGAAACCGGCCTGTCAGACTTGACTCTTGTTAAAAACGCTTTACGAGACAAAGAGTTGGTTTTTTTCCACAATGCGCGCTTTGGTCTGGTTGGCGGCAGCGCGATGCTTTCTTTTGAGCCGGTTCAACTCGAGCCATTTGGGGAGTTGACCTGGGTTGTCGCGGCGCTTCCATTTTCTTCCATTTATGAATCCATGTATCTGGTGATTGTTGTGGTAACAGGGGCGATGCTGTTTTTCTCCGCCATGCTCCTGGCTTCGTTGCGCTATGCGGCGCAGATTGTTGCCGACACGATGCGCGCAATGAGCCGTATTGCCGATGATTTCAACCCGGAAGACTCTCAACCCCAGATGCAGCGCTATCAGGAAAAGAATTTTGGGCGGATTGCAACCTCTTTCTATCAGATGCTTACAGGTTTTCGCAAGCGCATTGATGAAACAAACTGGCAACAGGAAATGCTTGATTTTCATTTATTTCTGGAGCGTTCTCTTTTTCCCGGCGTTGATTTGCCTGATTTTTTTCGCCATGCCGCGCATCGTTTTATCAGCGTATATCAGGCAAAAGGCGCAACTTTGCGCCTGTATGGTGCGGAAGATGCGGATACCGTAATTCATTATGATCCGGTTTCCGGCTTCAGCAAGGGCGATGCGGATTTGAGCAATTGGCAAACTGTCCTGCGGGCGGCGCTACAGAATACCGGCAGGATCGGCATGGTCTGGCGTTACGACGTAGAAGCAGGCTCCGGGAATGCCATGACTGTTTGCGTTTTCCCGTTACGCGCGGCGGAAGAAAATCTGCTGGGCGGCATCTTTCTGAATTTTGACGCGCCGCTGCCGGATGAAATTGAACGCCATGCGGTTTTTATGGCGGAAGAAATCGCGCACCGCCTGGCGGGGCAGGAAATGAGCCTGGGGTAAGAAAAACATGAAACACCTGTTTATCATTAATCCTGTTGCCAGAGGCGTCGCAAATTACCTGCCGGATATTTGCGCGGAAATCGAAAGCTGTTTTGTCCATTATCCCTGGCTTTCTTACGACATTCACGTTACTCGCTGGCAACGCGACGCGGTGGGGTTCATCAGGCGTTATTGTCAGAAAGAACCTGGTCTGGTTCGTATCTACGCTGTGGGAGGGAATGGAATACTTTATGAGGTCATCAATGGCGCGATAGGTCTGCCGAATGTACAGATTGCTTATTACGCGAAAAACAAGGAGGGAGACCACGTATTTGTCCGCTCGTTAGGCAAAAACGCGACTTTGCTGTTTGAGTCTGTCAGCGATCTCATATTTGCGGAAACGAGGCAGGTTGACCTTATTCGTTGCGATAACAGTTATGCCCTTTCCTTTTCCATGTTTGGCGTAGAGGCTATGGCAAATATTTTGGGCGAAGAGTTGTTTGCCAAATACAGAATTATTCCATTGGATACCTGTTATTTTTACGCTGCCATGTACAACATATTACGTTCCGGCACAGAGCAGGATTACCGAATTACGCTTGATGATGAAGTGGCGCTGGAAGGCAAATTCATGAGCGCCTTGATTGCCAATCAGCCTTGTTATGGCAGAGCCTTTTGCCCGGGTATAGACGCGAGTCCAGATGACGGGGCGCTTGATCTCTATCTGTGGGGCCAGATTCCCAGAATCGGGGCGATGAAAATCATGAATGATTACATGTATGGACGGTATCATAAATGGCCGGAATATATCCGGCATCACCGTTTCCAGAAAATGACCATTGAGTCTGACGATCTGATTGCCATTTCCCTGGATGGAGAGTTTTTTTATCGGACAGAAGCGGAATATGAAATACTGCCCAGCGCGCTGGATTTTGTTTGCCCGGAAGGTGTTGGCAAACTGGAGCAGGAGAGTGAGTCTGTGAGCACTGCCGCGCCTGATCCTGCCGCAAAGGCGAATGTTGGAGCGGCATGATGCGAAAAACTACGCGCTACGCTTTTGACCTGGAGCACGAGCAGATTTTTGACCGCTCGCGGCAGCGTTTTACAGTCACTCTGGTCGTGGTTTACGCGCTTTTCATGACGATAAACCAGATGGAACTCTGGCAACTTGTCTCCGGCTTTATCGCTGTGGCGCTGCTGCGCACGACATGGGTTTACTTCCCGATTTCCACCCAATCCTGGCTGAATCCGATTCTGATCGTGCTCATATATTCTTTTATGACTATCGAGAGCAAGGATTACACCATGTACGCGCTGGTTCCCATTGGCGCGGCTTTCATCAATTTTACCTACCTTGACAAAAGGAGCTTCTGGATTTTTCTGGCGCTGGTCAATCTGCTGCTGGTTGTTACGCTTGTGCTGAGCGTGCAGCATCCGGTGAAAAGCAGCGGTTTCCAGCATTTTTACTGGCTGCTGCTGTTTGATGTTTTTTGTCTGCTCATTTACGGCTCGCTCATTGTTATTCAAAAGCGGCTTTCTGTCCTGGAGAAGAATAGCCATACTTTTGAAACAAACATGGCGACTACACTTAGTTATACCTTGATCAGCGATGACAAGGCTACCTCGCGTTACATCAGCGCCTCGCTTGCCAACTGGTTGGGCATTTCCCGTCGCCTCTACAAGCAGCCAATACCTTTGCTTGACCTTTTTCCGGACAATGATCTGAAAAAGGTATTTCAGGAAATCATGGAGCAAAGCGGTTTCGTAGAGCGGGAGTTTTCCGCGATTGTGCAGGGAAAAAAACACTGGTTCGCGCTTCGCTCTTCGCCCATGGCGGAAGCAGGCATTGCCCGCTGCTTTGAATGGATAGACATCAGCCAGATCATGGAAGCAAAGGAAGAAGCTGAACGGGCAACCATGGCAAAAAGCCAGTTCCTGGCTTTGGTCAGTCACGAAATTCGCACCCCAATGAATGCCATCATCGGGATGACCGAGTTGATGCTCGCCAACCAGCTTGATCCCAGCCAGACCGCGCGCGCAATGACTGTCCGCAATTCGGCAATGTCGCTCCTTGGGATCATCAACGACATTCTTGATCTTTCCAAAATCGAGGCGCGGAAAATGGAGATTGATTGCCGCCCCTTCGATTTCCCCTCGTTCATCTACGATACCGTTATCATGGTCGGAATGCGAACCGGCAGTACCAAGGTGGTATTGACCGTAGTTGTCGCGCCCGACATTCCATTTACCATGATTGGCGACGATCTTCGCATCCGCCAGACTCTTACCAATATCTTGAACAACGCGGTCAAATATACGCGGGAAGGCAATATCAGCCTTCGCGTCTGGGGCGAGGAAGTCAGGAAGCCGGATAGAAAAAAGGCCACGCAATTCATGTCTGGCAATGACCAGGAATTCAGGCTGCTGAAACTCTGTTTTTCGGTGCGTGATACCGGCCTTGGCATTCGTGAAGAGGATATAGGCAAACTTTTCAGCGACTTTCAGAGATTGGATGCCAGGAAAAACCGGAATGTGATGGGAACTGGTCTTGGCCTTGCGATTACCCGCCGTCTGGTTGAAATGATGGGGGGAGAGATTAGCGTACAAAGCGTTTATGGCGAAGGCTCAACCTTTTCCTGGCATATCCTCTGCGGGTATAAAGAGGGTGATAATGGGGTCGTTCCCATCGCGCAAATTGAAAGCCCGGAAAAAATTACCCGCATTCTCTGTTACGAACCGTTGACCTGTAACGCGGAGGCGCTGGGCGAAATGCTGGCTTCCCTGGATGTACCCCATGCCGTTATGACTAATGAGAAAGAGGCGATGGCTGCCTTTGCGGGAAGCGGCTACAGCCATGCCCTGATTGATCTTTCGCTGGCTCAGAGGGCTGCTCGCGTCATTCCGCCGAACGTCAAAATAACCGTTTTGTTGTGGAGCGGCGAAAAGAATAACAGCGACATTGGCGAAACACTGGAAAGGCCGCTCATCATCACTACCCTGGCCGACCTTTTAAATGAGCGTTTCAAGCACGAACACTATACGAGCATCATCAGTGACCAGTATGCGAAGGGCAGGGCGTTCAATACCCGCAATGTGCGGATATTGGTTGTTGACGACAATCAGGTCAATTTGATGGTAGCTGCCGGGTTGCTGGAGCAGTATGGCATTCATGTTGAACAGGCCGATGGAGGAAGGGCCGGCATTGAAATGGCGAAGGCAAAGAGTTACGACATCATCTTCATGGATCACATGATGCCGGACATTGACGGTCTGGAAGCTACCCGTGCCATTCGCGCCCTGGGCGGAAGGCATGAGCATTCCATAATCGTTGCCCTGACCGCCAATGCCGTTACCGAAGCGCGCGCCAGTTTCATTAAGGCCGGGATGAACGATTTTCTCTCCAAGCCCATCATCATTTCCCACCTGCATGACATTCTGCTCAAATATCTGCCGCCGGAAAAAATCCTGCGGGACGACGAACAGGACGAACAGCGCAACAGGCCGAGTTGAGACCCCAAACCCCCGGCGGTCTGCAAGACATTGCCTCCTGCGAGACTTGCCGCCTGCGAGACTTGCCGCCTGCGAGACTTGCCGTCTGCAAGACTTGCCGTCTGCAAGACCGATAAATCGCGCCCCTACAAGCATTGCTATACATCGCCCAAACTTGCCTCTCAAACCGGGCACTACCAGGCTGTGACAGATTTCTGTCATGGGCGGCGCATGAGGTAAAATGTGCAATTACCTTATCCACCCTGCCCTGCCATGAGCCGTAAAATTCTCGTTACCTCCGCCCTGCCCTATGCCAACGGCGCGATTCATCTGGGTCATCTGGTGGAATACATCCAGACCGACATCTGGGTTCGCTTCCAGAAAATGCGCGGGCATGAATGCTGGTATGTCTGCGCTGACGATACCCACGGCACGCCCATCATGTTGCGCGCAGAAGCGGAAGGCATTACCCCGGAAGCATTGATTGACCGGATGTATGCCGAGCATTTGCGGGATTTTTCCGGTTTTTGCATTGACTTCGACAACTACTACAGCACCCATTCCCCGGAAACAAAAGCGTTTGCGGAACAAATCTACGAACGCCTGCTTGCGGCAGGGCTAATCGAAAAACGCGCCATTGAGCAATTTTTCGACCCCGCCAGGGCTATGTTTCTGCCTGACCGCTTCATCAAGGGCGAATGCCCCAAATGCGGCGCAAAAGATCAGTACGGCGATAATTGCGAGGCTTGCGGCGCGGCTTATGCGCCGACAGAGCTGAAAAATCCCTATTCCGCCGTCTCCGGCGTAAAGCCGGAATTGCGCCAGTCCGAACACTATTTTTTTAAACTTTCCGACCCGCGTTGCGAATCTTTCCTGCGCCGTTATACCGCCCCTGAAAACGGCGTCCTGCAAAGCGAAGCCGCCAACAAAATGCGGGAATGGCTGGGACAGGAAGGCGAGCACCTGCTCTCCGACTGGGATATTTCCCGCGACGCGCCCTATTTCGGCTTTGAAATTCCCAATGCGCCGGGCAAATTTTTCTATGTCTGGCTGGATGCGCCAATCGGCTACATGGGTTCGTTCAAAAACCTGTGCGAGCGCGTCGGCCTTGATTTCGACGAGTATTTCAAGCCGGATTCCAGCGCCGAGTTGTATCACTTCATCGGCAAGGACATTCTCTACTTTCACGCCCTTTTCTGGCCTGCGGAACTGGCGCACGCCAATTTCCGTACCCCCGACAAAATTTGCGCGCACGGCTTTCTGACCGTAGACGGCGCGAAAATGTCCAAGTCGCGCGGCACCTTCATCACTGCGGCAAGCTATCTTGCACAAGGACTGAACCCGGAATGGCTGCGCTATTACTTCGCCGGCAAACTCTCCAGCAGCCTGGAAGACATTGATCTCAATCTGGAAGACTTCATCGCCCGCGTCAATTCAGACCTGATTGGCAAGTACATCAACATTGCCAGTCGCGCCGCCGGTTTTATAGTGAAACGCTTTGACGGCAAACTTGCCGCCGCCGACGCTTCTCTCCCCGCCTTTAACGCGATTCAGGAAGCCGCGCCGCGCATTGCCGAACTCTTCGAGAACCGCGAGTTTTCCAGGGCTATGCGCGAAATCATGGCGCTTTCCGATATCGCCAACCAGTATGTAGACAGCGTTAAACCCTGGGAACTTGCCAAACAGACCGGCGCTGAGGTACTGCTGCATCAATCCTGCAGCCATGCGCTTAACCTCTTCAGACTACTCACGATTCTTTTAAAACCAGTCCTGCCCGCGCTCTCGGAACAGGTGGAATCATTCCTCAAAATTGACCCGCTCCTCTGGCGGGATGTGGACTCCCTGTTGCCTGTTGGCCACACCATTGCTCCTTATCAACACCTGATGACCCGGATTGACCCGAAACAGATCGCCGCGCTCATAGAGGCCAATCGAGACTCCGCCCCTGCCGCCCAGCCTGCTCCCCAGGCTGTTCCTCTGCCGGTGGAGAAAAGCGAAACTATCGGCATCGAAGATTTCATGAAGGTGGATTTGCGTATTGCCCGCATTGTTGAAGCCGGTCCTGTCGAAGGCGCGGACAAACTCGTGCGCCTGGTTCTCGACATCGGCGAAGAGAAGCCGCGCCAGGTTTTTGCCGGGATCAAATCAGCTTACGATCCGGCTCTGCTTGCCGACAGATTGACCGTGATGGTTGCCAACCTTGCTCCGCGCAAGATGAAATTCGGTGTAAGCGAAGGAATGGTGCTGGCCGCCTCGGATCAGTCCGGCAATGAATCCGGCATTTACCTCCTTGCGCCGGATAGCGGCGCAAGGCCGGGGATGCGCGTGCAATAAACGCCGATAACCTGACGTTTGCAACAAGCATCGGCCTGCCAGTCAGAAAAACCGTGGGTTGGCCTTACCACACCCAACCAAGATAACATCATGCCACTCAAAACCTGCTTTGCAAAAATCGCCTTTCACCCCAAACTTTTTGACTGTCTGCCCGGTTACACCAGAGCGCAGTTTGGCAAAGACGTAGGGGCTGGCGTCACGGTTGGCGTCCTGGCGCTTCCTTTGGCGATGGCCTTTGCGATTGCCTCCGGGGTTTCGCCCACGGCGGGCATTTGGACCGCCATCATAGCGGGCTTCATCGTTTCCTTCCTCGGTGGTTCCAGAGTTCAGATCGGCGGCCCGACCGGGGCGTTCATTCCCATTGTCTATGGCATTGTCGCCCTGTATGGCTTTTCCAATCTCCTGATAGCGACCATGCTGGCGGGCATTTTTTTGCTGGCAATGGGCTTATTCAGGATGGGGCAATTGATTCGCTTCATCCCGGTTGCGGTAGTGACAGGTTTTACCAACGGCATCGCCATAGTCATTTTCATGGCGCAATTAAAAGACTTTATGGGACTATCCATTGAGGCAATGCCAGCGGATTTTTTCGGAAAAATCCGGGTGCTTTCCGATTCGCTCCATCTTCTGCACTGGCCTACCCTCGCCCTTTCTCTGACCGCGCTCGTTTTTCTCATTTTCTATAACCGGCTGGCGCAAACCGCTGCGCTTGGCTTTTTGCGCCGCATGCCCGGCCCGCTTACGGTTCTGGCGCTGGGTACAAGCGTTGCCGCCCTGTTTAATCTCCCAGTTGAAACGATCGGCAGCCGCTTTGGCGGCATTCCGCAGGAATTGCCCGCTTTTTCCTTCCCGCAAATCTCACTGGAAACCCTGGAGCTTCTGATTTCGCCCGCCATTGCCATTGCCTTGCTGGGCGCAATCGAATCACTCCTTTCCGCTCGCGTGGCGGACGCCAACATGGATGACCGGCACGATCCCAACCAGGAACTGATCGCTCAGGGAATTGCGAATCTTGTCGCGCCGCTTTTTGGCGGCTTTGCCGCTACCGGCGCGATTGCCCGTACCGCCACCAACGTGCGTTCCGGCGGGCGCACGCCTGTTTCGGGCATGGTGCACGCCCTTGTCCTGCTTGCGATCGTTCTCCTCTTCGCGCCGCTGGCAAGCCATATTCCGCTTGCTGTGCTTTCGGCTATTGTCATAATGGTGTCGGTTCATATGCTCGATCTGGAAGGGTTCCGCAAATTGCGACTTTTTTCCAGCAATTACCGGGTCGTAATGCTGGCCACCTTTCTGGTGACCATAGTTTTCGGGCTGACCATCGCGGTCGAACTTGGCATGGTGCTCGCCTGCCTGTTTTTCATCTATCGCATTTCCAGTCTCACCCGGATTGAGGTCGTGCCGCTCGTCCGCGCATTACCCGTTCACTTCGATACGGAAGGCAAGCCGCGCGTGAGCGCCTGGCGCATCCATGGCGCGCTGTTTTTTGGCGCGGCTAACAAGCTGGAAACCCTTACCGAGACGCTCGCGGACAACACAAAGATTCTCATCCTGGACGCGCAAAGCCTGATCCAGATTGACAGTTCCGGTTTGGACGCGCTTGAGGCTCTGCATGAAAAACTCGTAAAACGCGGCGCGACTCTCTTTATCACCGGATTGCACAATCAGCCTAAAGAGACGCTGGAGCGGGTCGGATTTCTGGCGCGGGTCGGGCAGGAAAACCTGTCTTCCAATATCATCTTTGCCCTGCGCGAAGCCGAGTATCGCCTGACACAAGAAGGAGATGCCACCCAGTGAATCCGCGCTTTCTGAATCCGCGCTTTCCCGCCTTTGTATTTTTTCCCTGCCCATCATGACCGAGACTGCTTCCCTGCCTGCAAAGGCTCTGCCTGATACAAACCCGGATACGCCGCTTTTTCGTTTCGCGCATCTGCGCTGCCATAGCGAGTATTCGATCACCGATGGCATTCTGCGTCTGGATGAGGCGGTAGGGCGCGCGGCGGCAGACAAAATGCCGGCGCTTGCCATTACGGACCTGATGAATCTTTTCGCGCTGGTAAAGTTCTACAAAAGCGCGCAAGGCAAGGGACTAAAGCCCATTGTGGGCGCGGATTGCTGGATTCTGAACCCCAAAGACCCGGAGCGCCCCAGCCGTATTTTGCTTCTGGTCAAAAACCGGAAAGGCTATCGCCAGCTTTGCGAGCTTCTGACTCGCGCCCACACCGCCCCTGAACGTCTGGAAAAGGCGCAAACCCGCCCGCAAATCGCGCAGGAATGGTTTACCGAAATCGGATCAAATGGCCTGATCGCCCTTTCCGGCGGCGCAATGGGCAATGTGGGCGAGGCCATTTTGCTGCGCCACCCGCAGGAAGCGAAAAAGCGGGCGGAAGTCTGGCGCGATCTTTTTCCCGGCGCGTTTTATCTGGAAGTCCAGCGTCCCGGCCTTCCCGAAGACGAACGCCTGATTCAGGCGACGCTCAATCTGGCGGTTGAACTGGAACTGCCGCTTGTGGCGACCCATCCGGTGCAATTCTCGAAGCCGGAAGACTTCCGCGCCCACGAAGCCAGAGTGTGCATCGCGGAAGGATATACCCTGGGCGACACCCGCCGCCCGCGTCACTTTACCGAGTCTCAGTATTTCAAGACCCAGGAAGAAATGGCGGCGCTCTTTGCCGATCTGCCGGAGGCGCTGGAAAATGCCGTGGAAATCGCCAGGCGTTGCAACCTTGAACTGACGCTGGGCGAAAATTTCCTGCCCCATTTCTCTACCCCGGAAGGCATCAGTCTGGAAGACTATCTGACCCGACAGGCCGAGGAAGGTCTGGAAAAGCGTCTGCGCGAAATTTTTCCCGACCCGGACACCCGCTCGCTACGCCGCCCTGAATACGACGAACGCCTGAAAACGGAACTGGCTACCATCATCCAGATGGGCTTTTCCGGCTACTTTCTTATCGTTGCAGACTTCATCAACTGGAGCAGGCAAAACGGCGTGCCGGTCGGCCCCGGACGCGGTTCCGGCGTGGGTTCTCTGGTTGCTTTTTCGCTCGGCGTCACCGGCCTTGACCCCATACCCTATGCCCTGCTTTTTGAGCGTTTCCTGAACCCGGAACGGGTATCAATGCCCGACTTCGACATTGACTTCTGTCAGGACAATCGCCACCGCACCATTGAATACGTGCGTAAGCATTATGGCTCTGACGCCGTATCCCAGATCGTCACTTTCGGCACCATGTCTTCCAGGGCGGTGATACGCGACGTAGGCAGGATTCTTGACCTGCCATTTTCCCTCTGCGACCGTATTTCCAAGCTGATACCAGTCAGGGAAAACAAGCCCGTTCCGCTTACTGTCGCGCTGGAGACGGAGCCGCTGCTGCGGGAAATGATGGCAGGCGAAGACAAGGAAGCGCTGGAAGAATTGTTTGGCCTTGCCATGCGCCTTGAGGATCTGACGCGCAATGTCGGGATGCACGCGGGCGGCGTTTTGATCGCGCCGGGCAGGATTGTGGATTTCTGCCCTATCTACCAGGCGGCGGGCAATGACGCTTCGCCGGTCTCCCAATTCGATAAGGATGATGTGGAAAAGATCGGTCTGGTCAAGTTCGACTTTCTCGGTCTCAAAAATCTGACCATTATCGAGCTTGCGTTGACGTATATCGAACAGATGACAGGCGAGCGTCCCGATCTTGCCAGGCCCGGATTTTCCGATCCTGAGGTTTATCGGATTTTGCGGGAGGCCAATACGACGGCGATTTTTCAGGTTGAATCGGAGGGTATGAAAAAGCTCCTGAAAAAGCTGGGGCCTGATTGCTTTGAAGACATCATCGCCGTGCTTGCCCTTTATCGGCCTGGTCCTTTGGGGTCGGGGATGGTGGATGATTTTTGCCGCCGCAAAAAAGGCCAGCAGAAAATTGACTACTTCCACCCCGCTCTGGAAGCCTGTCTTGCTCCGACTTATGGGGTTATCGTCTATCAGGAACAGGTGATGCAGATTTCCCAGATCATAGGCGGTTATACCCTGGGGGGCGCTGATCTGCTGCGCCGGGCGATGGGCAAGAAAAAGCCGGAGGAGATGGCCAAACACCGCGAAACCATTGCCGAAGGCGCCAGAAAAAAAGGATTCCCGCCTGCTCTGGCAGAGCGTATTTTCGACCTGATGGCGCAATTTGCCGAATACGGCTTCAACAAATCGCACAGCGCCGCCTATGCGGTCGTCACTTATCAGACCGCCTGGCTGAAGGCGCGCCATCCCGCAGCTTTCATGGCGGCTACCATGTCTTCGGACATGAACGATACGGACGCCATCAAGAACCTTTACGATGACTGCCTGAAAAACAAAGTCCATGTTCTGGGGCCGGACATTAACACTTCCGCTTATCGCTTCGAGCCGGTCAACCAAAATACCATTCGTTATGGTTTGGGCGCGATAAAGGGAACGGGGGAACAGGCCATTCGCGTCATTGGCAAAGCGCGGGACGAGGGGGGACATTTCCGGGATTTGTTCGATTTCTGCCACCGCGTTGACAAGCGCCAGGTCAACCGGGGCACGGTTGAAGCCCTGATTCGCGCGGGCGCGTTTGACAGCATTGACCCGGAGCGCAACAAACTCATTTCTTCTACCGGCATTGCGCTGGAAGCTGCCGAACAGGCGGAAAAAAACGCCCTGCAATCCAGTCTGTTCGACGCCTTTGGCGCGGACGAGAAACAAATGCTGGCGCCGCAGTATATTGCCGCCTCGCCCTGGAATGAACGGGAGCGGTTAACCCAGGAAAAACTCGCGCTCGGCTTTTTCTTTTCCGGTCATCTTTATGATGGGACGCGGCAAGAGCTTTCCCGTTTCATTCCTCGCGAACTTGCCAAACTTCAACCGGGGCGGGAAGCTACGCTTATCGCCGGAGTCGTGAACAGCAAACGTACCCAGATTACCAGGCGCGGCAAAATGCTGTTTGTTCAGCTTGACGATGGCACTGCCCAGGTTGAAGTTTCCATTTTCAATGAGCTTTTTGAAAAAGAGGGGAACAAGATTAAAGACGACGAGGTATTGATCGTCGAGGGCAAAATCAGCGCCGATGAATACAACGGCAGTTATCGCATTGTCGCCGATCATCTGATGACCCTGGGCGAACTGCGCGGACGCTTTGCTTCCGGGCTTAAACTGACCCTGGATGGCAAAACCAGCCTTGCCCAGCTAAAAGACATTCTCGCGCCCTTCCCCGGCGTCTCCCCTGTTTGCGTCAGATACCGGAACGACAAGGCCAGTTGCGAATTCACCCTGGGTTCCGGCTATCGCGTCACTCCTGAAAACACGCTCCTTGAAGAACTCATCACCCTGGCCGGCGCGGGGAATGTAAGGGTGGAGTACGGTTGAACCCGGATGTTCCATATATAGTGCTTCTCGTAATTATTTTTACCCCTTCTCGCTTGTAGGATAGGATGTCTGAAGGTTGATAGAGTAAGATTATTTAGGAAAAGCACTATAAGCCGCAACAAAGCTATCCGGCAAACCCCCGGCGGTCTTGCAGACAGCAACGTAGGGGCGCGATAAATCGCGCCCCTACGTTTTACCGGAAACATTTTCATATCCTATTGCGCTACGCGCCAGATTTAGAGCATGCTGTCTTTCAATAGAATTACTATACTGAACTTACGAGAGATATGATTCGAAATTGGAACGCAAGGAGAGAGCAGATGACACGACCTTATTCAGAGGATTTACGTCACCGTGCCCTGGCCCGCTCCGACGCTGGTCAGACGAACAAGGCGATTGGTGAAGCGTTATTGATC
>Ga0099364_10000753_pt1 | contig 54975 bp, 38 predicted proteins | sample TergutTh196P3_FD_73070 | JGI IMG/M metagenome (GOLD analysis project Ga0099364, IMG submission 73070) | Microcerotermes parvus P3 segment gut microbial communities from Pointe-Noire, Republic of the Congo - Th196 P3 | ecosystem: Host-associated > Arthropoda: Insects > Digestive system > Gut ... | reverse complement strand
AATATTGTTCAAAAACATAAAATTTTATTAAAAAGTCCCTGAATAACGGCATTGACATTGATAAACCGCTATCAAAAACAAACTTTTTCCCTTTAATATTTTGCAAAAATAGGAAATTATTTGCTAATTTAGCAAGCAAAGAAAAATATTTTAGGAAAAAATCAATAAAATTTGCAGATATTTAAAATTTATACTACCTTTGTATTTTGAAAATGGAAAAAAGAGCAAGATGTGTTTTTGTGGTACAAAAACTTGATTTTTCGATAGAAAAATCCCTTTGCGCAGCGATGCTTTGCAAAGTATAAAGTATAAAATAAAAAAAACAAGAATGGTAGGAAAAGTATTAACCCGGTCGAGTTTCGGCGTAACCATTAATTACAACGAGCGGAAAGGCGAGTTACTTATCAGTAACATGATAGGTACATCATCCACTTATTCTAGACAAATGGAAATTGTAGCTATTCAGAACGACCGCATAAAAAAACCTGTAAAACATTTTGTTTTAGCTTTCGCTCCCGAAGACGAAAAAAAGATAACTCCCGAATTATGCAAAGAGTTTATTTCCGATTACCTAAAACAGATGGGTTATGAAAACAACCAATACTGCTCATATTTACACAAAGATACCGACAATTTACACATCCACATTGTTTGTAACCGAGTTAGTTATGACGGTAGGGTAGTAAAAGACAGCAATGAAAAATACAAATCGAGAAAAATTTTGAATAGTTTTGAAAAAAAATATGGCTTACAAGTTACGGCTGAATCTGGCAAAAGCAACCACAAAGATTACAAATTTACAGATAATCACCATAATAAAAAGAATATTGTAGAAGACGACAGAATAACATATTTACGTGAACAAGTGAGATGGGCTTTGAAACAGCATCCAATATCCTTAGAAAGTTTCAAAAATTTGCTGTCAGAAAAAAACATAAAAACAGAAATCACATATAATAAAGGAATAAAATTTTGTACCGACAAAGGTTTCAAAATTTCTGGCAGTAGGTTAAACAAGTTGTATTCACTACAAAACATCAACGCACAAATCAGAAAAAACGGTATTTTTCAGTTTAAAAAGGCATTGCACGAGGCACTAAAAACTTATCCAGAAAATATTTCAAATTTATTTGCGGAATTGAAAAAGCAAGGTTTCCAAGTGGAACTGAACAAAGCAGGCAATGGATGGACGATGGCGAAGGATGGAGTAACCCTGAAAGGGTCAGAACTTAACAGGATGAGTTTTAAAAAACTGAAAGAGACTGTGGACATTAATTATAAATCCAAGACAATCAGAGGGATTATTTTTGAAGAAATAAATAGAAATAAGACCTTCAAAGATTTTGTTAATTCCTTAAATAATAGAGGCATTGAAGTAAAAACAGAGTCAGGTGAAAGCAAACTAATTTATGAAAGTGGCGACATAAAAATTGGCACAGGAAAAATATGTAATTTGGAATGGGTAGAAAATAATTTTGGACAGCCTGTACCGATAAAACAGCCAGATTTTGTACAACCCAAAGAGACACCAAAAATATCTCTACCAAATTTAGGTGCGCTAAATACCCAGAGCGGAGATGATGACGAAGAAGAAAGAAAGAGAAAAAAGAAAAAAGACAGTTACGAACAAACGATATAATAAGGACAAAACATGGCACGACCGACAAAAGACAGAAAAGAGTTAAAATCCCATTACATTAAGAGTAGGGTAACAGAAGATGAATACTTAAAAATTAAGGATAAGGCAGCACAGGCAAATAAAAGTTTATCTACCTTTTCGCGAGAAATGTTACTCAAAGGAATGGTTGTACAAACCGACCGTACAATGCCGCAATTATTGGCACATTTGGGAAGAGTAGGCAACAACGTCAATCAGATAGCCTTGAAAGTAAATCAACAGGGAGGAGTTAGGTTAAATGCGAGAGAATACAGGATAATAGAAGAAATGCGAGATTTATTGAGGCAAATATCAGAAGAATTGTAGAGACTTATTGACGACCTTTCTCGGAATAAGTGCAATATGATTGTTTTAAATTTTCTCAAAAGCCCTTTTCATTGCCGCCAATTGACTTTTGTTGCAAGAAAATACAACCCTACTTCCTGTTACATAAGCCCCGTAATCATTATCATATTCCAGTGCCTCAATTACATGATATAATATATCCGACAATAAGTGCCTTTCATTTGCAGTTAACTTTGTCCCTTTTTCCTTTTCAAACAACTCTGTAATTGGCACTTCTAAGGCATCAGCAATATTTTTTAAAGTTTTAAGAGTAGGGTTTCCTTTTTTTGCATTTAACGCAATGCACAACCCCTCTTCAGTCATATTGATCATTTCCGCTAAATTTTTTGCAGTCAATTTTTGCTCCTTTAATATTTCTTTAATTCGCATTTTTTTGTCGTTTTAAATATTCATAAAGAAAGAAGTCAGATGATTTATCTTTTGCTACAATTCTGTAATATCTTTGATAAAACATCATCATAATTTCATCACTCGTTGCCGGCTCGTCCCCATTTGCTTCTTCACTCTCTCTCCAATTTGTATAAAAATCCCTTTTAAACTTTTCTACATTTGGTAAATATTCATGAACAAATTCAATTTGCCATTGTTCAAGTTCCTTTTCCAGTTCAATTTTTGTACTCATTTTTTCGTTGCTTTATAAATTCTAAAATAAAGAAATCAGCTGATTTGCGGAGTGTTGCAATTCTGTATTGCATTTTGTAAAATCGGTTAACCATTTCATCATACGTTGCTGGCTCGCGTCCGTCTGCCTCTGCGTTTTCTGTCCATCCCTCGATGAAAGCATTTTTGCACCTTTCTACAATTGGGCAATGTTCATTAACTAAGTCAATTTTCCATTGTTCAATTTCCTTGTAAAATTCTTTGTAAAATCGTTCAAGTCTAATGTTATATTCCATTTTGGTATTCATTTATTTACATTTTTTAAATTAAAAAGATTAAAGAAAGGGGAAACCCCCTCTCTTTAATCTTCAAGCACCAATCCAATTGAATGAAATTTCACATTTGGTCTGTCACACCAATTCATTGTTGGTGATTGAACAATTTCATAAAATACTCCACATTGTACAATCACCTTTTCATCATCCCCCATTCTTCCAATTTCATAATAAATTCTCTTTTTCCTTTCAATCAATTTTTCAATTTCCTCAAAAGTTTCGAATCCGTCTCTTAAAGCAGATTCTACCTCTAGCTTAATAAATTCGCGCTCGCTCATCATGTTGTCGTTAAATTCATAATAATCATCTCCGTATTTGTCTGCGGTTATTGTCATTGGTTCATTTACGTAACCAACATCATAAACGTGCCACAAGCCCCATCCTTCCTTTTTTTGAAATCTCGCCAGCTTCAGAAAATCATGCTCATTTGCAATTTCCTGTGCCTGTTCAAATGTTTCAAATCCGATTAATCCATTGCTTGTATGCCCTGTACCGTCAGTTGTTGTATTTACAACTTTTAAACCTAGTTTTTTGGCAATTTTTGCCATCTTTTCGTTCTTTTCCATTTTATAAAATTTTTGGTTATCAATTTTGGTGCAAAATTAATATATATTTCAATTTCTGCAAAACATTTTGATAAAAAAACTTAAAATAATGCAAAATTTAACATTTATTAACATCAAGAAAAACCCCATGTAACCCTTATTTGACGCAGGTTTCCATCATTTTTTATCATTTTTCACTGTTAAAATATGTTAAACTAATGCAGCATCCAAGTACTATATGTTAATAACTGTTTCTGTATTCCTCTTTACACTCGGAAGGTAGAAAAACGACATTGTAGGACAAAGAGAAAGATGCAGAGAGTACCCCGAATAGAAGAAATGCGAGATTTATTGAGGCAAATATCAGAAAATATTGTAAAATAGATAATTTTTTGTATCTTTGCAAAGTTATTCAAATTAAAAATATTAAAATCAGAGACTTATGGAAAAAGAATGGAAAACCTATTCGATGGAAGAGTGTGACCGTTTTAACGGCGCAACAGGAATTTTGGGAGAGGTAGTAGCAATATGCTGTGAACTTTCTTATTATTACGCTAAAACAGAAGAAGAAAAGAAAGCGGTACGAACTTTTAGAGAGCCGTATGCAGTTATGCGGAATAAATTATCTATTGATGAATTAGATAAGATAAATTGGATTTACAATGAAGTAAAGCCGCTTATTTATGGAGAAAAACCAAAACTAACTTTGGATTACATTATTAATAATCCACATAATGGAAAAATATTTTGAGAAATGTGTGGCTGAAGGTGCACTTACAGAAAAAGAAAACTTTCGTATTTACGAAGATGAAGGTATATATGAGGAACATTCTAAAAACGTAACTCCGAATCAAGAACAGCCTGTTGCTATAATTTTAGGAGGGCAAAACGCTTCAGGCAAATCCACATTAGGAAAACAGTATTGGGAAGAGTACGAAACAAAAGGAGGCATTGCTAAAGTCGATGGCGATGAGTTGCGCGATTTTCATCCGAAATTTAAAGAATACTGTCAGACAGACGACAAATATATGGCAGCCTATACCGCAAAAGATAGCGGTCGTTGGACAGAGAGACTTATTGACGACCTTTCACGGAACAAGTGCAATCTGATTGTTGAAACAACACTCAGGAATAAAGAGGCAGTAACCGGTATGGTTGAAATAGCGAGTAATAGAGGTTACGATATACAGGCAAAGATATTTGTAGTTTCGTATGATAAGAGTATGTTAGGAACTTATGCCCGTTATGAAAAAGTGAAAGCAGAGCGTAATGGCGGACGTTTTGTGTTTGAACACGCTCTCAATGCCGCCTACAAAGGGATGCCCGAAACATTACAGGCGCTCAAAGAGCAAAACAAATGTTCCTGTATTCATCTTTACACTCGGGAAGGTACTTTGTTTGAGGGTGATTATAGAAAAAACGACATTGTAGGGATGGTACAAAAAGAGAGATGCAGAGAGTACACCCCGAAAGAAATAAATTTTTTGAAGGATGGATGGAAAAAAATAGAAGAAATGATGCAGGCAAGAGGAGCAAAACAAGAAGAATATAGAGAAATAGCCGACAGAATGGCAAACAGAATTGATAACATGATAAATGAGGGAGTTGCGCCCAAAAACATCAGCACGATGAATGAAATTTACGTAAATCATTGGTTTCCGGTGACTCAAAAAAACGAACAAGAAAAAATTACTTCAAAAATAAAAGAAACAGAAAAAAATAAAACTAATGTCTTGGAAACCAAAAAGATAAATACAAAAAATAAAGGTATAAATTTTTCAATGTAAAAAAACGTGTAACATTTTTTAACAAAAAATCTAAACAATTAAAAATCAATTTATAAGAGAAAATATAATAAAAAAAGTTAGAAAAATTTTTTATTAGTATGGCAAAAAATTTTTTTAAATGAAAAAAATTTTTTTACTTTGTCTTTTTATTTTCGATATGTAGAATTTTAAAATTTTTAGCATGAGTAAGAGATATTTTTTATTAGCGACAAGTCTAATAGTTTTTTGTGGACTATACGTGCAAGGTCAAGGAACAATTTGCTGCGATCAGATAATAGATTATGATTCTAGACCTAGTACAATTACTGAAATTAATAATGGAGGAGGAACTTGTACGGGTAGTGGAATTTACACTTGGCAGAGAAGAACGATTTATAATGGCGACTGGGGTAGTTGGCAGACAGTGCCAGGTGCAGGTGCTAATTCGAGTTATCGACCTCTCGAATTAACCCAATCGACACAGTACAGAAGAAGAAGGCAGTGTAGTGGGGCGTATAGCAATAATTACACGGGCTATTCTAATACAATAACAATAACAGTAAAAGTTGATGGACGTTTTCTTACTCCCGCAACGCAAACAATTTGCTATGGTACTCAACCAAATCAAATAGGGGCAATTGCTGCGGACGGCGGAGGTGGCGAAAGTTTCTCTTATCAATGGGAGCAGAGTGTGGATGGTGGTACTACTTGGAATAATGCGCCAGGAACATCAACAGGACTATATTATCAACCGCCCGTTCTAACTCAAACAACTCGTTATCGGCGCAAAGCAACCGACAGTTATGACGAAAGTGTAGGATATTCAACAATAGCACATGTAACGGTACGTGCCGATTTAATCCCAGGAACAATCGGGCATCAACAATCTATCTGCAATAATTTGCAGCCCGCTCAATTGGCAGGGACGGCAGCTTCGGGTGGAAGCGGATTGATAAGTTATCAGTGGCAAAACAGTACAAACAATATAACATGGAATAACATAGGAAATGCAACAAGTCAGAATTATCAACCGCCTGCTTTAACTCAAACAACCCATTATAGACGACTGACAATAGACCAGACTTGCGGAACAAAAGAATCTAATCAGATAACAATAACTGTAATTCCCGTATTAAATCCCGGGACAATAGGAAACAATCAAACAATCTGCGAAGTAATCCAACCCGCAGAACTGATAGGGTCGACAGCTACCGGAGGAAGCGGAACAATAAATTATCAATGGCAACAAAGTACCAATGGCACAACTTGGAATAACGTAGTAAATGCAATAAGTCAGAATTATCGTCCGCCAATTCTTTCACAGACGACCTTTTTCAGACGCCAAGCAAAATCTGCAACTACTGCTTGTGATGACACAAGGAGTTCAAATGTAGTAGAAATAAAGATAGAAGAATTTACAGGAGGCACAATTTCTGATAATCAAACAATTTGTCATAATTCAGTTCCGCAAAAATTGATTGAAACCGAACCTGCGGGCAACTGTGAAACTAGTTATACGTATCAATGGCGGGTTTCTACCAATGGCACAAGTTGGGCACCGGCTCAAGGGATATCAACTTTGAAAGATTTTGAGCCGGGTAATTTATCAGTAAAAACTTATTTTTTACGCAGAGTTTGGGTAGGAAATAATAGCAGTAACTTCAAAGAATCAAATATAATCACGATAGATGTAGTTCCCGCTCTTAATCCGGGTTCATTGAACCCACTTACCGAGCCAATTTGTCACAACACCGCTCCTACAACAATAAGTGGGATTCAGGCAACAGGAGGCGGAGGAAATTACAATTATTCTTGGTGGTCTAGCACAGAAGATTTAATTTATGAGCGAGTTTTATTTGCTCAAAATCATTTTTATCAGCCGCCACCATTAACGCAAACAACATATTATAAACGTCGTGTTAGCAATGAATTTTGTGTTTATCAGGAAACTTCCCCAATAATGATTGAAGTGAAACCCCGACTAACTCAAGGTACAATATCTCAAAACCAAACAATTTGTTACAATACTCAACCAAACCAACTAACAGGTCCACCTGGTCAAGGAGGATTTGGAAATTACAAATATTCGTGGGAGATGAGCCAAGATCAGATAAATTGGTCAGAAATAAGCGATGCTACTGATGAATACTATCAGCCGACAATTTTAACTCAAACAACTTATTTTAGAAGAAAAGTAACATCTTCAGAATGCGATGACGTATCATATTCAAATAATGTATCAATTCAAGTATATGATATTTTATCGGGAGGCTCAATTATTCCTAATGTGAGGGCAATTTGCTATAATGCAGTGCCACCACTAATAACTGTATCTTCAAGTTTAAATGGAAGCGGATATTTGAGTTATCAATGGCAGGAGAGTACCAACGGAACAAATTGGACAAATATTTCAAATGCAACAGACGCTCAATATAGACCTCCTGCCCTCACTCAGGATAGATATTACAGGAGGCAAGTTACAGATAATATTTGCCAAAATATTATGTTCAGCGAAGAAATATGGGTTCAAATTAAACCTGAGTTTTACCCTGGTAAAATAGAAGGAGCTCAATCGATTTGTAAATATACAATACCGGCACCTTTAGTTGAAACAGAAGAGATAAAAGGGTGTGAAACCGATAGAGTTCCTGTAATAACTTATGTATGGGAACAAAGTACCGATAATTTGAATTGGTCAGTTGTAGTTCAGGGAACTAACGAAAAAAATTACCAGCCACCCGCTTTATCTCAAACAACATATTATAGGCGTGTTATAAGAGACCCTTTAACAAACATAATTTACTATTCAAATACGGATTATTTAGACAATACCATTGAAATTTTAATTTTTCCCGATTTTTCGCCCGGTACCATACCAGATGAGCAAAATATTTGTTTTAACGTTCAAACGACTATTATCGGTTCGCCAGCAATAGGGAGTGGAAATTTTAGTTATCAATGGCAAATAGAAAAAGATAATATATGGTTTGATGCCGAAGGGACATCAGATCAACAAAATTTCACGCCGCCGCCTATTTATTTCGCAAGGTACAGAAGATTTGCGATGGATGAAACTTGCCCACGGGTATATTATGAAGGAAATGAAATAAGTAATGTAGGTTATAGCAATAGCGTTGATGTAAACATTTATTCAGAATTTATTCCAGGTACCATTTCTGAAAACCAAAAAATTTGTTATAATAGAGTTCCAGATTCTTTAAAAGGAGAGCGCGCTGAGGGAGGAAGTTATAATCATTCATACCAGTGGGAACAATCTTATGATAATGTAAATTGGACAGAAATAGAAAAGGCAAATGGAACTGATTATTCTCCGACAAACTTACAGGTAACTACCTATTATAGAAGAAAAGTTACAGACGTGGAATGTGGAGAAAAATATTCAAATACTGTTACAATAGAAGTTTTTAATGATTTATCAGCAGGAACAATCGGGTATTCTCACCAAGTATGCAGTGGAATAACGCCTAATGAGATTATTAGAATTAGTTCTGCTTCTGGAGGCACCGGAACATACACTTATCAATGGCAACAGAGTGCAAATGGCGGAATATCATGGAGTAACATAAACGAGGCCACACGAGAATCTTATCGTCCGCCAATTTTAAGTCAAACAACAATTTATAGGAGAGAAACAATAAATATGTGTTCTTCCGCATATTCCAATGAAGTAACCGTAACGTTGAAAGAATTTAATCCCGGAACAATAGGCACTGATGAAGAGATTGCTTACAATTCACAGCCTACGCTAATGAATACTTCTACCCCCGCTATTGGACAAGATTATTTTCAATGGCAACAAAACGATTCAGATATATGGCTCAACATTCCAGATGCTATATATGAAAGTTATCAGCCCGAAGCTCTCCTTCAAACAACTGTATTTAGAAGACATATTATTTCCATAGAATGCGGAATAGATGTATCTAATTTAGTTACAAAAATAGTTCATCCCGAATTGAACGGAGGCTTTATAGGATACGATCGTACCGTCTGTAATAATTTGCAACAAGAAGAGTTAGTAAGCGTAATAGATGCCTACGGTGGAAACGGCATATATAATTATTTTTGGGAAAAATCAATAGACGGAGAAAATTGGAACGAAATATTTGAGGCTAATGTAATAAATTATCAGCCGGAACCGATATCCGAGAAAACATTCTATAGAAGAAAAACCACAGCCGGTATCGGTGGCACGGCATATTCAAATATAGTAGAAATAGATATTTATCCAGAACTAATAGCAGCACAAATAGGCAGTACAAACAATAATTTAATTTGTTACAATAGCGCACCCGGATTGTTGCAAACAACATCATCGGCAGCCGGCGGAAATGGAATATATGTATATCAGTGGCAGGAAAGCATTAATGAAATAATTTGGAACGATATACCAGATGCAGACCTGACATTTTTTGAACCGTCAAATCTTCTTCAAACGACCTTTTTCAGGTTGAAAACTATTAATTTATGCGGAGAAGCCTATAGCAACTCAGTAAATATAAATGTTTCCGAAGAGTTTTTGCCAGGAACAATAGGAATAGATCAAGAAATAACTTATGGAGATACTCCTAATATGATAAATGTTTCAATCTCCCCAAGCGGCGGAAATGGCGAACCGTACGCTTACCAATGGCAGCAAAGTATTGACCAAACAATATGGGTGAATGTAAATAGTAACGGAACAAATGCGAGTTATCAGCCTCCGGCATTAACTCAAACAATGTTTTATAAAAGATTAACCACCAATCAGCTTTGCGGAACAAAAGAGACAAATATAGTTGTTATCACCGTTTATGAAACAGTAGATGGAGGTTTAATCGCCAATAACCAGATAATATGTTACGGAACGCGCCCTGATGAAATAGTTGACAGTGCAAATCCCAGCGGTGGAGATGGCACTTTTACATTTTCGTGGGAAGAGTCAACTACAGGAACATTAAATTGGACAACAATTGTTGGTGCAACCGAAATGAATTATCAATCTCTGCAAAACGCAACAGTCAGAAAATATTATAGAAGATTAGCAACCGCCGGAGTAGGTGGCTCCGCATATTCAAATATTGTAGAAGTTGATGTTTATCCAGAGCTTTTAGGCGCACAAATAGGTAATAACCAGACTGTTTGTTACAATAGTATCCCTAATCCGCTGATAATAACAACACAAGCGGTAGGTGGAACAAGCTCATACGAATATCAGTGGCAACAAAGCTTTAATGGAACTATTTGGAATGATATACAAGGTGCTACTTTGACATATTACAATCCCACAACTCTTACAGAAACGACTTTTTTTAGGTTGAACACAATTAATTTATGTGGAGAAGTACATAGCAACATTGTAAATATAACTGTTTCCGAAGAATTTAATCCCGGAACAATAGGAATAGATCAAGAAATAATTTCTGGCAATATTCCTAACATGCTAAACGTTTCAACCCCCCCAAGCGGCGCGAATGGTGGACCGTACACTTACCAATGGCAGCAAAGTACCAATGAAATAACATGGGTGAATGTAAATAGTAGTGGAACAAACGCCAGTTATCAGCCACCTGCATTAACCCAAACAACGTTTTATAAGCGATTAACCACCAATCAACTTTGCGGAACAAAAGAAACAAATATAGTTACTATCACAGTTTACGAAACAGTAGATGGCGGATTAATCAGTAATAACCAAATAATATGCTACGGAACACGCCCCGATGAAATAATTGACTGGTCATACCCCAGCGGTGGAAATGGCACATTTACATTTTCGTGGGAAGAGTCAACCACAGGAACATCAAATTGGACAACAATTGTTGGTGAAACCGAAATAAATTATCAGCCGCAAAATGCAACAGTCAAAAAATTTTATAGAAGGTTAGCAACAGCCGGAGTAGGTGGTTCCGCATATTCAAATATTGTGGAAGTTGATTTATATCCGGATCTTGTAGGTGCGCAAATAGGTTATGACCAGACAGTCTGTTACAATGATGATGCAGATGCTCTAACTATAATATCAACCGCAGCAGGCGGAACAGGGAACTACCAATATCAATGGCAACAAAGCTTTAATGGTACCATTTGGCAAGATGTAAATGCGAACACTTGGAATAATGCGTATAAGCCGGAAAATATTACTCAAACAACTTATTACAGATTAAATGCTCTTTCCTGCGACATCGCAAGCAGTAATATTGTAACTATTGATTTAGAAAATGTTACAACCGATTTGACCATAAATTTATTGGATAAATATCAGGTTGAAAATGGACAGCTAATATTTTTTAATCCGAATGTAGTAAGCAGCCACTATCCGCCGACAAGTATGAATTATCAATGGGAATTCATCCACGAATCAAAAGGTCTGTATGAAAGACATTTTGATATGGAACCTGCTCAATTTTTCTATTGGGCTGGTTGGCATACGGCTAAATTAACGGTAACAACGACTAATAACTGCGTATTCATTGAAACCAAACAAAGACTTTTCTTTATAGAACAGGAAAAACCTAATCCAGACCCGAAAATAATTGTTGAAAATCCACAAACAGAAGCCGATAGTGAATTGTCAATTAAAATATCACCAAATCCTTTTGATAACGAGTTGAAAATCAGCATAAATTCTGAAGGCTATACTTGTTATTTATTTATGCTTACAGGACAAAAGATAATCGAAAAGCCTCTCTCCGCAGGAGATAATATTTTGCCAACAAGTAATTTAAGTTCCGGAGTTTACGTTATCAGCGTGACCACCGAAAAAGGTGAAACAGTGTTTTTGGACAAACTAATAAAACAAATAAAATGAAAAAACAAATTTTAATAAAGTCGTTAGCCCTGATTATCATACTGTCAGCCTGTGATACTACCGATAATTACTTCAAAGGTTTAAAAGAAAAGCCTGAAATATTGGTTAAAACCATATTAGATGACGATTTCGGCAAAAAAACTGCCGATTCAATGAAAATTAGTAATGGATATCAATTATTTTATACTGTTGTAGATATTGAAAAATTAACCTTGAAAGTAGAACCCACCCCCGAAACAGGTGTCGCCCTCTTTTCTTATGAAATAGATAATGAAAAAATATCAGTTTCTGCAAACAGGCAAGGAATTGGAAACCTTAAACTTTCTGTTAAAGATTCTTTCGGAAAGACGGACGAAATGATAATTAGGCTTACAAGTTTCGATAACTTACCCCCTGTTGCAGTTTTGGAAATAAGTAATTATCCCGGATTTGAATATGGGAGAACATTGGACGCAGCAAAATCATACGACCAAGACGCAAAATACGGTGGAACAATAACTCTTTATCGCTTTCTTGTGAATGGAAAAGAAATAGAGAGAACATATAATTCATTTATGCACTATAATTTTCCTCAACCAGGAAATTATGAAATTGGCTTACAAGTATTAGACAATGACGATGAATGGTCGGGAATTGTTTACTCAAATTTAACAATTGATTGACTATGAAAAGAATAATATTTTTTTTGGGAACTGTTTGCTTTTGTTTCTTTGGTTTGAAAGGGCAGCTTAGAGAAATAAAAGCACATGAATACGCATCTAAAACAGCGCAATTCGGTTATTATTTCTCTAAATACGGAGAAGGAATACAGGTAGATTTGTCGCTTTACAATAAAATAGGAAATACTAACAGAATGTCCATATCTTTTGACATAGGAGAATTTGAGGAACCTTCCTCAAGCTTCAGGGTACTAAAAGCAGACTATGCACATTTATACACAGTAAATATTAATGATTTCATATATTGGAATATTGGCGGCGGCGGTTTTGTTTCTGTTGAGCACATAAGCGATGATATTTTAGAAAAAAGTAAAACCAAATTTTCCCCCGGAATAAATGCCATGATTGAATTGGAATTATTTTATGGTCGTGTAGGTGTTTTTGTTTTGGGTGAGCAACGTTACAGACCGATGTCAATAATAGGAGATTGGTACTGGAGAGCAGGTTTTGGTTTAAAATATGTTTTTTAGATGATACTGATTAAAATAGCATTAGTTTTGTTTGTGGTAAATTTGCTAATATTTTTGATTAAATTTTTTCCAAAAATAACAGAAAAAACCGATGAAAAAAGAGATAAAAGCACAATTTGGATACCTGAAACAACAGAAACAATAGAGAAGTTTGAGAATAGAGAAATAAAAATTGATTATACGGAAGAAATAGAAGTAGAATATTCTGAAAATCAAGAGAATAAACAAATAGAAACCAAAGATAAAATAATAAAAATTAAAAATTATAATACTGATATTCAATTAGATAATCGTTTAATATAAAAAAATTAATATGAGAAAAATAAAAAGATTTTTAGCAGGATTGGTTGTAATGGCTAACTCTGCAATAATTGCATCAGCCCAAACATTGTCACAAGTGGAACAAGGGCTTGAGTCAGTTAAAGTTGAGGTTATTCGAATAGTCAATGTAGTTTTCATCATTGCAATTATTGTAGCCTTAGTTGTTGCTGCAATAAATGTAATTGGAGAAAGAGAAAGTTCTAAAAAATCGGTAATTACCTTTTTTGTAGTTCTTATACTTTATGGATTGTTTAGAGTTTTGTTTATATAAATAAATGAAAGAAAGCGAAAAAAGTCTGAATAGAATTAATAAACCAACAAAAATTTTTGGATTGAAGTCATTGGATATTGTGATGATTTTAGGGTTTTTGATTTTGTGCGTATTTTCATTCTGGCTTTTATTAATCATCGTTCCTGTTTTTATAGTTTTAGTAAAAAATTTGCATAAGGCACATAAAAACGGATGCCCTGACTTTTTCAAAGAAATGTTAAACAAAATAAGTGTAAAAAATTCATTAACTGACGTAAATTCAATAATGTCAAAACTTTAACTTGTTTATGAATGATATCCAAAAAATATTTCCCATTGTCAAAGTGTCGGATAATAAAATTTTATCCGGCATCGGCGATATTACTTTTGGATACGAAATGTTTTTGCCCGAAGTATTTTCATTGAGCGAGCAAGACTACATCAATATATATTGCGGGTTGCTCTCGGCTTTTTCTATTTGTCCCGAAGGAGTAACAGTCAATCAGCAGGATTATTATTGGGAACACAGAATGTCCAACTCAGACATGCCGAAATACAACAATTACGCACTGCGAAAAAATAGAGAACATTTTTTGGGACGAAAGGTTTTGCGCCATAAATCTAATTTATTTTTTTCATATCCCGACAAATATATCAATGCTTTGACAAGCGGCAAAAACAGTGCAGTTAATAATTTTAATTATCTTAAAAATCCTTTTAAAGAGTTTCCTGCCACTTTTGAGAAAGCAGAAAGATTAAGCAACGAAATTAATGTTTCTTTGCAGGGCATTGAAAAAGTTAAATTTAGAGAATTGACAGATAAAGATTTACTGAACAATATCTATTATCATTACTCTTTTGAGAATGATTTTGATAACGGAAAAACGCTGCCAAAAATTGAAAATTCAGACGGATGCTTGAAAGTTGGAAACAAATATGTTGGAATTATTTCTATGGTTAATAACGGTGAAATAATTCAACTTTGTAAGAAACATCAAGGATTACCATATATTGACGATGGTTTTAGCATTGAAACAGGTATAGGTTTGAATCTGGGAATAATGTTCCAAACAGGTTTCGGACTGCCCTTTGAACACACCGTCAGCCGAACTTTCACAATAAGAAATCAAGAAAAAACCGATATAAAATTCTTTTTTGAAAGTTCTAAAGAAAACTTTTTAGCAGCAATGGGAGTTGATAATGCAAAAAAACGGATGCGAGATATTGAAGGATTCAGAGACGCAGTAGCCAACAAGAACTATAATTATGTCGATATGTCGTGCACAATTATTATTCCATCTGAAAGTCCAAGTGAATTGTACAATAAAGTTATGGCAGCCAAAACCGTTTTAAGAAATGTCAATAAAACACAAATTTATGAAGAGCCCTATTCTGAAGCATTACCAATTTGGGTCGGCTGTACACCCGGATATGCACGCGGAAATTACAGAACATTTATTACAGTATCGCAACACGCACTTGCATATTTCAATTATGAAACTGTAGGAAAAGGCTTTACAAGTGGTCATCTATTCGTTAGCAGACTTGGAGAGCCGATTCTGATTGAAACTTGGAAAACTTCAAACATAGATAATAGAAACGGACTTATAGAGGGTGGCTCAGGATCAGGAAAATCTTTTTTGCTTAACAATATTATTGACCAAGACTTAAATAATAACTATCATGTTATAATTCTTGATGTTGGACATACTTACAGAGATTTATGCAGAATCAACAAAGGAGTTTATTACGATTCTTCCAAACTCGAAGACCTTGCATTCAATATTTTCGATTGTGAAAAAAATTATGACGGTAATTATATGCCTGATAGTTCTAAAATTTTGCTACTTCAAAGCATTTTAGTATCAATTTGGAAAGGAAATGATGAAGCGTCCAACAGCGAAATGGCTGTTATCATTGAAATGATTAACGAGTACTACAAATATTCCAATGAAAATCGGAAAATTCCTTCAATGAAAGATTTTTATTATTTTCTAAAAGAACAGGATTTTCCTGAACAAAAGAAGTTTTTTCCTATCAATGAATTTCTATCGACAGTTGAAATTTTTGCAATAGGTCATTATTCAAAATTCCTTAATGGAACTAATGAAATTAATTTGTTGAACGAAAGACTTGTCGTGTTTGACATTAAAGATGTTGCCGAAGATAAATTTTTGTTCCCCGTTCTTGGATTGCGGATAATTGATTTAGTAACCGATAAAGTTAAAAGATTAGATAAACATCGTAAACGTTTCATTATTGACGAGGGATGGAAAATTCTAAAAAGCCACATGTCTGACTATATTGAGGAAGTTTCAAGAACGTTCCGAAAGAGTGAAGCTGGATTATATCTCGCTACACAGTCAATTACCGATTTACCACAGTTTGTGGGCGAAAAACTTGCCAATGCGCTTATAGCCAATGCTGATACTTTTTTTATCACTAAAAGAGGTGCATCCGAAAATTATGAAGAACTAAAAAAATGGCTATCGCTTACCGATATTCATATTGAAATGATAAAAGACCTGAAAAAAAGAGAAGAATACAGAGAATTTTTTATGAAACAAGGTAAAGAGGCGCGAATTTTGCGCTTAGAATCATCAAAAGAAGCAATTGCGGTATATTCATCAACAGGAGAAGAAAAAGTTCAAATAAAAGAATTATACGAAAAAACAGGCAATATTGAATACGCTATAGAACAATATACAGAAAACAACATTTTGAAAAATTATCTAAATAAATTATTTTTAAAAGAAGTTATAAATAGAGAGAATTACGAAGAAGAGTTAAAATTAATAGAAAAATTATGAAAAAACTGTTTTTAATCACACTTATCCTCCTTTTTACAGGAGTAAAATCGTTTTCGCAGTTTATTGTAGAAGACCCTGCAAACCTTGCACAAAATATTCAGACTACCGTCGAAGTATTTAATTTGGGTCAAACAATGAACAAACTCAGAGAAATTCAAGATAAAATAGAAAAAATTAAAGAATCTGTGAATTGGTTGAAGACAACCGCTTCTGTTATCCAATTAATTAGATTGATAGAAGAAACAATCTGTATTTTAAGAGATTTAGATTTGAGTTTGGCTATCGCACTTGATTTGGGAATAACGCAAAGCTGCCTCGAAGGGTTTGAATATAAAGTAAGTATAACAAAATTATTACTGGCAATAGACCAAATAAACTCAGTGCTGTCAGAAGGGACAAAAATGGATCAAGCGCAAAGATGGCAAATTATTTCAATAGTTTTGGACAATTTTACGCAAAGTCAATTGAATTTTGCTGCTATCAATAAGAATATCAAAAAGCAGATTTATGCGAAACAATTAGAAGATAAGATAGAAAACGACAAAAAAAACTATACACAATCTTTAATTAAGTATTATGAATGACCACATTTTCTTTTTAGGATATCCAGATTTGACTGAATATGCAGTTGGATTAACTATAAAAATAATAGGAGTTTTACTACTATTTTTGACACTATTCGTCTTGATTTCGTTTGCCTATAATGTTGTAGTTACTTTATTTAAAAGCCAAGCAAAAAAAGTTATAAATTTTTCTAAAATGGGTAGTGTTTTGGTTTTAGCTTTTTTATTGTCTGTTTATGTTCCAATAGCATTTTCCATAGCAAAAGTAATGGAAATAATGGAAAGAGCGACAAGACCAAAAGAATTAAATTCGCTTATTATTACAATTGACGAATTAGAAAAACAAATAGAAGCGCAAAATACAGAAGAAAAATTATCTCTAAAAGATAAGATAGGTGCGCAAATAGAAAATGCGGGTAAGGTTCTTAAAGGTGGACTCGTGTACGTGATAAGTGCAGAAATTTTATCTGACCCACTGAGAAGGCTAATCAGGATGACAGTTTGTTTTATAAACAAATCACTAATAATTTTGTTTTTTTGTGTAGGTCCTTTTGCTTGTTTGTTCTCAATTTTACCCGGTTTCGAACATAAATTTTTAAGTTGGTTATCAACCTATATTACAATGTTGTTTGTACCCGTTATATTTAATCTTTTGGAATTAATAAACAACGAAGCTTATAAATTTATTCTCAATAGCAATCTGTTAGATTTAGGAATGTTCTCGCATTTAGCGTACAATGGTGCAAGTATAGTCTTATATTTATTGCCTTATTGGATTGCGGGGAAAATTGTTGGAAATGCAGATGCAGGAAGATTTTTATCTATGGCAGGGCAAATGGCTACTTTTGCAGCAGGTAAAGCTGGTGGTATTATGGGGTCGTTTTCGCAAACAAAATTTGGTGGTGGTTCAGGAGATATTGGTAATGTAGTAAGCACCGCAAAAGACGCAATGGACACAAAATAATTGATTATGAAAGAATTAATGAATAATTTTTCCAAACAACACAACTACTTCAAAACCATAACATTGGTTTCAATAGTAGGCTTGATGATTACTATTTTTGTTGCATTTTATTTCAATTATAAACTGACGAAAGAAAAATACGAACAAGCATACATAGTAATCGAGGGACGTGCATATAAAGCCGTTTCAGTAGATAATTACAACTATCCACAAAGAAAATATGAAATAATTCAGGCAGTAAAAGAATTTTATATGCACCGATATAGCGGAGACAGATACTCTTACGAAGACAATATTAAAATTGCCCTTGAATACTGCGGATATATATCAGAACAAATTTTATTTGAATATCGCGAAGAAAACATGGCTAAATTAATCGTTGAAAGAGGGCACACTTTTACCGCTTATCTTGATTCGGTCGTTTTAATTAACGATTTTGAGGGATTTGCATTTGGAAAACAGGCTATTCGTTCCAAATCACAGGAAACGTTAAGAAATATTTACATCCGTTTTGAAGCGCGTGATATATCAAGATCCGAAAGAAATATGCTCGGTGTAGTTTTCGACGACATCGAACTATACAACAATAGAATTATAGATATTATTAATTATTAAATTTCAGTTAATTATGAATTTTCACAGCACTAAATCAAAAATTATTCTTTTTTCAGTAATCTCAGTTCTCCTGATAATTGTTTTTTTCCCTGAGATTAAAAAAATGTTTGCAAATGGTGATGACCACAATGTAAAAGCAAAACACACAAGAACCGGTACCGATGCAAGCTCAAATTTTGAGCAAACAAAAAGCCGAATGGCTAAAGAAGTCGAAAGAGATGTTAGCAGCTATAGTTTTAATGAATTTCTTAAAAATCAAGTTGAAAAAGATGTTGGTTTAAACCAAAATTTTGAAGAAGAAGAGAAATTTGTTGAATCAATACCCGAACCGGAAGAAAAAATTGTGACAGCCCCTCCAAGTACATCGGGCGCAAGTCAAAAAAGCAACACTTCACCACCGACATACACCCCACCAATACAAGTAAAAAAAGAGATAGAAGAAAATAACAACTTTGTTGCTGCCGTTCCGCAAGAGCCACAAAGAAGAGTTGGTTTTTCAGGGTCAGGATCAGGAGCTGGAAGCTCTACTAACAATATTAGTTCTTCTGCAAGTGCTACAAATACAAGCAGTAGTATAAAAGCCGTAATAAATCAAAGCAAAAAAATTAAAAACGGTGATATCATTCTGATAAGAACCACACAAGAATTTACTATACAAAACAAAAAAATACCTGTAAATACTTTATTGTCGGGCAATATTTCATTTTCAGGTTCAAGAATGAATATATTAATTAATGCCATTCCTTACGGCAATGAAACAATTTCTTGTAACCTTTCTGCGTATGATTTAGATGGAAACAAAGGATTGAAAATGGACAGAGATTTAAGTTACGAATTGAAGGGAGACGCAACTAATGCAGCCATAAGCGAAGCAACGAGGGTGGTCAATGTTCCTTACGTGGGAAATTTAACGAGAAATATTGCCCAAAAAACGGCAAACGACCCAACTGTTACTGTTGAACAAGGGCAAGAAATGATATTACGATTTAATTAATTTAAAATGAATAATTTAAAATATATTTTTTTTATTTTCTTTGTAAACGCTTTTAGTGTTCAAAGTCAATATAAGACTATTGATGTAGGTTTCACAAACACAGTGCATTTAATTTTTACATCTTCAATAAATGACTTTGATGTAGGTTTGGGCAGCGTTGGTGAACATCATGACATTTTAGTAGAAAAATCTGGAGACAAACGTTTAAAATTGGCTGCGGGAATAAAACATTTCACCCCCACAAATTTATTCGTTGAAACCGATGACGGTTACTACAATTTTATACTGAAATACAGCGATAACCCTAATCCATTGCTTATTGAAGTAAAACAAGAAGAAGCAAAAATACTGAAAAAAACAGAAACGGCAGCAATTTTGGAAGAAAAAGCAAAGCAAGAAAAAAAGGAAAACGAAGACCTTAGAAACAAATCCCTGAAAGTCATAAACAAAAGAGAACAATCATACCTGCACGCAAATAGTTCGCTTGGAATAACATTTACGCTAAATTCAATATATGTAGAGCATGATAAGTTATATTTCAAATTCACCGTTCAAAACAATTCAAACGTGAAGTATGAAATCGGCTATTTTGAATATCTTATCCACAAAAAAGGAAAAGGAAAAAGAGGAGGAGTAGTAAGCGATAAAATCATCAACCCACTATTTTCTTTGATTGAATTTGATGAATTACTTCCGGGACAATCAAAAAACACTGTATGTATTTTTGAAAAATTTACCTTAGAAAAGAAAAAAAGAGTTAAAATCACGTTATGGGAAAAAGCGGGAGAAAGGAAAATCGAAGTAATTGCAAAACCTACTCAAATTGTTAAAGCCAAAAAACTTTAATTATGGATACAGAACAAAAAAACCTTAATTGGATTGTACTTTTCGGCTTCTTACTTTTCTCTTTTATATTGCTGATGCATTATCTTCTTGTTTACGAATTGATTGCATTAAAATACAATAACGCAACCCTGATTATTTACAATGCCATACATAAAATAAGCAAAGGATATGGTTTATATTTCCTCAGAGGCGTTATTATACTTTTTTGGATATTGATACTATTATACAAGCGATACACCCCCAAAACCAATCTAAGCACTTATGCCATCATAACCGCTCCTATTCTAATTTCTGTATTTATATTAGGATACGAAAACTTCAACCAAATATATGGCAAATACTTTTTCCCCTTCATATTCCTTTTAACCATTATTTCCATAACTCTCTCTGCTTCTTATTTTTCAGCATTTAAAATAGGAAAAAAGAATATTGGAATAAACCAAAAGAGTAGAGAAAACTCCATCCCTGTATTAACCGTTAATGAGACAGGTTACATTTTAAACCCTTTTGCAGGAATTTGGGTAGAGGCGGGACCCGGTTCGGGGAAAACAGTCAGCAGCATAATCCCGTCACTGCACGAGTTTGTAAGAAAAGGTTTTTGTGGATTGATTTATGATTATGAGTGTGATTTAAGCGAAGACATCCCCGATGGGGGACAAGAACCCGCCCTCATCTCGAAACATGTTTTTCATTTCCTCAATAAATACGATACAGGAGTAAAATTTGCACTTTTTAATCTTGTGGATTTGACAAAAACAGTAAAAGTTAATCCCATTTCTCCGCGATATATAAAAGGATTTGACGATGCCCTCGAAATCAGTATTGCAATAATGTTAAATTTGAATAGAGAATGGGCAGTAAAGAGGGATTTTTGGGCAGATAACGCAATATATGCTTTTGCAGGTACAATATGGCATTTTGTACACTCAAAGCCCGAATTTGCTACTATTCCGCATTGTGTAGAATTTTTATTGCGAAATTTCCACGTTGCGATGCACATTTTAATTTTGGACGAAGAAGTAAGACCGTACATACAGCCTGTTATTGCACCTTTTCAGAAATCGGGCAGCGGTGGACAGGCAGCGGGAGTTGAATCTTCCACACAGTTTTCTGTTGCAAAGTTAAGAAGTAGGGAAAGTTATTATGCCTTAGCGCCAAAGCCAAGTGAAGAAATGAATTTGGACATCACAAATCCAAATAATCCCATAATGTTTTGTATCGGAAACGCACCTGTAAAATCAGCGGTTTATACTCCTGTTTTATCATCAATTCTGCAATGTTGCAAAAAAGAGATGAACCGTCTCGGAAAACAAAAATCAGTATTTTGCATTGATGAATTACCATCAATCTACATCCACGAACTAGAAAAAATACCCGCAGAAGCACGAAAAAAATTGGTTGTAACACTGTTAGCCGTCCAAACATACACACAGTTAGAAGACAAATACGGAGACAAAAAAGCAAAAATTATCTTTGATAACTGCGGTAATTATTTTATCGGGCGAACCACGGTAAACTCAGCCGAAAAATTATCTAAAATGCTTGGTGATTACAAAAAAGAAGACCATTCGCGTTCTTTTGGTAGTTCGGGAGATTCTCGTTCTGTTAGAGAACAGTATGAAAAATTGGTGCGTGTTGAAGACATTACATCGCAACGACCCGGACATTTTACAGGTATGATTACAGGTGGCGAACCAACTTTCTTTTCGGAACAACTAAAAGAACTCAAATTTGATAAAGAAGCCATTCCTGCTTTCAACCCTGAGTTAATGCATAAAAGCCCTGTAGAAATAAAAAATATCATAGAAAGAAATTTTCAAAGAATAATTTACGAAATTGACAATTATATTTCAAGTTATAACATTGATTTAAATGATGACGCAAATTAAAGAACATATAAAACAATATTACCAAAAAGTCAAATCCGCAAACTTGGAATTGACTAAAAAAGAGGTATTTAAAGACCTTTTGAACCGTCTTTATGTTGGTAATGCCGAAGTGCAACAAATTATAGATAAAATTACGCTTGGCGCAGAAGCAACCGTGTTGAATATTCCACGTATGGACAAACTCCACAAAGGCAGAGCAGATACGCTTTATAACAACATAATCATCGAATTTGAGAATGATTTACGGCAGACTTACACTCACGCAAAAGAGCAATTAGCAGGTTATATGCTTGGCAAAATGCGGTCTGGCGCAGGTTTTGATTTTACTCTTATCGCTTCCGATTTTATAAATTGGAAAATTGTTGTACCCGATATTTCCTGCATCGACAAACTTGAAACATTGCAGGAACACGAACTTATTCTTAACGAAACAGACAACTCTTTCACATTAACCGAAGAGAACAGCGAAGATTTTTACTATTGGATAGACCGTTTCCTTTTTCGTCAGACCAAACAGCACGCAACGCTCAAAAGCATAGAACAAGCATTTGGACTTAAAAGCAATATATTTGTTGAATCTTTCCGAGAGTTAAATCACTGTTTTAATGATGCCAAAAAATATGGTGAAATTCAAGTGTCATTTGAGCAGTGGCATAAATTTCTCAGTATTGCCTACGGAGTGTTTGAAAAGCGGGAAGACGCATTTTTGATACACAGTTATTTGAGTATCTTTTCCAAAATGCTTGCCTATTCGGTGATGTCTAATGATGATTACATCGAGGAAGACGCGATGCTAAACATTCTAACAGGCACAGTTTTTCAATCATTTAATATTTCCAACTTTGTTGATAATGATTTTTTTTATTGGGTAAGCGACAGTCGCAATTTTCCAAAATTAAAAAAAGTGTTTAGGCTTGTGGCACAGGAACTTTCGACTTTTGATTTTGACAATGTAAATGAAGATATTCTCAAAGGCGTATATCAAGAGTTGATAGACATCGACACACGGCAACAATTAGGCGAATATTATACTCCCGATTGGCTTTGTGAACGTATTGTGAGCGAGTTTGATTTTGGTAAATGTAAAAAAATACTTGACCCCTCTTGCGGTAGCGGTTCGTTCTTACGTGCTGCCATTCAGCGCATTAAACAACAAAATCCCGAAAAAACTCCCGAAGAAATCAACAGTCAAATTTACGGTATTGATATCCATCCACTTTCTGTTCAAATTGCAAAAACTACCGTATTACTTGCGTTAGGAAAGGAAGTAAAACACTCCCGTAAACCTGTTGTTCTCAATATTTTGCTCGCAAACACGCTCTACTCTCCAATCAATGAAAATACGCTGTTTGGGGAAGAATTTCAAATGCCCATCGACCGTAATGAATATAAAGTCAATTCGTTAATACTTAATAATATATCAGAATTTAATAAAGGGCTTGAAGTGTGCGACCAACTTTCGTCTCACGGCACAAAAGAAAAACCGATTAGTTTAGATAATTTTGCAGGCATTCTCAACAAACATATCACAACCAACGCAAAAGGTTTAATTGCAAACAGTTATTACGAAATCTACAAAGGCTTACGCACAGCAAAAAAAGAGAAACGCGACAGTATTTGGAAATTTATTATTTCAAATCAGTACAAACCCTATTTTCTGTATGAATTTTTTGATTATATCATCGGTAATCCGCCTTGGTTTACTTATAAATCAATAAAAAATGAGGCGTATCAAAATATATTAGACAACCTTGCAAATAAGTATCATATTAAGCCTCAAAAAGTTGCCAATTATCCACAAATGGAGATAGCGGCGATATTTTTAGCGCACTGCAGCAGTTTCTTTTTACAAGAAAATGGAAAAATAGCGTTTGTTTTACCCCGCTCGTTCTTTTCCGGCAGTCAGCACGAAAATACACGAAGCGGCATGGCAAAAGGTTTCAGGCTTACAGAAATATGGGATTTAGATAAAGTACAACCACTTTTCAATGTTCCAAGTTGTACGTTTTTTGCTGAAAAACGAAAAGAAAAAAATAATAACAAAATTACAACAATCGAAGGAAAACAATTTTCGGGTCGGATACCCGCTCACAATTGCAATTACAACATAGCCAAAACCAAATTGACGGAAACTTCTGTCAAATGGAACGTGATAAAACAAGGCACAGAAACCGCCATTTCAACAAAAAAAGAAAAATTAAATATTAAGCCTAATCCATATAAAGAAAAATTTAAAAATGGCGCAACCATAGTGCCTCGCTCGTTTTATTTTATTGACTTTAATCAGGAAATGCCCAAAGATTTCATCGACCGAGTAATAAATATCAAAACGTCTGCCAATATTTTACCCGATGCCAAAGTGCCTTGGAAAATGAGCTTACAGGGTCAAGTTGAAAGTAAATTTATTTTTCGTACCGCCATTTCAAAATCCATTTTACCTTTTTATTTGTATAATCCCGCTTGGATAACATTACCCATAACCATTGAAAAAGACGAAAAAGGACTGAAAAAAATAAAATTACATACTTCCGAAGAACTGATGAATGCGGGTGAACTTAAAGCGTGGCGATGGTTTGCCAATACAGAAACAATTTGGAATAACTTAAAAACCGAGAAGAACAAAAATATCAGCGCACCCGATTATCTGAATTGGCTGCAAAAACTGACAAACCAAAATCTTAATGTACCTTATTTGGTAATGTACACTGCCTCTGCAAAAGATGCTAACGCATTAGTTTTTGATAGGCAAACGCTTGATTTTGATTTTTTTGCAGAATGTGCTACATACTTTTATTATACAGAAAACAAACAAGAAGCCGACTATTTGGCTGCAATATTAAACTCATCTATTCCGAACAAGCAAATCAAAGATTTTCAGGCAAGGGGCTTGTTCGGTCCGAGGCATGTAAGCAAAAAAATCCTAGATGTCTATTTCCCAAAGTTCAATGACTTAAATAAGCAGCATTTGCAACTTTCCCATTTGGGAAAAATTTGTGCCGAAAAAGCAAAAACATTTGTAGAAAGCAACCTGCCACAAAAAGAATTAACGGCACATTTCCTCGGTAAAATGCGAGTAGAAATAAAAAAACATTTGGCAAAAGAGATGTCTGAAATAGATAAAATTGTGGAAAAAATAACAAAATAATAACTATGGAACCAATTCTAAAATATGCAGGATACGAAAGAGATTTCATTTTTCCTCATTATGTTAAATATTCAAACGGTAGGAACTCGTTTTATGTTTTTTTGATAGAGGATGAGGAAGTTGCCGTTTCCTTTGATGACAAAGAAATTTACACTACATATCGTCTCGTAAAAAAATTAAATGTACCTGCAAAAATCTATGATTTATCTCTAACAGAAGAGCGTCCATATAATTTATCAAATTCCTCTTTATCAGACCTGTATCTGAATTTATTTGAACTCGAACCATTTGAGGATGACATATTTTTGACAAAAAACGGAAATAAAGCAGTATTGCTATTTTATGATTTTAAAGTATCAGGGTACGCTTATGTAGATGATGATGCAAATACAAACTTTGTTACAAAAGATTTCGGTTTTTGGTCTGAACCAAAAGAAAAATTTAACAGAGACAGACCTATTCTTTACACAAGCAAATTGGATAAAATTCGCATAAATTGGGGTGAACACAATATTATTGTTGGAAAAAGTAATTATTTGTATATAAATCAAGTAATTGCAAAGTTTGGATATAGTAATATAGTTTTTGATGATGATTTGAACTGGTTTTTGGGAAATATTGTAAACATAAACAACAATACCCCCTATAGCCTCCAGCTTTACGAAAAAGGTAAGAATCTGGTTATTTTCTCAAATAAACCGATAAAATGCCTCAATTTAAAATTGGAATATTCGTACCCTTTTGAAAACAGGTATATGATAAAGAATGACGAAAACCTGTTTAAAGAAGTTATAAATGAAATAAACCAATCGTTTAATTTACCTGTTAATTCTAAATATTAGACAATGGAGTACGAATTTTCATTTAATGACCTGAAAGATAAGGTTGACCTTATTGATTATGTTAAATTTGTTGGTTATAGAGAAAATGATGACAAATCAACCAAAAGGCAATTAGTTTTTGATGGTGCAGGTGAAAAAATTATGATAATGCGCCATACAAGTACTAATGATTTAATTTATAAAAACTTAAACAATTCAGCCGACAAAGGCAACATCATAAATTTTGTGGCAAACAGAGTAAACGGCACTCTTAACAGCGGAATGAAAACCAAAGAAGATTATAAAAAAACAGCCGAAATACTGAAAAGTTTTTTGAAAATACCGAAAGAAGCCAAACTACCATTAAACGAAATAAAAGAGACCAAAAATTACTATTTCAATTATAAACTTTTTAAGCCCCAAACGCTTAAAGATACAACATTCCTTGAAAGCAGAGGAATAACAAAAGAGACGCTGTTGTCGCCCCATTTTAAAGGAAAAATCATTAATTGTCAAGATTATGATTTTAAAGGAAAAATTAATTTCAGCGGCATTAAAACAGGCTTCCCGATGACTGACGCTTCCAATGAAATAGTCGGGCTTGATATGCGGGACGCAAACAGTAAAAAATTGGCTTTAGGCAGCAAAAAATCAGAAGCATTCTTTGTTTCAAACAGTGTCGGAAAGCCTAAAAATTTTGTATTAGCCGAAAGTCCGTTAGATTTGTTGTCATATCATCAAATCAAAGGTAGCACCGAAAACAGATATTTTTCCTCAAACGGAAATATTACCGATTTTCAGTTGGAATTGATTAAAAACAGCCTCGAAAAAGGGAAATATGAAAAAATAGTATTGGCAACCGACAATGATTTTGGCGGATACGGAATGGACTTAAAAATAGTGGCAAAATTTAACCCTGAAATAAAAAGCGTGAATGTTTACAAGGAAAGAGTAGAAATTGAAATGCTTAAAGAACCTGACAGCATAATAAAATTGTTTAATTTGCCGTCAGTAAAAGATGTTATTAATACTTGCTTAAAAAACAGTCAATTAGAGAATGTTATCATTTTAGATAAAGCACCCGACCAATACAAAGATTGGAATGCGGTAATAAATCCAACCGAAAAAAAAAAGAGTTGTTTGAACCTATAAAAAATAAAGAAATGGAAAAAGAAAAACCAGAAACAGAGAACAAAAATCTAAACGATGTTCCTCTTGAAATAAAGTCAGTAAAATTAAATCAAGATGAAATAAAAAAATTATCAGAAGGAGATACCATTTTCCTTAAAAACATGCTGGAAAACGGCATAAAGAAAGACGGTTACGTGAAATTAGAAAAAGATGAGGAAGGCAATACGTCAATAAATTTCGTTTATGCAGAAAAAGAGTTAAAAATTGAAGATAAAATTCTAAATCATATTTTAACTGCCACTGAAAAGGAAAAACTATTAAAAGGCGAAGTGTTAGGACCCGTAAAACTTGACAAAAATTTTACCGCTTATTTGCAAATAGATAGAAAACAGAATAAAATTGTCGTAAAAACCGACAAAGAACTCGGTATCCCCACAAAAATCGGAGGCTACGAACTGAACGATGACGACAAAAACAGATTAGCAAACTCCCAAAAAATGATGCCACGAATATACAAAGGCAAACACGGCTATTTTATGGCTACCGTAAAAGTTACAGACGACAAAAAAGGATTGGAATATTCAGGAATTGTAGGACTATCAAACGAAGAGGCACAAAAACTCTTACCCAAAATCAACGGAACAGAAAAAAGTACGCTTGACGAAATATTGACCGTTACACAAGAAGTGTATGAAAACAAAGGAATAAAGCCTGATATAGAAAATCCTGAACAAATAAAAACAAATCAGCCGAAAATTGTTCCTAAAAATGGGAAAGAACAAGGGTTTGTGATGTAAAGAATCTGTTGCGTACAAGTATACACTTCAGGAATTGGCAAGCAAAATTTTGACCGAATATGACCAAAATGGATTGTGCCCATTCATTAGTCAAAATTATAGTCCTTATGTTGTTGAATAGATTCTAATAATTGTTTCTTTGAATTAATAAAAATTTCAGATACTAAAAAATCAACATCTCTTACGTGTGGCACTCTCACGGAAAATTCTTTTAATATCTGTGATGGTTTGTCGGACAATACAATTATACGGTCGCATAAATAAAGGAGTGTATCTACATCGTGAGAAATCAGAATAAGAGTTGCGTTTGATTGATTTATTTTTTCACTCCAAAACGATAAAAATTCCCATTTGTTTACAATGTCTAATTCTGTTAATGGTTCATCTGCAAAAAACACGTTGGGTTTGAGAATAATTGCAGAGGCTAATATGCTTCGTTGATATTCCCCACCTGAAAGTTGGTGCGGAAAATTGTTTAAGCATTTATTAAGTTTGAATTTATTTATTGTTTCAACAAAAAGCGATTCGTCTTTTTTGAAAATATCCAAATTTCGATTGAGAGAATACCACGGTAATAGTCCGTTTGTCTGCGGAACGTATGAATATTGAACATTTTTATCTTTGAAAAACTTATTTGCATTTGAGTTTTTAGGGAAAACACCATTGATTATAGATTTCAATAGAGTTGATTTTCCACAGCCAGAAGGACCTGTAATTCCGACACGCTCTTCTTTCAAAATTTTGATTGAAAAACTTTGTAACAAATCAATTTCATTGATTTTTAAATCCAATTGTTCTATATCTATCAGTATTTCAGTCTTATTACGCATTTGTTATTTCTTTAAAAATGGGATTAAATGATTTGTTTTTTTCAAAAACAATTTTCATCACAAAACGCCAGATGTATGCCGTCGTTAATCCCAAAACTCCAAATAATAGCAAACTGATATGAACTATCATCCAATTATTCAGTTCGTAACCTACCAACATTTTATAACCCAACCCCCCTGACCAGAAACCCAAAGAAAATGTGCCAATCCATTCGGCAGCAACAACTGCTAACCAAGCAATACCAATAGCCAATTCAACACCACGCAAAAAACCGCCTAAAATTTTTGGAAACGTGAATGATTTGAAAAACTGATAATTTGAAATTACAGCTGCAGATAATACTAAATAAGAATTTTCTAGTTTTTTCTCTATGGCGTTGCGTACAGTTATCCACACAGGAAATATTACAGCCCAAGCAATTAGACCGATTTTCCCATATTCGTTAATGCCGATATTCATTTGAACAACAGGAACAAGTCCAATAATAGGAATTGCTCGTAAAAAATCATTGATAATTTTCAGAAAAAAAGAAGTTGGTTTATAACTTCCTAGTAAAGCCATAATTAGTCCTATTATGCAGCCGATTGATAAACCGATTGACCATCTTAGAAGGCTTAAAAAAATATCCATGCAATTTAATTCACTCATTCTGTCATATTTAAATACCTTTTTGCAAAGTTCTTAAACTCATCAATTTCAATATAAATCAAGAAATAACACATTGTTAATGAGGGTAAAAGATATAAAATACATCCCCAAAAAATGTTCCAATCATTACCCAAACGCCAAGAGCCTATTTCAAAATGTCCTATTCCAAAATATAATAAAAAGAAACCTAATAATAATCCAAACATAAATTGCAAAGCCCACTTGTCGTCTTTTAATGAAACTTTATCATATATTATTTTATTAAAATATAGCACCCAAATCAACAAACTAACATACAATATTATAGTATATTGTGCAAATCTTTCTATTTGGCACAACAATTTACTATATCCATAATCCTCATGATAAAAATTAAATAATTGTTGTTCTGCTAAAATAAAACAAATAATTGCAATCACCCTGATAATAACTTCGATGATTAATTTCATATTTTTCCCTTCGATCTTCTCTTGCGTTATCGGATTCGATCTTACTATGCCGTACTCTAATGCATTAATTGTAAAAAAAGATTTACTAAAATTTAACACAAACGCGATGATAACCAGATATATAGTTGAATGCAAAAAACTTATGGAAATATCATTGGTGTTAGAAATGTCAATAAATTTTAACAAATTTATAAAAAAATAAAAATCATATTTATATATATCGTAAATAAAAAAAGAAATAAAAACAATACTGAATAACATATAGGCATATGCCGCAATAGGAATAACATGTATCCCTTTTCCTTGCTTTCCTTCTTCTTTTTTTGTTTCTTGTTTTTTTGTTTCTTGTTTTTTTGTTTCTTGTTTTCTTTGCTTTTTTGTTTCGTAAATAATAGTAATAAAAGTCTTTATTACAAAGAACAGAACCCCTGTATAAGAAACAATTAAAAATATCCATTTTCTAACATCTGTATGACAATCCAAACCTTTATTTGGCGCAAAAAATAATATTATAAAAAGTGTGCCGAGCGCCAACAAAGGGTAGTGCCATATTTTTTTATTTTTCATATCCATTTTCTTTTAGTAATTGACCAAATTCTTCAAAACTTTTATTTTTATTCAGTTCGAATTGACAGATATCGTGATTATTTAAAGTATATCCACCAATGCTTGTTTGTCCCGCGTATCCTAATAGATTTACAATAGCAGCGCTTTTACAAAGAAAATCTACCGTTTCTCTCCCTGTCAAAACCAAATCATCCTTCGGGAATATTAACCGAATATACGTTATAACTTTCAATAAATCCGAAGTTGTTACATGTTCTGTTCTGCAATCCGCATCTTGTCCTTCGCTAATTTGCAAACGAGGAAAAGAAAATCGGAATTTTACATGTGGAAATTCTTTACGTAATTGTAAGGCGTGTTCTGCCATTGCAATTGTATCTTCTTTCCAAAATCCAACACCGTACAACGCTCCAAATCCAACTTCTGAAAATCCTGCCAAGATTGCCCGCCTTTGTGCATTATACCGAAAATCAAAACTGCCTTTATATTCTGTATAGTGAAGTTGAGCATAGCGCTTTCGATTATACGTTTCTTGAAACACCGTAACAGAACTTGCACCTGCTTCTTTCAAACGAGCGTATTCATCAATTTCAAGTGTCGCCACTTCAATTCCCAACCATTTAGGATTTACTTCTTCTTTTACGGCTTTAATGTTATGATACAACATTTCAATATATTGCGAATGTTTTTGACTGCCTGCAAGTAGCAAAATACAATTAATTCCACGCTGTTTCAAAAACATCGCTTCTTTTACAGTTTCTTTGGGGGTTAATGTTCTTCGTTTAAACTGTACATTCATACCTCGATAGCCACAATACGGACAATCGGCAAGGCAAACATCTGACATGTAAACAGGGTTAAACAATAACCGCTTATTACCAAAATTTTGGTGGGTTATTTTTACTGCTTTTTCATAATAAGCAACAAAACTTTCATCGTTCTCTGCTAAACAAGTTTCGATAGGCACTAAGGATGTAACTCTTTCTTTTACAAGCATATAATTTATTGGTATTTGAAATCGTGATTAAAATAATGCTCTATATCGGATACTTGAAGTTGTCTGTGATCCCCTGCCTTATCTTTTGGAGTTTGTTTCAACTTATGCATTATTTCTGCATCTTTAAGAATCAATTCTTTCATGTTTTCATAATCAAATTTTAGTGAAAAAACTACTTTATCCCATAAAGCATTCATGGAGGATTCCTGGGGTGGAAAAACTGACCTTAAAATTTCTTTTCCCTTGGTAGGATTTTCATTCAACAAATCGCACGCTTGTCCAAATGACTTTACGAATTTTTCTATTGCTGACCGTTTTTTTGCCAATATTTCGGGAGTTGTAACGATATACATTCTATGTGTATAACTATTTTCTGCTCTATTTATTTTCAAATCAGGGACTTGTTCAGAAATCATAGTAACAAAGGGTTCCCACATAACAGCCGATTTTGCACTGCCCCCTTTTACCGCATTGATAGCATCAGCAGGCTTCACATTCAATTGATTTAATGTAGAAATATCTATATCTGGAAAATTGGTCGCCATATAGTTGTATAAGTATAATTCCGAAATAGTTCCTTTCACTATTGCTATTGGCGGTGTTGGTTGGGAATACAAAGTTGTGTCATTTGATTTTGGCGTAAGTAAGGATAAAAGATTATTGGAAACCACATAACTGCACAAAACAATGAGATTGTCTTTGTTAAACGCACCCATTGCAAGTGGAGTTGTTGCAGTTAATCCAATCTCTGCTGCACCAGAGATTACGGCATTTTTAGACTCAAGTCCAGTTTGCGCACTAAACGTTTTCACATTTAGTCCATTTTTTACATAAATGCTGTCTATTTGTGTAACAATTCCAGCTCCCATCCACCACGATAAACTTGCGTCAGCAAGCGTAAGTTCATTGTCTTTATAGCTGGAATTGCAACCAAATAATAAAATGCTGCATAAAATAACTGACACTGAACATCGAATTATCTTTTCTAAAGTCAATGCACTATGACTTTTTTCTTGGGCAAAAACTTTTCCATAAATGCCTATTTTGCCAGGATAAGCATTTGGAACTACTACATAACTGTCTGTCTTATTCATATTATGTTATCGTTTATGTATATAAATGCAATTTTTCAGCTACGGCACCCTATCCAGTAAGATACCGCACTACTTTAACGCCCATTTTGTAAATCTATTGCATTTAAAAAAATTTTAAAAAAAAATCCCCATCCAATAAAAAAATTCAAGAAAATAATTTCTGGATTAAAGCTTCTCCTGTATTTTTCAACTATTCCTTATTAATTCATCAACAATCTCATTCAACAAATCCTCGTTTTTATCCACAAAAATTAGCCCTGCATTTTCCAAATTTTTAATATTTTTGTCGGAGGCATCGTCCATTTCGGTATTTGCCATACATAAATCAGGTTCTAAGCGCACATAAGAAGAGGAACATCCAATGGCATCAAACAATTTTTGAACCTGATAACTTACAACTTCTGCCGAGGAAGACATCATCATATCAATTAGTGGCGCTATCCACCGTATTAATCCCCAGCGTTTTACGGTAGTATATGAATATTTTTTCAAAACTTTACCCGTACCGATAGAAACGACATACATATTTTCAAAATTTGGTTTGTCGAAGTTAGCAAATGTTGTTTTACGCGCCTCTACCAAAGTGGACATTGTGGGGTCGTTGGCAAAAATACCGCCATCAATCAGGTAAGCCGTTTTGCCTGATAAAGAATTTATTTTTGCAGGTTGAAAATATGTCGGTGCAGCGGATGTAGAACGCGCAATATCTCGCATATAATAATCTTTATGAGGCGACACCACCGCATCGGGTGAAGTAAAGAAAACCGCATGACGACTGCTAATATCATAAGCCGTTATTAAACAAGGTTTACGCGCTTCTGAAAGTTTAACGTTGCCGACTTTCTCTTTCAAAATGCTTTCCAATCCTTTTTCTGTGTAAATTGCTCCCAAAACTTTGGACAAGTTTCCCGCATTTACTTTCTTTTTGAAAATTGCCTTACCATGTTTTTTATACAAATCTATTGCCTCTTTTGCAAAATAACGACTCTTTTTTTTGTCACCTTTTGCGGTTGCAGGCAGTAAGAACAATACGGTCAATATGCCGCCTGTACTTGTTCCTGCAATCATATCAAAATAATCGGCAAGCGTGGCATGAGGATTGTTGGTTTTTGCCTGAAGCCGTTCCTCGATATGGTTTAGTATAACGGCAGGGATAACTCCTCTGATGCCTCCGCCGTCAATGGTTAAAATACGTAATTTCTTCATGATTTTGATTTTTTTATGTAATTTTTGTCTTTTTATATTTTAAATCATTAATCCTGTTCAACCATCCTTTGCGAAATCTTTCATTGGTCGGAGTTCGCTTACAAATATCATCAATAAAAGTTATTCGAGCGTCTTTGATTTTTTTGAATAATTCTTTAGGGTCAGTATCATTGACCGCTGCAAGAGTTATTTTTCCGACCTTTCCGTCATCGGTAACTTCCAGAATGCGCTGCGGAATTTTTATTCCCCAAACTCCGCTACACCAAAGCCAATCGACAAGTATGTCCGCTATTGACTGCGAATCAATTTTATCTGCTTTCCATCTGTCCCAATAACCTTTTTTAAAAATATGGTTCCACTGTTCGTGAGTGATTGCTTTCAAATCTTCCACAGTTCTTTCTTTACCGTAGAACTGCCTAAAAGTAGCAATAGTTACACCCATATTTGTTGCCCCGCCTTTATCAAGTGGGTCATCTACAAATCCTCCTTCCCATTTCTGGATAAAAGGAATAATTTTTTTATAATCTGCCATAATACAATATTTTAGGTTTAAAATTCAACGAAAATTTTATATGTTTGTTTGAAATCTAACGTGATGAGCTTGCTGCAACAACTGTACGTGTTCCTGATTTTTGGTTGAAAAATCTGAAGGAATTAAAAAAGTTTTCATAATCAATTAATTTATAAAATGTTAAACAAAATTATACTATGTTAAATTTTTTGCAAATATAAAAAATTGTTTTATAAAAAACAATAAAAACAAATTAAAATAAAGAATATTTAAAAAATTTTTTATCGTTTTTTATATTTTATTGAATATCAATGCAAAATACGGTAACAATTTCAGTAATGAATCAGAAAGCGTAAAAAACGGCAAAACCAATCGAAAAGCACTAAAACCGAACCCGCAGTAGCCCCAAAAACCGACAACCGACCGCAGAACACGCAAAAAAAACGATAGAAAAAGGGACAAAAAACAGCCGCAAGCGGCTAAAATCAACAAAAAGAGAAAAAGAACAACCACCAAACACGAAAAAACACAAAAAACCACCCGCAAAAACCATAAAAAATCCCCCCTCCCCAATCCTCTGAAAAGCCGATGGGATAGGGGGTTTTCGGTGGTTTTTAAAAAGCGGTGAAAAAAGGGCGGAAAGCCGCACAGGAAACAGGAAAGAAGAGTGTTGAAAATTTTTTCAAAAAAAGTGAAAAATTTTTGATTTAACAAAATTTAACTAAACGAAAAAATGCTGAAAATTGAGCAAAAATCATGTTAAAATATTAAATATCAGAGAGAAAACACCGAAAATAATAAAACACTGAAACAAAATTTATACAAGTTGCTAAAAATCAAACAATAAAGTATTTTTTCTTTTTGCGGCAAGCCGCAACCCACCCGAAAAATTGCCGCTTTTGCGGCAACGGAAAAAAGGAACTCCAAGCCGAAAAGCAAGCCCGATGACACCACGACCCAAAAACTAAAAATGTAAATCGCTAAAAATCAAATAAAAAGATGTTTTTTCTTTTTGCGGCAAGCCGCAATCCACCTGAAAAAATTTGCCGCTTTTGCAGCAACGAAAAAAAAGACTTATTCCTTATTATATGTATAACCAACGACTGAAAAATCAAAAACACAAATCGCTAAAAATCAAATAAAAAGATGTTTTTTCTTTTTTGCGGCAAGCCGCAACACACCCGAAAAAATTTTCCGCTTTTACAACAACGAAAAAAAAAGACTTATTCCTTATTATGTATATACATAACATCCACGAAAAGCACAAACAGACGAGCCACAACCGATGACAGCTGCATTCAAAAAAACATAGTTAAAAATCAAAAAAATCATCATCATAAACTAAACGATTTTCCCTTATTTCTCTCGCTTTCTCTAATGATAAATGGTAAAGACTATCAGAATTCATCATCCATCTCCGTTTGAGGACAATAATAATATTTATTCTTTGCTTTGTTTTCATTATCAGTTGATATAATTGTAAGACCTACAAGGTTTTTGGCTCTACACAATTTTCCGATTTCAAAACCGCTGAAACCATAAGAAGTTATAATTTCACCATAATTTGTAGGTTCAAATTTTGGTGGTACATATATTAATTCAAAATAATAAGTATTGTCTTTTTGAATTTCTGTGCCACTTAAATTCCTTTCACTTAATTTTTTGTCCGAATGTATTGTATATATTTCATTATTCTTTTTTAGAAAAATGAGATAATAATCATTAGTAATGTGTATTTTAGTTACTAAATAATTATCATACAATACTTTTTCATTTTGAGATAAAATCGAAGCATTCATGCTAAAAATAAAAATAAAAATAGTAAAAGTTTTCATATACAATTATGGATAAGTTACAATGATCACTAACCCTCTTGGTCTTTGAGTTCCGTAAGATGGAAGAAAAGGGGATGTAGAATATGTCACTCGGCTAGCACTTGGATCTGTTCTATGAACCTCTTTCCCATCGATACCATAAACAGTTTCGTACACTCTACCTGATTGTGGTATAGCTCTATTATGAGCCTGTTGATATACTGACCCTGACTGATTGGATGCAGGGGAAGACACACCACTTTCTTTAGATATTTTTGCACCTTGGTATGCTTCAGTTGTTTCATGCATCATATCCATGCCTGGGCTTAGGTTTGTTTGGCTCATTAATCCTAATACATTCGGATTTACTTCTTGATTCGCCACTACTTTTACATTTCCATTTGCATCAGTCGTAACAATATTTCCCATAAAAGCGCCACCAACCATTAGATTGCCTGTTGAAGTTTCATTTTTATCTGTTGTGATAAGGTTTACAGTTATTGAAGCGTCATCAATTATGCCAGCAAGCATAAGAGCTTCTCCTTGTAATTTTTCTACGCCCTGATTAATAGAATATCCAAGATTACCACTTTCAGTCATTGATAATGTTACTGATTCGTTCATCCGTTCTTGCAATTGTTTTAGTGCTTCGTCTTTTAATGCACCTGAAATAACAACTTCTCTGCCGTCAGGGTCTATGTATTTTAAAGGATTATTAGCACAGTACACATAAGTCGAAATATTTGGATATTTTTCTTTGAGCGGATCTACCGAAACAAACCGACACAACCAAGCCGCATAATACCTTGCCCCATAATAATAAAGCCCCGTCTCCTCATCCCTTTCTTTACCACAATACTTATACCGTTTCAAAGAAACTTCAACGTCACTCCTACCCGAACGATAAGAAGTCGTCCCAAAAGGATGATATTCTTCGTAAGAAATTATATCCCCCGCTTCGTCCAACTCCAAACAAGCAGAACCAAGATGATTATCATACTGATAACGAACAACATACTCCTCTCCCGGTACATACTCTACCCTTACAAAAACCTTTTCATCATCAGAAACATTTAATGTAATTCTTTCTGTTTCCAAACTTCCATTTTCCTCTTTTCTAAAAATCTCATAACCATTAATATAGTAACGAGTTTCAATAATATTTCCTTTTTCAGTAACTTTTCTTGTTCTATTGCCCTGTGCATCATAATTATAATAAGATGTAAAAGTGCCATTACCCGCACTTACAAGTTGGTCTTTCTCATCCCAAACCATACTTGATAAATGAGGCATTGTCAGCATATTACCATGTTCATCGTAAGTGTATTGGTTTGTAGTGCCATTGTGTCCAAGCAAACGATTTGTTTCAGTATCATATTCGTTGGTTTTCCAAGCATCTTCCAACATATTTCCTAAAGCGTCGTATTGGAAAATATGCGTATAATTCTGCATAGCATTGGCAGCGGGATTTGGGCAGTAAATATCATTGTCGAAGTCTTCATGCGTTGGTGCTGTTAAAGAGGTCAGTTCTCTGCCTTTGGCTTTTATTAACCTGTATAATGAATCGTATTTGTAAATCGATGTCGGCGCAACAACCTTATTATCAAAATAATGCGTCTGTTGTGCGTTGTCTGTCTGCATTGTGATATTTCCAACAGCATCATATTCATAGTTCAAATCCTGCAAAATATCTTGTCCGTTGTTGCGGGTGGTTAAAATGCGGGTTAGTCTGAAGTTTAAAGGGTTATATTCATATTTTGTTTTTGTGTTGTTGTCATAATAGACGTTTAGTCTTTGTCCTTTTTCGTTGTATTCTATGTTTGTGATATGTTCGCTTACGCAGGCTACTTTTTGCAGCAGTCCGCCTTTGTCGTATTCGTAATGTATATGTACTTCTTGGTCATTATAAATGTCCACGGGACGGTTCAATGCATCAAAAACAGTTTCAGACGTATATTTCTCACCCTCAAAATCAACGTCTGCGTTCCAATCGGGCTGAGTTTGAAAATTTTCTGTAAACAGATGGAGTTGTCTGATAATGTTGCCCTTAAAATCATACTCCAAACACTTTAGTCCATCTTGAGCGTAAGTTTCAATAATTTGCCCAATGTCGTTTTGTGCTGCCAACGTACCATACACCAACCTTTCTGTACAAGCACCATTAACAACCGTATCTGTAAGTCGTTGTAATTCATCATAATGATAAAAAAATTCATTTTCTTTTCCGTCCCATTTTGCTGTTGGTTTTCCTGCTGTATCGGCTATTGTCCAACGTATTCCGCTGTCGATATTATACACCGCCAAAATATGCTCTTCGCTTAAGGCGTATATAGTTGCCGTTGCAACTCTGCTCAATCCGTCCTTTACTATTAAAATTCTTCCTGTAATATCTAACTTGTTGTGGGTAATGCAACTATCTCCAAAACTGCCATTATCGTCTGTTATTTGAAAAGGTCGTCCTAACACATCCAAATCAATAATTTGTGGAGTGTTGTAGTGCGGAGAATTTTCATCGCAATCATTTTGGTCATAAATTTTTTGTTGCCACGCATCAAATTCAACTTTTGTTGTTGTTTTGTCGGGGAAATCAGTTTTTATCAGCCTTCCCAATGCGTCATAGTGCATAATTGGAGTAACTCCGTAGTGTGTCAGTTCTTCCTCAAAAGTAAATTCGTGAGTATTACTAAACCACGGCTCGTATTGTTTTATTGGTAATCCTTTATTATTATAAATCACCTTTCCACTTGCCAACCAACGATTATCTGTATGAACTTGCATTGGTTGTCTTGATATGGAAAGCCTTCCTCCTAACTGTGAAATAATCCACGCATTTCCATTTTCGGCTTTTGTTTTAGTCAAGATTTCATTTCCTAATCCGTCCGTGTAAACACGTGTTTCTAACCATCTTGTATTGTTGTCTTGGTGCGTTTCACGTTTTTTAATATGCACAAAAACAGGCTTTTGTGCGTTTTTCCAGCAGTGCAAATCATATTCGTATATTTCAGTTGGATTGTCCAACGTGTCACCCTCGTTATATTTTCCTACAACGGCTAATTTTGTTACCATTCCCAGATTGTCGAACTGCACTTGTCGGCTGTTTCCATTAGGGTCGATAATTGTGTGTGGCTGTAGCGTTTGGTAGTTATGCTCGGCAAATGTTTCAAAGCCCAATGCATCTGTAATTTTTACAGGAAACAGATTGTAACTACCGTAGGTTATATTTGTTTGGTTTCCAAATTGGTCGGTTGTTGTATCAGGCAAATAAAAATTATCTGGCATAAAATGTTCTGTTTCGCTGATAGCATACCAATTATCACCGTCCTGCAAATATTTACAGTTATTAGCCAATAAATCAGTCGTTAATTTTATATCATCACCGTTACAATAGGTTATCAGCTCCTGTGTCAGTTCCAAACTATGCTTTTGCCACATAAGAGTCTGTGGCGCCACTTCTCCCAACGGCAACGGTTGCGTGCAATTTTCATTCCAAAATATATTTTTGCTCTCTTGTATCAGTCGCTTTTGTTTGTTTGTTGTGCAAGGCTCCGTTGCATAATCAATTTCTGCACACTGTTCAATTTCTGCAAGCAAATTTTCAGCCTCAAACTTATTGTTTGCACAATCTAAATTGTGAATTTCAAATTGCCTGTTATAATAAGGAATCCCAATTAGGTTTTTTTCGTCTGTATCATTAATAAATTCGGCTTCTGAATAAGTGATTAACGTTTTTGTTTGTTCAATTTTAGTAGGTGTAAAATTGAGCAGGTCTAGTCGTCTAACGCGAGGCGTTCGTTTTGGATATGCAATTTCTGCTGTTTTTGTTTCGTTACCGTAGTTGTCTGTTTCCAAAACTAACTTATGCAGAATGCGCGGGTCATTTCGTTTAAGTTCATAGTTATACATCAACGTTTCACCATCCGTCTTCAAAAATACCGCATGTTTGTTTTTTCCTTTTGGTTGTAAGCATTGCAGATTGTAATTTTTTTCTTCAATAGTGTATATATCACACTGTTCCATTTCCATATCGATAGGGTCGAATATGGGCTGATTTGGATCAATTAATGTTGAAGAGTCGAGGACTGCTTGTTCGTAAATGGCTCCTGGCAAAGTAGAGTCTCTTTCCATTACTATTTTAGGAATATAATGCACTTCCACCCTGAGCGGCACTCCTTTCAACGCCCTGTATGCCTCAAAATACTCTTCCGCACCCAACCCCTGCGGTATTTTCGTTTTTTTCAACTCCCACGCCTGCTCATCTTCGTTCCAATACTCCTTCCTGTAAGAATCCCCCAACCTGTTATACCCCGTATGAAACCAACTCTTAGTATAAACAGTCTCCCCCGCCAATTCATAATTCATAATTCCTGATTCATAATTCTCACAGTCCCATTGTTCCACCATCCCAAACCCCCTAAACTCCTTCTCCATAGCATCATAATAGCCATGATGATAAGCATACCTGTTTGTAAAACGTTTTTCACCGACCAAATCAATAATTTCCACTTTTTCAAGTACATGCACCGGGAACGGCAGTTTGGTTATCCAAGGCGTTCCCTTAAATTTATCCTGCACATAAAATTTTGTGGACGGTGCATAGTGCAGTTGTGTTATACTGCCCATATTGTTTTTTATTTCGTTGAGTAAGAATGGTTTAATGCCAGATGTCAGTTCCCAGTATCGCATTTTTTTAGATTGTGCGGGAAGTGAAGAGCTTACCACAACGCATTGTGTTCCGTTGCCAAGCAGGTCAGTTATCTGTATATAAGTCTGTTGCGTGGCAGTTACGGATATAGTACCGGGCAGTTCCTGCTCTTCCCATGCGTTACCTGAAAGGTTTTTGAAATAACGTACTTTTCTTTTTGAAATATACAACAAGTCAGCCGTTCCTGTGCCGTCCACGTCCGCAAGATGCACAAACCGTGCGTTGAATTGGTCGCTACTGTCAAGCAACGGCGGGTTGCTCATAATAACTTTTTCGCCGAACTGTCCGTAGCCTATATTGGGCCAATAAACAATCCCTTGATTTGTTATTTTAACGATGTCGGTAAGTCCGTCACCGCTCATATCGGCAAGAAAAATTGTTTGGTTGTAATCAGAAAAAAGCGCTTTTGGTGCGCTACCATGCTCAGTGCCGCAATGAACGCGCCTGTAATTTCCAAATCCTTTTTTGCCCTCGCTAAAATAGATGTCAAAAGTTTCACCCTTGCTTATTACCATATCAGCCGTGCCGTCCCCTGTCAAATCCATATATCGCAGATTGGGGTCATTGGTGTTTATGTTTGGAATTTTTTCAAAGCTTCTAAAATTTTGCCATTTGCCGTTGGCATCTCTTGCGTAATAACCGTTCATACCTTCTCCTTGCACAACAAATTCGGGTAAACCGTCATTGTCGATGTCTGACAGTCGGGTTGCTGTTTTGTTATTGTTTGCTGCTGCCGGTCGTGGTACTTCGCTTTGCATTGCGCCAAAGGTTGGGGCATGATCAGCGTTCTCATCTCGGAACTGTTTATCGCCGTAGTTTGGTTTAAAATACCAATGATTGTTGTTCATTGTCAAAATTCCGCTAACTCCCTCGCTGTAAAGGTCTGCCCATTGGTAATTTTGTCCGTCCACTCCTGCGGGCAGTTGTCGCAACATCGATTCGTCCACTTCCTTAAAATATGAGGCAGGAGTAGCCTGCGTATAACCGAAATCAACTGGCGGCTTTGGGACGGCTACTCCCGTGCTGGCATCATAACCGCACTGCGTAACGCTTTTCAACAGACTAAAAGATGAATTGGAATCATATTCCAAATCTGTCGAATGTACCAAAACAGGCAAATTACCCAACTCAGCAAAGCTATGAAACATCAATACGCGCCTGCAAAGTCTGTATGTCCGTATCTCAAACCGCGCCTTGTAACTTGAAAAAGCATCGGGGCGCGCAAGCCACGCTTGATTTGGAATAAGTTGATTATCTGCATGTTCACCATAATCAAAAACCAAATTGAACAAAAAACCGTTATCGTAATTGCTTAATCCTGCCTGCGATGGTGCGCACATTGTTGTGTTTCCGTAACTTACCTGTTTAAGGTATCTGTTTGCACATCCTCTAACTCCTCCAGAAGGGGATATTTGGGTAAAACGGTGGCGCTCATAGCAGGTTTTCTCAATGTTTTCGCTATCTTCCTGTTTATATGCAAACCGCATAAGGTTTCCTTTTGCGTCCCAGCTCTCTTCGAGTAGCCACGAAAATATTCTATGGTCGTGTTCAGGGTCGGTAATGCGCGCCTGCGCGCTGAAACCAAATACAGATACGATATTTTCTCTGCTTATAGTGCGCCAATGGCTTTTTCGGGTAGTTTTGTCCACCCATCGTTCTATTTTGGCAAACAACCCTTCAATGCGCGGTCTGTATCCGTAAATATCATAGTTGCCTTCTGTGCGGCATTGACGTTCATCGCCGTCCATCGTTGGCACAAGGTCTTCGGCACCTGAAAGTATAAACGTATCGCTCTCATTTTGCGGATTGTCGATATATTGCGGCAATCCTTTGTCGGTTTTCCTTGTAATACTTGGTAGTCCGATGTTCCATCCCAGCCCAAATGCAGAGTTCCCGCTTCCTGAATCATAGCCAAGTTCAAGCTGCGGCGTAAATCCTGCTCTTCCCTCACTGATACATAGCGGAACAGTAAAAGAAGCCGTTCCAGTAGCGGGATTTGCCTGAAATTTTTCACCAATCCCACGAATAGCACCGCCCCCGACGGGTAGGTTTATTTTTGCCTGTCGGTCGTCGCCGCTGCCCGATGTGGTAGGTGGGGCGGAGGAACTGCTGCCGCTGTTATTAACAATACCACCCGCAAAACCATTGCCTTGTTGGTTGTTATGCATCAGCCTTCCGCTTCTGTCATTGCCGTCTTGACTGTTTTTATTTAAGAACTCCATGGATTACCAATTTACTTTTGTTCGATGAACAACTAATGTTAAGTTATTATTTCTTAAAATTTTATAATTAATTGATATTTAATACTCAATATAATTCATAATTCATAATTCATCCCCATCCCTATAATAATATCCTCTACCACAGCAGGATTTATTTTATTAGCACCCGTGCCAAAGTTTGCTGTCCAGACCCCTTTTACAGGAATATTTCCTGTCGCATTTGCATTGTAGATATGTATGTCTCCACATTGAGAGTTGCTATTCAAATTGAAAATCAAAGAGTTATTATTTGTTTTTGTTAGGGTAACAATTTTGTCCAAGCCAGATTCTTTACTGATTAATATCATAAAAGCCGTTTTAACTTTCAAATTGTCAGCTTTGTTACGTAAAAAGAAGGGCAGATGTTCCGTTTTTATCGCAAAACTCATTGTTTCCTCGTTTTGTAAATTTTCCCATTGGGCAGGGAAACTATGTTTGAGACTAAACAGCTTACGACCATTATTTGGCAATTCGGCTTGTAACGCACTTTTTGCGTTTGCTTGTGCAGCGTCGCCACCATATTGTGCCGTATAATTAATATGCAGAATAACATCAGAAACGGAAGATATATCAAATTGGTTACAGCCGGCAGGAAATGAAAGTTTCCATTTGCTAATTGCGCCTGCATTTTCAAAAGGCAGGTAGCGTTCATCGCCAAAGTTGAGTTCAAACATTCCTGAATCGTTTTGTGCGCTGCTTGTGCAAATGGTATCTCCGCCTGTTTGATAATTAAAACGAGGGTCTTCGCCTTCAGGATTTTCATCGTAATTACCGTATGGGTTGAGTCGTACTTTGGCGTTTACCAAATTAAGCATAAAACTAATCGTAGTATTTGGTTCCGCCACATTTGGAATTGTTACCGAAACGGATTTTATACGTCTCATATAATGACCGGGATAATCCATATCAAAAATAAATTCTTTCAAATTAATCTCAACACTCTTTTCGGTAATCAACTTAAGAAGTTTTTTAGGAAACATTTTTGCCAGAGAAATATGTTTTGTAAGTTCTAAAGAACGTTTGTTTTTGTTGATATATGCCGCGTCCAATCTTCGCAGAGCGTGCATAAGCTTGTCGCCACTCAAAAGTCCCTGTTTTAGGCTGTCCCAGTGACCAAATTGTATGTAAGGAGTACCCTGGTCGGGGTCTGCTCCGTAAATTCCTAGTTCTTTACGATAACATAGTTCCGCTTTTTTAGCCATATCAAAGGCTAATTGATATGCGTCAAGATAAACTTTCGATATTTCGGTAATCATCCAGTTGTACAACTCTTGGTTTGTAAATTTTTCTTTGTAGAACTCGTTGATGGATTGGCTTTGTTCTATTTGTAAATCTATATTTTCAAGTTCTTTTTCGGCAACCATCAAACGTATTTCTGCCGCTATTAACTGTTTGTTCAGTTGTTTGATTTCCAATCCCGCCATTTTAGCCTGAAAGTCCCACTCTTCTTTGCGGCGTATATAACCAGCTTTGGTTAGCAATAGTCCCGCTTCTTTGTCTAATTGTTGGACTTCCTGAGAAATGGCTGCCATAATTGCATTTGCTGCATTTGATATTTTAGTGCCACCCAAAGTTAAGCCTACAAAGGGACTTCCCATTGCTCCTGCGCCCCCCGTACCAAAATCTGCTATCATCATTGAAATTGCCGCTGCTTTATATCCTCCCGATATAATTTTGTTCATTTTTACAGAAGATTCACTTTTTTTATTGGCATCGGTTTCCTGTTTGTTCATCAACAATTTGCTACCATAGTATTGTTGGCGTGCCTCAGTGTTTTTAATGCTTTCAATAAGCACTTCGATATTTTGTTTTGCTTCAGCAATTTGGAGTTGCCGTACTTGTTTAACAGCCAGCTGCATATTGACTTCCTGCAGCCCACGCACTAAAATTAATGCTTCGGCATCTCTTTTTTCAAGTGCTGAAAGTAATTTTTCGCCAAGTTGTTTAACTTCGCCTGTAAATTCTATAGCTTTTTGCAGTATAGTTCTAAAACGGTAATAGGGTTGCGGTGCATTTATTTCGTTCATTGCATCAGCAATAGATAAGCCAGCGGCAGTCGCTCTGACCAACAGCGCGGGGTCGATGGGCGGTGCAAAAAGTGGTAATTCACGCGTCATTCCCTCAATGTTCATGCTGTTACGTAGTTTGAACAGTCTGTCTTCTAACACATCCCAATATCGCAGCAGTTGGTCGTTGTATGGAACACAGAAAGTGCTATTTATGCGTGAGACCAACTTTGCATTTGGATTGGATATATAAGGAATTTCGATATTTTGCTCTTGGACTTTTATTGTGTATGGATCTATTTTTTCTTCATTGTTTCCATTACCTGAATTACCGCCATCATCCAACGGCAAGTAACCTGTATCGGGCGGATCATCTGCCAGAATAGGCTCATCTCCTACCGGATATGTAATTTGCCCGCCTTGCATTAAATTTGGTCCTCCGCCTGAATTTAAAGGAAAAAGGTCTGTATTAATTATATCCTCATTAAGTTTCTCAGTGTGAAGCTCCGTATAGTGACTAAAATGTTCTAAAATTTCGTAGTTTGTTTTGGCTTGTTCATAAGACTTAGAAATGTCGTTTATCGTAAGGTTGCTTGGAAGTTCCACAGGTTTTTTTCCCATTATTTGATATGCCAGTATATACAACTGTGCCGCTTCATTATTCGATTCCATAGTATCTTGCCTGAACAGGTGGTCTGCCCAACTTATCAGATTATTGATATATTTCATTACCACCGTTTTTTGAAACGAAGTAAAACGTGTTCGGGCAACCAAATGAGGATTAAAAGGGTCGTTTAACCATTGTGAAATCGCATTTTTAATGTTGGGGTCTGTGCCTCGCAATAATAACTCCATCTGTCTTTTCCAATTATCTGGATTTAGTGAATGGAAAAATGGTTTTGTAACCCAAAATTTTTGCGGTACATTTTCTTCGCTTCTGTCGGTGGGATTAAAAATATAATGGAACCATTGCATTGCCTCCTCATATTTTTGGTTTTGGCTTAATTTACAAGCAATATACAATGGCGCATGGAAAAATAACTCCCAATTATATTGTGAATAAGTACCATAAGTAGAAAAATCTACATAATCCAAAATTTCATGCGAAAATTTAACGTTCATGTAGTCATTGCTGTTTGATGTACTATAATCAGTAGGTGGCGGAGAGGATTTTAACTGTATATTATCCCTATCCATAATACCTGAAATGCCTTTTTTATTTAATTCTTCAATTATCCCTTCCGTACTTTGATGATAAAAAGGATGCAGGGTGTATAGTCCGGCTTCCGGAGCATATTTTTCAATCTCTGATGGTAAAACAAAAAAAGAACGTTTTGCATCTTGATAAAAGAAAGGGCTTGTGTAGTGAGAAACTGCAAGACTTCTTTGTAAATCATTTGTATCATGTATCATTTGTACAAAATTAGGGTCAGAGACAGATGTGGATAGAAATTTTTTTGGAATATTGGGTGTATTAAAAGCATTTGAAACATGTAAATAAACTAAATCTGTATTTTGGCTACTACTATCTATTTTATTCATTTTATATAAGCGCGAAGCAAGCAATACAGTTTTTGTAACTTCAAAAGAATCTTTTTTATCTGTAAATTTGGGATTTTCATCGAAATGTAGATTTTTGATAATATTGTCAAGATTCTGGACTCTACTAGGGTGATATGATTTTGTATCACATACATCTCCATCAAAACGAAACTCACAAAATTGGAGTATGCCTTGAAAATCAATTATGGACTCATCTACATCTACCCCCCTTATTTTTTCAAAAGCATAAACAAAAAAACTAATATAGTTTTCAGCAATATTTGGTTTTGCTTTGAATGAAAATTTCAAAGAAACAGAATGTCTAAAATAAATATTTTTTTTCTTTGAACTCTTTACAGACGACCACTTTTTGTTTTTTAATACACTCCATTCCAATTGAATTTCGGTGTATTTGTCAGGGGCTTTCGCAAGGTTGTTTACAGAATTATTTATCGTCTTTTCAACCGCATTAATCCAGAAGAGGTGCAATTTTCTTTTAAACACCATTGGCACAACCATTTCGCCTTTTATTTCAAGTTCTATTTTTTCCCAGTGTGTCCATGTTTTGCTTGAATCAATGTAGTTACGGTAATAATATTGGTAGGGCATAGAGCGGCTTCTGCCAACTACATGCAATATTTTTTCAGAACCATTTTTTTCCTCATAAATTCCAACTACCATCAAATTAGAGACTTCGTGCAGTTTTTGGAGATAGTTTTCAAATACTGTTTCTGCATATTCCTGTGTTATATCGCTTTGGTTAAGTTCGTCTTCCATCTCTTTAAAGAAAGGCGATTTATCATCTCTCAATTCGGGTTCGATATAGTTTTCGGGATACAAAAATACTTTGAAACCGGCTTCCCATAAACGATAACGTTTCATCCATTCCCATCGTTTCCACTGTGCCTCATTAATTGTAACAGGAACAGTTTCTAAATTGAGGAAAATACGCTGTGCAAAAAGTTGAACCGAACAAGTTGCTTGTACAATGCGCGAAGTTTTTACGTCTGCACTCATTTCGGTATCCAAAAGGAAATAGTTGAAAAGGTCTGTTTTGTCTTTTATAGGGATTTGGTTACCTATAACTTTTCTTCTTGAAACAGCAATCAAATATGATGACAAGGCATCGGCTTTTGCTTCTCTGATTGGTTTATTAATTTTTGTCAGCTCTTTTAGCCAGCTATTGTTGTCGTATAATGCTTTTGCCGTATTTCTGATGGCTTCGTTTTGTGCTTTTTCGCGGGTTTCTTTTGTTTCTCTTACATGCCAGCCGCTGTATTCGCCAGTTCCTAACATAACAGAAGATGCAGGGACTTTCATTCGGGCAAGCATATTCATACAGCGTTCTACTTTGGAATATGTTGCAGGGTTGCAAAAATCTTTAAAAACAAAATTAAATCCTTCACTAGATATTAAGTCATTGAAATCATTAATGTTCCATTCGGCTAATTTACAGATATTGAAAATAAATTGATCTGATAAGAAGTGCATATTACCTGTTAAAATATCCAAAAGTTTTGCATCGTACATTTTGTGCAATGACATGATACCCACCAGCTTCAAAAAATCTTTTATTTTTAATTTTTCAGAAGCATCCTGCTTTGAATAATTAGTAAGGAAATTATACCAATCGAACTCTAAACAGTCCTGTAATTTTATTAATTGCACAAATTCATTTGGATTAATATCACATTTTTTTGTAAATAAAGATACCTTGTGTAAAAGGGTCAAATTTGCACGAATATTCTCAAAAGATGTCGAATTTTCTGAATTAATTTCGCTATTTTTTTTGTAATTGTCAATGTCAGTAAGGAGTTCTTCTAATAAACTTTGTTGATTGTTTACGGTTTGACTCATGTAAATACCAACGATTTCAGACGACATGTCGAAAAATTTTGCTATATAATTTTGTATAGAGATTGCGGCATCTGATTCGTGAATAAAATGGTCAATAATTATATTATATCTGGTTATTAAATCATTAACGTTTAATTCTGTAATTGGTTTTACGAAAATTGTTCCGTCTAATTTTGGGGTATATGTGGCTAACCAAGATGCTATCTCTTTTTCATTCAAATCATTATTTCCCTCAATAATGGCAATCAATTGATTCCGTAACCCTTTATTTTCAGCAAACGGAGATACGGTGTGAAGATATTGCCAAAAATTTAATTGTGAATTGGTATCTGAAATCTGTGGCTCTTGCGGACCTTCAAAATCTTCAGTAGTAGGTCGTGAAATTAATACTATTTTGTCTTCGATTCCCGTAAGGATATTTAATAATTCCTCATCATATAAAGCCAATGCTTCCGATTCTTGATTTATCGTATTAATAGCCATATTAAGACCGTATCGTGCTAAATATTCATACTCAAAGACCGATATATTGCTCTCTTTTATGGTTTTTACAGTAGTAATAATTTCATCTACGTCGCTTAAAGTATAAGCTTCAAGGATATTTTTTTCTAAAAGTCCAATAATTGCTATTAGTTCTGAAACCGTTACTTTCAATTTGTTCGACAAAATAGCATGTCGATAAACATAACTTAAATAACTGAGATTTTTAGTGTTTGTATATTTTTTATATAACGATTTTAATAAGTCGTAATCCTCTTTACTGATTGGTAATGAAGCAGATGCGAGTTCGTCGTCAGAATCGGTAATTGAAAATGACGGATTGTTTTTAATTGTTTGAAAATTAGAGTTAAAAGGATTTTTTACAGAGTGATTCAAAAACAGTTTTTCATAGAGACTTGTCTGTTCTTTTCCGTTTTCATACACTTTGTTTCTATTGATATCATCAAAAAAAGCAAGCATACTTTCACACGACAATCCAAGTGTTTTTTGTTGCTGGCTAAAAAGTCGTAGATTATGCAATGCGTTTCCATTTAAGTTGTCAGGGTCATTATTGGTACCGGTAATTTTACTGTTGCTCAATAGTAGGTTTAATTCCCATATTTTCCACTCCGATTTTCTATAAAGACGTATAAAGCGGTGCGCCCTGTCAAAAGCTTCAATATTTCCTTTTATTATTTTGTTTTGGAATAAACAATCTTGTGTTATTTGATTTGGACTAAATCCTATCCACCCGGCTTTAAGAATATCTAATATTTCTAACGGTGCAAGTCTTGTATCTAACAAAAATTCGTTTGCGGGCATAGCTTTAACACCATCTTCCTCGTCCTCTTCTAATCCGATTCCTATTTTCCACGCCTCATTTCTATCATTTAAACTATATCCACTTGCTGCCGTTGTTGCCGGTGCTGCCGTTACAACAAGTTGTTCAAGGTTTGTCAGTCCAAAATATTCGGCTGCGATGGAGGTGTTAGCCTCAATTGTGTGGGTCGGGTTGTCGCTCTCTTTTTGGAATAATTCCATCAAATCGTAACGTTCCACTCCCATTTTTGAAAGCAAAGAGCGAATTTCTGTTTGCCGAAGATTGAGATGAGCAAACATAGGGAACATACTACGATTCAGTATGTCATAAGCGGTAATAGTACCTGTTTGGTAGTTATTTTCTTCTCCTACTTTTATTATTGAACTGTTGCAAGAAATAATGTGTTCCGGTGCGGCACATAATTCTTCCGTACTTAATGTGCTTTGACATGATGCAAGGGGGCGTACAAATGATTGATTCTGTTTTACCACTGATTGAATAACCGCTTCTTCAAGCACTTCGCAAACGAGGTCTATATAAGGGAGCAACGTTTGGGTGTTTTGTCTGCTGAGATTAATTTTACAGATGTCCGCTCTTCTTTCTTTAAAACGGGCTAGTATTTTTTGTTCTTCCAAAAATTGTAAAATTTCGGTTAAATATGCTGCGGGACTGAAAACCGAAGAGTCGTGGTCGCATTCACAAAAATCTTGAATGCCGAAAAGTTGCTCTATATCAGGAAAGTCGCCCTGAAGATTTTCGATGTAGGAATTAATGTCATATTGCGGCAAAACGTAAGGGTTGTGTATGTTGAAAGTGCGGTTTATATTTGCAAATGCTGTAATTGCACTTGCAAAAATACCTGTTGACATAGCGTAAACGTTGTTTATTTCAGGCTGGCTCAAAGTCCCTTCAAAAGAAGCAGCAAAATTTTCTTGTCCCATATAATACACTTGGGCTGCATTAGTTATGCCATTCATCAATAAAACGCCGGCAACTTGAGGCGACGGAGATATACGATGAACCCGCTGTACCTTTTTGAACTCTTCCACAAACAAAGGGTCCCTCATTAATGTTTCGTCTATCGAAAATTCATTGATTTTATTGGTAAGAATATCAAGGTCTTTATTTTCAAGCAAAACTTCTTTGATTTGTTGAAGATAATTGAACCTTGTGTTTCCAGCATTATGCACTGATTCCGAACTCAGCATTGATTCCAATCGTGAAACGGTCGCTAATTCGGGATAGAGCCTTTGGGCATTGTCGTAAACAAATTGCGCATAATTTTCAGAACTTTCAAAGTCAGGCGGATATGATATTAGGCTTACAATAGAATGCCAATCATCTAAAGAAAAGGTGCTTATAAAACGGATACCATATCTAAAAAAACTTGTTTCTTGTATAAGAATATTTATAAGTTCAACCCAGTTGCGAGTTACCCGACTAAGTTGAAATGCTAAAATTAATTTATCAATTTCGGCATTCCCATAAGTGAAATGGGTATCTGTATTTTGGTTGTTACTTCTTAGTTTGTCAAGGGCATCAATAAATCCGTCAAAATCATTAAGATTATCAACAAAAAGAGTAGCGATTTTTGTAAGTTGCGCATGAGTATAGTCTCGCTGTAAATCAACAGTGTTTATAATGTCAGAAATTTTAACGTCACCTTCAAGTAATGGTCCGTTGTAGGCGGCTTCACCTCTTCGGCTATTTATCTGTTCTACTATTTGGTTAATCCACTGTTCCATACTTATGTTTGTATTCGCTTGTTTGTTACCTGTGATTGTATCCGTTTTTATGATACAAGTTCTATAAGCAGTCAGCAGAGCCTTATTTAACGCTTCAGAAGGCATTAGGCAAAGACCTGTAAAGATTTGTGCCGCCATTTTTAGCAAATAGTTGCTCCAGTCGTCATCTGAATCTATCTCTTCATCGAAAAGTTTGGAGGGCATGTTTGCAGGTATTCCCTGATGAAGAAATCCAAAAAAGACTTGTGCTGAAATATTAGACGGAGTGGTGGCATATAATTGTGGTGAAGTCATCTCTAATATTTTTGCAAGAGATAATTTCATAAGTGTTTCTATTTCAATTCCTGTTATAGAACTTGCATTGGCTAATTCGTTTTTGTTTCGATAAATGTTGGATTGCTCCAAAGAAATCCCACGAGACAAAAGTAGTTCCGATAACGATTCAAAAACAGATTTTCCTTTGTAGGTAAACGAATCGGACGAAAAATTAAAAATGGTTTCTTTTCCTTGAATTAGCAAGTTGTTTTCTATTAATTTGGTTTCGTTACCTTGCTTTATTACAATAGAAATTAATATTGCATTTCGCAATAATCCTATCTTATTTCGGTCATTATCATCTATATCAAGATAAACGCGGTAGGTACCGTCTTCTAAGCTTTTTCCGTGTCCTACTTCCCTTCTACTATTTGCCAAAATTTGGCTCACAATAACTTCTGCCCCTTCTATCGGCATATTGTAAGTGTCTTTAAGTTCGCCGCAAACCCTGTAAAGTGTTTCTAATTGTCGGTTGATGGCATTTACGGTTTCGGCATTCAAACTGTTTGTCAAAGGCAATGCGTTGTCTTCCCTAAAAGATTGCGTTGCGCTTTTGACATCATCATTGAAAATGTTGCTTGCAAAGTCCCCTTCATTAGCATAATCTAACGTGATGAGGGCTTGCTGCAACAACTGTACGTGTTCCTGATTTTTGGTTGAAAAATCTGAAGGAATTAAAAAAGTTTTCATAATCAATTAATTTATAAAATGTTAAACAAAATTATGCTATGTTAAATTTTTTGCAAATATAAAAAAATTTTTTATAAAAAACAAGAAAAACAAATTAAAATAAAGAATATTTAAAAAATTTTTTATCGTTTTTTATATTTTATTGAATATCAATGCAAAATACGGTAACAATTTCAGTAATGAATCAGAAAGCGTAAAAAACGGCAAAACCGCACCCGACCCGCAAGAGGAATAAAAACAAAAAAACTTATTCCTTAATTATATATACAACCCCCACAACAGAAAAACCAAAAAGATAAATCGCTAAAAATCAAATAAAAATGCGTTTTTTCTTTTTGCGGCGAGCCGCAACCCACCCGAAAAATTGCCGCATTTGTGGCAACGAAAAAAAGGAACTCCAAGCCGATGACCCAAAAAACAAAAAAATATAAATCGCTAAAAATCAAATTAAAATAAAAGATATTTTTGTGACCAAGTGGCGAAACCACCCGCAAAAGCGGGAAGAAAAAGGCGAAAAAAGAAAAAAACTTATTTATTCCTTATTGTATATATATAACAACCGCCGCCGACGGATGCTTTAAGAAGTAAGCAAACCTATGATACCCGAAGAACTGACCAAACAAAAGCTCAAAAATCTAATCATCCTCATCATCCTCATAAAGATTATAAACATCATAATCAAAAAATTCATAACAATCATATGGCCCCCACGGACTTACTATTGAATTACTTTTAATTAAATTTAAGGCTGCTTCTAAATAATCATGTACTTCTCTTTCTGTATAATAATTCTCTTCCATAAAATCTAACAGTATCTTCATCAGTGATACAGTATTAGTATTGTACATATTTACAAAGGTATATTGACCTTTGCTTTTTATTAAAATATGATTTATTGTGTGGGTTGTCCATATACCAAAGCCGAATATACCACAATCTTGATGTTTTAAATCCACGTGAGTAACTAAATCAACAACATAACAAAAAGCATCATCATCTGATTCGTTTACAGTACGTTCATGAAAATCATTCCACTCACCTACACTAATAAAAAAATCGCGTAATTTGAGTCTTAAACTTTCTGGTTGTGCATTAACTATCCCATTGATAGAGAACAAAATTAAAAAAAAATAAGTCTTCAAAATCTTCATAATATTTTGTGTTTATATATATAATTAACAATATCAAAATTCTTCCATCCCTGGTGGTTTTTTCATCCTTTCAATCTGTTGATTAATAAAAGAATGATAGGAATCAACTGCGTCACCGGCTTTAAGTTCATTAAGCCAAATCCCTATTTGCAGCAAAAATTCTAGGTAAGCCTCTTGACGTAATTTAGCACGACGTACACTTTCCATACTATTTCTTTCTGCAGTTTCATTTAATATCTTTATTTCATTTGCATTTGGGATTTTCTCTACACCAATTTTAAAAAAAGTTTTTTGTATTCTGATATTCTCTTCTGATAAATGTGATATTTCATGACCGGCTACTGCTGCAAGTCTTTCGTATCTGTTTAATGTTTTTCTGTATCTCTTCGCTTCTAAGGTTTTGCCTTCTCCAATCATTTCATTAATAGAGCCTTCATAAATTGTTATTGTTGCGCTTTTTAAATTATTACTTTGCCCATGTGTATCTATGCTTGTATGCCCTAATCTACGCCTACGCTTGCCTTCATCATCATAACCATAAACTACTGCGTCACTAATTATAAATTGAATTTTTGCAGTTGAATTTACTGCAAAATTCCATAAGTCGTTACCTGTTGCAGTTGCCATTAAAGCATTTCCCATGTGACGTATATCTGCTGGCGTATTTGCCGCCCAACCGCCGCTATGAGTATAGAGTTCTTTTCCATTTGCGTCCACAACAATTCTGCCATCTGGGTCAATAAATCTAATAGGATTATTAGCACAGTACACATAAGTCGAAATATTTGGATATTTTTCTTTGAGCGGATCTACCGAAACAAACCGACACAACCAAGCCGCATAATACCTTGCCCCATAATAATAAAGCCCCGTCTCC
>Ga0099364_10000752_pt1 | contig 54995 bp, 47 predicted proteins | sample TergutTh196P3_FD_73070 | JGI IMG/M metagenome (GOLD analysis project Ga0099364, IMG submission 73070) | Microcerotermes parvus P3 segment gut microbial communities from Pointe-Noire, Republic of the Congo - Th196 P3 | ecosystem: Host-associated > Arthropoda: Insects > Digestive system > Gut ... | reverse complement strand
TTGACGCCGTAGTGCATAAAGGAGAGATTATCGTGTATGCCATTTCCGAACATATTGAATACGCAGGTGTGCATTCGGGCGACGCTACCATTCAGTTTCCTCCGCAGAAATTATATGTAGAAACCGTTCGGCGTATTAAACGTATTGCTCGGCAAATTGCTCAGGCCTTGGAAATATCGGGTCCTTTCAATATTCAATTCTTAGCCAAGGAAAACGATATTAAGGTTATTGAATGTAATCTGCGTGCTTCACGCAGTTTCCCTTTCGTGTCAAAAGTTTTAAAAATAAATTTTATAGAATTAGCCGCTAAAAGCATGTTAGGCATACCGGTGGAAAAACCCGGCAAAAATGCTTTTGACTTGGATTATGTCGGCATTAAAGCCTCTCAGTTCTCCTTTACCCGCCTGCAAAAAGCCGATCCGGTCTTAGGCGTTGATATGGCTTCTACCGGCGAGGTGGGCTGTATCGGAGACGATAGCCATGAAGCCGTACTTAAAGCCATGCTTTCGGTTGGATACAGCATTCCGAAGAAAACTATTTTGCTCTCCACCGGCAACGCCCGGCAAAAAGCCGACCTGTTGCCGGCTGTACGCTGCTTGGAGCAAAAAGGCTATACCTTATATGCCACCACAGGCACTTTTTATTATTTAAAAGAAAACGGCGTTAAGGTCAATTTAGCCCACTGGCCGGGAGAAGAAGGCCATCCGCAAGCATTGGATTTACTGAAAAACAAAGAAATAGACCTTGTGGTAAATATTCCTAAAGACCTCACCTCCCACGAATTAAGCAAAGGGTATTTAGTACGGCGCGCCGCTATTGATTACAACGTTCCTCTTATTACGAACACTCGTTTGGCCTCTGCCTTTATTAATGCTTTTTGCAACCTCAGCATCAATGATATCTTGGTGAAAAGCTGGGATGAATATACCTGTTAACGGAATATCATCCGAAGAAAAGAGCTATAAAATCCGGGTAGCGATTATGGCACAAGCTTTCGCATCGGCTAAGGCGTGGTGGTGGCGACTGAGGTCGAAGCCGCAATGCGCAGCCACCGTTGACAGTTTGTGATTGGGTAATAATTTGCCGAATTTTTTCCGCGAAGCACGGCAGGTGCAATAAAAAGTGTAATCGGGATAAGGCATCCGGTAAAGTGCATGCACAGTTCTCAAACAGCCCTCATCGAAAGGGCTGTTGTGTGCTACCAAAGGCAGGCCGGCAAGGTGTGGCAGAATCTTTGCCCAGACCTCCGGAAAGTCGGGCGCCTCGTCGGTGTCTTCGCGGGTTAATCCGTGTACCCGTGTATTCCAATAGTTATATACATTAGGCTGCGGGCGAATTAATTCATATATTTCCTTTTCCACCCTTCCGCTGCGCACCACCACCACACCCACGCTACATACGCTGGTAAGTTGCCCATTGGCAGTCTCAAAATCTATGGCGGCGAAATCGGTCATGTGTCGTGAAAGATTAAGCGTGCAGCGATTCAATTATTCATCATTCTCTTCCGTCATAATAGCCGGCGGCAGCGGCGTACATGGCAAAGGTATCATCAACCTGATTGGCTAAATCTTCGTTGTAAGGACGAAGCTTGGTCGTTAAATGGTACAGGTAATAGAAATTCAACTCAAAATCCTCTCCCGCATCTCGCCGTTTGGCAAAGAAGGCCATATTCTTTTTGGTGGCCTCAAAAAATTCCTGTGCCAGGGCATCAGCCTTTTCCTGTTCGCCTAAACGATAATACAAATCAATAATATTCATAAAACCCAACTCGTTATTAAGACCTGAAATATTACAGGGATAAATATCGGTAGGCATACGCAGCATGACGCTGTCCAAGACTTCTAATGCTTTTTCCTTTTTATCCTCCCGCAGCAAGGCTTCCGCTGCGCGCGCGTGCATATTACGGATACCGAGTACCTGCGCCAGGGTCAGCGAAAGGTTATGGTCAATAAAAATCCCGGGCTTGTTTATATTCGTCCATCGGAACTTGTTTATCAGTTTATCGTAAAGGCTGTCGGCATCAACCATGATGCCCATTTGGTCTGTTGTGCCCGATTGCAAGGGCAGCAATTTATAGGTAAACCCTTCATTTTGAAAATAATCTTTAAGGTCTATACGAATATCCGAACCTATAGAGACAAAATGAACAGGCCGTTCCCAATTGTTGTTTTTCAAGAGGTCAAAAATCATCATATCCGATTTACGTATCTGCTCTCTATCCTTAGGTATGTTTATTATCATCGTATCCATAATACGGTCGGCCGATTTTTCAGGAACAATACCTTTGGCCAACAGCATTTCTTTATTCACGGGCACTGCCACATTGCGCGCAGGCATATAAGCCGAAGGTTGTTCGTCTCTATAAAATGAAAGGAAGTATTTGGGATTGGTCAAAAACTCAATTACCTCATCTACCGTTTTGTACGGTCCTTTCGTTGTCTCTCTCAAAATTCTTGTCAAATAGGGGTCGTTTGTTCTTTGTAAATAAGCATCTCCAAGATAAATAACATCATTCACTCCGGAAAGATAGTGTTGCCGTTCTATGGTAAAGGGAACAGGGTCGGCGTCGTATTGGCGGCACTTCATTTGGTCTATATACCATTCGGCAAAAATAAGGCTAAGGTTTACGATACGCACGTCTCTGCGCACGCCTTCTACTTCCTGCGCATACCACAGAGGGAAGGTGTCGTTATCGCCTCCGGTAAAGAGGATTGCGTTTTCATCGCAGGAATGAAGGTAGTTATAAGCCACATCGCGGGCAAAATAACGATTACTGCGGTCGTGGTCGTCCCAGTTCACCGCGCCCATTTGTATGGGTACAATCACACAAACTGCGCTTGCAATAGCAGCAGCGGCGACTGTTGGCATTTTCTTACGCAGAAAATCATAAATAGCATATACCCCCAAGCCTATCCAAATAGCAAAGGCATAGAAAGATCCGGCAAAAGCATAGTCGCGTTCGCGCGGCTGTAGCGGCGATTGGTTGAGATAGACAATAATGGCAAAACCGGTAAGTATGAACAAAAGCATAACCACCGTAAAATTCCGCTTATCTTTTCGATATTGATAGAACAGGCCTATGAGTCCTAAAATCAAGGGCATCATGTAATAATGATTGCGGGCTTTGTTATTGGCTAAATAATCTGGCAAGTCGCTTGTATCGCCTAAGTGTATTTTATCAATAAATGGAATACCGCACTCCCAATTGCCGTGATAGCCGTTACCGTGTCCCTGTATATCATTTTGCCTGCCTGCAAAATTCCACATAAAATAACGAAAATACATCCAATTCACCTGATAGTCGAAGAAAAAAACCAAATTTTCACCAAAACTCGGAATAACCTCATTGGTACGACGGTCGCGCACAGCGTTTTTGCGGTTCGGGTTAACATAGTTTCGGTACACTTTTTTGTGGGCCTCATCAAGACTGTGCATACGTGGGAAAAACATAAAATAGTCCGTATCGTACTCATAATTGGGCATACCGCTTACTTTCCAATACTTCTTCGCGTCTTTCATTGTCGCCCCGTCTTTGATATACTTGTCATTATCAATATACCCAATAGGGGGTGAAGCAAAGGTGGCACCTCTGAACAAAGGCGCCGAACCGTATTGTTCGCGGTTCAGGTACGACAATAAAGCGAAAGGATTATCGGGCTGGTTTTCGTTGGTGGGCGGATTGGCCGACGAGCGGATTACTATCACAGCAAAGGTGGAATAGCCTATCATGGCTACAATAAACATCAAACAAGCGCTATTCCAACTTACTAATTTGCGGCGGCGGGTATAAATCATGCCCAGCACGGCTAAGCCAAACATCGCAAATACGGCAAACACCGCGCCGATATTGAAGGGAGCGCCCAACACATTTACAAAGAATAAATCCACATAAGCGGCAATTTTTGGGATAGTAGGAATAAACTGCAACATCAACAGCATTAAACCTCCCGCTATCATCAAAGCCCAAAACAGCCCTTTTTTACTAACCTTGTATTTTTTAAAATAATAAATAAAGACAATAGCCGGAATGGCTAACAGGTTGAGCAGGTGTACGCCGATAGAAAGCCCCATCAGGTAGGCAATCAATATTAACCAGCGGGAGGCATAAGGCTTGTCGGCCTCCTCTTCCCATTTCAGAATAGCCCAGAATACCACTGCCGTAAAGAGCGAAGACATGGCATACACCTCCGCTTCCACAGCCGAAAACCAAAAGGTGTCGGAAAAAGTGTAAGCCAAAGCGCCAACAACGCCTGTACCGATAACTGCAATAAGGTTTCCCATGGTAAATTGTTCGCCGCTGCGTTCCATCAAACGGCGGGCAATGTGGGTTATACTCCAGAACAACAGCAGGATAGTAGCGGCGCTGCATAAAACACTGGTAAAATTAATCGCCGGCGCCACGTACTGGACAGGCATAAACATGCTGAACATACGTCCAATCAGCTGAAAAACAGGATTTCCCGGAGGGTGTCCCACTTCTAATTTATAAGAAGAGGCAATAAATTCGCCGCAGTCCCAAAAACTGGCTGAGGGTTCCATCGTCAAAAAATAAACCATTGACGCTATGATAAAAAGCGCCCAGCCTGCAATGCTGTTTACGCGTCTGAAAAGTGTATCCATAATTAATCCTTATTGATTGAATAAAGGACAAAGATATAAAAAAAATTGTAAGTACCCCTAAAAACCCTACCGTATTAAAAATAAAAAAATAACCAAAATAATAACACTAACGCTGTCATCTTGATGCGATTTTTTGAAAAAATGACACAAAATTTGATATGATATTTGTAAAAATATCTTTATGTTTGGTACGAATATTTAAAATAAATACTGTATATTTGCCCCGAAATTTATAAATAACAACAATATGTCATACATAAAGCGAAACATAGACAAAGTACTTCTGTCGTGGAAAACCGACCCCGACAGAAAACCTTTACTTATTAGGGGAGCGCGGCAAGTCGGCAAATCGTCTTCAATAGAACAACTCGGCACTCATTTTGAACATTTTATAACTGTTAATTTTGAAAGAAACAAGAATTTACAAGCCTTATTTAAAGGCGATTTAGACGTAAAAGAAATTTGCCAGAAACTTTCAATACAATTCAAAACACCAATTGTTCCCGATAAAACTTTGCTTTTTTTCGATGAAATTCAAACTTGCCCAAACGCAATAATGTCCTTGCGATATTTTTATGAGGATTATCCCGAACTTCACATCATTGCAGCGGGTTCGCTGTTGGAATTTGCACTCGAAGAACTGCCTGCTTTTGGCGTTGGCCGCATTGATTTTTTGTTTATGTATCCCTTTTCGTTTCAAGAATTTATGTTTGCTTGTGGCGAAGAACTTTTGTGGCGCGAAGTCTGTAGGTCCTCACCCGAAAAACCACTTTTTCCTGTTTTCCACGAAAAGTGTTTAGATTTTTTGAAAAAGTATTTAATTATTGGCGGAATGCCCGCTGCAGTGTCTGCTTTTTTGAAAAACAACGATATATTACAAGTTCAAAAAGTGCTTGACAGCTTGATTTTGTCGTTTCAAAACGATTTTGCGAAATACAAAAAGAAACTGCCGACATTATTGTTGCGTGAGGCTTTTGAAGCGATTGTAAAACAAGCGGGCGGAAAATTTATCTATTCAAAGGTGGCAGAAACAAGTCAATACAACATAAGGCAGGCTGTTAATTTACTGATAATGGCAGGTTTAATTATCCCTGTGGTCAGTAGTTCAGCAAACGGGATACCACTTGGAGCGGAAGCAAATCATAAAAAAACTAAATTGTTGTTGCTTGACACAGGTATTTTTCAGCGTTTGTTGAATTTAGAACTTTCGGATTTTTTGTTTTCAGACGATTTTGAAATCATCAACAAAGGCGCTATTGCCGAACAATTTGTCGGTTTGGAACTTATAAAAAACTCATCGCCATATACATCTGAAAATCTGTATTTTTGGACAAGGGAGAAAGAAAAAAGTCAAGCCGAAGTGGATTACCTTATACAAAGTAAAGGAAAAATCATACCTGTTGAAGTAAAATCGGGTAAAAGTGGAAAAATGCAGAGTATGCACCTGTTTCTCGCTAAAAAACAATCTGAATATGGTATTCGTACTTCGCTCGAAAATTTCACAAAATATGATAATATTCAGGTTTATCCATTGTATGCGATAGGAAATACAAAGACTGATAATGCCCGCCCATAATGACTTTTCTGTCAGCGGAAAAAGATTTGAAAAATTGAAAAAAATAAGCAACTGTTTAAATTTTAAAGTAAAAAAATTATAAGCATTAGGATAAATTTATTAAGAGATAGAAGTCCCGTAAGGGACGTGATATGGATAACCGCAGGTGAGCGAAGTGTAACCTGCGGTTAGATGAACCGCCTCTTCCTTTCGCGCGGAGCAGAGCCTTTGCCTTGAAAGACGTAGCTTCCCCGCGCGAAACGAGACGACTTGTCATCAGCCCCGAGCTGCGCTTGCACGGGGTTATTCATGTTTCGCTCCTTACTGAGCATGTAAATACAATCAATAAATTAACGAGCTGTTAGACAAAGTTTTGCGCACGCTTGACTATAAATTCCTGATTTGATTTTCTGAAACGCCACACCATAAGGTTAAATTGTGCTGCTCGTTATATTGTCTAAATTTATTTTTGTTAATTCTTTTTCTCTCCATTTTTCAAGAGTCAATAGAGCCAATTCTTGTTGGATTTGAGCAATAGTGTCACGTATGATTTTATTATTTGCCAACTCAGCATCTGCGTTATCTTTTTCTATTTTCAATTTCAGGTCTGTTTTCAATTTTGAAAACTCCTTGATTTGAGTTAATAATTCGTTGATTTCAGAATTGATTTCCGATTTAATTGTATTTTGTTTAACCATATTTTCGTGTTCAATTCTGTCTATAACTTCATCATAGCACCCTCTTTTTGACATTAATTTTGAAATAACAGGCAGACATTCAATTAAAATAAACAAAAGAGTTACAAACCAATGCAACCCTGATAGTTTATATAATGCTTTCACTCTTATTTCAACTCCGTTTACTTGCTTTATATCATCTACATTTACAGCAGAAATATTACTTTGAGTATTTTTAGACACAAGCAACTTATTTATTTCTTGTTGTAGTGAATTATATTGTTCCTCTACTTTTTTCCAATCTTCTTTCTTTTCGTTATATCTCTCATCTTTTTCATCATAAACAGGACCCTTTCCAACTTTTCCTGTTCCACTTGTTCCTTCTGCCTCTCCAATCCTATCTTGGTTCGCTTTATCATAATCTGATTTTATTTGTTCTAATCTGCCTAATTCTTCTCTTAATGGTTTTAATTTTTGTTCCAATATTTCTTTTTCTTGTGTCGCATTTCTTGCCCTTTTTAATTCATCTTGTTCCACAATAAAATCATTCCTTTCTCTGTTCAAATCTTCTATTTTTGCATCTATTTCACCTTCAAACATTTTTAATTCAAGAGGTGTTGCAATAACAAGACCAATAAAAATGGCTAAAATAAGGCGAATAGAGCCTTGTTTTAATTCTTCTTTAAGAATGCCTGTTTTTTTCATTGTTACAATAATCGTGCGGTCGAGTGTAAAAATGAGAAAAGCCCAAAGAATACCAAAACAAATTGGTATTGTCCAACCGTGCATATTGTAAGCAATTTCAAGGTAATAAGAGATAAAATAACCCCCCGAAATACCCGCTATAACAGCCGTCATAAAAATAGTTGCACCTATAACCGAGAATTTATTCCAATCATTTGGACACTGTTCTATCGCCTCAATATCTGCCGCTGTACACCATATAAATGTGCGTTGCCAAAGGCTCATTGTTCTTTCTTTATTTTGTGAAGTACTCATATATTTTTGAAAAATTAAAAATTGATATTTTGGATTTATTTTTGGCTCTTAATAATTTGAGAAAATCGTCTGACGGCTCTATAAATTTAGGAGGTGTTAAATTGAAATCGGGTAATTCAAAATTGAACTCTGGCATATTTATAGCAACATCAATTTTCGGTGGATTTATTACAATCGGATTTAGACTAATTCTGCTTTCAAAGTTGGGTATTGGGACTAAAAGGCTTTTAATAATGGGCGTTGGAAATACTTTTACTACTATTTCGCTTGTAACGGGAGGTTCCAACTCCCACCAAGCTGTAAGTTTGTATAAAGTATTTTTATCGTGTAAAATTGTTATATTTCCTTCTGGGGTTACTTCGCCAACGCCGTTGTTGATTTCAATCTTTTTAGCATTTTCTACTTTCCACGAAATAGTAACAGGGATTGAAGCAATCACGACTTCGGGAGAAACTTCAAAAAGTTTTATTTCGGGTTTCGGAAAAACTTCTATTTTGATTTCTTTTTCAATGGTTGTATTATTGTCTAATGCGGTGAATGTGAGTTTATAAGTCGTATGTTCGTTTGGCTGTACGGTAAACTCGTTTAAATTTGTAACATCAATTACTTGATTGTCAAAAGTAAGAATGATTTTATTTATATTGCTTGCATTCCAATGCAATATTGCGATATTTCCTCTTTCTATTTTTAAACTTTTGTCTCTAATTTCGATAACAGGCAAAGGAGTAACATTTACATTTCTCGAATACTCTGAAACGTTATCTTTATAATCCGTAATTCTAAGAGTATAAATTGTATCTCTGTGAATTGAAATAGTTCTGTGTCCTTCATCGTCTACTTCGCCAACCCCGTTATTTATTTCAATCTTTTTAGCATTTTCTACTTTCCATGAAAGCGTTACGTTTTCGTTTTCTAAAATTTGTGTTTTGTCAATTTCCCATTTAACTTTGGGCGTTTTTGATTCTAAAAAGGCTTGTCTGATTTCTGCTTTAAATGCACAATCGGAATGAGTCTCATCTGGGCAATAACCTTTTGCTAAGTGACGGCTCACAGCCTCTTCCTTTGTAAGAAGACAACGCTTACAGTTTGTTGGCTTTGTTCTTGCGCCAAACACAAATCTAATTAGTTTGTTCACTCCAAATTCCATCTACGTAATTATTTTATTTACCAAAAGTATAAGTCGGCTTTTTAATTTCACCAAATGTAAATTTAGTTTTATCGGGTTGGTTTATTTTAGAAGTTGGTTTAGACAATTTCTCTATTTCGCTGTCGCTTAGTCCCGCTTTTTTCATTTTGTACTTTAAGTTATCCAAATCAATATCATTTGAAGTAGCAGTTTCCTGAATACTCTCGTTGTTTAAATACCCGATTTGTTTTAGAACTAAAAGTTGGATTAATTTTTCTTCGTTGTCTGTTGTCTGTTTATGATTATGAAAACTTGTAAAATATACTTTCCCCTTTCCGATTGGAATTTCAACCATTATTGGAAGATTATTGTCATTACTTGTCAAAATAACATTGCCTTTTATTATTTTGGTTATTGTATGCCAACTTGATAAGTCAAAATTGACTTCAATAATGCTTCCAATGTGCTTTTTTAAATCAGTATCATTTACAGTGGCTTTTATTTTTCCAGTCTTGCTTGAAGTGCCAAATAATAAAATGTTGGGGAAACTTTCAGAAATAACTTTACTTGCCCAATCCGAAGCGTATATTATTCCCCCATCCTCAACATACTTTCTCAATTTAGAAGTATCAATTTCACTATATCCACTTTTACAATTAATGAATAAAATATCGCATTTGAAATTCCCTGAAAATGCAGCATGTTTAATGTCAAGTAAATTTAAAATTTCACTAATATCATCAAAACCTTTATCTGTGATTTCAATTTTAATATCATTAATTCCTTTTACCTGTTTTTTCCCCTTAAGAAAGTTCATATCTGTTATTTTAAATTTATTTTCCAAAAGTATAAGTAGGTTTTTTTACCTCACCAAATTTGAATGTTTTCTTCTGATTTCCTTTTTGAATCGCCTCCTCTATTCCTTTGCGAAAATCACAAGTTTCTGTACAACCACAAGGCTTCAATCTTTTTACCAAACTTTCTATGTCTTCTTTTGTAAGAAGATTTTTACATCTTTTTGGCTCTGTTTTTTGTCCATATTTCATTGGCTATGATTGTTATTTGGGGTTATTCTGAATCTAAAGTTTGCGTTTTACTTTCACTATTTTGCTGAATACCAGTGTTTTTTAGTGCAATCTCAGAGGATTCCGTTTTAATTGTGTCTGTAATTGTTGGTATTGCTGCAATGCTGTTTTTGATAGAATCTAATTGGGATACTACTTTTTCTTGTAACTCAACAATGCTTTTTTCCAAATCGTCTATGCGTTTGAAATTAACAAATATTGTTATACATCCAACAATAAACAAGACGAAAAAGACCGAAAATGTCCAAATTATTACATTTGGAGACGGTCGTTGTATTTTTATATCTGTTTTCAAAGTCTCAATTTCATTTTTCAAATTTTCTATCTCTGTTTCGACTGCTTTTTTTTCTTTTTTTATTTTTTCGGCTAATTCTTCTAAAACTATATTTTCATTTTCCAAACTTTCCTCTTTTTTTTCGAGTTTTTTTACTTCTGTTGTTTCTTCTTTTTTTTTAAAATCATCATTTATTATAGTAGTAGGTTTATGATTTTCTTCTTTCCTTTTGTTTAACAAACACACTTCTAAATAATCTGCACTACTTTTATCCAAATCAAGTAAAAAAACATCTTCTTCCCGCTTTTTATCGTCATACATCTTGTAACCCTTAACACCGCCTTTGAGATTTGCGACAACTCCCGTTTGGTGTTCCGCAGCATAAATGGTTTTCAATGTTGTGTCATCAGTAGGCGAATAAAAAACTTCAAAATAAGGGTGTGAATGTATCCAAATCACTTGCAAAAAATTATGTTCATCGCAAAAGTCGGAATGACTGATGCTATCTTGATATGAAAGTTCACAAGTGACAGGTGTTGTTTTGCCTGTTGCTTCCAAAAAATTTGTTCCAACAATAAATTTTGAGTCAGGATTATCTTTGTCGTGCAAATAATACCCCGCTATTATTCCTGTCGCTTCGTGACCTGTTCCTGTCGCCTTTTTTGTTTTTTGGTAATGTTCTTCTGCAAAACGCACAAAAGCATCATATGCTTTCTTTTCGATATAGCAAGTAAACTTCTTACCTGCAATTTCCTTATGCAATGCCAATCTGTTGGCAAAAATATTGCATAATTTTTCCAGTGTGACAAAATCGTTGTTTATCTTGTCTTTTGAAATTCCCGTATTCAAGTATGTTTTATCTGCAAGTTTATAGGAAACCTCGTTGGGTTCAATAGTTTTTTTTACTCCAAAAGTCATAATTTTAAACTTTTATTAGTTATATAATGTATTTTATAGTCGGTAGGAGAAATCGGCTCTTTTACCATAAGGACATCGTTTGGAGGAATGCCTACTTGCGATAATGTTCTTGCCAAAATTTCTTCTGGCAAATCAAGCGAAGTTTCTGTTGGAGTTTCTATGGCGTTGCTACCATAATGTGGTGGGATTTTCTCATAGTTAGGATTTGCAATTCTACAATCTTCACACCACTTTTCATGGTGACGAAATTGAGAATCACGTTTATTGTATTCAATAGTTTTCCCGCAAATATGACATTTGCCCGATATGCTATATAGTTCTGGCAAATACAACAAGATTTGAACACCCAAATATTTTGATATTTTTTGAATAAAATCCTTTAATGTTGTATCAGATTCTACTTCAATAGGAATAACCTTGTCTATTTTTTTTTCGTGGATAAAGCAAGCAGGATTTCTCTGATAATTAAAAATATCCGTTTCATATGTTCGACCGAAAAACATCAGCATTTTGTTGCGAACGGTATCTTTTCCGTCAAGATACTTTATCAGTTCCGTTGCAACCAATACACCTGCCATTGCTGCTGAAACTTGAATGGTTGGTATTTTAGCCAAATTTACATCTTGTACTATCTTGCCAGAACAACTGTTCCTTTTTTCTTCGAACGATCCAACGCCGATAACTTCACGTAGACATACAGGAAAATCACCTTCTAACTTTGGGAAAATGCCATCATTTGACGGCAATTTGTCTATGCGAGTTCCATCTGCCTGTATAATGCCGCCTTCGGGGGCAAAAAAGCAAATGTCCACATCAAAGTTACTGAACCCCATTTCAAAAAAGGGCGTATTGGAACGCACACACCAATCATTGATATAAGCCCTTGCCTTTTGAGTATCAACACAGCAAATAACAATGTCGTGTTCCCAAAAGATATTTTTGCCTATTTCTGTCATCACGTTACCGTGAAAAGCGCGAATATTCGGCGATTCGTGCAAAGCCATTTCGGTCAATCTCTCTGCTGCTACAACTGCTTTCGACTTACCAATGTCTTCCTTGCGAAACAAAGTTGTGCGCGACAGATTGGAATTTTCAATATGGTCAAAATCAACTATTGTGATATTGCCGAAACCCATCAACAACAAGTCTTTAAGTACTTCGTTGCCACCCGCACCTGCACCAACTACAAGTATTTTTACACTCTTAATCAGTTTTGATGCTTCAGGTGAAAGCACCATATCTTGTCTTGAAAAAAAATTATAATTCATAATATTTTATTTTTTAGTTCCAAAAGTATAAGTCGGCGTGGGTTGTTCTACTACTTTTTTCTCACCAAATGAATAACTTTGTTTTGGCGGTTCTACTGTTTTCTTTTCTCCAAATGAATATGTCGGAGTTGTTTTTTTTCCAAACGTATCATTTATTTCAATGATATTAAATGGCCAGTCTATTTTATTGTTCGGTTGTTTTTTTCTGACATCTCTCCAATATCTGTACGCACCACCGTTCAAGTGGTCGTTTCCATCGTCATCTATGAGAATTTCTTCCTGATTTAGTAAACAACCCAACATAAGTATAAAATACCAAATACCATAACCTTGCTGAGCAACACTCCAACAAGTTCCTGTGCAAACCCAACCGGGAGAAATATGTTTATTGTACGGAATAGAACCGATAGGAAAACTCCCATCATTTCCTTCTATTGATACATTGTTTTCAGAATTAGGCTCCATCAATATTTCCTCAGGCGTACTAAATAAAAATGTTGCCTGCCAGTCTCTTTTTAATTGACCTTCGCCCACATACATTGGCATTTGATAAGTTATTCTGAAACTATTCGGATAAAGAGCACAAGCGGGTTTATCCAAAATGGATTTGAACGTATTGCTATTATAGCGTTCTTTGTATTCAATGGTAATTCTTATTGTACCACTTTTATTTACATTTGGGTTTTGTTGCAGTTTTTGCAACAACTCAAATTCTTTCTGTAAACGTATTTCGTATGTTTCGCTACTCATATTTATTATTTTTAAAATTTTTGAAGTTATTCAATAATACTAATTTTAACAGTTAAAATAAACAAGGTATTCCGCAACGAAATAATGTTGCGAAATACCTCTGTTTTTCATTTTGCGCCAGTCCCTTTTGCAATAACCTTAATGATGTCGCCATCTTTAAATTTTAAATCAGACAATGTCGCCGTTTCCTTAATAGGCATATTAGATTCTTTGCTCACCATTAAGTACTCCTCATCTGCGTTAAGAGCAGGTAGAACTCCTGCACTAACTGCATTTGTAAACAATTCTGTATTTGTAACAGAATTCAAATCTACGTCATTTACAGGAACTTCTACTCCCGTACTTGCTAACTTTAAAGTTATGTTTGCCATTTTATTAATTTTTTTTGCCCCCAATCCCCGAACAGAGCGTTAAACTTATATTTTTGTTTTCCAAAACACAGGGATTTAATGTGTTTCGGATAATTTCTTTTAAAATTTGTAATTATCTTTTCAATACCATTCTCTATGTCATTAAATGTTTTTTCAATGCCAAATAAAAAATTATTTGCCATCAAACTTCCTCCAAAATTTTGCGTAAGTTTGAAGTACAACATCGTATATGTGTTGCCTTGTTTTTCATACTTTGCACAGCCACAACCCAAATATGTAAAATCTGAGTTCAAAATATTTTTTCTATGTCCGGGCGAGTTCATCCAACCTTCAACCACAATTTTAGCAAATTCGTAGTATGAATAAGGTAATATTTCTATTCCATTTGTTGAAAATAATCGTTGTGTTCCATTTCTGTTTTCAACCGTAAAATTTTCATTTGCCTTGATAATGGGATAATCGGAAATATTTTCGCCACAACTCATAAAGCCTTGAAAATTGTTGTCTTTAACCGAACTTATACGGTCGGTTAGTGTTTTAAACTTTGCTTCAACAGCGTTTTCGTGGCTGAAAAAATTATGAATTTTCATTTGTTCGGAATGTAAAACCGCAGTTTGCTTTAACTTATTATGGAATTGAAATTGTTTAAGATTATACTTTTTACGTTCTGCATTTGTAAGCCAAAATACAGCAGCATCAAGTAAATTCACATCTACAAGTGCCTGTGAGATTTTATGCTGCAAATTCGCAAGGGATAAAAATGTATTTGCATCATAATCAGAATAATAATCTATATTTTTAACTCCAAATTTCATTTTTGTTTTTCTTAAGTTAATAATTCTACTATTGTTCTAGCGTCCGATTTTTTAAATCCACTCGCAACAACTCGTTTTCCACCAATACTTTCAATAACCACATCGGCAAAGAAAATTCCCGAACTAATTGAAACACTTGCAATATTATTCCGTGCTATGATAGAAGATTGATACCCAACAAGATTACCTTTATAATAGGTTACGTTCGTTGTATCAATCTCTATTTTGTCAGGGAATAGAGTGTTTTTGTCGCCTGAAAGTCTATGTGCTGTAAATACAGACATATTTTATTATGCTTTAATTTGTAATCTTTTTATTTTTAATTCGTTATATAATGCAATTATTGTGATTTTAGGCAATAAAAAATAGCGTGGAAACAACCTTATCTGAATCCAAGGTTTCCACGCCTACTCTTTCCGATAAGACGTTCCACGCCGTATATACACGGCGTTCACTATCTTATTCTCGAAAGAGCCGCTCTATAAAAGAGCATAATGTGGAAAAATTGGACTCAAGAATAAACAGCAAATCGCTATTTTATATGTCTGTTTTTGTGCTTGTTAGCACTGTTCTTTTTGTCTATGTCATATCGCAATAAATTTAATGTTTATAACTCAAGTTGCAAAATTACAACAACTATTTGGATTTTTAGGGTTTGTTCTTTGAAAAAATAAAAAAATCAAGATTTTTTACACGCTCCCACTTGTCGGCAAGCAAAGTTGTCCGACTACTCCGTTCTGTCTGACTTCCCAAAACTTTCAACCTTATTTTTCCTCAAAATAGCTCATTTTATCTCAATCTCATCGGCGAAAAGCCAGCTGCGGTGGCCGGCGCCCGAATGCCATTCCGGACAGGGACCGAAATATGTACCCACAATGCGCACATAACGCGCTTGCCGACCGACCTTTGTAGCAAAGCGATAAATAGCATCTATAATATGTTCATCTATAGGATTTTTTGTAATCCCTATTAAAGTAAACGTTTTACCATCATCGGAAATAAAGAACTCCACCTGCGGCGGTAGAAATATCCAAGAGGCGGTAGCCTGAATGAAGCCAATAGATATTTCGTTTATTAACTGCTGTTTACCTAAGTCAATTGTAGCTATTACATCAACTCCGTAATAGCCCTGCCATGTAGCCGAACGAAAGTCGCGCGCTCCAAAAACTTTGTCAATAAGCGCCCTGTCGCCGCCGGCAGGATATTGCACCGAATAAGGATTCTCTAAAGTAAGTTTCCAATTGTCGGGAATTTTTGCAAAGGAGGCCTTAATTTCCTTGCTCGGCACGCTGTCTTGTACCGTAATTGCCCTCAAGGTTGTATTTTTCTGTATAATAATTGGTTCAAAATATTTATTTGAAGCAGTTGTTGGTTTAGAACCATCTATTGTATAATAAATCAGTGCATTATTCAATGCTTCTAACACTAAAGTGTCGGACTTGGTAAAGGTATGCAAGCCCTTGCGCAATGCAGGCACAGGCGTAATTAGATGATCGGTAATGGCCGATACCGGCTCGCTATCTTCGCCTACGCCCCATTTTATGTTGGGCGCATCTCCCATTTTAAAGTTTAATTCTCCGCCCATAAGCAGGTCGGCATGAGAAAAATAAGATTTGTTAAAAGCATTGCCGTTAAAAGTAGCAGATTGAATATAGCGGTTTTTTGACGAGGATTTATCGGCCTTAATCATGAACTGCCGACCATTGTCTAAATGAATGGTTACTTTCTTAAACAAGGGCGAACCAATGGTGTAATAAGGCGCCCCCGGAACCATTTGATAGAAACCCATGGCGCTAAGCACATACCAGGCCGACATTTGTCCGCAGTCCTCATTTCCGCACAATCCGTCAGGTTCGGGAGCATATAGTTCGTCCATGATACGGCGCACCATTGCCTGGGTTTTCCATGGCTGTCCGAGATAGTTGTAAAGGTAAGCTACATGATGGCTGGGTTCATTGCCGTGCGCATACTGGCCGATGAGCCCTGTAATGTCAGATTGATGGCGGCCGGTAGTTTCGGTAGGCGCAACAAACATACTGTCAATCAGCGCAGCTAATTTTTCCTTTCCGCCATGCAAGGCGGCAAGTCCGCTAATATCTTGCGGAACATAAAAACTATATTGCCAGGCATTTGCTTCAGTGTAATTGAAGTTTACCTCCCGCGGATCAAAGGGCGAAATCCAACTCTCATTGCTCTTGGCGCGCATAAAGCCTGTAGCAGGGTCGTAAAGATTTTTATAGTATTGCGCCCGTTGAATGTATTCGGCATAATCGGCTTCTTTACCCATTGCTTTGGCCATCTGTGCTATACACCATGCATCGTAAGCATATTCGAGGGTTTTAGATACCGATTCTCCTTCTTCCGTTAAAGGGAGATAGCCTTTTTCAATAAAAACAGGCAAGCTAAATAAGGTAGTGTCGGCGCTTTTACGGCAAGCTTTATAGGCCTTTTCCACATCAAAATTACGGTAGCCTTTCATGTAAGCATCGGCAATAACAGACACGGCGTGATGGCCAATCATGCAGAAAGTTTCATTTCCGGCTAATTCCCAAACAGGCAGTAGGCCTCCTTGGTCATACAGGCGCAGAAAAGAGCGGATAAAATCCTCATTTCTTTTGGGTTGAAGAATGGTATATAAAGGGTGGGCTGCACGGTAGGTATCCCACAAGGAAAAGACGGTATAATTGTCGCCATCAGCGGTATAAGTATTACCGCCGCGCCCGCTGAACTCACCGTTAATATCCATATATAAATTAGGTACAATAAAAGCGTGATAAAGAGCAGTATAAAAATTGATACGTTCAGCCTTTGTACCCCCTTCTACCCTTACTTTTGAAAGCTCTGCTTCCCAAATTGCCTCAGCGGTTTTTCTGGTCTGTTCAAAATTCCAATCAGATAGTTCAGTTTCAAGATTTTGTCGTGCATTATCTATACTTACAGATGAAATAGCTACTTTAAGTAATAATGGCTTTCCGACGCTCAGGTCGAAGGTCAGGGCAGCCTTGGTGGAGTCTTGTATTTGCTGTGCAGTGAAAGGCTGAGAGAAGCGGGCTACAAAGAATAGTCGTTTTTCGTGCGCCCATTGCCGCGAAATACGGCAGCCGCTTACTTCGTTTTCGCCGCTTATTTCTAAACGGCTTTCCAATAACCTGTTGCGATGTTTAAGATCTATCAATATATGTCCCTCTCCTGTTTTCGGGAAGGTATATTTATGCATTCCTACACGAGCAGTAGCTGTTAGCTCCGCCCTTACGCCGTATTTATCAAGGGTTACGGCATAATAACCCGTCGAAGCCTTTTCCGTTTCGCGGCGGAAGGCCGACCGATAGTCCTCATTGTTCCATCGGATATTACCTGTTTGCGGCACCACCAGCAGGTCGCAATAATCCTCGCAGCCCGTGCCGCTGAGGTGGGTATGGGAAAAGCCGTAGATTAACGAATCTTCGTAATGGTAGCCCGAACAGCCTTGCCAGCCCGATAGCTTGGTGTCGGGGCTTAGCTGTACCATTCCGAAAGGCAGGGTAGCGCCCGGATAGGTATGGGCGGTACCGTCAGTCCCAATCATCGGATTAACATAAGAGGTCAATGATTGCTCTGAATTACAGGAGCATAATAAGCAAAAGCAAAACAGAAAAAGATAAATTTTACGCATAAGAATCACAAAATAAAAAAATTAAACTACTTTAACAAAAAATTACTTTAAATAACTTTTCTCCATTAGGCAATATCCCAAATCGGTTCCGCGTTTACGTCTTCCGACAAGGATACATACTCAGACGTTAAACACAATATCGCCCCCTGCCCTATTGGTTTTTGCAGTTTTTTCAGGATCTTAAAATTGTTGATCTCGTTTTGCGTAGGCACAACTGTCTTTTTTACGTCTATGGGATAAAGTTTTCCGCCTGTTTCAATTAAAAAATCAATTTCTTTCTGGTCGTTATCGCGGTAGAAATACAGGTTTCGCTCCAAGCCATTGTGCCAATAACTTTTTAGGATTTCACAAAAAGCATAAGTTTTAAGTATTGAGTGTGTTAAATAACTTGCTTCCAACATTTGCACTGTATCGATTCCCGCTAAATGCGCACAAAGTCCGGTATCTAAAAAATATAGCTTCGGTGTTTTAACCATTCGTTTTGCATTATCTGATGGATAGGGGTACAACAACTTTACCATGCCTGAGCGCTCCAAAATGGTGAGCCATGTTTTGGCTGTGCGTAAATCAATATCTGCATCACGCGATAATTCACTATAGTTCAGCAAATTTCCAGTCCGAACCGCCACAGCTCTGATAAAATTGTAAAACTTTATCTTATTTGAAATGTCGTAAAAATCCCTCACATCGCGTTCAATATAGCTTTGCAGGTAGGCATTATAAAATTCTTTCCTGCCCTTGATGGCAATCACTTGCGGAAAAGAACCGTTAAAAATAAGTCTGTATAAATCGTATAGTTGCAACGGCAAGACCATCTTCTTTTCCAATAATTCAGTACTTGAGGGTCGGTAAGGCTGCACCTCTTCGGCGCGATTTGCAATTTCTTTGAACGACAATCCGAGCATTGCCAACGTTACCATACGACCGGCTAAACCCTCCTGAATATGTTGCAACTGCTTTGTTTTCAAAGAGCTTGTAAGCAAAAATAAAGCTTTTTGTCGATACTTATCCTTATCCGCATAATTTTTTATGTAAGTAAAAAGCTCGGGGGCATATTGAATTTCCGCAATCATTACCGGCGGCCGATAGCGCTGAATAAAGAGTTCCGGCTTGCTTTGCGCCAAAGCGCGGGCCTCTAAATTGTCGAGCGAAACATAGGTTCTGCCATCGCCTTCAAGCAACTCAAAAAGCGTATTTTTGCCTATCTGCCGCATACCTGAAAGCAAAATTACCTGAAAAATTTTCGAAACTCGCTCTATAGTGCTCTGTAATGTTCTATTTATAAACATTTTATATTAATTTTCGTGCAATTTTACAATTTATTCCTAAATTTTACGCAAAAATAGTAAATTGTTTTTAATCATGCAAAACACAATAGATAATTAATAATTAATAATTATTGAATGTGTTTATAATAACATATTAATCAAATGTTTATAAATTTTTTCGTATAATTATACAATTTATTGTTGAATTGTACGTAAATCTATCTTAATAAGACACGGTGAGTCTTCAAGTGCTAAGCAAACACACTGGAAAACATCAAGCGACACACAATTTTGGACTGGGAGGAGTCGAACAAAAACTTCATTTTTCTATCCACGGTTTGGCTTAAAATTGAAATTAATTGTGTACTTTTACATTCGACTTTGATAACGTTTGTTTTTAATTCTTCGTTCTTTAATATATTCTACACAAAGCCTATGCAACTTTATTTTCATTTTTTTAGGGAGTTAAGTATTGTTTTTAGTGCAAAATTTTTGTAAATTTGTACTTCATAACTGACCCTTTAAACTTAAATGATATGAAAATAAGATAAGCATTAAATAAAGTTTGACTTGAAAACGATTGAAGGTCTCAAAATCGCCAGTTTTAATTACCAACAATTCAATAGAGAACAAGCATACTGTGTGCTTAGGGCATAGGCTTTTTACTTTTGTTGTTGGTAGGGTTCTGGCGAGCCTTTGAGTCACAAAAGTTAATTTCCTATGCTTTTTTTGTGTCTGAAACCAACTTAAAACTTATGAAAAATATCGCCATTGGTCCTTTGATCAAAAAACAATTTGAACTCCGAAGAAAATATGACAGGAGATTTACTATTTCTTATTTTGCAGACAGGATTAATGTACACCGCTCTACTGTGTATAAAGTATTCAAACAGCACAGTGTGGATGTGTATCTGTTGTGGAAAATCTCGGAAGTACTTAATTATGATTTTTTGGCAGAAATAACTAAAAAAACTACTCCGCATTTTACAAACGTTATTTTAGGGATAGAAATCAGTGCTGAACAACTACAAAAATTAGATATTCCGACCTCTTTTCTTCGCTTGGTGGAACAAGCGAGTAGAAATGTTTGTAGCAAATAAGCGACAACAGTGTCGAAAAATAGGCACATAATTAATTGAAAATTTGATTAATATGTTGCTATCTTTGATTTCGAATAAGTTATTTTTTTAAACATTATGAAAAAAACCATTTTATTATTAGCCTCGTTATTTGTAATGACGGCAATAAATGCAGAAAAAATTACAACAGGCGAATTATTTAATCTTTTTTTTAAGGCTCAAAAAGCAGAAAAAAACAATGAAAATGAAGAGGCTTTGAGCATGTATAAAACGATTCTTTCCATAGACTCCGGCTTGCCGACACCGTACCTGAAAATGGCTAATATTTATGCGAAAAATGAAAATGATCCGGCATCTATTGAAGCAGCTATTATTTTGTATAATAAATATTTAAATATGCAGTTCGATAATGAAGATGCCCCTGCCATAAAAAACAGGGTAGCGCAATTGCAAAAATTTGTCATTAATGGACAGGGAACAAATCTGGCTGACATAATATATATCAATCAAGGGGAAGCTCAAGACATCATTAATACCACGGCTCGCCGAAGGAAGTTTGCCACAAAAGAAAAAATGGTGGAAATGGTGGAAAAGGAGAACGCATTGTATGACCGTGTACAAGAGTCTATAAGCAATAATAACTTCCAAACAGGAACAGCATCTGCCGAACAATTATTAGTCGAAGTCGACCCCGCAAATCCTTTGGCCGCACAAGCCAGCATGATGTTGGCTGACATGTACAGGCGGCAAGGCGATATGCAAAAAATGCGAGGCGCATTGACAACCTTGGAAGAAAATCTGGAGACGTACAAGCAAATGCAACAATTTTATAACACTACGCTAAAAGACGCCCTGCCTTTTGAAGACGATATTTGTGGGATATGGGTCTCTGATTTAGCTTATAACGACGCCACGCCTTTTTTGGCGGTAGAAATTGCAAAAGAAGGTAGAGCAACGCATAAATATACCGCCACAATATTACCTTATTGCACCTTAGCAGAGCGACACAAAATGTATTCCGGAAAGCCGTTTAATTATGAGGCGAAGTATAGTGCAAACACAGAGCGTTATTTTGCTAACTCTCTCGTGGATTCGGTGCATTTAAATAATAACAAAGCTTATTTTTATTTTGGAGATAGAAAATTTAGGGGGACAAGTAAAGAGGTTGATGATCATCTTATAAAACCTACTAATGAACTTATAGGTGGAGTGGTGAGAGATGGTGTAAGCCCTATTTACAATGACCCTAACGCTACTACAGAAGAAAAAATGATAGCAGCGGCAATTGAAACGATAGGTGCTTTTATTCAATGGGGAGTTGGAATGTTAACCATTAAAAAGACTACAGAAATCGGTTTAGAGTTGAATATGCAACGACTGTTTGCCGGTTGCGCTGACATTAACATGGTACATACTACCTTTGTTACAAAAACAAATGGAGATGAAAAAGAAACTGCCGACTCTATGCAAATGAGGCTTTATAAATTATATTCCGAAGACAATATTCTATTTGCCGCCAACGGAAACGAGCTGTTTGGATATAGAACATTTAATAAAGACGAAACATTACAAACCGAAGAGTATGAACATTTACAGGAATTAAAGAGTAAAAATTATTTTAACAAACAAGCCTATAAAAAATTATCGGAAAAAATAAGCGATTTTTGTTTTTCAAAGGCGGCGGAAGATGAGTATTTTTCCGATTTGGCGTACGATTGCCGTATGCGCTTTGAGTACGCTTCCAAGGGTCTTTCTTACCGGATACTTAAAAAGCACAATGGAACTTTTGAAGGTTGGATCGATTTGTCCGGCAAAATGAACGGAGTAGGTAAGTGTATGCTTAATGACGGAACAAGCTATATAGGCAGTTGGGAAAATAACAAATATTCGGGTGAAGGTAAAATTACTTTCCGCGATAAAACAACTTATGATGTGGTGCAGGAATATACAGGGACATTTAAAAACAACAAATACCATGGCAGAGGTTTGTTGTATAGAGAGGATATATCTTATGACGGTGGTTTTGTTAACGGCGCTTTTCATGGTATGGGTACAATTATTGATGCGAATGGAAATGAATATAGCGGCAGTTGGAAAAATGACAAGCCGGTTAAAGGAACAATAACTTACGCTAATGGCGATCGCTACGAAGGACAAAGTTCCTACAATAAAAAGACACGACAACTTGAGCGCAACGGACAGGGTGCAATGGTTTACCTTAATGGCGAAATGGCTTCAGGAAAATGGAAAAATAATGAATTAACAATTAAAAAATAAGCTAATTATGAGAAAAATAAATCTTTTATTACTACCGATTCTTTTATCCTCATTGTTTTGTGCCACCCTTAACGCACAATCGTATTATAGAAACCGTATAATGAAAATGGATTGTTCTACTTTCTTAAAAGAATATCAAAATGAGAAACAAGCGATACAAAACAGTATAATCAACCGACAAGAAGTAGTTAGACGATTGGGCGGAACTGGAAGTGGCGAAGGTATCAGTATAAGTACACATCTTGATAATGGGAAGGTTGTTTCTCAGGAAGAATGGGCTGAAATAAAGTTGAAGATACTTGAAGAAAAAGCAAAAGAATGTAATTGTAATGAACAAATCGAAAACGCTCATAGACAAAATACTACATCGGATATTCGCATTGATGAAAGAACGAGAGATGTCAATAATTTTATTGACCTGAATAATGCAAATGCTGAATATGTTAAAAACAGCGACGAATTAATACAACGTGCCGAAGATAACAAAGGTAATGTACATGTACCAAGCACTCCAATAGATCCTAACTTATTGCCAAAACAAAAAACGACAAATAAAGCAATAGGTCAAAATAATCAAGAAGATGACGATTATTAAACAGCATCAAATTATAAAAATAATATTGCTTTTAGTATCAGTAATTATTCCGATTTTATCACATGCACAAGCAATAAACTATACTGATGGCAATTGTGTGAGTGGTATTTGCCAAAATGGGAAAGGAGTTTATCTGTTTAATAATGGAGATAAATATATTGGTAATTTTACCAATGGGAAAATAAATGGTCGTGGAAAATATGAATACACAAACCCCAAAGCCTATTATGATGGTTTGTGGAAAAATGGTCAAAGAGAAGACAATAACGCCATCTATGAAAATGAATCTTACAAATATATAGGAGGCTATAAAAACAACAAACAGAATGGACTGGCCACAATTACTTTTTTCAAAGGAAATCGGGCAGGAGACACCTTTGTTGGCGAAATCGTAGATAATAAATTTTTAAAAGGAACCTATACATACGGCAACCAACACCCAAATAGAAAACAATATGAAGGAGAGTTTACGAATAATAACAATAAATTTCATGGGAAAGGCACTCTAACCTACAAAAACGGCGACATAGACGAAGGATTTTGGGAAAATGATGTTTTCTTGGGAACAAAAATTGGTGTGTATCACGGACAAGATGTGATTAAAAAAGGAGATACGATTATTACAACAGTAAATGGGTATAAGTATTTATTGTCAAAACAATCACAATTTGCCGGAAATAAAGATGAAAACTATGGCTTTCTCTATCCTTATGGAAAATTTTACCTCATACATACAACCATAGACGAAAGTGAGAAGTCATTAAGTTTAACAGGCCTGCAAACAGGGCAAACAAGAACTGTAGTTGATGCTATTGGCTATATTCCTTTTCAAGAATCACACAAAAATTATCAATTTTACGAAATAAATGGTGATAAAGAAAAAGCTGTTTATGAAAAATTTAAACAATTTTGCGAATGGCAGATTTGTAAAATGGAAAATAGTGCAAATAATTCCTTAATACTTTCTAATGATATTAAGGATATTCAAAATGAATATGCAGAGTTGTATGCAATAATTGCAAGACAAAAGGCTTTTGATGTAGGTGTGAATATTTTAGGAGACATAAGTGATTTATTATGGAAAAATAAGATTATAAAGGAATTAGAAAAAAATGAGTTCGCTACAATAGTATTTTTAGGCGAAAATATTAGTATGAGTACATCTTTGAAAGATTATATCGGACTTCTGACAACCGATGTGTTAACTTTACCTTTGAGTTCAAGTAAACAAACATTAGGCGGATTTACTTTTAAAGATATAAAAGATTGTATTCAAAACTTTGTCGGCTCATTAGAAGGTGTTGAAGATTTAACATTCAAAGATATTATTAAAGATAAATACAGAACGGAAAAAACCAAGCAAATCGAAAAACAACTCGAAGCAAAAGTGGCTAACTATTTAAAAAAAGGAATAAATACTATTGACTGCCTCCCTCCTGATGTAAAATTTAAATCAGGGCAGATTTATCTTTATTATGCCGTAACAAAAAATATCGTTGAACTCGGTGAAATGTCCGGTTATTTGGCAGCTTCCATCAAATTAACATTTTTTGATTCAAGAGAAAAAGAGTATGATATGTTTGTTACTAATTGCCGTAAAAAGAAAGAATTTTTAGAAAAATACAGCAATGAATACAAAACTTTAATCGAAAAAAATCAGCACAATTGTTTAGAAATCATAAAAGCTATTAATAAATTGAAATCAGGAGTTGACATTCCTTTTGGAGATAAAAACACACAAGAAGTATTAACCCTAATGAAGGATTATGTTTTTGGCACAAAAGAAATTCCTAAATGCAATATTTTAAACGCTACGGAGTTAAAACCTGTGGAAAAGCAATTGCAAATAACAAGTTCAGAACCCCAAAAAACACAAATAGGCACATACAAAAAAAGCAATAATGAAATACCTGTTTTCTATCAAAACAATACCGTTTTTATAGAAGATATTGAGTATTTATTGTTTTTTCAACCTTTGCAAAAAAGTTTTGACAAAGCATTAACACGTTATTTTCTGATTTATGAGGGTAAGGGAAAAAATAAAAACGAGTTAATTGGTTGGGTGGATCATGATAATAAAAACAAATATGAGTTTTTTCAATATTATGACAAAATTCCCGGATTAAATTATTTTGGTTCTATTTACATTGGAGATAATAATCCGGAAAATCCGAATGGCGGTTCAAACTTTGATTTACCGGCTCAAGATAAGATAGATGAAGCAGCAAAACAACACGATATTTGTTATGACAACAATGGGTTAAAAGGTGCAAAAGGTGTTTTTCTTTCTTCAGAAGGTCTGCATTGCGAACAAAACCTTACGGCAGCTTGTCTTAAAGAACTTAATTTGACCACTGTTGAGTCGTTTTCTGTCAACAATTATACTATTAATACGGAATATCAATCTTTTTTATCAAACGCTTTTGATGCTTCGATAGGCAGATTGCCGCGTATATTTTATATGGAAAGGAATACGGGAGACAGAGCGGTACTGGTTATGGGATTATTTTCAGTTATATCAGGCAAGAAAGCATACGAAAAGACATTAGAAAACACTTTTGACAAAATACTGATCAACAATAATACATATAAAATTACGTTTTCTAAAACCACAACGCTCATTTCCGCTACCAACGAAAGAGAGCAATTTAATGCCCAACCCGGCGACACTTTTGAAGGCGAAATGAAAGACGGAAAAATAGTTCAAGGCAAAGTCGTTAGAAACGGCGAAACAGTTAAAACATTTTGGAATAGACGCGGTCGGCAATGAAAATTCATTTATTGTACATATTGTCCCTTATTCTTTTTACAGGAACGTTGCAGGCGCAAAACTTTGTTTCGCACAAGCTATCGGATTTAAACGAACTTTTACCTAAATCGTGCCTGCCCGCAAAAGATAGTGTTTTTAACTGCCCGCAAATCAGTAAAGATAAATCACTGATTGTAAAATATAATGAAAAGTATGAATTAGTTCATCTTGGTATTTCGTTGTTTAGCGACGAAACAAAAGAATTGGCGAATCGTCCGGTGTGCGATTTTATTGAACGAATAATGATGGAATTGCTATTGTTGGAAAAGACAAAGGGCATTCTGCCTAAGTTAGACGAATACCGGATTACCCTTACAAGAAATTATGCAACTTATGGATCTCCTTTTTTCACTTCCTTGTATCAGCTACTCAACGATATGCAAAATCCCGCGCGGTTTGCTTTAAACCGACAGGATTTGGTATATACTGCCTTATGGGAGTTTGGAAGTAAAGAAGTATTTGCTATAGTTTTTCCGGCATCGCGGGAATTGATTTTTGGAACCGACAAGAAAGAAGCGGATGCTTTGCTGGGCGATTTGCTAGCCAACGAAAACTGTGAACCGGCATATACTGAAAAACTTGCAAATGTAACTGAGATAGAAGCAATATCCGGTTCAGAACTATACAAGTACAGAGGAACGATGTTTATGATTCCGGAGATTAATGCCGACACTTATTATCTGCCAATCAATAATAAGTTGTCAATTGCCTTTGACAGTCGTTATCCGGTGGAATCTTTAGCTAATATTTTTCTTTCCGGAAATATTGATTCTAATCTTTCTCTCCATCTTACGCACAGAATGTATGGAAGGTTTACATCGGAATTTACGGTTTTGATAAAAAAATTCCTTTGCATATTTGACAGGGATTTTTCCATCTATTGTCTATTGCATAGCAAGACATCTGACAAGGTGCAATTATCTGTTATACTGTGTAATAAATATTTTAATTATTTTCACTTGTTAAGAATAAAAACAACAGAAGATCAAATTTTTTCCGAAAAAGGCATATTAACTGCCGATTTTTATACCAATATTCCTAAACATAATATTCAAAGTTTGTTTAACCATGAAAAAATATAATACCATGAAAAAAACAGTTATCTGTTTATTAGCTTTACTATTAACAGGAAGTATTTCCCTAAATGCTCAGTTTGGCAATAGCAAATTAGTCCTTACTGAAGGGGTAATAAATGAACAATTAAAACAAACCATTGAAACGAACATATCGGCATTTTTACAGTCCTGTAATAAGGCTGTGATGGAGGGGAAGAATCCTAATTTGGATAAAAATGCAACAACAAAAGATGCGCGGGACCGCTTTCTATCTATGTGGAAAACAAGCCCCATGAGTTGTAACGTGTCATTAATAGAACGTCATTGCCTAACCCGTCCGGCGGGAGGTTATCAAATTCGGGGCATTCCTGTAACCATGCTGGATGCGCCGGAAGAAGAGCAGGATCAGGAACTTGTTTTTAATTTGACCGCTGATGGCAAAGTAGATGATATTTTTATTCCGGTTGACATACACCAATATAATGGCATTATAAGTAATAACAACGAAGAAGAGGATATTAACAGGAGGCTGATGGTCTTGGATTTTATAGAAAATTTCCGGACAGCTTATAACCGAAAAGATCTTCCTTTTTTAAAAACAGTTTTTAGTAATGACGCTATAATTATTACAGGAAAAGAAGTTAAAATAAAGCCAAACTCGGATGGTGTAATGCAATCATTACCTCAGTCAAAATTTGTTATCCAAGTAAGCACCAAAAAGGAGTATATGGATGGATTACAAAGAGTATTTAAGAAAAATACATATATTAATCTGAGTTTCGATGATATTATAGTTCTTCAGCATGAACAATATGAAGATGTTTATGGCGTTACGCTTAAGCAGGACTGGAGATCAAGCACTTATAATGACGTTGGATATTTGTTCTTGATGATTGATTTTAAGAATGAATTACTGCCAGAGATACATGTTCGAACGTGGCAGCCGGCAGAGTTTAAGGGTGAAACATTGAGACATGACGAGATATTTCAAATGGGTAATTTTGATTTAAACATAATAAGATAATAATTAAATTTAACATTATGAAAAAACTGATTTTTTGTACATTACTGACTATTTTTTGTGTAAACGGTTTTGCTCAACGTTACTTGGGGATAGAAGATCGTTCCCTTGACAATGCCGTTTTTGGAGGAGTGGGAACCGAAGCCTGTGTAACTATTGCTGCGCCAATAGACCTGTATCCTCAATTTTATGTAAACAGGAGCCTGAAAGCACCTGCGAAAATAGATACCGCCGAAACTATTGTAAATTATCATTTGATATTTAATGTAAGAACAGGAGATAATACAAAAACTGTAAAAATTCAGGTTGATGGGTTTTCCCCTTATACGCTGGGCGTGTTTTTGACTCCGAAGCAACAGATGGATTATTTTATTTATGATCCGGATGTAACTATTATTTCTTGTTATTATGAACTGACAAAAGAAGGTGGTTTATTGTTCCGAAAAGCCATGTATAATGAAGCAAAAGAAAGGTACAACCATGCGCTAAAATGTTCCAATATACCAGCCGAGAATAATTTGTCTGCTAAAATGGCCGTAATAGATTCTATACAGAGACTGTATATCTTAGCAGATGCCCATTTTGTAGTAGCCGATTATAAGGCTGCGGCTGATATGTACACGCAAATATATTATTATAATCCGGATGACGAGTATGCAAAAGATCGTATGCGCACTGCTATAGAGAGCTATAATAATGATTGTTTTACTTATTTTAACAGCGCAAAGAGCTATCACCAGGAAGGAGAATATTATAAGGCCTTAGAACAATGTAAATTAGTGTTGTCTCGTTCTTGCCGCCAATCTTTAGAGGCAAATCAACTATTGATAGAAATACAGAAGTTCATAGATGGTAAAAATCAACTTAGCACAGTACTAACCTATGACTGGTCGCAAAATACGGCGATTGGTTTCTCCATAGGCAGTTATAGAGACAGGAAGGTTGGCGGATATTTTAGTTTGCGAACAAATACTGATATGTTTGAAGCGCTACGCTCTAATGATGAGCGCTCCGAAAAACCAGAAGTTAATGCCTCTTTCGGTTGGAACTTTCGACCTGTAAAAACTATTTATACTCCTTTTTGGCTGAATCTTGGCATAGGCTATACAGGAGCAGGTCAATATATTTATAATCTTGAAGACCAGACACAAAAACCGGATTTTAATTTTTATCATGCTATTTCTCCGGAAATTGGTGTTTTAGTTAAAATAAAGTTTGGCCGTAAAGTCCCCATCGGCATAGCATTAAAGTACACTTTCCAATATCGTTTTGCTATAGATGCTAAAAATCAAGACTATATTGGCTCTACAGCTCACGTGTTCGGTGCTGGACTTTGTTTTTAATCCTTGTTATTATATAGTGTATCAATGCGAAGAATAGGAAAAACCTTGAACCTTAAACCTTATTCAACTGCCCGATAATACGCTTCACCGCCTCTTCTATGACAGCGTATGGCAGCGGTTCCTCGGCAACATACTGCAAAATAATAAGAATGGCGGATAGAGAGTTCTGCTTTGCAAACTCGCAGTTCTCGCAATAACAAGATTGCTTCGTAGTTCGCAATGACGGTTGTATCATTATTCGTGCTTTCAATCCGTTGCGCCTTTGATTGAAAACGAGATTGGAAATTGGCTGAAAATTTTGTAGTACAGGACTTTGCAGCAAAAAAGATCCCGCTTTATTATTGGAAAAGCAACGACACAGCCGAAGTCGATTTTAATGTGCAAGACGGCACAAACATTGTTCCCATTAAAGTAAAAAAAGGAAAGCGATAAAAACACAGCAAAATCTTCAAGCGAAAAATAACTTTTGACTTTCCCGCAAAAAAGTGTATCTTTGCAGTCGGATTTGTTGCAAAAAAATGTTTAATTATCAATAAATTAACAGCAAAAAAATGTATAGAATAGCTATTAAACAACTTATACAGTGGAAATTAGATAACAAACGAAAACCGCTTGTGTTTTTAGGCGCACGGCAGGTCGGAAAAACTTATCTTATTCAGCAATTTGGCAAACAGGAATACAGGCAAGTTGTGTATATCAACTTTGAACGCGCCGAAAAAATGAAAAGCGTATTTCTTCAAGACCTTGACCCTAAACGGCTGATTATCAATTTTGAATTTTATTCGGGCTTAAAAATCACGCCAGAAGACACATTGATTATTTTGGACGAAATTCAAGCCGCCCCAAGAGGGGTTACTTCATTAAAATATTTTTATGAAGAAACGCCCGAATATCAGATAATTACTGCCAGTTCGCTTTTGGGCGTAAATATTCACCCGGAAGAGTCGTTTCCTGTGGGCAAGGTAGATATGATGACGCTTTATCCGATGTCGTTTTACGAATTTTTGTTGGCAATGGAAGAAGAAAACGGATTATGCAGGATTTTAAGAGAAAAACATTTTGACAGTATGCTGATTTTTGCCGATAAATTCAAAGAATATTTAAAATACTATTTTTATGTTGGAGGTATGCCCGAAGCCGTTGCCGCTTTTGCGGAAAATCGCGATTGGAAAAAATCGCGGCAAATTCAAAACAAAATACTGAAGAACTATCGCAGCGACTTTTCAAAACACGCCTCAAAAGACATTTTGCCGCGAATAAATATGGTTTGGGACAGCATTCCCACACAACTTGCCAAAGAAAATAAAAAATTTATTTACGGAATGATTAAAGAAGGCGCAAGGGCAAAGGACTTTGAATTGGCGATACAATGGCTAACCGACGCGGGACTTTTGCACAAAATTCACGCCATTAGAAAACCTGCTCTACCGCTTGTTACATATCAGGATTTTTCAGCGTTCAAACTCTATCATAACGATTTGGGATTGCTTGGCGCAATGTCAAAACTCAAAATTCAAACCCTGCTCGACAGCAACCGGATTTTTGAAGAATTTAAAGGGGCATTAACCGAACAGTATGTTTTTCAACAACTTATTCTTAATGAAGACTTTTCTATCCATTATTATCCATTTGACAATGGGCGATATGAGCTTGACTTTATCGTTGAAAACGAAAACGGCGAACTGATGCCCATAGAAGCGAAAGCAGGTGTAAATTTGCGAGCAAAAAGTTTCAAAAACTATTGCGAAAACTATAAACCTGCAAAAGCAATTCGCACTTCCTTAAGCGATTACAAAGAAGAAAGTTGGGTAACAAATTTGCCCTTATATGCCATAAACATATTGTAAAACTCCCCAAAAATTTTACTAATTTCGCACCCTGAAAAAAATAAAATTTATACCGTTACCGCCATTTGCCAATCCGTTGCCCCTGTTGATTAAAACTTCATTTTCAGAAAAAACTTACGGGAAAAATCAGAATATTTTGATTTTTTCCGCAAGTTGCGGAAATTTTAATGCAATACAAATTAGCGATAATTTGAATTTTTCGACATAAAAAGTGTAGCCGAAAAGGCAAAAATAACCCCATCTATTAAAAACCTTAAACCTTATTCAACTGCCCGATAATGCTCTTCACCGCCTCTTCTATAACAGCGTATGGCAGCGGTTCGTCGGCAACATACTGCAAAATAATAAGAATGACGGATAGAGAGTTCTGCTTGTTTAACCGCCAGGCCTCGCGGGTGCGGCGCTTAATCAAATTACGTGCTGTTGCCTTCTTAATCCGCCGCTTAGGCACGGCTATTAGCAGCGACGAGAGACGAGGGAGATGTAACGAACATGCTTCGTCTTCCTTTCCATCGCACAAGCTCTCACAGGCAGTCTCTGCAATGACGCCGAGTTGTTTATTTATCCTGTTATCTAAGGTTTTACGCTTAACACTTAACGCTTCACTATATATCACTCTAAAGGGATACATAAAAAAATTTTCACCGCCGGAGAGCAGCGCTTCTATTTGTTTACGGGAACGGAGGCGCTCCTTTTTCGTCAGGCGGTTCATTTCTTAGCGGCTGCCAGAAAAAGCTCCAAAGCCTTGGCCATTGAAGGCGCTTCGGGCGTGGGCGCCTGAATAACCGCTTTTAGCTTGGCGGCTTTCAAGGCTTTTAAGGTAGAAGGCCCAAAGGTGGCCAACAACATCTTGTCTTGTTGGAACGAGGGAAAATTGTTGGTCAGCGACTTCACATCGGCGCTGCTATACAAAATCAGCATGTCGTAAAGCGAAAGGTCAAGTTGGGTCAAATCGCTGTCAACAGTGCGGTACAACACGGCTTTGGTATGTTTTATTTTAGCTTTTTCAAAGGCTTTCAAAAATTCGGGCTTGCTATTGCCTGCGAAAGCTAACAAAAAATGCTCCGCCTTATGCTTTGTCCCGATACTGGTGATGACGGACTCAATAGTGCCGTTGCCGAAAAATATTTTCCGTTTGCGGTAAACAATATACTTTTGAAGATACAAGGCAATGGCCTCTGTCATACAAAAGTATTTCATGGTTTCGGGAACCGTAATACGCAACTCTTCACATATACGAAAGAAACTGTCAATACCGGGGCGCGACACAAAAATAATAGCGGTATGTGCTAAAATATCAATGCGCTGAGCTCTAAACTCTTTAAGAGGAAGGCCTTCTACGCGAACAAAGGGTTGAAATTCAACCTGTAGTTTGTATTTATGTGCCAGTTCGGCATAGGGAGAAGCGCCGTTCGGCGGCGGTTGTGCAATAAGTATTCGTTTAATAGTCATTCGTTTATCCTTGTGAAATATACTTATAAATAATCAAAAACGGAACAAATTCGAGGGTGCAAAGATACAAAATTCGGAAGAAAACAAGCACATTTGCTAATTTAAAAATTTGCCAGCAACGAAATAAATAATATAAAAACATTGAAACACAAATACTTATTATGCCAATTTTTAAAATATCAAAGGCTAAGCCTTCTCGATTAAAACACAGTATAAGTAAGGGAAACAAGAGCAGGCTTCCGATAATAATGTGTAACTGAGAATAATAAATAATCATTTTTATATAAAGGCCTGTATCCGACAAATAGCCCAGAAGATAGCGCAGCAATGTTTTCAATAGGTAAACAACCGCCAAAGCAGCAAAAATCAACACGAAAGCCTCCGCACCTTCAATGAAATTGCTTTGTCGGATAAGCACCTGCAATCCAAATGCAATAATGCCTGCGCTCAACAGCATTAAGGCCAAACGTAAGCCAACGCTAATCTGATTTTGTTCCTCGAAATGCTTAAGTGCAAAGCGAAGGTGCAAGAGTTCCGCTTTCGATTGTTGGAAAAAACAGTAAATAAGACGGAACCCGAAAAAGAAAAGCAGCAGCAAGCCAAAACCAATCCAGCCTTCTGCCGGGTGAGGCCTAAGCATCAACTCTTCCACGCCCGACAGCGGTTGAGCTTCTAAAATCGCTTCTGCACCAAATATATTTAATGTCTCACTCACTTAATCTATTAGTTATTATGTTTAAATTCTTTGTTTTACATGTTGTTATTTATTCTCAATTTATCAATAATAAATCACAGCTACGCTATTAGTTCCCTCTTTTCGCCTTATACCCCATTGTATTAAGCAGGTTCACTGCCCGTTCACGGAAATCGCCCTGCAGAACGATTTCTCCCTCTTTTACCGAACCGCCCACACCGCATTTTATTTTCAATTGTTTGCCCAAGGATTCCAAATCCTCCTCTTTACCGACAAAGCCTTTCACTAAGGTTACCTGCTTCCCGGCACGGTGGCTTCGGTCAATACTTACTATCAACTGTTGTTTTTCGGGAGGAAGTGTTTCCGCCTCCGAATTATCCGTATCTTTCTTATATTCAAAGTCTTTATTGGTAGAAAAAATTACGCCTAAGCGTTGCTTCCAATCGTTATCAGCCATCATGGAGTAAAAAATTTTTGCAAAGATACGAAAAAATGTTCTTAACTAAACGTTCACTGTACATCAAAAAAATTCCATTCAACAATCCTTTGCCGATGTTGAAAAAGCAGTGGCCGAAGAGTAAAACCATCACCTCAAAAGTTACGGCCACTGCTGTTTTTAAAAAGGCCGCAACTTACACTACTGCCTTAGGAAGAATTACTATGGTGTGTTAGCTCCTTGATTATTCACCTTAAATAAAATTCTTGTTCCTCTCAGTTAAAGCTGTAAGAGTGATGTTTTTCTTTATTTCACAATCATTAAGCATGAAAAGTTCATATATTTGTACTTTTACTTGAACCTCCATGCTTACTTTCGTTTCACTGAAAAGTTTAGCTTGAAATTGTACGTTTTTCTGTACATTTTCCTGTACAGAAGCGTTAACTCCCTCATTGCTGCCATCGCTAAACGAACAGCTAAATCTCCGCCGCTCCTGTTGTTCGGTAGCACTAAGCGAAATAGCGCCTCTGTCCGCCACCGCGACTTGTTGGGAAGCGGTGGCGGGTGCAGGCCTTTTAAGCGGTTCTGTGAGTAGTGGTATTTTGGGAAGAGGAGGCGAATAGACGTAGTTGTTAAACTCTTGCTTCACTTCTTCTATTATACGGAGCTGTAAATTAGCACTATTAATATCATACAATGAAGAAGTTTCCCGATTGGTCGGCTCCGCATCGACATGAAGCTGCGAGGCAAATCTTGATAAATCAACCAGCCGCCCCTTCCTGATAAATTGTTCAGTATTGCGACGCCCTCCGACAGATGAAGCAAAAAACAGGCGCGGAACGACCAAAGATGCGGTCAGTAACAAAACCAAGCAACAAACCACGCCCGTTATCTTCTTTTTATTTATTTTTATTTTCACTTTAGTAATGTTTTATAAATCAAGTTGGTACTACTCTTTAGCTATTGTGTGAAAATAACTGAAAAGCTGTTGTCCATAAATTGCAGATTATCAATAATTTTTTCTTTGTTAATTACAATTACACGACCTAAGCCTTTTACCGCCTGATAAATGTCGATTGGTTGCCGGTGCAGCTCAATATAGCCGCTAACCGTTTCATCGCCCAAGGCTAAGGCCTTGTTGAGGTGATTTTCAATTACAAATGCGTTGAGTTTTTTCCCTATGCCATGGGCATAAGACGAGGTCGCAACAAGGCTGAACGCCAAGAACGCCATGAGAAACGAGTGGTAAATTCTTTTCATAAAGGTGGTATAGGTGTGTATTTTCATTGCAAAGATAAACATATTTTTTCTATTTCCAATTTTTTTTGAGAAAAAATTTCAAGCAGCCACTTGAAAACATTTTTCTGTTTAGAGTTGCATTTATTTATTGAAATTAATGTACCTTTGCATTTTTAAAACTAAAAAGATTTATTAACTGAAAAACATTTACTATTATGAAGTATGTATGCAGTGTCTGTGGGTATGTATATGACCCCGAAGTAGGAGACCCCGATAACGGTGTTGCTCCCGGAACAGCGTTTGAAGCCATTCCCAATGATTGGGTTTGCCCCTTGTGCGACGTAGGTAAAGATTTGTTTGAAGCAGAATAGCACATAATGTATGAAGAAAACTTCTCTTAATGAATGTTTTCTTTTTTGCTGTCTAAAATATTTTCCATAATTTGCAAAGTTTGCTTTTAAGCAAAACATTAGACGAATTAACCGCCCTGGCGAAGGGTTTAGGGCTTCCTGCTTTCACCGGAAAGCAACTGGCCGACTGGCTTTATAAGAAGCATGTCGGCAGCATTGACGAGATGACCAACCTCTCGAAAGCCGCACGCAGCCTGTTGAACGAAAAATGTCAAATAGGCGGTTGCAGCTATTCTGTGGTACAAACCTCCGCCGACGGAACCCGCAAGTACCTTTTTCCTACCTCCACACGACATGGTGTGGAAGCGGTGATGATTCCCGAAGCTAACCGCGCTACGCTCTGCGTTTCGTCGCAGGTAGGGTGCCGCATGGGTTGCCGCTTCTGCATGACCGCCCGACAAGGATTTCAGGCGAATCTCAGCGTCGGTGAAATCATCAACCAGTTCCGCAGCATTGACGAGCGCGAACAACTGACCAACGCCGTGTATATGGGCATGGGCGAGCCCTTGGATAACCTTGACAATGTACTCAAAAGCCTCAACATACTTACCGCTCCTTGGGGTTTCGGCTGGAGTCCGCGCCGCATCACTGTATCGACTATTGGGGTGCTCCCCGCCTTACAACGCTTTTTAGACGAAAGCGAGTGCCATTTAGCCATTAGTCTGCACACGCCCTTCGACAAGGAGCGGCAGGAATTGCTGCCCATGCAAAAAGCCTATCCGCTGGAAGAGGTGATAAACCTTGTCAGACGCTACGACTGGACGGGGCAGCGCCGCATAAGTTTCGAGTATATTGTATTCGACCGACTGAACGACTCGCCAAAACATGCTCTTGCTTTGGCTAAATTATTGGAAGGCTTGGAATGCCGTATCAACCTTATTCGGTTTCATGCTATTCCTGACAGTCCCCTGCTCCCTGCCCTCGAAAGCAATGTGGAAAAATTTAAAAACAGTTTGATGAATAAGGGAGTAATCTGCACTGTTCGCGCCTCGCGGGGCGAGGATATTCTGGCTGCCTGCGGGCTCTTGTCCACCGATTGCCATTGATAATAGATGAATTACGAATAACGCCTAAAAATCAGCCACATAACAATTATCTGAAATCAAGTAACAAAATAACTACAAAAAGTAACAAAAAAATCACAATAATGTTTGAAAGGGGTAAATACCCCTTCGTGAAGAGTTGTCTAATGCTTTTAACAAAGCAGACATAATCTCCTCATTTAAACATGTTTATATACCATTTTGTGACTACCGAAATAGAGGGCTTAGCGTACAGCAGAGCCATGCGCAGTGGACAACGAAATAAATAGTCAAGCTAACGAGAGTAGAAAATGGGAAAAATTTAAAATATAACTAAAAAAAGCAGTAAAAATGAGAAGAATAAGTTTATTTATGTTGGCCACCACATTTGTGGCAAGTGTAATGTTTTTTGGTTTTGATAATTCAAAACTTTATGCACAATCTGATAGTGTACGGATAGTTCAACATCTGAAAACAATTACAAAAACCGAAGGGTATCGTAATTACAGAAATATCCCTTTACTCAACCGAACGGCGGAGTACATTTTCTCTGTTTTTAATCAGTATGCAGATACGACTTATTTTCAGCCGTATCAGGTAAATGGCGAAACATATCGGAATGTGGTATGTCGTTTGGGTAGCGCAAATAACAAACCGCTTGTAGTGGTTGGCGCTCATTACGATGTTTACGGAGATCAGGAAGGCGCTGACGACAATGCCAGCGGTGTAGTCGGATTGTTGGAATTAGTCCGCATATTGTCAAAAGAAAAATTGAATTATCCTGTTGAACTTGTAGCATATAGTCTTGAAGAACCTCCATTTTTTCGCACAGAATATATGGGCAGTTACATTCATGCAAAATCGCTTTATGACACAGGGACTCCTGTTTATGGCATGGTTGCTTTAGAGATGATTGGTTATTTCGATGACAGAGCAAAATCGCAATCCTATCCTGTCAAAGTGATGAAAGTTGCTTACGGAAGAACAGGAAATTTTATTTTGCTTCTTAGAAAAACAGGAGCAGGAGCATTTGTGAAAAATTTTTCCAACAGTTTCAAAGATTTGGCTACAATTGACACACAAAGCCTCAAGGCGCCATCAAAAATACAAGGCATTGATTTTTCCGACCATCTGAATTACTGGAAATTCGGTTACGATGCGCTTATGATTACTAATACAGCATTTTACAGAAATCTCAACTATCATAAAAGTTCTGACACAATGGATACATTAGATATTCACAAAATGATGAAAGTGATTGATGCCACTATTTTGGCGATTATTAACTTATAAACGTGGGAAAATACATGAGAAAATGCCGAAGGCACAACGTGGTGGCGGCTTTGCGTGGGTAGCAGTCGTTTTTTGTTTTTCAGCACTTATTCCAAACTGTTATGCTTTTTCTTAATGGTACTCGTCCAAATTTTGCCATTTGCTGACTACTGTTTCCTTTTTGTTGTTTTAATGAATAAACTTTAACAGGTTTAAATCCAATTTGTTCAGCCAATTCGGTAGAAATAAAATCTACAGAAATCACTTCTCCTCCGTACCGCACATTGTCATTCACAAAAGCAACTTTCGCCCCTTTTTTACATACGCGAAACAATTCGGCATAAATAAACGTCAATTCAAGGAAATAACCATTAACCATTCGCAAAACGCCTTTATTATTAATGTCTCCGTTTTTACTTCGTTCATTCAGAGAATTATTGATTTCTGCCAATGTTTTATTGTTTTCAACGATTTTCATTATTTGATTAAAATCTTTCTCTTTTCCTAATGCAATATAATGTTCCCTGATATAATCAATTTTCGGTTTATTTTCAACTGTACAAGACAACAATTCTTGACGAAGTTTTTTTATTTTTTCGTCTGTAATCCCCAAGTATGCTAATTCCAAAGCATAAGTTCTTGTGTAATCATAACGATTACAGTAAGGTGGGGAAGTAATTACACCATTTAATAATTCGCTTTCAAGTTTTGGCAATTCGTAAAGTGCGTTACCTTCAATAAAATTTAAGTTTGTTTTATCAAATATTGCGTTTTTTTGAATGGTAGAAATATCACTATACACGCTGTTTAGTTCGTCTAATAATGATTGTTTCAGGGTTGGTAAATTACCTTTATCTAAACGAATTACCAAAGGAGACTTTCCATTTTGTTTGCGGTATTCAGCCGATTCACGCATTTTTTTACTGCGGTAATCCCAACGTAAAAATTGTCCGTCTTTGGCGGTGTAACTCACTTTTTCCAAAGAGTTTAAAACACAAAGTATTACAAGATTTTTTACTATCTCCGAATATTTACTATTGTTATTCCATTCCGTAAAAAATGCAATTTCTTTTTCCGTATTTTGGGGATAAGCGCCGTCAGTAATAGTTATATATGGCGTTCGATTATTGTAATTTTCGGACATTGATAAATTTTCAATTTCGGAAATTAATCGTTTTATTTCTGCCAAATCATAATCTAAAACCGACTGTTTTGCTTTAATAGAAATTTCAGACATTGGTAAAATATCAAAACCGATACTGTTTATTCCCTGCATTTTGCATACCAAAGAAGTCGTGCCCGAACCAACAAAAGGGTCTAAAACCGTATCGCCTTGTTTAATGTCGAATTCTTTTAGTAACTTTTTGACCAAATCAGCCGAAAAACCCTCTTTGTATTTTAACCAACGGTGCAGAGAATCATTTTTGCTTAGTTGATAACTAACGCTTTGGCGATTAAATTTATCAGATACTTCCGTTATGTCAATAAGTTTTTTTTCCAATTTCATTCGGGCGGACTGTTCGCCAAAATTATCTGCCGAAAAATTTTGCACTTGCCACTTATCGGCAACAGAAGGCATATCAAATAAACTCGGTTGTCCCATATCGCTTAGAGTTTTAGTAACCAATTACAATAATTTACAACTTGCTCGTCAATAGTCAAATTCGCAGCATTAGAAAGTATTTTACTTTGCAACTGCGAGAAAATTTCTGTTGCCATTTTCTTTTCAATAGCAGCGGCAATAAAAGAAGTTTCAGTTTTCAAATCATTTTTGGCAAACGATGCTCTAATGCGGTTAAGTGCGGTATTTCCTGTTTTCCAGTGTTCGTCTGCACCTGCCGGGTCAATACCGCCTTTGAGTTCGCCCAACATTAGAATTTTTTCGGGTGTATTTACAATTATGCCATTGTTATAAGTTTCAATATCAGCATTAAAAAGACAAATGTCAATATTATTTTTGACAATTGGAATATTCAAATTAAACGCTAAAACACGATTTTTTCCTTTGGGATTTTTCCACGACAATGCTTTTAATTGTTCTATCGCAAAATTATTACTTGGTTTTTCTTCCCAATTTTTAATTTTATTGTCAAGCCATTGGTAGTTTGTACCCGAAATAGAAAGATTTGACAAAAGTGTTCTGACGAATTTTTGTTGTGCAAGCGTACCCACAATATTTCGCATTGAACCACCCAAAGAATCGCCTTTTATGAGCAAATACCTATAAACAACTTCATCAACAAAATATTTTCCCGCAGGCTCGAGAAAATTCTCAATCAAGCCCAAAATTGCTTTTTTCCTGTCTTCTTCGTTAAAATAATTTACGGCTTTGTCCGACAAACCTGCAGCAGTCAATAAGGCAGGTTGAATTTCCGATATATTCAATAAATCTTTTGCATTTTTTGCTCTTGACGCTAAAACTTTGAATGACTTTGCATTTTCAATTATCGGTGTTGAACGGCGATTTTTCTCTAACGCGAAAGCAATAAAACCTGCTCGTGTTTGTTCACGAGAGGTTACTAAATCTTCGGAAGTTTTAATTATATGTTTCATTTTTTATTTTTTAAAGCCGTATTTCTTTTCTCTATTTAGGAACGCAGATTTACCGCCTTCCAAAATTTTACATATTTGTTCATTAATGCCTATATTCTCTAATGAGCCTGAAACATATTTTAGAACTCCTTCTTCGTTTCGGGCAATAATAACTTGTTCGGAATCGGCATTTACTACGAGGTTTGCATTATGAGAAACAATAATTATCTGTCTGTATTTTTTGATTTTTCTAAAAATCGAAACCAAATCAGACATAATAAATTCATTGTCTAAATCGTCTTCGGGTTGGTCGTAAATAATGGTCTTGCTAAACAGATTTGCGGCTAATTTCAAACGCAAATAAATTGTACCTTGTTGTCCGTGAGATAATTTAGTAATATTTTTATTTTTAGAAGTAACAACAATGTTGTGCGTTATAAATTCGTTGTATTTTCTAAAAAACACGTCTAAAACATAACTTCTGATTGGATTTATTTGTTCGCTAAAAGTGTTTACTGCATCTGTTTGTTTAATAAAACTGATATATTCGACCAAATTACCAATGTTAAGAGAGCGTTCCAATTTTTCTATATTCCAAGAACGACCGTCTAATTTTGACATAAGTAGTTGATACATTCTTTCTGTATCAAAGTTGATTTCAACAGCAACATTAAGATTATCTTCGCCGAGTATATCTGAAAGTAATTTTTTCTGTTCTTCGGTATAATCATTGCTGCCATTTTTAAAATTTAGCCACTTATTTTCAATTTCTTGTTTGTAAGCATTGATACTGTTTTCAATTTCAGCACCTAATTCTGTAAAGTAATTTTGTCTTATCGTTTCAAATTTTCTTTCATTTTCCTCAATAATATTTTTTTGCCCTTGTAATTCAGTTACTTTGCTTTGGAATTTTGCTACATCACTCAATAAAGTTGCTAAATCTCCTGTATAGCCTACAAAAGCATTTTTCGTATTATTGATTTCTTCTTCTGTTTTAGAGATATCATTTTCTATGGCCGGGATAACATTGTTCAAAATATAATCGGTAGTGTCCGAAGTATTTAATAACGGAATGGCAAGGTTTAGTTTAGCGATTGTTTCATTGATTTTTTGTAATTCAATATTCGTATTATTCTCAAATTGTAAAATTATTTCTCGCTGTTTTTTCAAATTCTCTTGAAAAGCCTTTTGCCATTCTAAATTCTTGATATGACTTTGATATTTTTCTAATTTTTCTTTGTTTTCCTGCGATGTTATGCTTGTAATAAAATCATTATACCGTTTTATTTCCTTATCAATATTTTCTTTATTATTTGCTTCGAGTATTTTAATTACAGAAAAATATTCATTGATATATCTTTCCGCTTTTTCTTTATACTCTCTCGAAACAAAGTAGTTATCAATAACTCCGATTGTTTCCCTAATATTTCTCGTAAATTCTTGGGGTTTCTCGACAATGCTCTTAATTTCACTTTGCGAAATGTATATAAATTGCACGTTAGGATTGTCGGAAAGAACAAAAGAGGTAGCGTCTTCTTTTAAAGAAGTTTGTCGTTTGATTGTTATTTTGTCGCTTTTGGTGTAATTTTTCTTTTTTATGTTTTGCCCTAAACCTGCTGAAATATAATCAATTAAAATACTTTTTCCTGTTCCTCTGCCTCCGATAATTGAAACCAAACCATTATTCAAAGGCAATGTGCATTTTTCAAATGTTACATTATCTTGTTCGTCAGCAAAAACTTCAACATTTTCATTTATTTGAATTTCAGTAAAAGGCGATTTTTCAAAATCAAATGCTGGATTTGTTTCTTGAATTTTTATTCGCTCTGTTGGCTCATAAAGAATTTGTTTCAAGCCCTCAAAAGTTGGGTCGGCTTTAATCCAAGTGTTGCAATGATATTTTTCAATGTTCTTTTGATTATTGTTTTCATCAAATTCAAAAGTATCTAAATCAACAAAATTGTGAATATCCAATGAATGAAGTAGTCTTTTGTCGCCAAATTCATTTAACCATTTTTGATTATTTTCATTGTTGGAAAAGTTGCTACCTAAAAATGCGCCTACTTTTGAATATAAATCATCTTTTAACGGTTTCAACTGTTGATTTTTTTCTAAATTACTCCATTCTTTATATCCTAACAAAAGAAAATATTTGTCTTTCCAAGTCGGACTATTAAGCAATTCAAATACCTTATCGGTTGGGGGAATTAAACCGCTAAAACCATTTTGTAAATTATTATTCCCTTCTTGTGTTAAATTTTCTATTGACAGAGATTTAGTTTTATGTCTATCTAATTTTGTAATAGGGATTTGTTTAATAAATTCTTCCCTTACTTTGTTTATTTCATTGGCAATGTCATTTTCGTTCAAGTCAAAAATGACATGTAAATTTATTTTTTGCAGATTATTCTCATTCCCACTACCAAAAGTATCTATTCTAAATTCAAGTACGGGGAAAATCTTATCAATATTTTTTAATTTGTCGTTATTTAGTTTGTACTGCATTACTTTTTCATAGCCATCAATGAAGTAATAATCAGTAATACCAACCACTTTAATATCGTCAGGCAAATTTTCTAATGCACAGATAAACTTTTCCCAATTTTCTGGGTTATTCCCATATCCTTGACAAATGGAATTTGGTGTATGAATGTGCAAATCCCATTTTCGCCACTCAGAGCCTCGTGTATTATTTGTAGTATCCATAATCTACTCTTTTAATTTTTGTTTTGCTGTATCTAAAACCCTGTCTGATATTCCCTTATCATTTTCCACAACTTCGGCAACTTGGTCAGCAAGCCATAATGCAAGTAATTCTTCCTTTTCTGTATTCAATATTTCAGCAATAAGTGCGACTTGTTCGCATTTGGCACGGCTTTCTCCTTTTTCAATTTTGCAATAAGTCGCAGTATCAATTTCCAATGCAGCGGCTAATTGTCGCTGTGGCATTTGTTGTTCTTCCCTTAATATTCTTATACGTTGTATGAAGTTCATCGCTTTGAATTTATTGTCTTGACATTTTTGGCAAAATTACAATTTTATTTTGAATTATGTCCTATTCATATTCGAAAGATTAGAACTATTACACTAGACAGCAGAGCTTATTTCGTCGTTCATAAATCACCCATCAAAACACGCTTCCGCCGATAAATTCTCGCAAAATGGAGTTGGACGGCACATAGTTTTCGGCACCGGCGGGCAGGACTTCAAAATAACTCAGAAATCGTAATAAGCGGACGGCTTCGGTATAGGCAGGGTCGGTGGGTTTGATGCGGCGCAATAGAGGCAGGGCGTAACTGCGCAAGATGTAGGTTTCGTAGGTCAGGGCCGAGTTGAACATGATGTCGGCATTTTCCTGATAGGGAAAGACATTGCGGTCCTCGCCGCGGCGCACGCTCGGCCAGCGCAGAATAGTCTCCGTTGCGCTGTTGCCGCGCGACCATGAGTCACGCACCAATCTGCGAATTAAGCGGTTGTCGGTGGTCGAAATACGGTTGTTTTCATCAACGCTCACAGAGGTCAGCGCCGAGCAGTAAATCTTGTACTTTAGTTCATCGGGAATGGAAGCAGTTAAAACAGGGTTGAGGGCATGAATGCCTTCCATAATAAGAATATCTTTAGTCCCTACCACTAAGCTATGCCCTTTTCGGCGTTTGCCTACGTTAAAATCAAAACTTGGAATATTAACTTCCTTTCCGGCTAATAAATCCTGAAGGTCTTGGTTGAAAAGAGGTAAATCAAGGGCGCGAATGTCTTCAAAATCGTAATTTCCATCGGCATCAAGCGGCGTATGTTCGCGGTCAACGAAATAGTTATCCATTTCTAAGAGCACCGGATTTAGGCCCGCCACCTGAGCTTGCAGAGCTAAACGTTTAGAAGATGTGGTCTTACCGCTGCTTGATGGTCCGGCAATCAATACCAATCGCACCTTCTCTCGCTGTTTAATCTCATCGGCCAACTGGGCGTATTTTTTTTCATGCAAGGATTCCGACACTAATATTAACCGCTTAGCCTCGCCTTGCTGTATAGCGCGATTAATTGACCCGATAGTATGCGCTCCTATAATTTTTATCCACTCGTTATTTTCCTGAAAAATATCAAAAAGTTTTGGCTGCACTTTCACAGGCAAGGGCGCATTCGGTTGTTGAGGATTGGGCATCAACAGCACAAAGCCGTCGTGGTACAGGCTCAGGGCAAAGACGTTAATATAATCGCTTGAGGGCGCTAAGGGGCCGTGCATGTGGTCGGGGTAAGCATCTATGTAATACACAGAGGTATAGAAATGCCCGCGCGTTTCCTGCAATAGTGCCTTTTCAGGTTGTCCGTTCTGCCGAAATAAGGCAATTGCTTTTTCGGTAGGCAATTTTTTCCGTACAAAGGGTTTTTTCTCGGCCGCTATTTCCCGCATACGTCCTTCAATTTGCTGCAACAATTGTTCGTTAACCCCTACCCTGTCGCCATTTGTCAACTCGCAATATAATCCGTTGAGGACAGTATATTTTACCTGTAATTGATAGTCGGGCAAGAGATCGCGCACCGCCTTTTGCAATAAAAACACTAAGGAACGTTGATAGGTGCGTTGGCCGTCGGGGTGCGATACGTCAATAAATAACACATTATGCGGTTGGTAAATAGCATAGTGAAGCCCTTTTAACTGATTGTCAACCAAGGCGGCTAATACTCTGTGAGGAAAAGAAGCCGTACTCTGTCCGACTAAATCAAGCAAGGTAGCTCCCGGTGCGCAATAAATAGCTTCTCCGCTATTTTCACAAAAAATTTCAATTGTTTGCATAAAAAATATTTTCACAAATATAGCAAATTTTTGTATCTTTGTGGGATAAAGGAGGCAAAATGTATGCAACAAGGAACAACACGTGATGGTTTTAGCAGCAAATTCGGCGTACTCGTAGCTGCAGCCGGCTCAGCGGTAGGGCTGGGAAATCTTTGGCGTTTTCCCTACATGGTGGGCGAAAATGGAGGCTCTGCCTTCATCATTATTTACATTTTGCTTATGGTAGTCCTCTGTATGCCGGTGATGGTTGCCGAGTTTATGGTCGGGCGCCGCGCCAAGCGCGATGTGATGGGCGCCTTTGACGTTTTGGCGCCGCGCACCCCGTGGAAAGGTATCGGCGTTTTAGGCCTTACCGCAGCCTTAGTCATTCTCGGTTTCTATTGCGTGGTAGGAGGTTGGACATTAGCTTATATGAGTAATTCGGTAGTTCCGTCATTCCTGAGCCAAACCGAAACTTATGCCAACAGTTTTCAAAACCTGATAGCAGCCCCTGTTCAGCCCCTGCTCTGGTGTTTCCTGTTTATCCTGTTAACGGCCTTAGTGGTAATAGGCGGCGTGAAAAACGGAATTGAACGCTATTCTAAAATATTAATGCCTGTTCTTTTTGTGATGGTAATGGTTCTGGCTGTCCGTGCGCTTACCTTAGACACCGAAATGAAAGGCTTGAAATTCCTGTTTCAGCCCGATTTCTCGAAAGTAAACGGCAACACCTTTTTGGCTGCTCTTGGCCAAGCCTTTTTTTCCATGAGCATAGGTATGGGCGCTATGATTACTTACGGTTCCTATATTCCCAAAAACAGCAATTTAGTTAAAACCTCGTATGGGGTAATGTCCACCGACCTGCTCTTTTCCCTCTTGGCAGGCTTAGCTGTAATTCCCGCTGTTTTTGCCTTTGGCATTTCTCCTTCGGAAGGCCCCGGATTGGTATTCGTTACCTTCCCTGAGATTTTTTCCAAATTGCCTTTAGGGAATATTTTATCGTTGATTTTCTTTGTTCTCTTAGGCATTGCAGCGCTTACCTCCTCCATTTCCCTGTTTGAAGTGCTGGTGGCTTATTTAGTAGATGCCCGCCGATTGTCGCGGCGCAAAGCAGTTGGGTTAGTAACCTGCATAGTGTGCGTGTTGGGCACTTTGGCTTCTCTTTCTATGGGAACATTAAAGCATCTGACAATTTTCGGTAAGAATTTTTTCGATTGCTGCGACTCCCTTTCCGCCAATATTTTATTGCCCCTTGGCGGTTTATTCATCTGCTTGTTTGTGGGTTGGTATATGAAGCCTGCCGATGTGCGCGATGAATTAACCAATGGCGGAACCATTCGCGTACCCCTTTTCAACGCTATCCTTTTTATCCTGCGCTATGCTACGCCAATAGCCATTTTGATGATTTTTGCTTCGGGAATGGGGTGGATATAATATTAAGTTTAAAAGTTTAAAGTTTAAAAGTTCAAAAGTTTAAAAGTTTAAAAGTTTAAAAGTTCAAAAGTTTAAGGTTTAAGGTTTATGAAAAAAATAATTCTCAATTCTCAATTCTCAATTCTCAATTTACTGCTGTTCTGCGTTGCGCTGAATGCCCAGCAACCCATGTACCTCGATGATTGCATCAGGGAAGCATTGGAGAATAATTATCAGATAAAAGTAGCCCGTACAGAGCGCGATATTGCCGAAAAAAGTGTTTCCATTGCGCAGTATCTTCCCTCGGTAAACCTGAACGGCAGGCAAAATCAAACGTTTTCCAACTCAAAGACGGAGACAGTCGATAATGTAGTTTCCGAGTTCGATTATCGCAATAATGCCTACAGCGCCGGTATAGGTTTGACTTGGCGCCTGTTCGATGGCTTAGCCATGTTTGCTGCCGCAGCCAAGCAAAAGGAGCAATTGGCCATAAGCGACCAAAGCCTGAAGCAAACCATTGAGAATCTCATTTCTTTAGTGTGCATAGAATATTATAACATTTTGCTGCAACAGAAACGCTTAGAGGCCGCCCATTACTCTCTGTCGCTCTCGGAAGAGCGTTATCGGAAAGCACAGGAAATGTACGGCATCGGCTTATTATCGGGATTAGAATTGCGGCAGGCGAAAATAGACCTCAACGCCGACAGCTCGTCCTTAGTTCGTCAGGAAGAGACGGTGCTTAACGCTTACGTCAGATTAAACACGCTGATGGCGACCTCTTTACAAGCGCAAGGCTTTATTAACGATACTATCGTGCTGGCGCCGAAAATGACCTATGAGCTTTTGAAAGAAGATGTTTTGGCTAAGAATACCACGCTGCTCATGGCCCGCCATAGTCAAAAAATATCGGAAGAAGATGTGCGGCTGGCCAAGGCTTATCTTTTCCCCACGCTTGATTTCGGCGCAGGTTATAACTACAGCCTTTCGGACGTACCGAGATATTCAACGGGATATTCAGGCAGTATTTATAGTCGCCGCAGCGAACCGAATTGGGGCTTTACCTTATCGTGGAATATCTTTTCGGGCTTAGACGACATTAACCGTATAAAAAGGGCAAAATTGGGAGTAAAAAGCTGGGAATACACCTACCGACAATTGGAAAACGAAATTTTAGGCAACCTCACTCTCTTGTACAATACCTACGAAAATAATGTTTTGCTGATTGCCTTTGAGCGCGAAAATGCCGATGTGGCCGCTTCCAATATGGAAATAGCGATGGAGCGCTATGCGATAGGCTCTTTGTCGGGCTTAGAGTTCCGCGATTATCAGAAAAATTACCTTGAAGCGGTAAACCGTAAGTGGACAGCCATGTACACCGCCAAAGCCTCAGAAATTAACCTCAGGCTGCTAAGCGGGGAGCTTTGAGCAGAATCTGTTATTTAATTTTGTTAGTTCTCAATAATTTTCCAATATCCTGATTTCTTGCTGCCCTCTCGCACAATTTTCCCTTCTTCTCGCAATGTTTTCATATATCTTTCTATGGTTCTATTATTTACATTTAAAAATTGTGCCAACTGCGGAATTGTTATTTGCGGATTGTTGACAATGTAATCGAAAATCTTATTTTTTATCCCGACATTTATCCCGACATTTATCCCGACATTGTCGGTTTTTTCAATCGTTGCTGTGTTTGCTGTGTCAATATATTTATACATTGTGTTTTCGAGTACATCAAGCATAAAATCAATGAAAGGGGCGCAATCTACTTTGCCTGCATTGTTGTGAGAGCGTTGCAAGGCTTCATAATATTTCGCCTGATTGTTATAAATAATGGTTTCTACCGGCACCCATTCAAAGAGGGCGTTCCATTTTGTAAGCACAAGTGTTTGCCACAACCGCCCAATCCTGCCGTTTCCATCGCGGAAAGGGTGAATGTGTTCAATCATAAAGTGCTACGAAGTTTTTTTAGTTGTCAGTTGTCAGTGGTTAGTGATTAGTTATGAATGATGGGTTATGAGTTGCGCTGCGCACCCTCTACCAAAACATCTATTATTTACTAATCACTAATCACTGACAACTAATCACTAATCAATTCTCAACTCTCAGTTCCACTCTGCGGTTTTGCTGCCGTCCTTCGGCGGTGGTGTTCTCGGCAATGGGACGTGCGAAGCCATAGCCGCGATACGAGAGACGCGAGGCCTGTACGCCATGCGCCACAAAGTAGTCGTACACCGATTTAGCGCGGTCTTCCGACAATTTTTGGTTGTATTCGGCTGTTCCTATATTGTCGGTATGCCCTTCAATTTCAACCTGTATGGTAGGGTTTTCGTTCAGCCACTTCACCACTTTGGCCAATTCCGTTACCGCCTCGTCGCTCAGGTTCCACTTGTCGAAAGCAAAGAGCGTATTCGACAGTTTCATCATCGACTGTTTGATTTCTTGCGGCACTTCTTGGATCACCGGAGCGGGTTCGGGAATCGGTTCAGGCTCAGGTTCGGGTAGCGGTTCCGGAAGCGGAAGGGGCGCGGGAGCAGGGGTAGGCGCAGGTTTTTTCTTGCCTCCAAAGGCTAATTTAATCTTTATTCCCGCAGCCATGGTGTTTACCTTGTCGGTGTATCCTGCGGTGTTACGCACAAAGTTCATCTGCTGCGACGATGATATTTCGCCATAGTGGGGGCTGTGTGCGGAAAGCACGCTGTTGACGCTAAACTGATCATAATCAGAAGGGTGTGTCTGTACGCCGCCTTTAAGCGCGTAAAGCGCTTCATTCGACTTTTCGGGAATGATGTTCAGCAGTCCGTAGTCGAAATAGAGGCCTGTGTAAAGACTCATATTATCGCTTAATTTCCACCGAACGCCCATTTCGGCTGACGCCATAGCGTTGAAGGCCGAGAATTTGAGCGTCTCTTTTTTATCGTAGCCGGGAAGCCTCTTAGTACTTGCTCCTCCCGGATTCCACTGGTCTATGACGCTCTGCTCAACGCGTTGCGCCGACTGCTGAAAGCTGCCCGACAGGGCATAGCCTATACGTCCGCCGAGCGCTGCAAAAAAGTGATTATTCGCGCTGCTTCCGAGCGGCAGCAACCACTGCACCATAATGGGCAGTTGCAGGGTCCACAGGCTTTGCTCTTCCTTGAACTCGCTCAAGTTGTGGTGCATGATGAGGTGGTCATCGGCGCCGTCGGGGTTGTAATACTGTGCGCTCTCTAACATATCAGCAGAGAGAGATGAGCGGTAAAGTGCTGCTTCGAGTCCTGTAACGAAGCCCCAGCTGTCGTTGAAAAAATGGTGGTAGCCAAAGCCACCGCCAAAGCCAATGCCTTTTTTCAGGTTGGCGTCGGTTACTGTGTAGTTCAGCGTCGATATTCCGCCGAAACCGTTAATAGTAAATTCATGCTTGGGCAGCATGTCATTTTGGGCATACAATCCTTGCACCCCAAATGCGGCAATAGCCGCGATAAGTAAAATTTTTTTCATGTTGTTTTGTTTGTTTAAGTTGTTTATTTATTTGTTAAAAATTGATGATGGTTGATGAAGATTGATGAAGGTTGATGAAGATTGATGAAGATTGATGAAGATTGATGAAGATTGATGAAGATTGATGAAGATTGATGAAGATTGATGAAGATTGATGAAAGTTGATGAAAGTTGATGAAAGTTGTTTAATCATTAACCACTAACAACTAACCACTAATAAAAAAGCGCATAAACTTTTTTATTGGTTTACACGCTTTGGGCTTGAATCGTTTGAGCGGCTTGTCCTGTGATGAAAATCGAAAAGCCTACATTGGACAAGAGTTTTCTATATCTTCAATTATTTTTTGAATTTGATTTTTCAGTAATGGAATATCATTAATAATCGTACTCCAAATTTCGCTTAATTCCACTCCGAAATATTGATGAGTAACAAAGTTTCGCATTCCTTTTCTTTCCACAAAATATCAGGATAATTCTGCTTCAAATCGTCTGAAATATTGACAACAGCTTCACCAATAATTTCAAGATTTCTAATAATGGCGTCCTGCTCTATCCATTTTGTTTCAAAATTGTCTTGAGTATGAAGCATACGTGCAAGATATTCTATTTTTTCAATACTGTCGCGTATGTGTACTAATCGAAACAGATTTTTATCCTTCATTACTGTAAATTATTTTTAAATCCTTCATTATATAAGGTTTGAGCTTCGGGTGGATATAGTTTTCCGAAACTAAATCAACCTTTGTATTCAGTTTTTCTTCTAAACTATCTTTCAGGCGTATAATATTAAACAAACCAATGCTTTCTTTCAACTGATAAAGAATGTCGATGTCGCTGCTTTCCGAGTTTTCGCCGCGAGCCACAGACCCAAATATGCCTATTCGCACGGGCTGAAACGGCATTATCGTGTTGATAATAATATTTGTTTGCAATTCGTTAATCATTCTGCAAAGATACCACTTTTCCCCAAATTACGAATTAAAAACTTTATAAACTTTCAAACTTTATGAACGTTATAAACTTTTAACTGTTTTTCGTGTAAACCAATATGTCAAAGAACGCTTTTTTAGTTGTTAGTTGTTAGTGATTAGTGGTTAGTTATGGGCGGGGCTGTGCGCCCTTTCAGTATTAACCATATACCTACTTACCTACAATTTATTATCTATTATTTATTAACCACTAATCATTCATAACCCATAACTAATCACTGACCACTAATCACTAACCACTAATTCTCCCGACATACTCCCCTCCTTCGGCTATTTTCCGCACTGCTTTTAGCAATTCATTTCTGTTGGCCTGCCGTTTGCCGATATATCCGTTGACGCCCGCCGCCGTCAGCGATGGTATCATTTCGGCGGCGTTTTCGTCGGCAAGGGCAAGGATTTTAATTTCCGGATACTTTTTACGAAGGCGGCAGACGGTATATACGCACTGCCGATCATCGGGACGGTTGACGCCTATCAGCACAACATTGACCAATTTACGAGAGAGAATCCTGAAAAGCTCCATACCGTATTGCGCTTCGCCGCTTACCTGAAGCTCAGAGGCGCCGTTAAACGCACATTGTACGCCGAGGCGAAATAAGCTGTGGTTATCTAAGATTGCTATCTGTATCATATCCTGTTAAAATTTACGCAAAAGCAGTAGTGTTTTAATTTTATTTATTAACCACTAATTTAAAACAGGCTTGCGGTAAATACTACGGTATTTTCGTAGCTGATATTCACTGTTGTTCCTGTCGGCGCATCGGTTTGTCCTGTTACGGTTACAGTAAGCGATTTGGAACTAACCAGCTTCATGATGAAAGCAGCCATATAGGCGTTCATAGTAGATGGCGGGGTAAATGTGCTGCCAACGGTGTATGAAGGTATAACTAAGGAGCCGGGAACGTCTGTCGCCGAAATCGTCAAATCTTCGATAGTATAGTTTCCCGACGGGTTAGTCGTAATTTCGAGCAATGAATTGCTTACTACTACTTTGCTGATTTTACTTGCATACTCCGTTAATTCGGCGCTCCCTATTTCGGAGATGTTTACCGTGCGGCTTGCAGAAAAAGGATTCATTGTCCCTCCACTCATGAGAGACATTTCGCCGTTTCCAATTGCCATTGCGCTTGTAACAGCGGTAAAGTCGAACTTTACACCGTTAACCGTGAAATTTGTTGATGCGGCATCTTTAATCGCATCGCAGCCTGCCAGCGCTACGCCGACTATTGCTGCAATCATAATTAATTTTTTCATGTTGTTTGTTTTAGTTGTTTAATTGTTTATTTGTTTAATTTGATGAATTTGATGAAGGTTGATGAAAATTGATGAAGATTGTTTAACCACTAACAACTAATCACTAACCACTATCTACGGCGTTGGGTTTTGCGTATCGCCTGCAAAGCCGCGAAGCACAGGCAGGTTGGCGCCCATTTGCCAGACGGTTGTGAAGTTCCAACCCGAGCCGAGCCAATTGCCGGAGGTGGTGTACCATGTTTGCGAGCCATACGAGGTGGTACTTGCCCCGTCCTGACCGTTAAGGTCAGGCACAGGGGTGTAGGCGCTGCCGCCTCGTATCAGTGTCATACCCGTTTCGCGGGCGTAGTTATTGCTAACTACGCTAGGATATGCCGCAATTCGCCCGATTTTGTTACCGGCGGTTATGCTCTTGTTGAGCGCCACGCAGTTTCGAAGAGTAGCTTCGGAAGCGTTATTGCCCACTATCCCGCCTGCATTATCTTTTCCTGTAACGGTTGCGGTGGCATAGCAATACTCTATCAAGCCTCGGTTCCACTGCACCAAGCCGGCGGCGTAGAAGTTGCCTTTAACAGTGCAGTCGGCGGCATAGCAGTTTCGTACTGTGCCGACATTAGTCTCTATAAGAGCGCCGGCGTAACCGTTTGATGCCTTTGTGGTGGTACATTCAATGTGTAACCCGTTTACATAACAATTTTGTACGACAGCGCCTTCGGCGACGGAATAAACCAGTCCGCCTGAAGCGTTTTCGCTGGTAATGCTTCCTCCCGACACGCGGCAATTTTCTACTAAGCCGGCGATTATCATGGAAGCCAAGCCGCCTGTCGATGTTTTTCCTGTGACGTTCACATTAGTCAGACGGACATTGCGTATCACCGCCTCGCTGAGGTTCACCCTCCCGAACAAACCCGGTGAAGAACTTATTGCACTTGTTGGGTCATTAATGGTCAGATTGGATATGGTAAATCCGCCGCCGTCGTAAACGCCCTTAAATGGATATGCATTGGAAATTCCTATCGGCGTCCAGCCTGTGCCGCTGTTGTAGGGAGCAACGCCGAGGTTGATATTGGCGGTTTGCCGATAATACACGAGCGCGTGGGCGTAGGGCAGCGTGCCATTGTTCACAAGGGTTGCTAACTGCGCCAAATCAGCCGCCGTGTTAATCAGGTAAGGGTCGTCTTGGGTGCCGGAGCCGAACTGTGTAGAGATGATAAGCTTGAACGCCGCCGATTGCGTAGCATTAATCGTTATGCTCATGTTATCGTAAGCGCCTGCCGTTGTTGCGGTGCCGCAGTTAAGCATCAATGTGCCTGTGCCGCCCGAAATGTTGACGCCGCTCGTAGAAGTTACCCCTGTGGGCAGGTTCTGAACCGATACCGAATAGTTGTTGTCGGGTATGCCGGTGGTTATTACGGGAAAAGTTACCGTTGCCACTACCCCTGCCTTTATCGTGCCGTTCTGCTCTCCTACCGAAACGGATATTGTGCCAAGCGGACTGATGATAAGCGTAAACGGCTCCGATTGCGTTTTCTCCGACGACATTTCAGTAAGGGTAAGTATCAGGTTGCTGTAAGTCCCTGCCGCCGCTGTTGCGCTGCCTTTAAGAGAAAATATGCCATAGCCGTCGGAACCTAAAAGCACTAAGCTTCCTGCCATGATGCTTACGCCGTCGGGCAGGTTCTCAATTGATATCCCCGCAATACCGATAGACATTCCGATGGTGTTGACAGGGAAAGTGGTCTCACTGCCGGAACCTGTTGCTGTTTGCGCCATTAAAACGCGGAACTGCGTCCCAATGCTGACGCTTTTTTCCGCCTTTTTGATGATGAGCGTTACCATGGCTGACGTTACCTCGTCAAAAGTAACTTTAAAGTAGAAGGTTCCCTGCGGCATTACAGTGGCTCCGCCTGACAGATGCCAGTTGGTGTAAACGGAAATTGTCGCTTCATTGTTGTTCAGGGTGCTTACAGAGGTGCTGATGCCGGAGGGTTTTGAGGCTACTGTCGTTCCGTTTGCGTCGGCGTACCATGTGATCACGCCGCCTGTTTCGTCTTCAATTTCGGTGGAGGTAACCCTGAAGGTTGTTTGTCCGGGCTGAGCCGATGTAAGCTCTTCGCTTTGTTCGGCTACCGATACGGTTTTTATTGGAATATCGGGACCGTCGATGTCGTTTTTCGAGCAGCCTGCCAGCGCTGCGCCGACTATTGCTGCAATCAGTAAGATTTTTTTCATGTTTATTTATTTGTTTAACTGTTTATTTGTTTATTTTGATGAAGGTTTTTTCTTCTATTTTCCTCTATTTTTATCTATCTTCTTCTATTTTCCTCTATTTTTATCTATCTTCTTCTATTTTCCTCTATTTTCACCCGTCATTGCGGGTTGCTTCGTTGTCATTGCGAGGCACGAAGCAACCTGTTCCTGCAATGACGACGAAGCAATCTATACCTTTCACTAATCACTAACAACTAACCACTAATTACGGTATCACATTCCAGTTTTTGGCAAAGGCAACGGCGCTTGCTGCGGAATAGCCGCTGGCGCTTGCACCCGGAGTGTTGGTTAAACGTATAAAGTTCCCGTAAGTGCCGGTTCTGTCGGGCAAAGCATTGAATATGTCAATCAAAGCGGTT
>Ga0099364_10000751_pt1 | contig 55062 bp, 48 predicted proteins | sample TergutTh196P3_FD_73070 | JGI IMG/M metagenome (GOLD analysis project Ga0099364, IMG submission 73070) | Microcerotermes parvus P3 segment gut microbial communities from Pointe-Noire, Republic of the Congo - Th196 P3 | ecosystem: Host-associated > Arthropoda: Insects > Digestive system > Gut ... | reverse complement strand
GTCTATGACGCCAAAATAACCGGCGTCGCTGCCGCGGACGATCCGGTTCGCCTTTTCAAAGATATTAACATTCATGCTGTACGCCCCCTCGTATTAATATGCGTTAATCCATGCTGCTAATATATACATGATTTACATGCAGTATATGCATGCATAATATAACACTAAACTTGACAACAGCATGTCTACTTTATTTACACATTTTAAATTTATAGTGATGCGAATTAATTATACTCAATTCATCAATAATATTCGAAAAAAAGACCGCCCTCTCATATACAGCCAACTAAACCGATGAGTAACACTGCACCGTACCGCACCGCGCCGTGTTGCGCCTGAATCGTTGCAAAATGCTTCACCACAGCCAGTTCACATTATATTGCGGTATATTTTCATCAGCGGATATTAAAATCATATCTTCGGCAATGGCCGAAGCTATCAGCAATCTATCGAACGGGTCGCGGTGGTGATAGTCCAGATTTTCAACTTGCTCAATATGCGATTCTTTTATACCAAGCAGTCCAAACTCATTCATTTTTATATCATCGAGGAAACCTCTAGCGCCGCCGATATATTTCAGTTTGCCTAAACTGATTTTTATGGCAATTTCCCAAGCGGATACAATGCTGACATAAACATCCAGCGCAACATCATCAAGGATTATCTTCGCTATATCAGATATGGGTTCGCCTTTCAATACCCAAAGCGCAACGTGGGTGTCTAATAAATACTTCATCGCATATACTCCTTGAAGTCTTCAAGAGGCGCATCAAAATCGCCGGAAATCCAGATTTTGTCTTTCGCGCAGCCATACATTGGCTTGCGCCTCACTTGCGGCAGTATCGCTTGCGGCTCGTCCGGGCGGACATACATTGCCCCTACTACAAAAGGCAAATTATTCGCCCTCACCGTCTGCTTGAGAAACAGATTTACCGCTGTGGACAAATCCAAACCAATTGACTCAAATATGCGCTGAGCTTGCGCCTTTAACTGTGCGTCTGTTCTCACGTTAATATTTGCGGATGCCATACAACACCTCCTATGACAGCTATTGTATCACAAATATAGCACATTGCCAATACATATGTATGCTTAAATAAAATGATCGAACAATGATATAAATGATATAATCGATATAGTCGTTATAATCAAAACAAGCCTTTCATAAATAAAAATGAATATGTTTATTTCAATAGGTAGGGACATAGGCGTGATGCGAAGTTGATTATAGACGCAAAGATTGGCGAAGGAGCCGCAAAATGAGCCGATATATTGACCTCAAGCGAATAGAGTTTGTAGTGACCAACACTTGCAGCGGCCGTTGCAAGCATTGCTCAAACGGCGAACGATTGGACAAGGGCGGCAGCGTAAATGCCGATGCTGCCGTAGCTACGATTAAGCGTCTGGCAGAAAGATACGCCGTGCAATCACTGATGACTTTCGGCGGTGAACCGCTTTTGTTCGCCGATACCGTATGTAAAATCCACGCCACGGCCCGCGACTGTGGGATTCCAAAACGCCAGTTGATAACAAACGGGTTTTTCGCGAAAGACAGGCAAAAAATAGACGAAACGGTAAAAGCGCTTTGCCGTGCCGGCGTGAATGAGGTTTTATTATCTGTTGATGCGTTCCATCAAGAGATTATACCGCTCGAACCGGTCATACAGTTCGCCGAGGCGCTGTTGCGCCATAATGCTCCTTCTTTGCGGGTGCATCCGGCTTGGGTGGTGGATGAAGAAAACGAAAACCCATATAACACGGAAACAAGGCGGCTACTCAAAATCTTTTTCGACATGGGTATCCGGGCGAGCGACGGCAACAACATTTTCCCCTCCGGCAACGCCTTAAAACACCTCTCAGAATACTTTGCGCCGCCGGAAAAAATTGATTTGTCCGCCCCCTGCGGGTCTGCCCCGTATACATCAAGGCTGGATGAAATAGACTGTATCAACATAAGCCCGAACGGAAATATTGAGGAATGTTCGATAACGATAGGCAATATATACAACGATGACGTGCTGGACGTCATTGACAGATATGACCCATACGGCAATCCCGCGTGGAGTGCCGTGTTAAACGGCGGCGTGATGGGATTGCAAAGATATGCCCAAACACAGGGGATGACCGTTGACACAAGTGACTGCCGTAGCGCCTGTGGTGTTTGCCGCAAGATAATGACGGCAATGAAAGAGAGGGAGAAGTCAAACGCAATCAAATTAATCGTCACCGATCTGGACGGCACGCTCCTACGCGAAGATAAAACCATATCCGGCCGCACAAAATCCGCACTGCGAAAGTGCCGCGACGCAGGTATGAGGGTAGCCTGTGCGACGGGACGCGGAATAGCCGAGCGGGTTATCCCCGACGAAATGATAGACGCGAGCATTACATTCAATGGCGCGGTCGCCAAAGTCGGGGATGCCGTCGCGTACAATCGCTTGGTTCCGTGTTTATCGGCGCGTCCGCTCTTGGTGGCCTGTGCCGGGTGCGGACTAAAAACGGCATCACAGTTTAATGGTATACACTATTCGAATTATATTGTTTCCGATGTATGGTCATTTATTACAACCTTTAAAATTGTGGACTTCGCCAAACATGACATGGATGCGGAAAAGCTATATATGCTCGTCCACGACTCGGACGACGTGGCGTTTATCCAGGAGCATCTGCCCGAAGAATTGTATATGACGCTAAGCCGTGACGACATGGTAATGGTGATGCACAAAGAAGCGACAAAATCTAATGCGCTGGCCGCCCTTGCGGAGTATTGGGGAATAAATCCGTCGGAAATCGTCGCCTTCGGTGATGATTTGAACGACGTGGACATGCTTTCATATGCGGGCGTCGGTGTGGCGATGGGGAATGCGCTGGAGGAAGTGAAAGCCGTGGCCGATTATGTCTGCGACACCAACGAAAATGACGGCGTGGCGCAGTGGTTGGAGGAAAATGTGCTATGATGGTAGACAGAAGCCCCGTTCCCGTGACACCTTTTATGAGAGACATAGATATGAAAAATCCTGTTCCATCTAATCCCATACGGTGTGTGGCAGCGGCAGAGATTATGTGTCGAGGACCAGATAAATGGCGTGACCAGATTCTCAAACACATGGACAATTCCGCAGGATGCACCGAAACTAACACGCAAGGGTAAATTAAAGCCAGAGCGGATACCAAAAACACAAATAACGGGGGAACAATCGTGAGCGATTTAATGAATACGGACAACATCTTATTTGAAGAAATTTCCACGCTGATTGAGCAGAGCCGCCGCTTGATTTACTCACAAGCAGGCAAAGCGACGATTTATTTATTCTGGCAAATCGGTCAGCGTTTTAACGCAGATATACTGCAAAACAAGCGCGCCGACTACGGCAAGCAAATTGTGTCGCGGCTCGCTACACAATTAACAGCAAAGTACGGGCGTAGTTTTGAAGCTCGTAATCTGCGTCGTATGATGCAGTTTGCAGAACAATTTTCCGATTTTGAAATTGTGTCGCCGTCCGCTACACATTTAAGTTGGGCGCACATAGTCGAGGTACTTCCGCTCAAAACGCAAGATGCAAAGCTATTTTATTTGAGCGAAGCGTCACGCGGAGTAATCGGCAGAGATAAAATGCGGGCGATGATTAACCGCAAAGCATACGAACGCCGTGAAATTGCCGACACGCAAATTACCGACACAACGCGTATGCCGCTAGGTGCTTTCAAAGACCCATATTTGTTTGACATCCTCGGACTAAAAGATGAATTTCAAGAAGCGGATTTTGAATCCGCAATACTATGCGAACTTCAAAATTTCATCTTGGAATTTGGCAAAGGATTTGCTTTTGTCGAAAGACAAAAACGAATGATAATTGACGGACAGGACTTCAAACTCGACTTATTGTTTTACAACCGCAATTTGAAGCGTTTGGTGGCTGTTGACTTGAAGCAAACACAATTTGACGCCGCATACAGTGGCGAGATGAAACTTTACTTGAAATGGCTCAATCGTTACGAACGCCAAGAGGGCGAAAACGAACCCATTGGGCTTATCCTCTGTGCAAGCGGAAACCATCGGGAGCAGATAGAGCTTTTGGAAATGGACAAGGACGGCATCATGGTCGCGGAATATTGGACGACCCTTCCACCGAAAGCTGAATTTCAAGAAAAAATCCATACAATACTTGAAGAAACACGCGAGAGGTTAGCGCGGCGCAATCTATTATTATTGGGTGATGAGCCGATGGGGGAAAACACATGACCGAGATTCTCGGCGGCGACCGTTTTATAAGTGCTGAACCAATCGAAAAAGGTTGGTCGGAGGATAATAAATACTGCGTCACGGATGCCGATGGAGAAAAACAGGTTTATTTATTAAACCCGTGTAGATTTTTATCAACCGCATACTGGAAAAAAGCATACTTCCCTGTACCCGAAACAATGCGGATTATACATGAAGTCGACCTTGATATTGACGCAAGTGACGCGAAACGGTATTTTCGCCTTATTCACTACCCGCAAACGCAGTATGACACCGATTTAAGTGATGATTATGAATACCGGGTTGTTGACATTTCTACTGAATTAGGGTTGGTGACCGACGTAATCAACCGTTGCTACCCCGGCTCCACCTTAGCGCAAGGTGATATATTGAAATGGACACAGTTTCCGGTGTTTGATAACGAATTATGGGTATTCATTTGCGAAAAGCACAGCAATCAACCTGTCGCGCTGGGTATTGCGGATTTTGACAAAGAAATCAACGAAGGTTCACTGGAATGGATACAAGTGTTACCGGAATATCGCGGTCGTGGTTTAGGCGCGAAAATAGTATCTGAATTGTTGTCACGATTAAGAGATAAAGCACTGTTTGTCACGGTAAGTGGTGAAGTGGATAATCCCCTAAACCCTGAGTCGCTTTATAGAAAATGTGGGTTTATCGGCGACGATATTTGGTATGTGTTTAAGGATGGGAAGGCGGTAAAAATATGATAAAGATAACTTCATCCGAGATGCAACACATGGTAAAATCACAGCTAGCAATCGATTTGAACTGTTCGCCTGATGACTTTAGCCGTGATGGTATCGTGTTTTGCGAAGCCAAAGAAAACCCCGGTCGGCGTCCTTTCCCGCGTGGCGAACGTCATATTGAAATGTATACGATGGGCAATGCCGTCATCGTATCGGCCACGCCGGACATCCTCCCTTTTCTGCGTGAACAGCTAGACGGCAAAAGCCGCGAGGAAGCGTTTGACATGCCCTTTGTGTACGGACAGGGTATTTATCATTTGCCCGACATAGAAAAGATCACCCCCATACCTGCACCAGACGGAGTTGAAATCGTGATGGTGGCACAGCCGGACATACCAAAGTTGTATATTCATAAAGGATTCCCTTATGCCATTTGGTACGAGCCGCATATCCGCCCTGAAACATTGGTGACGGTCGCCTATGTGGATGGTGTTGTGGCGGGCATGGCGGGAGCAGGCGACGACTGTGAAATGATGTGGCAGATTGGGATAAATATCCTGCCGGAATACCGTGGCCGTGGCATCGCGGCGGCGCTAACCAACCGACTGGCGATAGGGATTTTGGAGCAAGGGAAGATACCGTATTATGGGGCGGCCACGAGCAACATAGCTTCACTGCGGGTAGCGCAACGCGCAGGATTCCGCCCTGCGTGGGCCTGCATATACCGGGGCAGATTCGACGATGTACTGACAGAGCCGACGAGTTAAGGGGTGGCAACAAAAAAGGCTGATATTCTTGCCCATAACAAATAATGACAATGAAAGCGAGGGAACATAAATGAGCATAATTGACACATTTGATAACAAAACCGAAGCTATAATCAATCCATCCCAAATAGCGCCCGCTGTTGACGGATTTCCGAAAATTGCCGTTGTTGCATTTGGGGAACGGATGATAACTGCACTGCATGACCACTACGAAGCAAAGCAAATCGGTGCAATGATTGCTTGTGTTACAGTGCCCATTTATCAAATAAATTATAAAGAAAAAGAGATAGCTGTTTACTGCTCAACAGTCGGCGGGCCTGCGGCGGGTGGATTGTTGGAAGAAATGATTTCAAAAGGCTGTGAAAAATTCGTGTTTTTCGGTTCATGCGGCGTGCTTGACCGTACTCTTGCCGCGAAGTCGTTGATTGTTCCGACATCGGCTTATCGGGATGAAGGGACCAGTTATCATTATGCGCCAGCAAGCGATTACATCGAAGTTCCGACAGCACAAAAACTGGCCGAAATACTTTCACAATTGAAATTGCCTTATGTCAGCGGCAAAACATGGACAACCGATGCCATATATCGCGAAACCCGTGGCAACATGGAAAAAAGAAAAAATGATGGGTGTGTCACGGTTGAAATGGAGTGCGCGTCAATAATGGCGGTCGCGCAATTTCGGGGCGTGGAGGTTTATCAATATCTTTATGCTGCCGACAGTTTGGATGAGGCAGAATGGGATGCCCGAACACTTGGGAGCTTAACACAAGATGCCCGTGAAAAGTTTTTGCGTATTGCTTTGGAAATAGCTGTACGCATATAGCGAGAGAGGGAGGGTTTTATGAAGGGGAACAAAACCCCCGTTTCCCTAACTCTTTAGAGCTTGCCTACTTGAAGCTCCTGTTTCAGGGCGGCCTGCAAGATTGCCGATACATTGATGCCCGCTTTTTCAGCCTCCGTATTTAACCAAGAGGGGAGCGAGACATTACGGCGCACGGTCCGCCGCTCGTTCGCCCTGCGGTATTCCCTAAAATCAATATCTACCATGGAAACAAGCTCGCCCGCTCCCCGTGTCACGCTTTCGGGAGCAGTGGGCTTAGGCAACGGCTTTTTATCGTCCTCCATGTCGATGCCCATAATGCCGATTGCGTCCCGCGCCATTTCTATTGCTTCCGCCAAATCGTCACCCTGCGTGTCCAGGGGAAAGTCCGGCGCATGGGCGGCGTAACCGTCGGGCAATTTAGTGAAGATAACCGGATAGGCTGTTCTCATGCTCTACCTCCAACAAAATCATGGCTGTGGGTCTATTGTAATCCCCGCCGCTTGATTATTTTTTGTGCCACCTGTTCTTTTATTTCCTTTTGCCGGGAAACGGGCTCGCAGTCTTTGCCATTTGTGTAAATATCGTGATTGCCACCATCACGCTTAAATCACCAGCCATTTTGCTCAAACAGTTTTATTAAGTCTCTCCGTTTCATGAGTCCGCCTTCCCATGTTTATACTATACACACTCATTACACAACCGTCAAGTGTTTTAACGAAATAAAAAATACCATAAGCTATTTTACGATAATTTAACGATAAGTATGTTAAAATAACAACATGAACGAAGAGACAGGGGCAGGAGACAGGGGGACGAGGGTTTTGTCTCTTTGAAAACGCATGGGAGTTTTAGGGAAGGTTTTATGATACGCTTGACCACAGACCGCTTAACAATCCGCGACCCGCTGCCGACGGACATGGAAGCCTGGCATCGTCTGCTTTGCGACTCAAAAACCATGTATTATCTTCCGGATATAATGACCCATTCATTGGAAGAAAGCCAACAAAACCTCGATGCCGCCATTGCGGAAGCGCACAATCCCCAGCGGACGAAATACTTTTTTACCGTGGAGGAGCAGAAAACAGGCGCGTTCATCGGCACTATCGGTTATACTGTAACGAGAAGCACGCCCGCCGGGAAGGCCGCAGGCGTGGGCTACTTCATTCTGCCCGAATATCACGGGCTAGGGATAACGACGGAAGCATTGCGTGAGCTCATACGCTTTGCCTTCAAGGAAGATGATGTTTACCGGCTCGAAACAGGCTGCCTTAGCGAAAACTGCGCATCCGAGCGGGTCATGCAAAAATGCGGATTTGTCAAAGAAGCTGAACGCAAAGCGTATACTTGGCATGATGGACAGTTTAAAGACCGGGTGGAGTATCGGTTGTTGCGGGATGAATGGGTGGATACGATTAAGACGCAAGACAATAGTTTTTGGCAGGCTCTCGATAAACTTGTTACCGAATCGAAAACCGTCATCGACCGACCCAAGGGCAGCAGGCATCCGAAATACCCTGGCATCGTGTACCCCGTGGATTACGGCTACCTGGACGGCACATCGAACATGGACGGCGGCGGGATAGATGTTTGGAGAGGAACGGACGGTGAAACCATTGACGCTATTATTTGCACGGTTGATTTAATGAAAAAAGACAGTGAAATAAAAATCCTCATTGGGTGCGGCGAGGACGAAAAGCAAGCCGTGTTAGAAACGCACAACAACAGTGAATACATGAAAGGGATTTTGATACGGAAGGACGCGGAATGAAAGGGGGACAAAGCCCCGTTTCTCCGGGCTTTTTCGATAGAGGAAATCACATGACCGATATTCTCGGTGACAACCGTTTTGTAAAAGCTGAACCAATCGAAAAAGGTTGGTCGGAGGATAAAAAATACTGCGTCACGGATGCTGACGGAGAAAAATATCTGCTCCGCATATCGCCGATTGAACGATACGAAACTCGAAAGGCGTTATTCAGTATGCTTGAACAGGTTGCCGCGCTCGGTATTCCCATGTGCCTGCCGATAGAGTTCGGCACTTGCGCGGACAACGCCGACAAAGTCGGCGGGGTTTATTCGCTTCATAGCTGGATTGGCGGCGAAGATTTGGAAGCGGTTCTGCCGTTGCTCTCTGAAACGGAGCAATATGTTTTAGGTTATAAGTCCGGTGAGATATTAAGAAAAATGCACTCTATTCCCGCGCCAAGGCACAATGTCAATGATGTTGGCGTGGAAGAATGGGCGTTACGGTTTAATAAAAAGACAAACCATAAAATTAAAACATATCGCGAGTGCGGGCTACGTTTTGACGGTGACGATTATGTAATTGAATACATAGAAAAGAATCGCCACTTGCTTGAAAATCGTCCGCAATGTTTTCAGCACGGCGACTATCATGTCGGCAACATGATGATAGAACAAGGCGAGTTGAAAATTATCGACTTCGACCGTTACGACTTTGGCGACCCATGGGAAGAATTTAACAGGATTGTATGGTGCGCGGCAGCCAGTCCGCATTTTGCCACAGGGCAGCTTCGCGGGTATTTCGGCGGCTCCCCGTCCGCAGACGGATTTGAACCGCCGATGGATTTTTTCAAGCTGCTTGCGTTTTATATTGCGAGTAATACGCTGTCCTCGATTTATTGGGCGATACCGTTCGGGCAGTCCGACCTTGATGTTATGATGAAGCAAGCACAGGACGTTTTGCGTTGGTATGATAATATGCGAAATCCTGTCCCGTCATGGTATCTCAAAGATTTTCATGTGCAATATATCAAAGACACACCGATTTACTTGACAGAACCGTTTGATTTTTCATTCCTCGAAAATTACGGCGAAATAACAAAAGTAGTCAAACATGAAAAAGGCGCGGGAAATATATGTTTCTGCGCTGAAAATAACAGCGAGAAATATTTTATAAAATTCGCGGGCGCGCCTGTGGAAAATTTGCTTGACTGTAAGCCGGAACAAGCAATCGAATGGCTTAGAGATGCAAAGCAAATTTATCAGGATTTGGCACACGAAAATTTAATCAAGTTAGTAAAAAGTGAGGAAGTCGGCGGCGGATATGTAAATATTTTTGAATGGGTTGACGCTGAATGTATCGGCTATCCAAGTCCGCCGTCACGTCAAAAATTTTTGAGTTTGCCAATTGAAGTAAAAATGCGAGTGTTTGATGATATCTTAAATTTTCACGCTCATGTAGCCGTAAAAGGCTATGTTGCGATTGATTTTTATGCCGACCAAATTTTGTATGATTTTGCAAATGGAAAAACTATAATTTGCGATATTGACTTTTATCAAAAATCTCCGTATTACGGTGATAAAGGCGCATGGGGTTCATCAAATTTTGTTTCGCCGGAGGAGTTAATACCAGGTTCGAGAATTGATGAAATCACAATGGTCTACGCAATGGGAGCGACTGCGTTTTGTATATTCGCAGATTATGACCGTACATTGGAAAAGTGGCCGTTGAGCGAGTGCCTGTATGCCGTGGTAAAAAAAGCGGTCAACGATGAGCGCGACGGCCGGCAGCAGTCGATACAACAGTTGATTGATGAATGGAGGGCGGCGAAGGCATGATAAGGATAACTTCATCCGAAATGCTGTGTATAGTACAATCACAGCTTGCGACCGATCTGAACTGCTCGGCTGATGATTTTAGCCGGGATGGTATCGTGTTCTGCGAAGCCAAAGAAAATCCCGGTCGGCGTCCGTTTCCGCGTGGCGAGCGTCATATCGAAATGTATACGATGGGCAATGCCGTCATCGTATCGGCCACGCCGGACATCCTCCCTTTTCTGCGTGAACAGCTAGACGGCAAAAGCCGCGAGGAAGCGTTTGATATGCCATTTGGTACGAGCCGCATATCCGGCCTGAAACATTGGTGACGGTCACCTATGTGGATGGTATCGTGGCGGGCGTGGCGGGAGCAAGCGATGACTGCGAGCAATATAGCTTCACTACGGGTAGCGCAGCGCGCAGGATTCCGCCCCGCATGGGCTTGCGTATACCGAGGAAGATTTGACGGTGTGCTGACAGAGCCGACGAGTTAAGGGGTGGTTTACATGGGCCTATTGAATATGCAGCTTATGTTTGTTGAAGGGGTTTCGGGTGTTGGCAAGACGACAATGGCGCGGAAGTTGTGCGAAAAGTTGCAAGGTAGCGGCTTTTCCGCTGACTGCTACCTCGAAGGTGATTTTGCCAATCCCATTGATTTTTATTGCACAGCGTATTTCACCCAAGAGGAGTATGCCGATTTGCTCGATAATCATGGCGAGCTTACTGTGGACATACAGAGCAATACAATCGTTGCTGGGAATATAAGGCTGGTCCGCTACCATAATCGGGAAACCCCCTTGTTTCCTGAAGCGTTGCTGGATGTGCTCCGTAAACATGAATTTTGTTGGAAGCCGAGCCATCTTGTCCCCATTTCGGAATATACCCGTGTATATAAATCTGTATGGGAGCAATTTGCAAAGCGAGAAAACAAGCATCCTGATTTCTTGATTTTTGGCGGGTCGTTGTTGCATCATCCCATCAATGATATGATGCGAAATTACGGCGCTTCCCTCGACCAAATTACCCATCATATAAATACCCTTATTGAAGCTGTTAATCGACTTCGTCCACGGGTTATTTATCTGTCAAGCGAAAATGTCTCCGAGCAATTACATAAAGCACGAATTAATCGAGACGAAGCCCCACCGACAGCCGAGCAAATAGCGTTTTGGGAAGAACGCAAGCGGATGGACTTGGCCGTTATGCAGCACCTATCCATACCATGCGACGTTTTTGATATTTCACAAGGTAATTGGGATTTTGCGATGGAAGATGTTGTGGAATGTGTTGTTGAAGATTGCCAGCACGGGAAATCCTCGAATACAAACGGTAAAGACCTTTTGACGGTCAAATAATGCCCATGTAAAGAACATTTGATAGACTTTAGGCATTGAAAATCTTATAGTTGGCCCAAGGAGGTCAATCATGAACATCAGCACAGTAATTAAGGAAGAACGTAGAAAATTGTCATTATCGCAAGAGGATTTGGCCGAGAAGGTATATGTGTCGAGACAAACGATTTCCAGTTGGGAAAATGATAAAACATATCCAGATATCAACAGTCTCATTTTTCTCTCGCAGCTTTTCGGCATGACAGTTGACAAACTAATCAAAGGAGATTTGGAAATTATGGAGAAAAAACTCGAGAAAAAAGATATCAAGGACATGGACAGGTATGGATGGCTGATGGCGGTCGGATTGGGGGCAACGGTGATCTTGTTTCCCCTGTCATGGCATTTCGGCTTTATTCCGGGGATAGTCATGGCCGTGCTGGTCTGGTTTGCCACGATGTACTTCGCGTACAAAGTGGAGAAAATCAAGAAGCAATATGATGTACAGACTTACCGTGAGATTGTCGCCTTCACGAAAGGGGAAACCCTGGATGAGATAGCAAAGATACGGGAGTCGGGAAAGAGAGGATATCAGAAATTCCTACTTGCCGTCGGCGGGGCCGTGCTTGCACTTATTGTCGCGCTGGTGTTTTGGTGGATTTTGAGCCAGACCACTTCGGCGGTCTTTTCAAAATCCATCAAATAGGGTGCAATGATTCCATACAGCTTTTCATTGTTCAAAACATAGCTCCCGTGGCTTTCGCCACCCAGAATTTGCAAAACCGCTCTTTTGATAAAAAAGCTCCGTGTTGTTTACATGATAATTCTGAATTTATGGCAAAATCGTCGAATTGTAATAAAACCGACAAAACGCGCTTTGCTTTATAGATTAACTCCGAATGTGCTATAATCAAGAAAGCCTTTGAGTACAAGCCGGAGTCAAGGGGACATAAAATCAAGAACACTTTAATCGGAGATGAATATATGAGCAAGTCAACAATAAGATTGGACGGACAAAAAATCCTGATAACGGGTGTAAGCCGCCCGTTAGGCATAGGCGCAACACTGGCCAAGCGCTTTGCGGAAGCGGGAGCGGCGGTAGCTGTTCATGGCTATTCGGCTTACGATTTATCAGTAGGCGAGCGTAATTCGGCAGATCCGAACGGTACGGAAATATTGGCAAAACTATATCAAGATATGGGATTGAACGTAACTTTGGTAACGCCGTCAGATTTTGAGAAACATGGTACTGCGGAAAAGGCTGTTGAAGAAGCCGCCGAAAAGTTAGGCGGGCTTGACGGCTTGATCCTAAACCATTGTTATGGCACAAGTGTGGAAATGGGCAAATGGACATCAACAGATATTGATACCCATTTAATGGTGAATGTCCGCGCATCCATGATGATGATGCAGTCATTTGTCGAACAAGTTGACAGCACAAAAAGCAACGCTGTAACGCTGTTCACAAGCGGGCAGTATTTAAGCCCCATGAAAAATGAAATGCCGTATTGCGTGTCAAAAGAAGCGATAATATGTTTGTGCCGTCAAAGCGCATGGGAACTCGGCGATAAAAATATCCGCGTTAATTGCATAAACCCCGGAGCGAACGACACGGGGTATTGCTCTGGCGAAGTTTATGACAAAATTGCGAAATTGCACCCATCCGAGCGATGGGGCACGCCTGACGATGCCGCCGATTTAGTGCTGTTTTTGCATGGCTCCCATGCAAAATGGATAACGGGGCAAGTCATCGCGAGCGATGGCGGGATAAGGGAGAGTTGGTAGACGAGAGGCAAAACAATTGAAGGAGTGGCGGCAATCAATGGAAAACCGGCACAAAATGGAGGCTTTTCGTAATGATAAACGCAAATAACATGAAATATGTTCGTGCTTGAAAAACATTCAAAGCCCTATGATATTGTCTATACGAACTTTCCCGGCAGGATTGTTTATGAGGACAAATGGCAGGTTGCCGTGTACGGAGATGAAACGCCCGGACGGATTAGTCCATTGTCAGAAGCACATCTTCCCATGTACGCAGAGGTCATACGTCAAAGTTTCGCCACGGAAGCACAGGATTTTAGACTAACGAAAGAAAACTGCCCCGGTCATACAAGTTTTACCATCGATGAGTGAGGGAACGATAAATGAATTTAGGACTGCAAAACAAAATAGCCATAATTACAGGCACAAATAACCCGCAGGGTATCGGCGCAACAACCGCACTTGCTTTTGTGCGTGAGGGTGTACGCCTTGCGCTCGTTTATAAAAAAATCCCACACGATTATGACGAGAGTAAAACAGGAACTGACGGAACCCATCGCTACTTCAAAGCCAATAGCGGCGACATGACCGAGGTTGAGGGACAATTACGCGCATTGAACGCCGACTATCTTGTTTTAGAGAACGATATTTCAAACGAACGGTGTGTCAAGGAAATTTTCGACCGTGTGAACGAGCATTTCGGAAAAGTGGATATTCTCGTAAACAACGCTGCCGCTGCTGATGACGGCGATAACGATACAATCGAAACGCTCACGCAAAATGTCATTGATGAAACTTTTGCCGTGAACGTCAGAGGAACGCTTCTAATGACCCGTGAATTTGTTGAACGGCGCGGTAATTATGGACGTGTCATAAATTTTTCAACCGATGCGGCACAGGCTTTTCCCGGAGTACAGATTACTTATTCTGCAAGCAAAGCGGCTATTGAAGCATTTACGCGAAGTATTGCGATTGGCGTTGGAAAATACGGCATAACCGTAAATTGTATCGCACCGGGCCCAACACAAACAGGCTGGATTGATGCAGAATTAGAAAATGCCGTATTGCCGGATATTCCGCTCGGCAAACTGATTCAACCACAGGACATGGCAGATACTATCTTGTTTCTTGCCAGTGAAAGAGCAGCAATGATTACGGGACAAGTAATCAAAGTGTCGGGAGGTCATGCGTTATGAAGCCCAAGCCTTATGAAATAGAACAAGTCAAGCACACGGCTAAGACAAATGGTGTTGAAAAATTGTTAGAAACCGAGGAAAAATTAGCCAGAACCCTGTCAGCAGAAACAGTCAACCTTCTGCCATTTCTGCCATATCTATTGCAGGACTTTTGGGAACTCGGCAGCGACCCTGCCGTTATGATTAAGCTGATTAATAAGCACGTTGATATTTCGCCGGAAACGAGAATACTTGATTTGGCTTGCGGCAAAGGTGCAGTGTCGGTGAAAATTGCAAAGAAACTGCGGGTTAAAGTAAAAGGTATGGATTTACTTCCAGAGTTCATAGAATGCGCCCGCGAAAGAGCCCAAGAGTTTAATGTCGCAGATTTATGCGAATTTGTGGTTGGCGATATTAACGAGGCTGTCAAAACCGAAATCGGCTATGACTGCGTGATTTTAGGTGCGGTAGGTGATACGTTGGGAAACCCCGCCGAAACGCTGCACAAACTGAAATCCGTAATCAAACCGGGCGGGTATATTCTAATTGATGAGGGTTATCTTCCGGGCGGTGCAAAGCAAAGTGATGTTAAATGCAATTATTATGAGCTTTTGACCGAAGCGCAGTGGATGGGTATATTTAAGGAAGCAGGGCTTCAATTAGTCGAAACAGTTGGCAATGAGAACAACGAAACTGCCGCATCGGGCAACAGCGACATAGGCATGGGGTTTATCACCGCAAGGGCAAACGAGTTAATCGAAAAACATCCCAATAAAAAAGAGATGTTCGAGGGGTATATTCGCAGTCAGCAGAATGAGTATGACGACTTGGATAATACTCTTGTTTGCGTGACTTGGATTTTGAGGAAGAATTGAGAGGTGATGATTAAAGCAAGAACGTTGTTTTTGAAAAATGTAAAGGATATGCAGCAGCAATCTAGCATCAACGGAACAAGCGAGATGGCAATGGACGAAATAGACGATATAATCGCAGAAGTCCGAAAAAATAAACGCGGTGAAGCATGGTACTGCGGAAAAGGCTGTGAAAGAAGCCGCCGAAAAGTTGGGTGGGCTTGACGGCTTAATCCTAAACCATTGTTACAGCACAAGTGTGGAAATGCTCCGGTGATGTTTACGATAAAATTGCGAAATTGCATCCCTCCGGGCGTTGGGGCACGCCTGACGATGCTGCCGATTTGGTGCTGTTTTTGCATAGCTCTCATGCAAAATGGATAACAGGACAAGTTATAGCAAGCGATGGCGGGATAAGGGAGAGTTGGTAGGTTTGGCGGGAGCGGCAAAACACAGCGGTGAATTTATGTGTCCCGACGGCGTGGTGACATTAAAAATGGAGGCTATGATAAATGGCTGATAATGCAAAAACAGGATGGGAACGCGAAAACCGAGTGCATTTTGATGACATTGTAGAGAACTACGATATAATGCGCTGGGATTATCCCGACGAATTATTCGCGGATATTTTTGCTTATTCGGACTCAGTACAAAAAACCGCCCTTGAAATAGGCGCGGGAACAGGAAAGGCGACCGCGCCAATTCTTAATGCAGGTTATGATGTAACCGCCGTTGAGATGGGAGAAAACATGTCTGCGTTTATGCTGGAAAAATTTAAGGGATATGCAAATTTCAATGTAATTACATCTACTTTCGAGGATGCCGTGTTACATGATGATAATTACGATTTGGTATACGCGGCTTCCGCTTTCCATTGGGTAGATGCCAATATCGGATGTCCTAAGGTTTTTCGATTATTGAAGAGTGGCGGAGCATTTGCCTTGCTCCGTAATAATGCTGTTCAAAACGAAGGCAACGCAACCTATGATGAAATACAAGCGCTTTACGAGAAACATTATTACAACCAACATAAATCGGATAAAAGACCGATAAAAATATCAGAAATGACATATGAAGATTTTTTGAAACCCGCCGAGATTTACAGGGGATTCCGCTTTGAAAGCATGGAGCAATACGGATTTAAGGATATAACGATGAAACTGTATAACGCTTCGCGGATATACGGCGCGGATGAATACATTGCGCTTATGGATACCATGTCGGATCACAGAGCTTTGACGGAGGAAAATAGAACGGCTTTGTATACGGAGTTAAAGGAAGTTATATTGAAACACGGCGGGCAGTTGAAAATGGACTATATTTTTCAGTTGTACATGGGGAGGAAGCCATGATACGCCTAACCACAGACCGCTTAATAATCCGTGACCCGCTGCCGACGGACATAGACACCTGGCATCGTCTATTGAGCGACCCCAAAATCATGTACTATCTCCTGGATATAATGACCCATTCATTGGAAGAAAGCCAACAAAACCTCGATGTTGCCATTGCGGAAGCGAAAAGTCCCCATCGCACGAAATATTTTTTTGCCGTGGAAGATAAGAAAACAGGCGCGTTCGTCGGCACTATCGGTTATGCTGTAACGAGTATCACGCCTGCCGGGAAGGCCGCGGGCGCGGGCTATTTCATTTTGCCCGAATATCACGGGCAAGGGATAACGACGGAAGCATTGCGTGAGCTCATGCGCTTTGCCTTCGAGGATGATGGCGTTTACCGGCTTGAAACCGGCTGCCTTAGCGAAAACCGCGCGTCCGAGCGTGTCATGCAAAAATGCGGATTTATCAAAGAAGCCGAGCGTAAATCGTATGCTTGGCATGATGGACGGCTAAAAGACCGGGTGGAGTATCACTTGTTGCGGGAGGAATGGGCGGATGCAAAAGCCACATCCCCTCTGACTCTGAATGGTGTTTTTGTTCATGGTCTTGGGCAAGATTCGTCAAGTTGGGATAAAGTCATATCCGTGATGCCGGAGTCGTTTCATGCTCATTGCCCGGATTTGTTCGCCTTGATAAATGGTGCGGAAACCGATTACCAAAGCCTATACCGTGCGTTTTCAGATTATTGCGGCGGCATACCCGAACAGCTGAACCTCTGCGGCCTCTCTTTGGGCGGCGTTCTCGCCCTGCACTACACGATAGACAATCCCGCAAGAGTGCAGTCGCTAACGCTGATGGGAACGCAATATAAAATGCCCAAAACCCTGCTTAGGATTCAGACCATCGTTTTCAAGATTATGCCGGGATTCTTTTTCAAAAAGCAGGGCGTCGATAAACATGATTTCATGAAAATGTTTCTGCCGTTAATGGAATCCATGGCGGATTTGGACTTCAGCGCCGGGCTAAGTGGGATTTCCAGTCCGTCGCTTATCATTTGCGGAGACAGGGATGGTGCGAACAAGAAAGCGGCAAAGGGTTTAGCCGAGGGCATACCAAACGCCAAACTAAGGTTCGTTAATAGGGCGGGTCACGAGTTAAACGCGGAATCTCCTGATGAACTGGCGGCGATATTGTCGGAATTTTGGGCTTGAATAAATTAAACAGGGGTGATAAACAATGGGTTTGAATAAGTATACCGCAAAGCAGTTCGGCAACCCGACCGGGTTAGGCGGCAGACTCATGTCCCGTATTATGAACAGCCAAAACCACGGTCTGTATGATGAAACAAGTATTGCTTTTCACGCATGGGTAAACGTGGTGCTTTCGGTATTTTCCGTAACATCATTGTTTGACGGTTCTGATTCTCCGGTTATGTTTGCGGCTTGTTTACTCGGATTTACCGCCGCCGCAACAGTGGCGGTTTATATTTTCGAAGGGATCAGGGGGAACAATTAAAGGGCTGAGTGACACGATGTTTCGGTCGATAATTTACGATTTGCTTGTTGCTCCCGAATATCAAGGAAAAGGAATAGGCAAAGAATTGTTAATGCGTTGTATTGAACATTATCCAAATTCGGAATGGCTCGTGCAAACAACAGATAAAGCTGGTTTTTACGAAAAAAATGGATTTAAGGTAAATAATAATGATGTATTTTTGACTATTCCTTGTAAATTATTTTCACAAGATTAATTTAAAGTGATTGAGCAAAAGTGTCAGAAAAAGATGGAAAAGCGCTTATGCGGAAGGAGTCATAAAATACCTGTGCATACTATTGAAAGCTATATCGGAAACACGCTCACCGGGGACGCACGACAAAATGCGATAGTTTTTTTGAATACTTATCAGGATACGATTTACAGTTCGAACGCGGTGAAGGCTATTGGGCGGACAAGCTCTATTGGATGCTCAAATACAAAGGCGAATATGTATGTTTTATTTTGTTTAGCAGCGACGAGGGCGGACAATGGATTATCTGGTCTGATGACAGCGGTTCCGATTGCTATGCAGACGCCCCAGTGGATGAAGGCCTGAAAGAAATCGCATGGAAACACGTTGATATTTGTGGCAGTTGCGGCGGATGTAAGAATCCGGGTGGAAGCCGTAAAGTGATATTTGGGGAAGGGTTTGATAACGTTTGTATAACTCCCATGAGGTTTGACAACCCCGATACCGAAATGCTTGAGTGCGTAAAAAAGCTGATAGAAATTAGATGTGATTGACGAAGTGAAAGCTGTGGCCGATAATATCTGCGACACCAACGAAAACGACGGCGTGGCGAAAGGGTTGGAGGAAAATGTGTTATGAAAGAAGGAGATGGAATCCCCCAAGCTCACATACATTCCTCCATAACCCTAACCCTATCCACTCTATTGCGGGCTTTCTCAATCTGATAGCGATGCTGTAACGATTCCACATAAATACCATGGCCGCGCCACATAATCTTTTCATATTCGGAATGTCCGTAATGTGCCCACACAGTGTTTTTATACTCAGGGCGACGGCTTTCCCAGTTCCATATGTCATCTGCCGCTATCTCAACCATGGCCCCTGCCAAAAACATTCGCCCAAAATATCTCAGTGCGGCCACGAAATACGCCGGGTTGCGTATTCCGACACACTGGACCATGGTTTCCAGAAACATCGGGCCATGGTTTCCGGAATTATTGGACCATGGATTCCGAAGCATTGGACCACCCGAATCCGCCGACAGGCGGCACTGGGTTTCTCCGTCCCCACGAAGCAAAATCAACCATATCAACTTACCTGAATTATGTCAAGCACTGACCGCCGTTCGCCGGTGCCAATCGGCCCCCGGAAGTTCCCCGGCCGTGTTTGACCACCCGGGCTAACCGCCCCCGTCATCATCCTGTTGCGGTGCCGCCATCTCCGACGCCACCACCGGATACCCATGGGCACAAGCGGCGGACACGGCCCTGAGTGACTGGCCGTGGAGTTCGATCCGGTGGGAGTTGTGGACGACCCGGTCAAGGACCGCGTCGGCGATTGTCCCGTCCTCAAACAAGTCATGCCAGTTGGCAACGGGTATCTGGGCCGAGAATACCGTCGCCCCCAGGCCGTACCTGTCTTCGAACACTTCCAGCAACAGCCTTCCCTCCGGCGCACTGATGCCCGCGAGTCCCCAGTCGTCGAGGATCAGGATGTCCGTTTTTTTCAGTTTCCCGAACATCCTGTCCAGGGTCCCGGCGCCGGTCGCCGCAGCCATTTCGCCCAGGAGGCGGTTCACCCGGAAGAACAGGACGGACAACCCCGCCCGGCACGCTTCCGCACCGAAGGCGCAGGCCAGCCATGTCTTGCCGCATCCGGTCGCGCCGGTTATGATCAGGTTCCTGGCATCCCTGGCCCATCCGAAATCACTCAGTCTCGCCACCAGCGCCTTGTCCAGTTTCCGTGACGGACGGTGGTCGATGTCCGCGAAGCCGGCACCGGGGAAGCGCAGCCCCGCCGCCTTCGTGAGCCTCTGTATCCGCCTGTTCTCGCGCGAGAGCCATTCGGCATCGGCCATCATCCCGACCCGCTCGTCGAAGTCAAGGGCGTCGCACAGCCTTGTTTCCGACTGGCGGAGGTACTCGGCAGCCATCGCCGGCAGTTTCATCCCGCGCAGTTTTTCCGCAGTCTGGTTTGTCATCATCCCGGCACCCCCTAGCTGTAGTACCCGCCGCCGCGGATGTTGGAGTGTTCCGGGGTTGCCTTCGGCGTCGCCGGGGGCGGCTGCGGAATCCCGTTCTTGATGATGTTCCTGACCGTCGTGTACGTCGGCGAACCGAGTTCCCGCGCCCTCCGGCAGGCCTCCTCCACGCCCGCCTCGCCGTATTTCTTTGTCAGTTGCAAGAGCCCCATGCTGGAGCGGTAACCCTGCTCCTCCACCTTGCCGGCCGCAAGCAGGCTGTCCACGATGAAATACGTGTTCTCGCCGACCTTGCGCGCCCAGCCGCGGTAACGCCGCCCGTCGAACTGGCGGGCCTGGTGCACGGCCCGGTGGTTGGGCGGCATGTGCCCCTCGTCCGTCACGTAGCGCCCCCCGCCCGTCCCGTGGCGGCGGGGGTGGCTTGCCACCCGGACGCGGCGCCCGTCCAGCACCTCGATCATGCGCCCCGTCGCCCGCAGGACCACTTCCTGCCCGTGCAGGGTGTGGGGCACGGAGTAATGGAAACCGTCGTATTCGAGGTGGTAGTTGTCGCCGACTTTTCTGAGCTTCACGTCCGCGGCCTCGAACCTCTGCGGCGGCAGCGGGCCGAGGGCGGGCCTGTCCACCCTGTCGAACTCGCCCCGGCGGAAACCTTCCCTTTTTTGGAACGGACGTTCCGACAGTTCGGCGACAATGTCCAGGATGGTCGCATTAAGCTCCCCGAAACTGAAGAAAATCTGCTTCCTGAGCCGCCCCAGGAGCCAGGTCCCCAGCCACCCGACACCCTGTTCGACGGCCGGCTTGTCCTTCGGTTTGCGCGACCTTGCGGGGACGATTGCCTGGCCGTAATGCTGTGCCATTTCCCAGTAGGCGCTGTTGATGACGGGTTCGAAGTATCTCGGCTTCGCCACCGCCGTCCTGCAGTTGTCCGGCACGATGATCCGCGGCGTCCCCCCGTAATGGTGCAGGGCGTTCACGTTGGCGGCAATCCAGTGCGGCTCCGTCTCGTCGGGGAACGCCTCCACGTACGGATAGTGGCTGTAACCCAGCACCGCGACGAAAAAGTGTGCCGTCAGGACCTCGCCGGTCCCGGGGTCCACCACGCACGGAAGGGTGTCGCCCATCCAGTCCACTTCCATTATCTCGGCGGCCTTCCACTCGCGGTACAGGCTCACCTCGCGCCCACCCGTCCTGCGCCACTCCCGGTAAAGCTCGCAAAAGCGGCTGTAACCCAGGCCGGAGGGATGCCGCCCGCGGTATTCCTCCCACATGAATTGGAGGTTCAGGTTCTTGTGCCGGGCGAGTTCCTCATGGATTTCCGCCCAGTCGGGCACATGGGTGTCGCCCTTGCCATTGCCGGCCTTGCTTCCCGGGTAGGCGACGGCGTGCAGTTCGTCATCGCCCATGAGCATCGCCGCCGCATGGGTGATGCCGCGTTCACGGAACCTCGCCTGCAGTCTCGCAACCGTCGTCTTGCCGCACCCCGAGCTGGTGGCTATTTTCCTCTGGGGCACGCCCATTTCTGTCAGGCGTAAAATCTCGACAATCTTCATTTTCTCTGTTCTCCTCATGAAATCCTCCTTACAATCAGTCTGTGTTAGATTGTAAGGGCTTTCTTCATGGGGAGCAAAGATGGTCCAGTGTCATCGGAAACCGTGGTCCAATAATTCCGGAAACCGTGGTCCAATGTTGTCGGAAACCGTGGTCCAATGTTGTCGGAAACCGTGGTCCAATGTTGTCGGAATATGCATCCTTTCCATCTGAAATGAATGGGGGCACGAAAATGGTATCGTCCACGTATGAAATTTCTTCGGCTTTTGCATTCAAAGGCACGTCAAGATATTGGGGGTTTTCGACATTTTTGGCAACTTGCATCCCGTTTTCATCGTTCGTAGTATTTGTGATGGGAACATCCGCTTCCCCGGAAATGTTATCATCACTTTTGACTGGTCCTGGAAAATCACCAGGCCCTTCATTAAAGGTACAGGCACATATGCAGAGCATGCCAAGCAGCACTGCCAAACATATTTTTTTCAATAGGTACACTCCTTAAACCAACAATTTTCACAGCTGACAAGGGTGCTTCAACGACAAGCGTCGAAGCACCCCCTAAGCATAAAAAACGTCCTATACTTTTACTTTTCTAAAATAATTTTTTCTGACCATCCTTTTGTACTGCCCTTCTTAAGGTGGTAGAAAATTTTAATGCTTGCAAACAACCCACGTATAATCTGTTTCACTTTGAGAAGCACTACAATAAGTTCTTTCGCAGAAGTGCCACCTTCTAATTGTAGCCATGCAATTACTGCTACTTGAATTAGGAAAATGAAGTCTTGAAACTTCACTCCAAGAACCCCAATTACCCCAGCTATGTCCCAAAATATTGGAGCATTTCCCTGGAGTTGATAAATCTCCAAAGGGCATAATAATGGATTCATTATCAAAAGTGGTTATGGTTGTGTTAGTGAGAATAATAAGACCAGCGTTTAATTGTTCCAAATAATTATCAATATCATCCGTATAATTATGTTGGCATGAATCGTTATGTATATGCTCTGTTGTTTCAGCAAAAACTATCAATGGGGAAACAAAAATTGAACATAATACAAGAGAAGTAAATAGCAATGATATCTTGATATCTTCTTTTTCATAAGTGTTTCTCCTTACTTGGGGTGGCTCAGCACCTAAAAATTGCCGAGAAAATAGTGTCAACTTCATGAAACTTAATAATAATTTATTTTAGACCCCCATAGACATCACCTCACCTCCTTTGATAAACAAAATATATTTCATTCAACAATATATTTTATATGAATATTTTCTTTGTCGAAGTTATCAAGAATTTCGGACACAAACAAGATAATGTCATCCATTTCTGAATCACTAATCTCTTCGTTCGCTCTAAGCGTTATTAATGCCTCAATTATTTTATTGTCTAAAACCGGCACCAGAACATCTGCATCGTTGATTTTATCGCTAAAACCAGTCAAATTGCTTTTTATTTCATTTTCTTTAACTATTTGTTGGTACTTGTCATCTGACTCATCAAAATAAACGATTTCATACTTCGAAGCTTTAGTTTTACCTGTATCGCTTGCCGCACCCAAAAGTATCGTACTGAATAAAATCATTAGAATCAAAGCACTTGATATGACAACGGTTCTTTTAGAAAAAGTTTTGTGTTTCATAATGGCACCTAACCTTTCTTTGAGGGCTTTTTTGTCCTCGCACATAGTAGTTGATAAAGCGATTTTTGTTGTTTTGTCGGCAACAGATGCAATCAGTGCATCACCATAATTTTGCTTTCCGTCACTGTCAAGATTCCTTATGGCGGTTTCGTCACATGCCAGCTCACAAGCCCTGTCAATCTCGCGTCGTACAAGATAAATAATTGGATTAAACCAATGAAGCGCTCCCGCAAGAACGGACAACCATTTCATGGCAATATCATACTTCCGCAAATGTGTAAGCTCATGTAAGAGGATATTTTGAAGCTGTGTATCCGTATACTTTTTATCAGGCAATATGATTATGGGATGGAACACACCAATCAACATAGGAGTGGGTATGAGAGAACTTAGGTATAGATGGGGAACATATCCCTTACCCACTAGTATATTCAATAACTCAGTTTCATGTGGACTTGCGCGTACATTGTATTTTTGGAGTTTTCGGGCAAACATTACATAGCATATAATGTTAAAACCTAGAAAAGTAAATATGCCAAATTGCCAAACGATAAACAGTAATGTTGACAAGTTTGAAAACTTACTTTGGGTTTTCCCAATCGTTTGTTCGTATTCTCCCTGTGGCAAAGACATAAGTCGGGCAGGCTCTTCTGGGGCTGTGTGAAAAATCCGTTGTACAATACTATATATTGGCGTAAGAGATGCTCTATGGTTACTTGGCACAGAGGATTCTGGCAACACGAAAAATTGTGATAATGGCAATATCAAAGCTATAAGCACAACAAACCACATATAGTACTGAAATGATTTTGGCAACCTATTTTTGATAATCGGCTTTAGCATAAAAAGAAACAACGCAACAACACTTCCGACGAGTGACATGGTTAAAAAAATTCGCATGATTTCCGAAAAATCCAGTTCCATAATATCCATTTATTCGTGTCTCCTCATTTGAAAGTATGATTTTAGTTCATCAATATCCTCTTCTGTTATTTCTCCTTGGCGACAGAGTGCAGCAACAAAATTTTTTGCGCTACCCTCGTAGAGTTTGTCAATCATGTTTTTTTCTTTAGCTTTGATATATTCCTCTTTTGTGATATTCGGTTTGTAATAATTTATCCGTTTTTCTTGAACCGAAACCACCCCTTTATCCTGTAATCTCCGCAAAAGCGTGGCAACTGTGGATTTTTCCCATCCCATTTTTTCATTCAACTCTGTGCGAATAACACCGAACGTCACTGGCCGTGCTTCACGCCAAAGTATTTTCATCACCTCAAGTTCTGCTTCTGAAATTTTATTTGATAAATTCAATGTACCCGCCTCCAATTTTGTTCTACGTTTGTAGTCCAATATAAGTTTACAACATTAATAACCTACGTGTCAAGAAAAAAAGCAAAAAAATTTCCGAAGTAAATTCCCGGTTTTTAAAATGCGTTTTAAAATTTCCCGTTACTTGTTACCAACCTTACTTCAATCTTACTTCATACACATAAATACGGTAATAGCTATCCTTTGTCTCAAAGGGTTCGGTGCGAATTAGCGAAAGCTTCATTTCGTCCGCGCTTTCTATCGGCGCAGCGCTAAGGAGGAAGCGTCCGCCCATTTCCTGGAAGGTGGCCATGTCCAGGGCGAGATTTTGGAAGACAACGTCGCCTTTGGGCACCATTGAATCATGGGCGGCAAGAAATAAATAACATCTGTTACCCCAATAGTCAAAATAACGCTTTATAATTTCGTTTTTATCCAGTTCCGCGGCGATAATGCGGCGAAAATCCTTTTTATATGCCAGGGGATAGTTGTTGGAATAGCCGTCCAGGGTATAAAAGCCGCCATAGGAGGCCGCCGCCGGATTTATCCCCAAGCTGGCGACGCGGTACTCGGCCGGCGACAGATTGTTATTATCATGGATGTATGCTTCCGCCGCCTCCATCAGGCCCAGGGCGTAGAAATCGCTATAACTTATCGCATTATAGGCGGGGTTTATCAGGGTTTGCAAGTTGAGCTTCAGGTTGCCCGCCATGAACAGCAAAAAGGCCGTGAGCAGCGTGGCCCACAGGATGATGACCATGTTCATTATCCTAAGCAGTTGCTCTATGGCCGTGTCTGTGGGGATGAAGACAAAGGCAATGAGCACCGCCAGCAACAGATACCACAGGGTCGGGGCCAGCCACATTACCCGTGTCAGTTGGATGGTGCCGAAGATACTGAGCCGCTCGCGGAGGAACACACCGGCTGCGCTGTTCCACAGGGCCGCCACCAACGCCAGGGCGCCATTTAGCGCCAGCAGCAGGCAGATGAGGCGGGACAGTTTCTCCCTGATTGCGGAATCCCCCTCCCATGCCGTCATTTTGCAAATCTTTAATGCGGAATCCCCCTCCCATGCCGTCATTTTGCAAATCTTTAATGCGGAATCCCCCTCCCATGCCGTCATTCCGCAAATCTTTAATGCGGAATCCCCTGCTTTTGGGGACATTTTCAACCTTTTTAATACTCCATCCACCGCGCGGGGCACCTGCCAACGCCGTCCATAGCGCCCGACATAATATACAAACAGCACACACAACGCTGCTATCAAGATGAGCATGTTGTGGCTGACATAGTGGTCACGGCCGGAGCTAAAATTTTCCCACAGCAGCGACCAAAAATCCCCCACCTGCAAGACATAGGCCGATTTATGGGATACACCCCCGGCGGACATGCCCAAAATCCCTGCCAACAGCCGCCAGTTTGTGAGTACATAGGCGGTAAGCATAGCAGACCATGTAATTAGCTGCCAGCCCACGTTTTTCCCCTTTACTTTTTCATATATAAGAGCAGCCAGCAGCAAACACAACACGACATAGCCAATCAGCACCAACGATGAATTTAGGGCAAAGACTATCGCATAGACCAGTCCTGCCTTTTTATGCCTGCCCTCACGCATTTCCAGATTTAGCCAGATGAGCAGGGGGATGCCGAACTGCGAAAAGCCGTAGACGGGCAGCAGGGGCAGATAGGCGAACAAAACGGCGGCAATCGTCGCTGCCCAGCGATTTTTGCAACATTTCATGGCCAGCAGATACAGGCCAACATAGCCCACGACCATGCCAGCCGTCTGCATGATGATCAGGGCGGCGTAGTAATGTCCGGGCAAAAACAGGAGAACGGATAGCGGGGCGGGGGGTGTGAGGGCGGTTTTGGGCATCCCACCCATGAAGGGGGGGATAGTATTGCCGCTAAACAGGTAGCGGGCCTTATAGATGTAAGCCAGCAGCTCGCCGTCCAGTTGGTCGGTGTATGTGACTATGGCGTTTGTGCCCAGCAAAATATAAGGCAAGGCTCCCAGGCAGATGGCGGCGAGGCCCAGGAGGAAACATATGTGTGCTTGGCAATATGCACTTACTGGATTGCTTCGTCGCATAAATGCTCCTCGCAATGACGTGTATTTATATACTGACCCCTGCGCAAAGCGCAGGATGACCACTGACTACTGACCACTGCCAAAAAACCCATATATCTCCTCTGCCACCCGCCAGGGGATCTCCGGGATGGCACTAAGTTCCTCCACCGTGGCGGCCTTTATATCATCCAGTGAGCCAAAACGGCGCATCAGCGCCCTGCGCCGCGCGGGTCCAACACCGGGAATGTCATCCAGGACAGAGCGGACCTGGCCCTTTTGGCGCAGCGTCCGGTGATATTCCACGGCAAAACGATGGGCTTCGTCTTGAATTCTGGTAAGCAGACGAAAACCCTCACTATTTTTATTTATCTTTAGCTCCTGGCCGGCGTAAAACAGGCCCCGCGTTTTATGCTTGTCATCCTTTACCATTCCGCAGACGGGAATACTGAACCCCAGTTCCGAAAGCACCCTCAGTACCACTCCTGTCTGTCCCCTGCCGCCGTCTACCAAAATTAAATCCGGCCAGACGCTAAAGCTGTCTGTATGTTCATTATACTGTGGGCGGATGTGGGCATCCGCCCCTGCGGAAAGTCCATGCTTTAGGCGGCGCGTAAGCAGCTCCTTCATGCAGGCATAGTCGTCGGGGCCATCCACGGACTTAATCTTAAACTTACGATAGTCGCTCCGTTTGGGCTTGCCGGATTCAAACACCACCATCGAGCCCACGTTCAAAAAGCCGCTGATATTGGATATGTCGTAGGCTTCTATCCGGCTAAGATTACTAAGACCCAAGCATGAGGCCAGCTCATCTGCCGCCAGAGACGTCCGCCTGGCTTCGCGCGTAAGACGCTCCTTATCCTTTTCCAGGGTCATGGCCGCGTTTTTGGCCGCCAGGGCCGCGAGCTTTTCTTTGTCGCCTATCTTGGGCACCGTTATATGCACTCGGCCTTGGCGCCGGCCGGACAGCCATTCTTCCAAAATATCTATCTCGGGAATTTCCTCGGATATAAGCATTTCGCGGGGAATAAAGGGCGTGCCCGCGTAGAATTGCTTGATAAAATCACCGAGGATTTGAGCAGTGGTGCTGCCTGTAACCTGTGTCATGTAAAAATGCTCGCGGCCAATCAGCTTGCCTTCACGGATGAAAAAGACCTGCACCACGGCACTGTCTGCATCCGTCGCCACGGCAATGACATCCTTATCCTCGGCACTGGTGTCGCTGGCTTTCTGCCGCTCCCCGATACTCTTTACACTGCCCATTAAGTCGCGCAGCTGCGCGGCGGCCTCGAAATCCAAATCCTGTGCGGCGGTCGTCATTTTTTCCTTTAGCTCTTTAAGGACGGCCTGCATGTTGCCGCCCAAAAAATCCAGCAGGGCGCGGACACGCTCATCGTAATCTGCCTTGTGTACATGGCCCTGGCAGGGTGCCATGCACATGCCAATGTGATAGTTTAGGCAGGCGCGTGCATCAGACGGGAAACGCTTGCATCTGCGCAGCTGGAAAATTTTAGCGGCCAACTCCAGTACTTCCTTGACGGCAGCGGCGGACACGTATGGCCCGTAGTAGCGGGAGCCGTCTTTTTTTATCTCGCGCGAAAAGAGCAGGCGCGGATATTTTTCTTTGACTGTTACCTTGATATAGGGATAGGTTTTGCCGTCCTTTAGCAAGGTGTTGTAACGGGGCGCGTGTTCCTTGATCAGGTTGTTTTCCAGGACCAGGGCCTCCAGTTCCGAATCGGTCACGATATATTCAAAGCGCGCACACACGGACAGCATCCGCGCTATCTGCGGCCCGCGCCCGTCCACGGCCCCGGATGCATGAAAATAGGAGCGGATACGGCTGCGGAGATTTTTCGCCTTGCCCACATAAATAACCCCGTCCTGTTCATCGCGCATGATGTAGACACCGGGAAGTTTGGGGAGCTTGTTGAGTTCTTCGGTGAGGTTAAACATGGTTAATCTAGGTTGCGGCGTGAAAACCTCCCCACAGGGGGCGGTCCTGCTCCTAATCCAGGTTCCGACGGGAGAAACGTCCCACAGGAGCAGGGGCAGGTTTCTTTTTGGGTCCAAATGGCGTATCATCGGCGGCAGGGCCGTCGTCGTCGCCTATTTTCACGTCCACCAGGCTACCACGCGGCACTTCTTCTTCCGCAACCGGGGCTGCATCCTGCTCCGGGGCGGATTCTGCTTTATCCTCGGTCGTGGCGGGCTCCGGTTCCGGCAGACCCTTCGCCTCGCGGTATATCTTCATAAACTCCTTGCCGCTGATGGTTTCTTTTTCTATCAGATGGGCAGCCAGCTCATCCATCAACTCACGGTTGCCGGAAAGCAAGTCCTTTGCTTCCTCGTAGCAAGTCTTCATCAACTCCATTATCTCGCTGTCCACATCGGCGGCCGTCACATCGGCGCAAGTCAGCTGCGCCCCGCCACCCAGATATTCGCTTTCGATCGTGGCCAGGCCCATCAAGCCAAATTTCTTGCTCATGCCAAAGCGCGTGACCATGTTGCGGACTATGTTGGTGGCCTGCTCGATGTCATTGGCGGCCCCGGTCGTGATGGTATCAAATACCAGTTCCTCGGCGGCGCGGCCGGCCAGCAAAGATACCAGCTTATCATGCAGCTCGGCCTCGGTCTGGAGGAATTTTTCTTCATCGGGCATATGCATGACATAACCCAGTGCCCCCATCGTGCGGGGAATGATGGTGATTTTTTGCACGGGTTCGGAATTCTTTTGCAAAGCGGAAACCAAGGCGTGACCGACCTCGTGATAGGAGACAATCTCGCGCTCCTTCTTGCTCATAATACGGTCTTTCTTTTCCTTGCCGACCAAAACTTGCTCCACCGCGTCGAATAAATCCTTCTGACAGACGTAGTCGCGGCCGCGCTGGACGGCATTTATCGCCGCCTCGTTTATCATGTTGGCCAAATCCGCACCGACGGCGCCGCTGGTGGCCAGGGCAATCTCGTCTAAATCCACTGTTTCGTCCATCGCCACATCTTTTGCGTGGACCTTTAGTATATCGACCCGCCCGCGTAAATCCGGCTTGTCCACGATGATACGGCGGTCAAAACGACCGGGCCTAAGCAGGGCCTTGTCCAGTATTTCCGGCCGGTTTGTGGCGGCCAAAATCAGCACCCCCTTGGAGGTATCAAAGCCGTCCATTTCCGAAAGCAGTTGATTGAGGGTCTGTTCGCGTTCTTCATGACCGCCGCCGTATTTGTTGTCGCGGCTTCTGCCGATGGCGTCTATCTCGTCAATGAAGATGATACAGGGGGCATTTTTACCGGCCTCCTTGAATAAATCGCGGACACGCGAGGCACCGACACCAACATACATTTCAATGAAGTCCGAGCCGGACAGGGAGAAAAAGGGCACATGGGCTTCGCCGGCCACCGCTTTGGCCAGCAGGGTCTTACCTGTGCCGGGCGAGCCGACCAGCAGGGCACCCTTGGGCAGTTTTGCGCCGATTTTCGCATAACGGCCGGGATTATGTAGAAAGTCCACCACCTCCTGCAAAGACTCCTTGGCCTCGTCCTCGCCGGCTACGTCGTCGAAGGTGATGCCCGTTTCCTTTTGGACATAGACCTTGGCATTAGATTTGCCGACGTTGAAGTTAAAGGGTCCGCCGCCCTTGTTCATCCGGCGGAAGACAAAGCTAATCAGTGCCCACATCAATAAGACAGGGAGGATGAAGTTAAAGACGATGGATAAAATCCACTGTGAATTGTCGGCCACCTGGCCCTTTATTTCTACCCGGGGGTATTCCAACAGGCGAGCAGTTATCGTATCGTCGTCCTCGACCTTGCCTGTGTAGTAGGTGGTTTGCGCCAGACGCCCATAACCGTACATATTATCTTGTAGGTTTTGGCTGCTAATAGGTGTTATTGATACGCGGTCGGAGCCAATCACAACGGATTCAATCTCGCCGTCTTCCAGCATACGGATGAATTCATTATAGGGTATTTCCTGCACCGTCTGGCCGCCGAGCATCCGCGTGATGGATGACACCAACACCAGTGTCACTAATGCGGCCACCAAAAATAACATTATACTTTGCTTCTTGGGGTTGTTGCCGCCGGGTCCGGAGCCGGGGCCTTTGTTAGCGCCAGACCCGGATTCATCGCTGCTGTCTTTGCCAAAGTTGCCCAAATCACCCAAATCGAATGTATTTTTATGTTTCACTATAAGTCTCCTTTGCTTCCTAATTATAATAGATTATAGTGGCATGGTTTATGAAAAGCAATGAATATATTGTGAAATCGGCGGTGAAGGTATGAAAGTTTTATAAAATAAAGGAGGGGGCGGCTCTGTATCCAGTCAGGGCCACCCCGGAATATAAGAGCTATCTGTAGTTAGATACTATTCCTGCTTCTCATCAAGCCAGGCTTCAAGCCGGCGGATGCGCCGCCTTTTTTCTTCGTTTTCTTTGTCGTCCTTTCTGCGCATGGCCAGCAGGATGAAGAAGAATATGGAGGCAGTGGCCGAGCCTATCAGGAGATAGCGCACAAACGGCATGATGCCTGTGATGCCGTGCTCTTGATCCAAAATAGCGGGGCGGCCGACCAAGGGTACGTCGGTGGGGGTGATGGTGGTTTCTTGCGATGTGCTATTTTTGTCATCCAGCGATAGCGGGCGACCGAGGACGATCGCCCCGACAAGGGATTCATCGCGTGTGTCGTTGTTTGTACCGCGGATGGCCGGGGCGGTTGTCCCTACGGGATCGTCGGCAGCCGGACCGGCCGTTTCACGGACGACCGAGGCGGTCGTCCCTACAGGGTCGTTGGCAGCCGGGGCGGTCGTCCCTACAGGGGATTTCCCGCGTAAATTCTTGCTATTTTTTTTGTTATCATTATTAGCGTCGTCACCATCATCGCCTGCGGCGGCGTCATCGCCATCGTCACCATCGTCGCCTGCGGCGGCGTCATCGCCATCGTCACCATCGTCGCCTGCGGCGCCGTCGGCGATGCAATCTTCGCAGTCACAGTCATCCTCGCAAGGAGGGTTGCAATCGTCGCAGTCGCAGTCGTCTTCGCAAGGCAGGTTGCAGTCAGCGCAGTCACAGTCGTCCTCACATGGAGGGTTGCAATCGTCGCAGTCGCAGTCATTCTCGCAAGGGGGGTTGCAGTCGTCGCAGTCGCAGTCATCCTCGCAAGGGGGGTTGCAGTCGTCGCAGTCGCAGTCATCCTCGCAAGGGGGGTTGCAGTCGTCGCAGTCGCAGTCATCGGCGTGGGGGATTTTGTCCACTGCCCAGAGGGCATATAGAGCCATGCTATTGTCGATGACGCTGTCCACCGTGAAGGCTTCGCCACTCTCCGTGACCCAGCCAAGGAAGCCGCTCTGGCCGGGCCGGGCTTCGGGCTCGCCGGGGAGGGCGTGGCCGCTGTCGGCCAGGCTCTTGCCGCCACCGGCTGTTTGAATCAGACTGGTGACCAGCTCGTCGCGGTTATAGAAATGCACTTCCGGCGGGTTCCAGCGGGCAAAGACGCTGATGTTTTCGCTGATGGCCGTATCGGGGTCGAACTGTCGGGTGCTGTCCAGCGGGCCGTATTGTTCCATGTACCAGCCGAGGAAGGCAAAGCCTGCGCGAGCCGGGCTGGCGGGTATATTGGCCGTGCCGATGCTCTCGCCGGGGATGACATCCACGATGGTCTTTTCCGTGCTGCCGTCGTTCACATGGAAGCTTACTTCAAACATCCGCTTGACTGTCACATTCACGCTGTCGCTCTCGGCACCGTCGCCCTTGGCATTCTTGGCGCGGATGCGGACGCTGTAGCTGCCATCGGGCAAGTTTAGCTCGAAACGGTCATCGCCGCCACTGACCGTGTGGGTTTCCTGATCGCCGTTTATGTTGTTCTTGATTACGATTTCGTATTCCTCTACCTCGCCGCCGTCTGCCGGCTCGTTCCAGATCATGCTGACATTGCCGTCTTTATCGGATGTGACAATGACTTCGCCTGGAGTGCCGGGGAGTTCAAGCCTGTCATAATCGTAGAATATCTCGCCCAGGTCGGCCGGGTTAAAGGCACTGCCAATGTCGTGGTTGTTGTAGCCGTACAGCAGCCCGTCCGTCCACTTACTGTCAGCCACGCCGATCTTCGTCCTGTAGGTGTCAAACAGACCGGTGCCTTCACGGATCATGAAGGTACCCAATGCGGATTCGTTATTTTTGAACACGGCAGCCTGGCCAATGGCCACGTTATCTATGCTGGTATTGTTACTGCCCGTACCCGTCGGCACTATGATGGCACCGCCGTGTCCGGCTGCCCAGTTATCTGAAAACTCGCCACCGGTGATGGTTAGCTTGCCCCAGGCGCGGATGGCACCGCCGCCGTTGTTGACGGCCGTTCCCGTGGCCCGGTTGCCACTGATCTTGCCGCCGTGGATAAAGACGCTTGCGGTGGGGTTATTAATTTGAATGCCGCCGCCACCGGCACCAACGGCTATGTTATTGCTGATTTCACCATCGTTCATGGTGAATGTGGCGTTTTGGCTGACAACAACGCCGCCGCCGACGAGCGCGGTACTGTTGCCGGTAATTGTGCCACCGTTCATGATGAAGCTGCCGTCGAATACGACGCCCACGTTGCCGCCGTGGATTCCTGCGGCAATAAGGCTTTCAGCCCTGGTCAGGGTGATACCGTTTTCCATGGTCAGTGTTCCGTACACTGTGAAATGCCTGCGGTTTGCATTAACCGTCAGGGTGACATCCTTGCCGGGTGCCGCTATCACGTAATCTGAGTGTTCACCGCTTTCCGGGATGATATATTCTGCTATCAAGCCGTTTAAGTTGATGCTTATGGCTTCTGTTATATCGCTGTCGTTGATGAGATCCAGGGCTTCTTTAAGCTCCGTAAGGTTGTTTACGCCGCTGGGGATGTCGGAGACCGTGATGACCCTGTCCACTTCCGTGACGTCAGCGCCGAAGGCAGTGGTGCTGATGTCATGGCCATTGTAGCCATGTACAAAGCCGCGGCTCCATGTGCCGTCCGGGACTTCGATGCTGGCCCGGTAGGCCGTCATCAGCGCAGTGTCTTCTTTTATCTGCCAGCCCTTGTCCGGGCCCGGCGTGGTCGATGTATTGCCCGCAAAGCTCGCATCCGCGCCTATGGTCAGGGAGGAGCGCAGGTCATTCAGGTTCTTGCCATATATACCGGCCCCGTTTTGTGCTTCATTGTCCGTGATGACACCGCCGCTGATGGAGACCGGGGAGCTGTCGCCCATGTAGATACCGCCACCGCGGGGGGCGTTGTTTTCCATGATGCTGCCGCCCGTCATCGTGAAGGAGGCTGCGGGTTGGTTGTCAATGCGAACTCTTGAGACCTCGACGCCGCCGCCCTGCAAGCGGGCGCTGTTTCCGCTGATCACGGCATCGCCGCTTAGGCGGATATCGGCGCTCCTGTCGGCGAACACACCACCGCCACCGCCCCTGCCATCATTGCCCTTGGCCACGTTGCCCGTGATGACGCTATCACCGCTGATGGTGAAGATGCCGTCATTAGCGGCATAGACGCCGCCGCCGCAGTTACTGGCGGTATTATCGGAAATCTCGCCGCCCGTCATCGTGAACACGCAAGAGCTGGAAAAGATGCCGCCGCCGCCGTTGCCGGCCGTGGATTTGTTGCCACTGATCAAGCCACCGCTCATGTTGAAGATGCCGTTAGCATGGACGCCGCCGCCGTTTTGCGGAGCGGTGTTGCCGCTGATTGTGCCGCCCGTCATGTTAAAAGGGCCGATATGGGAGTACACGCCGCCGCCGCGGTCGTGGGTGCTTTTGTTATTACGGATGATGGCATCGCCGCTGAGGGTGAAGCTGCTGTCATTGACATAGACACCGCCGCCCTGTCTGCCATCGCCGCTGGCGGTATTGCCGGAAATCTCGCCGCCCGTCATGGTGAAGCTGCCATTGCCGTTGATGTGTACGCCGCCGCCATGTCCGCCTGCGGTGATGTTGGAAATAATGCCGCCACTCATCGTGAATGTGCCGCCACTGCTCCAGACACCGCCACCGGCAGTAGCCCACTGGAAGCCTGTGATCTGGCCGCCGCTCATGTCGAGGCTGGCGCCGCTGCGGACTTCAATGCCGCCGCCGTTGCCGGTGTAGGTAGCCGCCCTGGTCAGGGTGACGCCGTCCGCGAGGGCCAGGGCAGCGCCGGTCTGGATGTTGAAATGTCTGTGGTTGCCGTTCACCGCCAGGGTAAGGGCGGTATTCGGGGAACGAAGCTCCAGGCTCTCGCCAGCCGTGATTTCAATCTTGACCGTGATTAACAGGGTAGCCGCCGCAAGGTCGCTGTCCGCGATCGTGTCCAGGGCCTCGCGCAGCTCCGTCAGGTTCGCGACCGTGTCTTTGAGCGTGACCCTTATCTGTTGGGAGGTAATGGGTTTGGTCACGTCGGTACTTTCAAACTCGTAGCCCTCCGGGGCGTCTAGCGGGGCCGGGCGGAAGGTGCAGGTCCTGGCCGTGGCCGCATCATATGTGGGGCTGGCAAGCCATGTAATGGGGATTTCGACTTCTTTGTCGCCGTCGTATATCCCAATCAATGTCTCGGGGATATTGAAGCTGTCCAGCTTCGCGCCGATGTAGTGGGTCTGGTTGAGGATGGCCGGGCTCAGGTCTTCGATGGCCGTGATGGTGCTTATGACGGCGGGGGGGACAACGAAGTAATCGTCCAGGTCGGTCTGGCTGAAATTGGCGCCGATGTCGTGGTTGTTGTAGCCATATTGTAAACCGCCGGACCACTGGCCATCCAGGCTGGGGCTGACTTTTGTCCTGTAGGTTGCAAATAAGTCAGTGCCTTCCCGGATCATGAATGTGCCTTGGGCGGATTCGTTGCCGCTGAAGGTGATGGTGGCACCGTCAGCCGGGATAATGGTTATGCTATTTAAGCTGCTGTATGTGCTCGATAACAGGATGGCACCGCCGTTTCCGGCCGCATAGTTATCCGAAAACTCGCCGCCGTATATGTTCACTCTGCCAGCGGTGTAGATGGCGCCGCCATTGCCATCGGTCGTGCCGGTGGCATGGTTGCCGCTGATTTTGCCGCCGTGGATATTGACCTGACTACCTGTGTTAGTGACAGAAATACCGCCGCCGCTGCTTGCCGTGTTATCGCTGATCTCGCCGCCGTTCATCGTGAACCTGCCACTCTGTAGTTGCAGACCACCGCCGCCGCTGCTTGCCATGTTGTTGCTGATTACAGCACCGTTCATGATGATGTGGGTATTACTGCCTTGGTTGATGGGTATGCGCACACCGCCGCCGCCTGTGCCCGCAGCAATAAGATCAGCCGCACGGGTCAGGGTGATACCTTCGCCCAGGATCAACGTGCCGTTGTTTCTGACTTCGAAGTGCCTGCGGTTGCTACCTACCGTCAGGGTGATGTCTTTGCCAGGTGCCGCGATCTCGTAAGTTTCTCCTTCGGCAATGGTGAAGGCGCTGGTACCGCTGAGCAGGATGGTCGCTTGTGTTACGTTGTTGTCGTTCACCGCGTCGATTGCCTCGCTCAGTTCGGCGAGGTTGGCGACGGATTCGGGGATGGTGGCTGATGTGGGAGCAAATAAGGATATAAGGGGAAGACATTCACAGTCTTCTGCTGGTAGCTCGCAGTCTTCGCAGATGTCACAAGTGCAGGTTTCGGCACTTTCAAGCGATTGCGGGTCGGAGCCCGCAATGACGATGAGTAGACCGCAGAAAGGGCAGAAGGCATCTTCATCGATGCTTTCAAGGGTCTGAGTGGCACTTTCATCGAGGTCGCTGCCATCATCATTGTTTTCGCTGTTGTCAGTGCCTTCTATATTACTGTTTTCGTCATCATTGATTTCGCTATTGTCATTGCTTTCTATATTATTATTGTTTTCGTCATCATTGCTTTCGCTATTGTCATTACTTTCGCCATTGTCACTGTTTTCGCCATTGTCAGACTGTGGCTCATTCGCCTGCTCCGTGGAAGGATCCGGATTGACGTTTTCATCCGGGGCCTGTGCGCCGGGGTCCGCAGTGCCTGTAGGGAAATCGTCATCTTGCTTTACTTCACTGGATAGCTGGCTGGATTCGCTGCCGCCGCCCGCTTCCGGGCTGGATTTTTGCTCTGATTCAGCCATGCTTTCGATGACGGCTTCATCGGCATAAGAAAAGATGCCGAGCATCTGTCCATCCAGAGTGAGAGTCAGAGCCATCGATAAGGCGATGGCAATGGCGATTATTCTTTTGCTTGTGCGAGATAGATTTTTCATGGCGGGCCTCCTTATATTGGCGGACGGCCGGGGCGGCCGTCCCTACAGGGTTCTGCTGTTTTTTGCGTTTTTTACACCATAGCATATATTTTTTGCCCATGTGGAGATTTTGGCAGAATTGCCAAATTCAGAACGGGCGTTCGTGCTTTATGGAGGGGCGGGGGTTATCGCGGGGAGGACTTAGTGTTTGACGAAGCCGCAGTAGGGCATTATAATTATGGGACGAAGGAAATAAGCGAATATACAGAAACCATGCAATATGAGGTACAGCCATGCCCCTCCACTTCGGTATGCCCACGTTGATTGAATGCCCCACACTTGCAGAAAGCCTGCGCCTGTGCGTCGACCTGGGTCTCGACTTCGTCGAGATTAACATGAACCTGCCGGAATACCAACTGACGCAGCTGGACGGCGAGGTGGTGAGCAGTTTGCTGGCCGAAACGGGCAAATACCTGACCATCCACCTCGATGAAAACCTGAATGTCTGCGATTTTAACCCCGCCGTCGCCGCCGCTTATCGGGAAACTGTCAGGCAGACGATTGGCTTGGCGCAAAAAATCAATGCCCCCATCATTAACATGCACATGGCCAAAGGGGTCTATTTTACCCTGCCAGATAGAAAGATATATCTGTTCGAGTGCTACATTGATAGATATCTGGCCGGATTACGCGATTTTCGCGACGCTTGCGACCGCGATATGGCAGGCAGCGGCATACTCATCTGCATCGAAAACGGCGGCCGGTATCATGATTTCCAAAAGCAGGGCATTGATCTATTATTGGAGAGCAAAAACTTTGCCCTGACCTACGACATCGGCCACGCCCATGCCGCAGGCGGGGATAATGGGATTGAAGCCTTTATCCTGGACAGGCCGGGCAGGCTTAAGCATATGCACGTCCATGATGCCCGTGGCGGCGACTGCCATCTGGCCTTGGGCGACGGCGAGGTTGATCTGGCGGGGAAGCTGGCGTTGGCATATGAATACGACTGCCGGGTCGTGCTGGAGACCAAGACGGTGGCAGGGCTGGGAAAGTCGGCGGCGTATGTTGAAAATCAAGCCCACAAAAGCCGCCCTGCCCCGACAGAGTGCCGGGCGGCCCCAAAATCCCCGCTGCCTAAGCCCATTGTTTCAAATGACAGTCCTAATCAAGAGAAAACAGCCTTGTTTTTGTCGCTGTTCCGAGGCCGGGGTGACGTTTACGCCAAACGCTGGGAGAGCAAGGGCGGGCAAAAGCAGGGCTACCAGCCCGCCTGCCATAACGAATGGGTGCGTGGGAAATGTGATAAGTCAAAAGTGAAATGTTCAGTGTGCGAACACGCGGATTTTCTCCCCTTGGATGCACAAGCGGTGGTCCGGCATATTGTCGGCCAGGAGGTCATCGGGGCATATCCCCTGCTGGTTGACGAAAGCTGTCCCTTTTTGGTAATCGACTTCGATGGTGACGGCTGGCAGGGCGATGTGGCGGCCATCCGGAAGATCTGTGAGTCCGCCGGCATCCCGCTGGCGGTTGAGCGATCCCGCTCCGGCCAAGGGGCGCATGTCTGGTTTTTCTTCGTTGAAACGGTGTCGGCACATATGGCCCGGAAGCTGGGCTCGGCGATTATCAGCCAAGCGATGGAAGAGCATCCTGGGCTGAAATTCCAGTCCTACGACAGATTTTTCCCCAGCCAGGACACGATGCCAAAGGGAAATTTCGGCAACCTGATTGCCTTGCCTTTGCAAAGGAAAGCGCGTGACGCGGGCAACAGTGTGTTTGTCGATGAAAATTTCACGCCTTATGCCGACCAATGGGCGTTTTTGAGCGGCGTGGGCCTTTTGACCGCCGCCGATACGGAAGGCTTTCTCTCCATGTGGGCGAGAGCGGGTGAATTGGGTGTGCTGCACACGCCGGACGATGAGGAAAAGACAGATGAACCCTGGCAGAAAAAGGCGGCCTCTGCCCCATTAAGCCGGACGGACTTCCCCGCGACAGTACGAATCACTTACGCCAATATGCTCTATATCGAAAAAGAAGGCATTTCGCCGCGGGCGCTGAATCGCCTGAAGCGTTTGGCGGCTTTCAAAAACCCGGAATTTTTCAAAGCCCAGGCGATGCGCCTGCCGACCTGGGATAAGCCGAGAATTATTTCTACTTATGACGACAGCGAAAAATATCTGGCTTTACCGCGCGGCCTGAAGGACGAGCTTTTACGGATGTTGGACGAATTGACCGTATCGGTCAGTGTGTGTGACGGGCGAAACAGCGGCAGGACCATAGACGTCTCATTCAATGCTGTGCTATGCGATGAGCAGGCGACAGCATTGGAAAAGCTGACAGGGTTCGATAATGGTATCCTATCCGCAACCACGGCTTTCGGGAAAACGGTGGTGGCGGCAGCGTTGATAGCCGAGCGGAAGCTAAACACACTCATCCTCGTAAACCGCCGGCCCCTGCTGGATCAGTGGAAGCAGCGGCTGGCCGAGTTTTTGACCATCAATGAGGAATTGCCCGCAGTGGAGAAAAAGAGAGGCCGCCCGAAAGAGAGTTCTGTCATCGGCTGTTTTGGCGGCGGTAAGAAAAATCCGAGCGGTATCATCGACATTGCCATTATCCAATCGCTGGTACGCGGCGACGAGGTGCAGGAAATCGTGAAAAATTATGGCCTGGTGATTGTCGATGAGTGTCACCATGTCTCGGCGGTCAGCTTTGAGCGGGTGCTAAAAGAGGTGAATGCCCGCCATGTATACGGCTTGACGGCCACGCCGAAACGCCAGGATGGCCACCAGCCAATCATATATATGCACTGCGGACAGATTCGTTTCCGCGATGATGCCCGGCTCCAGGCTGATAAGCGTCCCTTTGAGCATTTTGTCATTCCGCGCTTTACCCCGTTTCGCATCCCGATCGAAAGGGAAGAAGCAGGCCTGCCCATCCAGGAGCTTTACAATGAAATTTGCCAGAATGAGATGCGCAACAGCCTGATTGTGGCCGATGTGCTCCATGCAGTGGAGGAGAGCCGGACTCCGCTAGTGCTGACGGAGCGTAAAGCTCATGTCGGCTTGTTGGCAGAAGCCATCAGGGAGCAATTCCCGCAGGTGCTGACCTTTATCGGCGGCCAATCCGCGAAAGCCCGTAAGGAGCTGATGGAAAAGGTTGATAGTATGCCTGACACGGAAGCCTTTGTCATCGTCGCGACGGGAAAATATGTCGGCGAGGGTTTTGACATTCCCCGATTGGACACGTTGTTTTTGGCCATGCCGATTGCATGGCAGGGAACATTGGCTCAATACGCTGGGCGTCTGCACCGTCTGCACGACGGTAAAAAAGAAGTCCACATCTATGATTATGTGGATGTGCGAGTGGCCGTGCTGGACAGGATGTACGCCAAGCGTGTCAAGGGGTATGCGGCGATTGGATACAAGACAATCAGCGGTGCGGGCCTGCCGGATACTGGCCATATCATTTATGACGGCGTTAATTTCCTGCCCGTTTTCACGGCGGATTTGTCAGCGACCCGGCACGAGGTTTTGATTGTCAGCCCTTATGTCACGAAGGCGCGTTTGCAAAAAATGCTCGTGTTATGCGGGGAAGCGCTTGCACGGGAAGTGAGGATAAGCGTCGTCACCCGTCCGGCTACGGATTATCCCGAAAAAGACCGGTATCGGATCGCACAGTTGCTGGCGTTGATGAAGGACAAGGGCGTCACGCTCGTGGAACGGGCAAGAATCCATCAAAAATTCGCCATTATGGATGGGCGGACAGTGTGGTACGGCAGCATAAACCTATTGAGCTTCGGCCACTCGGAAGAGAGCATCATGCGCCTAGAAAGCAAGGCGGTGGCGGGGGAGTTGCTGAGGAGTGTGGGGGTATAGGGAAGTCGGGGAAAGAGTCAAAACCCCCATCCCCCTGACTCCTATGCTTCCCATGCCAGGGCGCAGGTGACGGCCTTCTTCCAGCCGGCAAGCAACGCAGCGCGGCGCGCAGGGCTGCAAGCAGGGCTAAAGTTCAAACCTTCTTTCCATTTTCCCTGGATTTCGGCGGTATCAGCCCACACACCCACCGTCAGGCCGGCCAGATAGGCGGCACCCAGGGCGGTGGTTTCTATGCAGGCGGGGCGCAACACCGAAGTATCCAGGATGTCGGCCGTAAACTGCATCAGAAAATCATTGGCGCTGGCTCCGCCATCCACCTTCAAGCCGGTAATTTTCGTTCCGGCATCCTCCTCCATTGCCCGCAGTATATCGGCGGTCTGATAGGCGATGGCTTCCAGGGTGGCGCGGATCATGTGTTCCTTGGAAAAACCACGGCTAAGGCCGACCAGCATCCCCCGGGCATGGGGCTTCCAGTAGGGAGCGCCCAGGCCGGTAAAGGCGGGAATGAGGTAGGCACCGGCGGTATCCGGCACCCGTTCAGCGTATTGGGATGTGGCGGCGGCATGGTCTATCATCCGCAGGCCGTCGCGCAGCCACTGGACAGCAGCTCCGGCGACGAACACGCTGCCTTCCAGGGCATATTCGACGCTGCCGGTGGTGGCGGCCAGGGTGGTGATGAGGCCGTGGCGGGAGTTTATGGGTGTCTCTTTCGTGTTCATCAGCAGAAAGCAGCCCGTGCCGTAGGTATTTTTGACGCTGCCTTTTTCGAAGCAGCATTGACCAAACAAGGCGGCCTGCTGGTCACCGGCAATGCCGCAGATTGGGATGGGTGCACCCAGCAGATGGGGGGCGGTGATGCCGAAGTGGTGGCCGGAGAGATGGACAGTCGGCAGCATGACGGCGGGGATATTTAAGGCGGCCAGGATTTTTTCGTCCCAACACAGGCGGTGGATGTCAAAAATCATCGTCCGCGAGGCGTTAGTATAGTCGGTGGCGTGGACACGGCCGCCGGTCAGCTTCCATAAAAGCCAGGTATCGACGGTGCCAAACAGCAGCTCGCCCGCCTCAGCGCGTGAACGGGCATCGGGCACGCGATCAAGCAGCCAGGCGATTTTTGTGGCGGAAAAATAGGCATCGGGTATCAGGCCGGTCGCGGCCCGGATATGCGGGCCCAGGCCGGCGGCTTCCAGCTCTTCTATCTTTTCGGCCGTGCGGCGGCATTGCCAGACGATGGCGGGGTGGATGGGCTCGCCCGTGTCTTTATCCCAGACGATGGTCGTCTCGCGCTGGTTGGTAATGGCGAGGGCCTTTATCTCGGCGACAGCCACGCTACCCTTGGCCATCGCCTCCACCGCAACCGACAGCTGCGACGACCATATCTCCTGCGGGTCATGCTCCACCCAGCCGGGCTGGGGGTAAATTTGCCTAAACTCTTTCTGGGCCAGGCTCACAATCCGGCTGTCTTCGTCGAAGATGATGGCGCGTGATGAGGTGGTGCCTTGGTCGAGGGCGAGAATCATGAGGGACTCCTTTACGAATCAAATCCGATATTCTGCATGCTGAGGGTGCCTTTTTGGCGGCGGTCGAACTCGGCGGCCCGCAGGATGAAGTCCTTTATTTCATCGGCATTTTTTATGTTCTTGAATCTGTAGATGGGGTCGGAAACATCCGATGATTTTATCACCATCGTCTTTAGCTTGTGTATGCGCTGGAGCAGGTTCTGTTCCAAGGTCACATCCTGGATGCGGTACATGTAGCAGGTGTTTTCGACGACCTTGAAGAAGCCTTTGTCCGTTTTGATGAAGTCCTTGCATACCGTGAACTTCTGGAAGGGCCACTTGAAGCCGAACAGGACAGAGCGGCTGGATTCGTTGAATTGCTTTTGCAGGTCGATGCCGGGGTTGGGGACTGTGTTGTTTTCCATGTGTTTCTCCTTTCGTTGCTGTGGTATTAAGTATTTATTTAACGCCGCAAGTCTTATGAATAGTCAGCGCCCGATCGCTCTCGCCATGGGGGAAACGCAACGGTACTTAATTCCTCATTTCCTACCGCCGCCGTCGCCACCACATTCACGCCCGTTCCGGCGACATTTTCAATCAAAACGTCACCCCGCGCGATGGGAGCGGTATGTGTGTGGGCGCGAATTTCGGCCATGCAGGCGAATATCATTCCTTTGGGGATGTCGCCGGCGGTTTTCACCGAGACGACGGGGGCATCGCCGCCGCTCACGCGGATGATGGAAGCCAGGGGGCGCACCGGGGCGGACAATTCCCGCTGGGCGTATTCCGCACCAATACGGCAACCGTGGCCGCTAAAGCTTAATTCGTCGGGGTTTTCGACCGTGATGAGGCAGCCTTTCGGGCAACCGATACAGATGATTTGGCTACCAAAGTCGCGGTCTGCGGCGGGGGTGTATCGGGATTTGGGCGGGATGCGCGGGCGGGTAGATTCATGGGCCTGCGGCCCATGTTGGAAGAACGCTGCGCGTTCTTCAGGGTTATTAGCCAGGGCATATTGGTTAATGCGGTCAATGTACTCGGCGGCGGCGCGACCGGTTGCGGTCGCCTCAATGCTGACATTGTCAACCAAGTCGTGGACATGGAGAACATTGCCGCAGGCGAAGACGCCGGGGGCGGCCGTCTCAAATTTTTCATTGACAAAAGGGCCGCCCGTGACTTTGTCCAGGCGGATGCCCAGGCCCAGGCTCAGTTCGTTTTCCGGTATAAGGCCACAGGATATGAGCAGGGTATCGCAGGGGATGTATTCCGCCGTTTCCGGCCGGGCCCTCATATGTTCATCGACGGCGGCGACGGTGACACCGATCAGGCGGTCCTTGCCGCTGATGTCGATGATGGTATGGCTGACTTTCAAGGGGATGCCGTAGTCGTCCAGGCATTGGACAATGTTACGCGTCAGGCCGCCGGAATAGGGCATGATTTCAACAACCATCTGGACATCGGCCCCTTGCAGCTTCATGCGGCGAGCCATGATCAGGCCGATGTCGCCGGAACCGAGGACAACGACGCTCTTTCCCGGCATGAAGCCCTCGATGTTCACGAAGCGTTGGGCCAGGCCGGCGGTGTATATGCCGGCGGGGCGGAAGCCGGGGATGGACAACGCCCCACGCGGGCGCTCACGGCAGCCCATCGCAAGGATGACGGCGGTGGCGATGATGGCTTCATGGGCCTGCGGGCCATGTTTGAAGAACGCTTCGCGTTCTTCTGGGCTTTTTATAGTTGCAGAGGTGACGCTGATGTGGTAGGTTGTCGCACCCTCCGTAGGGGGCCCCGCATTAAAATATTGCGAGGTGACGGGGGATGCACTGATACCCAACACCATCGTGGAGGTCAGATACGGGATGCCCCGCTCTTTTACCATCTGTACATAACGGGCGGCGTATTCGGGGCCGGTCAATTCCTCGGCGAAGCTGTGCAGCCCGAAGCCGTGATGTATGCACTGGTTCAGGATGCCGCCGAGTTTTTGCTCGCGCTCTATTATCAGGATGTCCTTTATCCCTTGGTCATGGGCGGCGACGGCGGCTGCCAGGCCGGCCGGTCCACCCCCGATGATGGCGAGTGCTACGTTCATGTAATTAATCCTTTCACACCCTCCCCGCTAACAATTCCGAGCCAGGGGCGGCTTTGGGGATGGTGATGGGGTCTAGGCCCAGCTCCTGGGCGATGAGCGCCACGACACGGCCGGAGCAAAATCCGGCCTGGCAGCGGCCGGAGCCGGCGCGGACGCGGCGTTTTATGCTGTCGAGGCTGACGATGCCGGGGTTTACAAACAAGCCGTCCGTGCGATGGATGGCGTCGATTATTTCCGCGCGGCTTATGCTTTCGCAACGGCAGATGATTTCGGATGACGGTATGTTTTCGGCTACACGCAGGGAATCCCGCGAGAAACTCAGGGTGTTCTTTCCCTGAGTTTCCAAAGCATTGCGGGATGACGTCATGGGCCTTCGGCCCATGTTTAAAGAACGTTGCGCGTTCTTTTGGGGGTTCTCCAACATACCCTCCACCAATTCAGCAACATACTCGGCAATGGCGGGAGCAGAGCTCAGGCCGGGCGAGTCAATACCGGCCACGTTTATGAAGCCGGGGGCATCGTCCACTTCCCCAATAATGAAATCACCCTGCCCGGAATTCGCCCGTAGCCCGGCAAAGGAGGTGATAATCCCACTCGCCTGAATGTCCGGAATACTGCGAGCGGCTTTTTCCAGCACACTGTCCAAGCCGGCCTGGGTCGTGTTTGTGCCCTCTTTATCCTCTATGTCCTCGGCAGAGGGCCCAATCATCAGATTGCCGTGGACGGTCGGGGTGATAAGAACCCCTTTACCGTAGGCAGTCGGCAGTTGGAAAAGGGTGCGTTTGACCGTGTCGCCCAGCGAACGGTCGAAAAGCAGATACTCGCCCCGGCGGGGAGTGATGTCGAGCGGCACCCCACTGACCATCGCGTGGATTCGGTCGGCATATAAGCCGGCAGCATTTATGACGAGGCGGGCAGAAAATACCGCCCCCGCCCCGTTTTCTGGGGCGGATGCCCCATTTTCTGGGGCGGATGCCCCATTTTCTGGGGCGGATGCCCCATTTTCTGGGGCGGATGCCCCGCTTTCCGGGGCAGGCTTTGCTCCGCCGCTTCGCCCGGTATCGTCTACTGCCGGACGATGGCACACATCACAGAGGACTTCATAAAATCCGTCCCTTTTCTTTATGTCCGTCACCGCCGTATTGCGATAAAACTCCAACCCGTTGGCGGCCGCCGCCTCGGCCATTGCCACAGTCAGCCCGAAGGGGCAGACGATGGCGCTCGTTTCGGCCAGCAAGGCATAGGCGACCTGCTCATGGAGCGCGCCTTCCATCTCATGCAACGCCGCGCTGTCCAAAATCGACAGACCCTCCACGCCGTTTTCCCTCCCCCTGGCCAGCAGGGCTTCCAGGGCGGGCCTGTCTGCTTCGCTAAAACACAGGACCAAGGCCCCATTATTTTCATAGGAAAAAGACAGCTCGCGGGAGAGCCTCGGCATCATTTGACTGCCGCGCAAGTTAAAGCGTGCCTTCATGCTGCCGGGCTGGGCATCAAAACCGGCGTGGACGATGCCGCTATTGGCCTTGGACGCACCCTCGCCCACATCGGCGTTTGCTTCCAGCAGGGCAATGTTCAGTTTTCGACCGGACAGCTCGCGGGCGATGGAGCAGCCAACGACGCCGCCGCCGATGATGATGATGTCATAATCCATATCATGCACCTCGTGCATATCATACACATCATGCAGTTCATGCATGAGGTGCATGGGCAAATATCTCATTAAAACGTTTTACATTGTCTTTTATGTCACCGTTGAACACGGCGGAGCCGGCGACAATGATATTGGCCCCGGCGGCAATCACGTCACGGACATTGTCATGGTAAATACCGCCATCGACCTGGATGTCCGTTTTCAAGCCGTGCTCGGCTATATATTTTCGCATCTTCGCGATACGCTCCAGCGAGCCGGGGATAAATTCTTGGCCGCCAAAACCGGGGGAAACGCTCATAACCAGCACCATTTCCACCTCGGCCAGATAGGGGTAAAGCAGTTCTATCGGAGTTTCCGGCCGGACGGTGATGCCGGCGCGAATACCCATGTAGTGGATCATGTCAATCAGGGATGTGGGGGTGTCTGCGGCCTCCAGATGGAAGGTGATGATGTCGGCCCCGCAGTCGCGGAAAGCGGGGATGTAGCGTTCGGGGTCCATGATCATCAGGTGGACGTCGAGGATTTTTTTGGTGACACGGCGGATCGAGCGGATGACGGGCATACCAAAGGAAATGGAGGGAACAAAAATGCCGTCCATGACATCTATATGGAGGTAGGGAACAGCGGCTTTTTCCAGTTCTTTCAGTTGCCGCCCGAGGAAGCAAAAGTCGGCGGCGAGGATGGAGGGGGATAGTTTGGTCATGTTGGGCCTCGGTTAGCTTAAATCATAATTAAGTGCGGAATAACGTATGGTTTCCGTCATTGCGAGGGCAACTCTCGGACTTCGTCCGAGTACCCGAAGCAATCCAGTAATGCAAGCAGGGATTCACTGGCGCTGGATGGCTTCGCCACTTCCGCGAAGCGGAAGATTGGCTCGCAATGACGAACAAATTCACCCACTCTTAACTCCCGATCGCTAAAGCGGCACGCCGGGTCGTCGTACCCTACGGTATCATATATTCCTTCACTTGCTCGTAAATTCCCACCCCATCCAAGCGGTGCTTCGCGATGAGGGCGGCGGCGGTACCGGATTCGCCGAAGACGTCGCGGACGCCGATGCGCAAAGTGCGCGTGGGGGCGGCTTCGGCCAGGGCTTCGCAGACGGCGCTGCCCAGGCCACCGATGATGCTGTGTTCCTCGGCGGTGATGACCAGGCCGGTTTTCTTTGCGCTCTGTATAATAAGCTCGCTATCCAGCGGTTTGATTGTGCAAATATTTATGACTTCGGCACTGATGCCGTCGGCGGCCCATAACTCGGCGGCTTCCAGGGCGGAGCCAACGCAAAGGCCAGTGGCGACAATGGTGACATCCGTGCCGGCGCGGATAATCTCACCCTTACCTATTTCAAACTTATATTCCGGCCTGTCATTTATGACGGGGCAGGGGGCGCGGCCAAAACGCAGATAGACGGGACCTGAGTAGGCAGCGGCGGCGTGGACGGCTTGGCGGGCCTCAATGTCGTCTGCCGGTGAAAGGACGATCATGCCGGGAATGGTCCGCATCAGGGCGATGTCCTCACAGCACTGGTGGCTGGCCCCGTCCTCACCGACGCTGATGCCGGCATGGGTGGCGCCAATTTTCACGTTCAGGCGGGGGTAGCCGATCGAGTTGCGTATCTGCTCGAAGTTGCGCCCGGCGGCGAACATGGCGAAGGAGCTGATGAAGGGGATTTTCCCGCAGGTCGCCATCCCGGCGGCAATGCCGGTCATGTTACATTCAGCGATACCGCAGTTTATGTGGCGCTCGGGATAGGCTTTCTGAAACAAGCCCGTCTTGGTGGCGGCGGACAGATCGGCGTCGAGGACGACGAGGCTTTCATATATGGCCCCCAGTTCGACCAAGGCAGCGCCGTAACTTTCACGAGTGGCGATTTTTTTGATTTCGGTCATGGTATTTCCTTTCTACAAGCGGCGGGAACAGAGTCCCCGCCCTACGGGGTAAACAGCGAGGTCAGGCCCGCGATGACGTGTGACGTGCTGTTAAATTTTCTCCAGATCCGCCATCGCCACCGCATATTGCTCATCATTCGGAGCGACGCCGTGCCAGGCGGCCTTATTTTCCATGAAGGAGACGCCCTTGCCTTTCACGCTTTTGGCGACAATGCAAGTGGGCTTGCCACAAAACGCCCGGGCACTCGCAAAGGCGGCGCGGAGGGCATCAAAATCATGGGCGTCACACTCTATCACCTGGAAATTGAAGGCGGCGAATTTATCCTTTATCGGATAGGGTGTGCATACCTCGTCCACCGCCCCGTCGATTTGCAGGCCGTTATTATCCACGATGGCGACGAGATTATCCAGTTTCCTGTGGCCGGCAAACATCGCCGCCTCCCAAATCTGTCCCTCTTGCAGCTCACCGTCGCCGATGAGGCAATAGACGCGGTAGCCCGCTTTGTCCATCTGCCCCGCCAGCGCCATGCCGACAGCGGCGGAGAAGCCCTGCCCCAGCGAGCCGGTACTCATTTCCACGCCGGGCACATATTGGATGCTGGGATGGCCTTGGAGGTAGGAGCCGAGCTTTCGCAGCGTAGTAAGGTCAGACACGGGGAAGAAACCGCGCTGGGCGAGGGTGGCGTAGAGGCCGGGGGCGGTATGCCCCTTTGAGAGGACGAAACGGTCGCGTCCCGCCTTTTGCGGCTGGGCCGGGTCGATGTTCATTTCCTCGAAGTAGAGGTAGGTGTAGATGTCCGCCGCCGAGAGCGAGCCGCCGGGATGGCCGGACTGCGCGGCGTGTGTTGCCGTCAGAATACTTTTTCGGATGGCGTTGGCAGTTTTTGCCAGTTCACTATTGGTCATGGTGTTTTCTCCTGAGTATTGCACTAACTCCCATTCGCGTACTCTAGCACACTTTCAAATCAACATTGTGAAGTTTTAGTTTCGCATTAATTCCATCATACTATAATTCAAAGCAAACATCAACTGCTAAAGAATATATGAGTCACAGTGTGCTAAAGAATATATGAGTCACATGGTGCATCACCCCCCAAAATATGCTACAATAAACCCATGAACATAGCCGAAAACATCCTAAAACACAACCTGAAAAACGTCTACTTCCTCACGGGCACGGCGATGGCGGGTAAGACCACCATGGCGCAGGAGCTGTCGGCGAAACATGGCTTCATCCATTTCAATGACAACTGGCATGAGGATAACTTCAAAGTCTGGAACTCCATCATCGACGCACGTTACCAAAAAAGGGCAGCCCGGCGGCAAGCCGTGACGGACTGGGAGGCGTATTTTGGCCGGACACTCGAGGAATTTTTAGCCGACGGCGATTATAATGGCTACGAGGAATACCTGGAGTTTGCGATCGTGGAACTGATAAAGATTTCGCAAAACAATAAGGTCGTGGCGGATGTCGGCATCCCGCCGGCTCTGTTGGCAGAGATTTCCGCCTATGAGAGGGTGGCGTGTATGCTCACGTCCGAGGAACTGGCCACCTGTGAAAATTATGGGAAACGCGAAGACCACAGGGAGTTTTTGGAGTGCATATTGTCGCTTACGGAGCCGGAGAAGAAAATGGCGGTGCAGGACGCATTGTTTCGGGCCAATATCAGAAAAATGCGGGCGGAAATTAAGGAGCATGGTTTGTTCAGCATCGTAAGGACGGCGGATAGCAGCGTTGCGGGCACGCTAGAATTGCTGGAGGGGCATTTGGGGCTGTAGGAGTGCGTATACTACATGGTGCTTGGGCAGACTAGGAAACGGCGCCGGTGTTCAATGGTATAAAAGGCGATAGTATGAAAGATAAATCTTTCACACGTGAGTTTACGCCCCACCGCGAAGAGGCGGTTTGCCTCAAATATCGCAGTCTATGGAAAGGGCATGGTCATTAAATGCTAATACGATGGGCGACCGAACAAGACCTCCCCGCATGGTATGCGCTGGCAACAGAAGTTTCGGAAATCTTTCAACATCCTGCCGATATGGGCGCGGAACTACGGTCAAAAAACAGCGGCATGGGGGCGGTCGGCAGATATGAAATGTTGACTGCCGTGGATTATATGAGCGAAAGCAACATGGGTTTTATTGTCTTATCAAGAGAGAAGAACAGTATTACATGGTTTGCCGTATCGGAAAAATACCGCAGTAAAGGTGTGGGTGGTCGCTTGTTGAAAACCGCGTTGCGTCAACTGGATACCAATATGGATATAACCGTTTGTGCATTTCGCGATGATTACCCGCCGGGAGCGGCGGTGCGGGCTATGTACAAAAATCATGGATTTACCGGGGAAAAACCATGTACACATAATGTCCACGGTATGGATCTTCCCCGGAGCGAAATGACGCGGCCTGCCGCAAGCGAAAAACGCGGCGGGAGCTTCCATTACCGCTACCCCGCATTTATCAAGGCGGCACAAAAGGAAAACTGCCTCGCTTGTAATAACGAGCCAATGCCCGATGGTCATATTGACATCGTGCTGACCGATAAAATATGTGTCGGCGGCGAATATCCCGGACAGGGGCGATTGTTCGGTAAATGCTATGTCATGCCGACGGAACACTATTTCCATTTCGAGGACATGCCCGAAGCGGACGCGGCGGCTTTCATGAACGAAGTCCAGCGCGTCGGTAAGGCACTCCGCAAAGTCACCGGCGCGGTGAAGATAAATTATGAAATGCACGCAAATTCCGGGGCGCATTTGCATATCCATTTATTCCCACGCTACCTCGACGACGACTTCCCCAGCGCCCCGATTGATTACCGCATAAGCGAACCGGCACCTTACGAAAGCCACGAAGAATATTTGTGGTTTATCGAGCAAATGCGAAAGGAATTAGGAACGGGGGCAACGAAGGCATGATTACATACAGAAAAGCCCATGCGGACGATATTCAAGCGTCGCTGGACCTGGCCTTGCGGGTGCTGGCCCAATTTCACGCACCCGATTGTGAACAAAAAGCGGTAAGCAACTATTTTACAGCCCGCTTTAAGGACGAACGTTACCTTAATGGTTTTAAGTCAGGGCAGTATCCAATGTTTGTCGCCCTTGATGGGGAAAGCATTGTCGGCATGATCACGGGAGACAGGGGGACGGGGGCTTTGTCTACTATAGCTGAAATGGCCGTGGACGGTGCATATCATCGGCAAGGCATAGCAACAGAGCTTATGAACCGCATGGTTTGCGAATTGAAATTACAGGGTGCGGACAAGATAACACTGAAAGCATTGCCATATGGGCTGCCTTTTTATTTGACCTATGGTTTTATCGCCACTGATGAAAAGCAACGGTCACAGTCCGGTTTTGATTTTATTCCGATGGCTTACGAGCCTAATGAAATATGGGATGTCTTGGACATAAACGGCAATAAAACCGGACGATACCATGAGCGCGGGAGGCCGATGGCGGCCGGTGATTATCACCTGTGTGTCCATGTTTGGAAGCATAACGGTAAGGGTGAATGGTTGATTGACAAGCGGGCGAAAAAAAGCCCCGATGATATTCATGACGGTAAATGGGAAACCACCGGAGGGGCGGCGATTGCCGGCGACGATAGCCTGACCGCCGCATTGCGTGAAACGAAGGAAGAATTGGGGCTGGTACTCGACCCGGCGAAAGGCGTGTTGTTCCGGCGTTTTGCCCGCGAAGGGTATCACGGGCATACTTATCTGATGGACGTGTGGGTATTTGAACATGATTGCGCGATTGAGGATGTCCGTTTTGGGGAGCGCGAAACCTGCGGGGTGATGTGGGCGAACGCTGACAAAATCCGTGGGTTGATAAAGGATGATAAGTTTTTCAGTGATGTTGATATGTATTTTGATGAAATGGTGGAGAAATGGGGGTGAAGTTTGATAGACCAAATAATCCCACTTGAATGCGAACAATGGCAGGGCCATGTGTTGCCCTTCCACTATATTTCGCATAATTACTACGATGTGGCAATCGTCCGCTCCGACGATGATTTCAATGTGTCGTTTGTAAAGAAAGGCTTTGACACGCCGTTTGAGTACAGGCCGGAAAAGGATTACGATAAATTGTTTCAACCATGGTGGGATGATGTAAAAGCATGGGGCATCGTGAAAGACGGACGGTTGATTGCCGTTATTGAAACAGCCGTTGAAGAATGGAGTAATCGTCTCCGCGTGACCGAGCTGTGGATTGACGACGTTTATCGACGTCAAGGGATGGCGACAGCCTTGATGGATAAGGCTGTAAATCGCGCCCGGGAAGAGAAACGCCGCGTGGTCATGTTGGAAACGCAGTCTCGCAATGAGGGGGCGATTGGGTTTTATCTGGCCTACGGATTTTCGCTGATCGGTTTTGATGCTTGCGCTTATCAGAATAATGATTTGAGCCGGAAAGAGGTACGCATGGAAATGGGGATGTTGCTGGGATGATACGCTTGACCACAGACCGCTCAATAATCCGTAACCCGCTACCGACGGACATGAACGCTTGGCATCTTTTGATTTTGCTCCGCTGGTTTACGCACCGAGCAAAACAGGGTAAAATTTTTCCAACAACCCCTTAACAACGCACACATTTTGCCGTATAATTAAATACATGGCACGAGATTGAGAAAGGAGCAGCTATAATGGAGTCAACATCAACTAATATAACGATACGAATGGATAAAGAAACCAAGCGGAATTTTGAGAACTTTTGTGATAACGTGGGAATAAATCTGACAACGGCTTTCAATATGTTTGTCAGGGCGACATTAAGAACGCGTGCATTACCGTTTGCTGTTACTGATATTGATATGCAGAAAAAAGAAGCAAGAACGTTGTTTTTAAAAAATGTAGAGGATATGCAGCAGCAATCTATTATAAACGGAACGAGTGAGATGGCGATGGACGAAATAGACTATATAATCGCAGAAGTCCGAAAAGATAAGCGCGGTGAAGTATGATTTGTAAGGTGGTTATCGATACGAATGTATTAATTTCATCAAGACTTTCTGCGTTAGGAAATCCGGCTAAAATCATGAGATTAATTGCTGATGGACAGTTGGAAGTATGCTATAATTCCGATATTTTAGATGAATACAGGCGAGTGCTGGCATATGATAAGTTTAACTTTAGCATTGAAAGTCAAAAATTTGCTGTGGAAATTATAGAAAAGATTGGTGAAAATATTAAACCGGCCGTAAGCAAAATAACTCTTCCTGATGAGAGCGACCGTATTTTTTATGATGCTGCGAAAGCAGTCAACGCCTATCTGATAACGGGTAATTTAAAGCATTATCCTGAAGAAGCGCATATACTAACGCCTACTCAATTTATGAAAATGATTGAGTGAAACAGGGTAGGCGGGAGCATCCAAACATGGCGGCGAGTTTGTTTGTTCCGATGGGGTGCAGAGAGGGATGCATATGAACATCATTTATAACGACACCAAGAAAGATTTACCCATTGACCCGTTACATGAATTATTCGTTGCTGTTGGCTGGTCGGATGGCGGAGCGTTACCCGAAGACATGAAAGCGGGATTTATCAGGCCGTGGATTCATTCCACATTGGTTGTTTCAGCGTGGGACGGCGACAAATTGGTTGGAGCTGTGAGGGTACTGAGTGACACGATGTTTCGGTCGATAATTTACGATTTGCTTGTCGCGCCCGAATACCAAAGACAAGGAATAGGCAAAGAATAGGCAAAGAATTGTTAAAGCGTTGTATTGAACATTATCCAAATTCGGAATGGCTCGTGCAAACGGCAGATAAAGCTGGTTTTTACGAGAAAAACGGATTTAAGGTAAATAATAATGATGTATTTTTGACTATTCCTTGCAAATTATTTTCGCCGCATTTCTCTGACGAAAATCCAAATAAGCCAGAATCCGGCTGTAATTACGACCATGAAAATGTCAAATAAAAATGACAAACATCCGTATCTTTTCATCACATACACTCCTCCATAACCCTAACCCTATCCACCCTATTACGGGCTTTCTCAATCTGGTAGCGATGCTGTAACGATTCCACATAAATAGCATGGCCACGCCACATGATTTTTACATATTCGGAATGTCCGTAATGTGCCCACACAGCTTTTTTGTGCTCAGGGTGGCGGCTTTCCAAGTCCCATATTTCATCTGCCGCTATCTCAACCATGGCCCCTGCCAAAAACATTCGCCCAAAATATCTCAGTGCGGCCACAAAATACGCCGGGTCTTGATTTCCCATGAACGGTGCAATAATTGAATCGGGAAAATTACGATAACACACATCCTTTGCCTTGTAATAATCCCTTGTGTGAATAACGATGTCAATGTCAGACGGCTTTACGTTTATGCCGCGCAAAGTATCGCAGACACTGCCGACCACATACCATTCGATGCCATTTTCATCGAATGTTTGTGCCAACATTTCCAAGGGCTTTTCCCATTCGATGCCAGACAATGATGATTCAAAAAGCACTGGCCCCAAACGGCTGAAATTACTGCTGATAAGCGCTTTTTCATGCTGGTTTGAAAACACGTCCTTGGGAAATGACATCAGAAATTTGCCGTCGGCTTTTAGCCATGCCTTATCCTGGATAACAGCTTCAAGCTGTGCGCTCCCTACGTCCTCACAACATAAAACAAAGGCGGAATCGGTTTCATAACAATGGCAGTGCATAGATATCTCCCTGCTGATTTATGTTTGCGGTTTTGGCCATTTCAGTCACCTCAATAATAGCATACACATTTTAGGTCGTAAACGCAAACATATAAACAGGAAATACTTATCGACAATACGCATAATTAGGAGCATAATATATTTGCGTGGAGGAATGACGTCAAACGGGAACGCCGCCAGACACACTCGTTTGACCATTTACCGAAAGCGAGGATACGAATATGCTCAGTTTAAATCATGTTGACAGCGGTAAGGGCTTTGATTTTGGCAAGGTATCGCAAGATTACGCAAAGTACAGGGATATTTATAGCCCGCGCTTTTTCAAAACAATCCT
>Ga0099364_10000750_pt1 | contig 55083 bp, 42 predicted proteins | sample TergutTh196P3_FD_73070 | JGI IMG/M metagenome (GOLD analysis project Ga0099364, IMG submission 73070) | Microcerotermes parvus P3 segment gut microbial communities from Pointe-Noire, Republic of the Congo - Th196 P3 | ecosystem: Host-associated > Arthropoda: Insects > Digestive system > Gut ... | reverse complement strand
ACAAAATAACACAAGAAGTCAACGAGTGGTACGCGCAGCAATAACACTGGATAGCGGGCAGGCCGTGGGTTTTCTCCGGCCTGCCCGCAGGAGATAACCGATGTCTAACGCATTGTTACGCAATAAACGCAAACCACGATCGACGCTCAGTACCGTGCCGCTGCATATGATGCTGCTGCCGGGCGTGATAATCGTATTCATATACAGCTATCTGCCAATGGCGGGGCTGGTGATGGCGTTTCAAAAATTTGACATATATAAAGGCATCGAAGCTTTTTGGACGTCAGAATGGGTTGGGCTGGGCAACTATACGACGCTTTTACGAATGGGCGAGCCAATACGCGTGCTGCGCAACACTGTGGTTATCGCATTCCTGAAGCTCACATGCGGGTTTTTGGTGCCGGTGCTTGTAGCGCTCATGCTCAACGAGCTGCGCCTTAAAACATTAAAGCGCAGCGTGCAGACAATTGTATATATGCCCCATTTTATATCCTGGGTGCTGCTTGCTGGAGTCATCCGACAAATATTTTCAGCGGACGGGATAATCAACAATTTCCTTACTATGAATCTGGGGCTTGCGAGTGTGCCTTTTCTATCCAGCAACGACCACTTTGTCCCATTGCTCATCGGCACAAATATATGGAAAGAGTTCGGCTTTGGGACAATCGTGTACCTGGCGGCTATCACAAACGCCGATCCGGCATTGTATGAAGCCGCTATTATGGACGGCGCCAACCGTTTAAAGCAAACATGGCACGTCACGCTGCCGGCCATGCAGCCGATTATTGTGCTCACCCTGGTATTGTCGTTGCAAAATGTGCTCAACGCGGGTTTCGATCAAATTTTTAATTTATACAACTCCAGCGTATACAGATCGGCAGATATAATAGATACATGGGTCTACAGGATAAGTTTTGAGTCCACGACTCCGATGTACAGCCTGGGTGCGGCGGTAGGCCTGTTTAAATCCGTGGTTTCGCTGGTTTTTATTTCTTCGTCATATTACCTTGCGCATCGCTTTGCCAACTATCAGATATTTTAGGGGGTGCTTGTTGGTTTATGAAGAAAATGTCGCCTTCCTACACGGTATTCTATGTATTCAACACCGTATTATTGACCGTTTTGGCATTATTATGCTTTTTGCCAATCTTAAACATACTTTCCCTTTCGCTCAGCGACAATATAGCCGTGCAGCAGGGGAAGGTGCTTTTCTGGCCGGTTAATTTTACTTCGGTTGGATATCAATATATTATCAGCAATACAGCTTTTTGGCGAGCGATGTGGGTCAGCGTAATGCGCGTCGCGCTTGGGTTTTCCGTCAATATAACAATGACTATCTTGGTTGCGTATCCCTTGTCTAAAAGCAGCCAGGTTTTTCCCGCAAGGACCAGGTATGTTTGGTTTTTTCTCGTTACCATCCTTTTTAGCGGCGGATTGATTCCGACTTTCCTGGTCGTTAAAAACACAGGGCTGATTGGTTCTATGTTCGCGCTTGTCATACCCGGCGCCGTCCCGATTTTCAATGTGGTACTTTTGTTGAACTTTTTTCGGCAGCTCCCAAAAGAGTTGGAAGAAGCGGCGTTTATTGACGGCGCAGGACACATCACAACGCTGATTAACATCATTTTGCCTGTCTCTAAAGCGGCGCTCGCTACCATATCGTTATTTATGATTGTGGCGCATTGGAACGAGTGGTTCACGCCAATAATCTATATGAAGCGGACGGAGGATTATCCCCTTCAGACATATTTGAGATCGACGATAATCTCAGCAAGGTTTAATGTTAACGATTTGAGCGATATGAAGATTTTAAACAAACTTTCAAACAAGACAGTTATATCGGCCCAGATATTTATAGCTATGATACCGATATTGTGCGTTTATCCTTTTTTACAAAAACATTTTGCGCAAGGGATTGTCCTTGGATCGGTTAAAGGCTAGCATTAAACTCCACTAAAATCAAATGCCGCAGCGTTCTTTTCATAATCGCGCACGCGGCTGTTTACGGGGTTGTTTTATAGACATGCGGCGGTGCTTAGTTTCGGCCCATGACGGCGTCGAAATCTTTTACGATGCCCCCGTCGATCAAATTTTTGTTTACCATATCGTACATTATTTTCATTGTGTCCCGGTGGTTTCGGCTGGAGTGGTATGGGCGCTCCGCGCTGACTGCTTCATATATATCGGCGCAGGCTAGCAGGCGTGAAATGAAGTCCAGTTCGCCCCCGTTCTTTTTAAACGGGTAACCGGAGCCGTCCAGCCTTTCGTGGTGGCACGACGCCCAGTTACAGATATTTTCGAAGCCGACGATGTTTTTAAGCATATCATGCGTACATATGGAGTGTTCCTTTATCTGGTCAAACTCGTTCTCGTCCAACAGGCCGGGCTTTTCCAATATGTCCGTGGGCGTACTGAGCTTGCCTATGTCGTGTAGGGACGCCGCCAGGTACAACTGCGCCCGCATCTCGTGATCAAAATTGTAATGCCCGCTCATTGTCCATACGATATTGGCGATTTTAGTGGAATGATCCATCGTGTACATGGATTTATAGTTAATGATCCTGGCGGCAAGCACCGACAGGGATATCGTGTCTTCAATGCTTACGACCCAAACCGGGATGGAGCGCGCGACCGTTTCTTCAATGCGGTCCTCCCGCAGCGAAAGTATCATTTCCTCATCGAGGACGTCCAGCATCGCGGCGGCCGCCCTCCGCGTAAAGCGCGTGCCCGCCTGCTCCGCTATCTGCTTGCGTATTGCCGGCAGGCTGTCGATGGGCACCATTTGCAAGTGGTGATCCACGTCGACCATATCTGCGATGGCAATCAGCTCCGCGCCCAGCGGGAACTCTCCCTCGATTTTATTGAACGGGCCCTTGCCGTCGGCGCGCTCGTGGTGATATAAAATAAATCCGCTGGAATCGGCCTTCAGCGGCAGTGAGCCGATATTGCGCTGCCCGTAGCGGCAATGCAGCAGCATGTTCATTTCCTGCTCGTCGCCGGGGCGCTCGGAGAGAATGTACTCTGTGAGCGCGTTGTCGTGAAATAATGCGCATGTGGTCAAAGCCGACAGCGTGTCGTCGTCCATGCCAAGGTTACGCCCCATGGAGGCGCACAGGCTTGAAATGCGCTTGCCATGGTTGACGCTGCAGCCAAGCAAATTGCACTCCACCATATCAAGCGCTGTCGTTATCGCAATGATCAGCTCATCCATCCGGATTAACATGCGCACTACCCTTTCTGATTTTACCTGGCGCAGATGTTCGCGAAATACTATTTCAACGGGCTGCCGCTCTTGATTTCACGCACTCGAACATACGCGAATATTGCTGCCGCGCCTGTTGTCATGGGTTTAATGTCACGCGTTTGTTGCCACAGCGCCAGTTATCTTGCGCTTTATGTCACGCGTTTGTTGCCACAGCGCCAGTTATCTTGCGCTTTATGTCATGCGTTTTGTTTCACGCATCTGTCACGCGTCTGAAGACACACAGTTTTTATTTTTAGCTTTGCTCTGGCGCATAAGCGCGTCTGCACGCTGTACGACAGAATCCACCGTGTCGTCCTCCCGCGCGACCGTCACCCCAAAAGATGCCGTGATTGACAGGTTCTTCAAATCGTGCGGGACGTCGGAACCGGCGACCAGTATCCGTATTTTTTCCGCGAGCAGCGTAGCTTCGTATTTTTTGCTTATTTCGAATACGCCGATAAACGCATCGCTGCTCCAGTGGCTGAAAAAATCAGATGGCCTGATATTATAGTTTATGGATTTATAAACGTTTTTTAGCAGCTTTTCTACCGTTTCATGCCCGTAGAGGTCATTAAACTGCTTAAAATTGTCCATGTTAAAGAAAATAACGCAAAAATCCTTTTGGAATCTTTTCAGCTCATTTAGCCTATACGCAATATAGCTTTCGGTTTTCCCCCGGTTCGTGACGCCTGACAGGTCGCTGTTGAGCTGCATGTCCAAAAGCTTAAGGATGACGGTGTTGTCATTGATGGCGGATGAGCTTTGCGTAAACACTTCGATTGCGCCGATGATTGCGCCGTCTTCCATCATGGGAATGATATTGATGTATACGGGGATTCTGTGCCCCTCTTTGTGTTGCAAGAACACTGTGTCCTTGCGCTGCCGCCCGTCAATGATGGTCGCGAACAGCGGGCACCCCAAAAGGCACAGCGCGCGCCCGTCGCTGTCAATGTGGTTGAGCAGGTTGTCCTGGCAGCACTGGCCCACTATTTCGTCGGCTTTGTAGCCTGTGATATTTTCTGCGGCATCGTTCCAGAAAGTGATGCGCCTGTCTTTGTTGACAAAATAGACGCCGTCCAACAGATTATTGATAATCGTCAAATAGAGTTTTTCCAACTCCATACTAACATCACATCCAATTTGATTATGATTTTTACATCGATTACATACTATGAGCTATCATTTGTATGATGTTTAAATTGTGTTATTGTAACAAGCCGGATATTCGGATAGCCGAAATGCGAACCGGATTGCTCATCAACCGATGTCTGCCACGAACGCGGCAATTATGAGTCAAAGGTAAGATATCCGTGTTTTGCCTTTATTTATTCTATATCTTATTATGTACTAAATCAAGCATCTTAACCACTTAAAAATTGACAACAAATTATAAATTGTGATGCTGCCGAAACCCGACCCATTTTTCAAATGAATGGCGGTCACGTCTTTCTGCGGTGCGCCGAGGGCGTCGCACCCTACATTGACATTATCTCACTGCTGCTTTTATAGGTGAAAGTGGCAGGTGGGGGTAAACGCGAGCAGATAAAAAACCCTACAGCCTTTGCGGCTATAGGGTCTTTCTGCCATGCGCCATCAGGGGCTCGAACCCGGGACCCATTGATTAAGAGTCAATTGCTCTACCAACTGAGCTAATGGCGCGCAAACGGTGTGAACACTGTATCAACTCTAAAATTTTAGCAATAAATCGGCGCATTGTCAATGTTTAGTTAGGAGCGCGATGGCTGCGGGCGGTGGTTGTGGTGTTGGTTATGGCATTGTCGAGACGTGGGTGATGCATTGTGAGATGTGGTCAATGCGTTGCCGAGATTTGTTCGATGCATTGCCGAGGCGTGGGCGGTAATGTATAATTCATGGCATTAAAAGTTTTAGGAGCATAAAATGGCTATATTTGAGTCGGTTTCTTTTGTCACTAACATAGCAAAGGGCTACAGCCTGCCACAGGCGCTGCGCATCGCGTCGGAGTGCGGGTTTGACCGCGTGGAGATCGCATCGATTGCCGGGATGTGCGAACACATCGTACCGGGGGACATCACGCCGGGGTTCATAGAATCCTTGTCGGACATGATGGGGCAAAATAAATTATCTGCGTACGCGTTTGCCGGACATGTGGATCTGACGCAGGACGCTGAGTTGGAGGGGTTTCTAAAAAAGATGGATCTGGCTGCCGGTATCGGCTGCACGGTCATTAATACCAATTCGGGCCCGGTAGGGCGCTTGGGCGAGTTCCGCAGGAACCTGCCGAGGATCATCGAACGCGCGGAGCGGCTCGGGCTGACGGTCTGCCTCGAAAGCCACGGCGACATTGTCGGCACGGCGAAAGATGCGGCTTCGCTCTTCTGCGAAATAAACCACCCGTTGATTCGCCTTAATTATGATACGGGGAATACGTATTTTTACGCCGGTGGGAACGTTGTGATAGAGGAGGACATCCTCTACGGGCTGGAATTTTTAGCATATGTCCATGTCAAGGACATCCATATTGACGGCGACAACGCGTATTACCGGCCCCTGGGCATGGGCGACGTCAACCTGCCCAAGGTGTTCGAAGCGTTGGCTCAGTTGGGGCGGCCGATCCATTGCGGGCTGGAGATACCCGTGTTCGTGGCGGGTACGTTGGCGCAGCTGTCGTCGGATGCCGCTCCGATAAACGAAACGGAAATCGGCGGTGCCGTCGGCCAGTCCATGGAGTATATGCGAAAGCATGGGGCTATATAGGGGCGCGGCGTGGGTGGACCCCCCGCCTTACGATTCGACGTTGTCATCGTCGCCGTTGCCGCCGCCGTTTGTGGGGCGGTTGTCTGCGTGCCGGCGCTTCCGCTTTTTTACGCAATCGGTCAGCAGATATTCTATCTGCCCGTTCAGTGAGCGGAACTCGTCGTCCGCCCACGCCGAAAGATCGTTCCATAACGCCTGCGTTATGCGCAGCGGTATTTGCTTTTTATCTTTTTCATTCAAAATATAACCGACAGGCGACACTTAGCTGCATTTTCATTGTCTCGCTTCTCTCCCCGCCCAATGGCGCGTAAAATTATGCACCCAATAATTCGATTAATATATCGTACCGCTGTTGATCACCGGTTGGGCGTCCCGGCTGCCGCACAGCACCACCATCAAGTTGCTGACCATGGCGGCTTTTCGCTCGTCGTCCAATTTAACAATATCATTTTCGCTCAGCTTCGCCAACGCGAGCTCCACCATCCCGACGGCGCCCTCGACGATCATCTGCCTCGCGTCGACGACAGCCGACGCCTGCTGGCGCTGCAGCATCGCCGCCGCTATCTCCGGCGCGTACGACAACTGCGTGATGCGCGCTTCAATAATTTCTATGCCGGCGATATCCATCTTTTCCTGTATTTCATCTTTTAGCTTCAACGCTATTTCCAAACTGCTCGCGCGCAGAGTCTTTTCATTGTCGTCGCCGAATGTGTCATATGGGTACAGCCTGACGATATTGCGCAACGCGGAGTCGCACTGAATTGACAGGTACTCGATGTAGTTGTCGGTGTTGAACACGGCTTTCGTAGGGTTAATTACCCTCCATATGACAACGATGCCGATTATTATCGGGTTGCCCATTTGGTCGTTGATCTTCTGCGTTTCGTTGTTGATCGTCGATACTTTCAACGATATCTTTTTGTTGAAGCCCCCCAGGGATATTTCCTGACTGCCGGTGGCGTCCAGTGTCACGGCTGTATTAATAATACTGCCAAGCGAAGATTTGCCGGATTTTTCCATTGCCCCTGAGGTCGTGCTTTTGTAGTTAGCCGCAGGGTTGACAGCCGATACAAACGGATTGACATAATAGAAGCCCTCGCGCTTTATTGTGCCGTAGTATTTTCCGAACAGCGTCAAAACAATCGCTTCATTCGGTTTGATAACTTTCAAGCCGAGAAAAAATATCCATCCCGTGCAGATGTACAGTATGCCGATAATCAGCAGGATCACCCCGAAGGGCTGCCGCCCGCCTCCCGCCGCCATCCATATCCCGCCGATGATGACGAACAGGATCGACACGAGCATCGTAAGGATGGTCGCCACCAGCGCGGCCATGCCGTTGCTGGTCTTCGGTTCTTTTTCAACATATTCAGTCTTGAATACATCGCTCATATTAACATCCCCCTCTGATATTAAATTGATATCATAATAATATAACAATAATATATGTTTGTCAATATGGATGCTAAGGATTTTTATTTCCACGGATCAGACCAATGTAAAAATTTTATTGCTATAAAGACCTTCATTTACATTAATAGTTTAAGTAGATCATTGTTCGGATATACCGAAAAAAGATTCCCAAATACCGAACATTTTATTTGACTGAATATATGACCATTGGTATGATCATATTCAGAGGACTTGCAAAATGGATGAGACAGACAGAACAAAATCGCATGTACAATCGCTGGCGCGCGCGCTCCGGCTGTTAGAAGCGCTGGCAAACGCGGATCGCGAGCTTTCGCTGACGGAGTTGGCGGAGACGCTGGAATGGCCGAAGAGCACGGCGCACGGGATTCTTGCCACATTGCGCGACTACCGTTTCGTGGATCAGTCGCCCTTGAACGGGCGGTACCGGCTGGGCGTACGGCTGTTCGAATTCGGCCAAAAGGCCGCGCGCAACTGGGGCATCCGGGAGATCGCGCTGCCGGTCATGCAGAAGCTCAACTCCCAATGCGGAGAGATGGTGCAATTGGCGACGGAGGACGCTGGCGAGGTGTTTTATCTGGAGAAGATAGACTCCACCCACATCATCCGCATCGTGTCGGAGATAGGTATCCGTCTCCCTATGCACTGCAGCGGGCTAGGCAAGGTGCTACTGGCGTACCGCCCATACGCGGAGGCGCGGAGCATCCTTATGCGCAACGGCATGCGCAGGATGACGAACAACACGATTACCGACCCCGTCCTAATGGAGTCTGAACTCGCGCAAATCAGGAAACAGGGGTTTGCGCAGGATAACCAGGAAATAATGGAAGGCTTGCGATGCATAGCTGCGCCCATTTGGGATAAAAACGGCGAGGTCAGATATGCCGTCAGTATATCCGGCCTTGCCGAACGATTGACGGGTAATTACTTCGATTTCATTAAAAACGCTGTCATGGAAGCCGCCGCAGAGATATCAAAGAACATGGGTTATATCGAGCCGGAAGAGGAGTAATTAGTACAGAGTAGCTACGAGGAGTAGTCAGCGGAATAAATTTAGGACAGAAGTCAAGATATATTCCGGATTAGATTACAGGATAGAAACTATAAAAGATTTTATCATTGTTTTTGGGAGGATTTTTATGAGCGACAGGCCGGAGATTGCAAACAGTATACAGACGGGATCATACAAGACTAATTATCACGATTTGGGGCAGGGCTTCCCGATAGTGTTTTTGCACGGCAGCGGGCCCGGCGTCACCGCCTTTGCCAACTGGAACAGGCTTTTCCCGCTGGTCAAAGAGCATTTTCGCATGATAGCCCCGGACATGGCGGGCTTCGGCTTTACCGAGCGGGAAGCGGGCGCGGTATACAATATGAACGCGTGGGTGCAACAGGTCGCCGACTTGATTGACGCGCTGAAGCTCGAACAGGTCCACCTCGTCGGCAACTCGTTCGGCGGCGCGCTGGCCCTTTCGCTGGCGATTAAGTACCCCAAGCGCATAAATAAAATTGTATTGATGGGCAGCATGGGCGTAAGCTTCCCCATTACATACGGCCTTGACCGGGTATGGGGCTACACGCCGAGCGAAGCCAACATGGAAGAGCTGCTCGAACTTTTCACATACGATCACAGCTTTGCCACGAAGGAGCTCATAAAGACCCGATATGAGTCCAGCATCCAGCCCGGGTTCCAGGAGAGCTTCTCCTCGCTGTTCCCGGCGCCCCGCCAGAACGGCGTCGAGGGCATGGCCGGGAACCAGGCGTACATACGCAATATCCCGCACGAGACGCTGATTGTGCATGGCCGCGAGGACAGGGTCATCCCGCTGGAAAACTCCCTGGAGCTGCTGCGGTTGATAGATAACGCGCAGTTGCATGTGTTTGGCCACTGCGGCCATTGGACGCAGATCGAGCACACAGCGGAGTTCGCGGATTTGATACTGGGCTTCTTCAAGCGATAAAAGGCAAATGTATTATAGCTTGATGGACAATGGAGTTTTATATGGACAAAAGTAAAATGGATAAAAGTAAAATAGAGGCATTTGCGCTTGAATTGTTTGAGGCGGAGCGCGCGAGGCGGGCCGTGCCGCCCATTACGGAGCGCGAGCCGGCGTTTGGCGCCGACGACGCGTACGCCGTGCAGATGGTGAACATCGCGCGGGCGTCCGCGATGGGGCATACGGTGTCCGGCAAGAAGATCGGCCTGACCTCCCCCGCCATACAGCGCCAGCTCGGCGTGGACGAGCCGGACTATGGGCACCTGTTCGCGGCGATGAACTGCCCCGGCGGCGGCGTAGATACGGCGGCGCTGATCCAGCCCAAAATTGAGGCGGAACTGGCTTTTGTTTTGAAAAAGGACTTGACCGGCGGCAATGTGACCCCGGCGGACGTCGAAGACGCCACCGATTATGTGGTCGCCGCGTTCGAGGTGGTTGACAGCCGGATAGCCGACTGGCGGCTCACGCTGCCGGACACGGTAGCGGACAACGCTTCGTCGGGGCGCTATGTCCTCGGCCGCGACAAGGTATACATCAATGGCGTCGATTTTAAATCCGTCTCTATGAAGTTGTTTAAAATTATAGACGGCCGCGCGGAGCTTGTCAGCGAGGGGCTGGGGTCGGCGGTCCTGGGCGATCCCAAGGTGTCAGTGGCGTGGCTCGCCAATAAGCTGCATCATTACGGCGTCGCGCTGAAAGCGGGCGAGGTGGTGCTCTCCGGCGCTTTCTCCGCAGCGCCCGCAGCGCGCAAGGGCGATTTGTTCCGGGCCTATTTTACAAGCATCGGCAGCGTGGAAGCGAGGTTCGAATGAGCGGCGGGGCGAACATCGTTGGAAATGACATATTAAACGGCATGGAAAACAGCATTGTAAATAACATGTGAAATGGACATTGTTAATGACATGGTAAATGACATGAGAAATGGACATGGAAAACAACATGGTAAATGACATGGAAGCCAAAAAATCAAACGGCAAGATCAAGGTCGGTATCATCGGGCCGGGGAATATCGGCACCGATCTGATGTATAAGGTTTTCAGGAGCGAGCGGCTGGAAATGGGCATGATGGTCGGCATCGTTGAGTCCGAGGGCATACGCCGCGCGGCCGGCCTTGGCGTGCCCGTGTCCACGGAAGGCGTCAAAGCGCTGACCGAAAAAGGCGACATACGCATCGCGTTTGACGCCACCAGCGCCGCCGCCCACAAAAAATTCAACGCGCCCGCGCTCCGGGGGGCGGGCATCGTATCCGTCGATCTCACGCCGGCGGCGTTGGGGCCGTATTGCGTGCCGAGCGTCAATCTGTCCGCGCTACGCCGTGAGCAGGATATAAACATGGTGACCTGCGGCGGGCAGGCGACGATACCGATCGTGCATGCCGTCGAGCGGGTCGCGGGGGCGGCGTATGCCGAAATTGTAGCGTGCATCTCGTCGGAGAGCGCCGGGCCCGGCACGCGCGCGAACATGGACGAGTTTACGGAGACGACCGCAAAAGCCATAGAAACCGTAGGCGGGGCGGAAAGGGGCAAGGCGATTATCATTTTGAACCCGGCTGTGCCCCCGCTAATGATGACGAATACGATCATCGTCAAAGTCAAGGACAAGTCGGTGGGGCTCGAGCGCATCCGCGCGTCGGTGGACGAGATTGTGGCCGATGTGAACACATATGTGCCCGGCTACCAGCTCCGGGTGCCGCCGATGATGGATGGCGATGTAGTGACCGTCATCGTGCAGGTGCGCGGGCAGGGGGATTTCTTGCCGGATTATTCCGGGAACCTCGACATCATCACATCGGCGGCCATCGCCGCAGCCGAACGGATTGCAACAGACATGCCCGCAGCATAAGCCGCAAATACATACATAAATTATTGCATACATAACGTGGCGTGCACATAATAAGGCGCACACATAACAAGGCAGTACTTTATAGGAAGGCACAATATGGCCAGAAAACTGACTTTGATAGATACTACGATGCGCGACGGCAGCCACGCCCTGCGGCATGAGTTTGAACGCGGGCATGTGGAGGCGATCGCCGCCGGGCTGGACGACGCAGGCGTGCCCTATATGGAAATATCGCATGGCGACGGCCTTGGGGGCTCCAGTTATACATATGGTTTTTCTAAAACCGACGAATTCGACTTAATAGAGGCGGCGGCCTGCAAAGCGACGCGTACAAAGGTCGCCGTACTCCTCCTCCCGGGGATTGGAACCATCGAGGAGCTGAAAAAGGCCGAGGCGCGCGGGGCGTCCGCCGTTCGCGTGGCGACTCACGTGACGGAAGCGGATGTATCCGCCCAGCATATAGCCGCCGCCAAAGGGCTTGGTATGTTCACGGTAGGATTTTTAATGATGGTCCATATGGCGGAACCGGCGCGGATAGCGGAGGAAGCCGCAAAAATGGAGAGCTATGGCGCGGACTACATAAACCTTGCCGATTCTGCGGGCTACCTCATGCCGGAGGGCGTAGCCGAGCGGGTGGAAGCGGTGCGGCGCGCCGTGAGCGTCCCGGTCGGGTGGCACGCGCACAACAACCTCGCATTGGCGATGGCAAACACAATCGCCGCCGTCGAGGCGGGCGCCGACTATATAGACGGCACGCTGCGGGGCTTGGGCGCGGGCGCCGGGAACGCGCAACTCGAGGTGCTTGTTGGGGTGTTAGGGCGGCGCGGCATCGATACAGGTATAGACTTCTATAAAATAATGGATCTGGCGCAAAATGTCATCGACCCGCTTTTGAGGCGCCCGCAGACCGTGGACAACGGCGCACTCATGCTCGGCTATGCCGGCGTCTATTCGTCATTTTTGCTGCATGTATACAAAGCGGCTGAAAAATACGCGCTGGAGCCCAGGGACATTTTAGTGGAGCTGGGTCGCCGAGGCATGGTAGGCGGCCAGGAGGACATGATTATCGACGTTGCATACCATATGCGCAACGATACTTAGTGGATGCACAAAGATATCTAGTGGATGCACAACGATATGTGATGGATGCACAACGATTCAAGCACATGGGAAAGGAGGTAAAGCCTGAGTGATTATTGCATAACCGTCTTGGAAACGGGCGGAAGTTTTCTTTGCAGCAAGGACGAGATAGTACTGTCGGCGATGATACGTTCGAGGGTCGGGCCGATAAGGCACGGCTGCTTCGGAGGAGGTTGCGGCATTTGCCGCATGAGGGTAGTAGAAGGCGATTACGAGAGGGTCAAGAGAATGAGCAGAGCTCATGTGACCGCAGCCGACGAAGAGAAGGGCGTAGTATTGCTCTGTTGCATAACGCCGCGTAGCGACATGGTCGTCTCCGGCGAAAATACGTAATATTCAATAATATTAAATTATTTATTTCTGAAAGGAGCAAGAAAATGGGATTTTGTGGAACATTGAGGCCGGGCCTCGTACAACTGAGGGTATTGGATTTGGACAAAACCCTTGACTTTTACATCAATGTCTTGGGGCTTGATGAAGTGGGCAGGACGGCGGACGGCCGCGTCATGTTGAAGGCATATGACGAATTTGATCACCACAGTTTGTCGCTGCGCCTGGCCGACCAGGCTGGCCTTGACTTCGTGGCGTTCAAGGTTGGCTGCCCGGACGAGTTGGAAGCAATCAAACAAAAGACAATCAATTTCGGCTACGCAGTGTCCGAAATAGGCGCTAATACGGATCAGCCCGGGTTTGGCAAGCGCTACAGCTTCAAAATATCGACCGGCCATATTTTCCAGATATTCAGCGAAGTCGACGTGGCGGCAAAAGGCCCGCAGATCAAAAACCCGGATATCTGGACGACCGCCCCGCGCGGCATGCGCGCGCAGCGCATGGATCACTTTTTACTGTATGGGCCTAACATCGCCGAGGCTGAACGCTTCTGCAAGGATGTCCTGGGCATGTTCGTGCCGGAGGTCTGCAACACTGACGACGGTAATCGCCTGGCCTCATGGATCACCAGCAGCAACAAACCGCACGACCTGGCATTTGTGGAATATCCGCAGCCGGGCAAGATCCACCACCTGGGCTTCTACCTCCAGGATTGGAACGACGTTGGCAACGCGGCGGACCTGATAGCCATCAACCATCTGAAGCTCGACATAGGGCCGACGCGCCACGCCATCACACGCGGGCATTCCATCTACTTCTGGGAGCCCTCCGGCAACCGCATCGAGGTTTACGCGGGCGGCTACACGGCGTACCCGGACAACCCGCAGCGCGTTTGGGACGCTGCGCAACTGGGCCGCGGCCTGTTCTATTATTCGGGAGAAGTAATCCCGAGCTTCCTGGAAATCGTGACATAAGCAAGGCGGCATTAGCAAGGCAGCATTTTAATTTACCAATTTCCTACAATCCTCTCAAGAAGGCCCCCCGGACGCATAATTCGTCCGGGGGGTCTTCTATTCTATAAATATAGTTTACGCCATAACCGATACAGAGTGCATATTCGACTTGAATCGGCGGGGAAAATTCGATTTCCCCGTGCGAACAGCAGGTTCGCGCATCTTACGAGCGCGAAGCGCTCGCACGACGCCTCTCGGCGTCGTGGTTATCGTTCAAACTTTCGCTTCGCTGAAGTGTGTAAACTGTTATGTGTGATTTTTATTGATTGACGAACTAATATTTGTTAATATAGCATAGCACATATATTTAACATATTTTTTGTATATCAACAATATAACGATTTTACGATTTTTACGAGTTGATGCGCAGTATTTGATGCGCAGCAGATAAAATGACAAATACAAATAGCAATGGCAAAATAGTCAATATGCTCTCGTACGGCGGGGTGCAATTTGCATCCTCGATATTCCTCGCCTTTCTGGCGTACTACCCGTTGGTACTGCTGACTGACGTCGCGCTGATACCGCCGGCCATCGCCGGCTTGCTTCTGTCCGGGCTGCGCCTGTTCAGCGCGGCGGGGGATCAGGCGATCGGCATATATATAAATCGGGCGAGCATCAAAGGCGGCAAATACCGCCCGTGGTTCCGGCGATGCGCAATCCCGCACGCCGTCTGCCTCGCCGCCGTCGGCCTGACCCCGGGCTTCGGGCTTGGCGGGAAAATTATATTTGCCGCCATCACGCTCGCGCTGTGCGAGCTTTTCCGCTCCATAATAAATATGGCAGCCATGTCCATGCTGCCGTACATGGCCGACACGGACGAGGAGAGGACAAAATATGTATCGTTCTCCACCGCCGCTTCCATAGGCGCATTCTTCATCGTCGGCACGTTCATGATGCCGCTGGTCGGGCTGCTTGGCGGAGGGTTTAGCCGGGTTGTGGGCGGGACATGGTCCGGGGGCATCGACGGGCAGCGGGCCGGGTTCGCGTTGCTGTTCGCGCTGCTGGCGATCGTCTCCGTTCCAATGTGCCTCAACGCGTACCATCGCCTGAGCGAGGGGAGCTATGACGCGACGCTGGTCAAACAGCCGATAGCAAAAATGTATGCGGCAATCATAAAGAACAAGCGCCTCGTTTTGTTCTTTGCAGGATATTGCCTGTTCGCGACTGCGGACGCTTTTCGCAACCTCACAGCGTATTACTATGTCGCGAACAACTTGGGCCGACCGGAATTTATATCGTTCGTTATAATGGCGGGGGTGATAACGCCGTTCGCGATGCAACCCATCATCCCCCGGCTGCTCGCGTTCGCGAAAAAGGAGACGTGCATCATTTTCGGACTGTTCGCGGCGTCAGCGCTCAATTTTATACTGCCCGCCATTTCCGGCGGGGCGGCGGCGCTGCTCGTTTGCGCAGTGCTGTACGGGTCGTTCACCGCTTTGTCTGTGAACTTGGTATATGCGATGGTGGCGACGTTTGCGGACGAAATGCGCGCCCGCCACGAAATGCAGATGAGCGATGTGCTGTCGGCCATTTTAAGCCTCAGCTACAAAGTGGGCATGGCTATCGCGGGAGGGGCGGCGCCAATCATAATGGCGATGTACGGGTATTCCGCCGAAAACGCGATGCAACCGGCATCGGCGCTGTCCAGCATCAAGGCACTATATTTTTCATTTACCGCAATCGGCATGGCGCTATCCGGCGCCGCCATGCTGTTCGCCATACATCAAAAACGCCAAAAAGCATAGGGCGGGATTCCTCCCGCCCCGTCTATCATTTCAGCTTATGCCATCTTTACCGCAATAATTGCTCCATTACAGCAGGTTCTTCGGTAAATAATCGCGGTTCGCTTCGAACATCTCGTCGACCATGTCTTTCGTCTCCTGCATGCTGAGCATCGCGGACGTGAGCGGATCGTACAGGATCGCATGGAAAATCTTGCGGCGATCGCCCTCAATGAGCCCCTCGACGGCCAGCTCCTCGCAGCGCGCGCTCGTGTTGACCAGCACGGCCAGTTGGCTCGGCAGTTCGCCCACGTGCAGCGGCCTCATGCCGGCCTGCGACGCGATCACTGGCACCTCCACGCAGCACCCCTCCGGCAGGTTGCTGATGAGCCCGAAGTTGCGCACGTTGCCGTTGTACTCGAACATCGTGTTGTCGCCGAAAACAGCGTTGAAAATATACGCCGCATACTCCTTGCCGCGAGATATATCAATGTCGTCTTTGTTCAACCACTCCTCGATGGCGCCCATCCAGGAATCCTCGCGCTGCAGGTACTCATTGAGGATGTACGCGTGCGCGCCGGGGTTCCAGCCTGTCCCGTTTGTGCAATATTTATCAATGAGGTCCTTGCGCTTGCGGAACCACGCCACGTACTCCGAATTGTGGCCGGACGACTCGGTGACATAATAGTCCATATGCAGGAACATTTCATTGCGCACCTGCTCATGGTTATATATTTCTGGGTCTTCCATTGCCTTACGCAGCGCCGGGTACGCGTCCTCGCCTTTGACCTTGAATTCGGTATAGAACGCCTGGTGATTGATCCCGGCGCATGTATACGTGACGTCCTTCATGTCGGCGCCGATCCAGTGCGCCAGCATTTCCGCCGTGCCCTGCACACTGTGGCACAAGCCGCTGATCTGCAGGTTCGTCAGGGTCTGCAGGTACCGGCACAGCATCGCCATCGGGTTCGTGTAGTTCAATACAATGGCGTTCGGGCAATACTTCTCAATATCGCGGCAAATCTCCAGCATAGGCGGTGCGGTGCGCAGGAAACGGAATATGCCCGAAGGCCCCCGCGTGTCGCCCACGTTGATGTCCACGCCGTACTTCATGGGAATCTCGATATCCGTGCGGAAAACGCGCGGCCCGCCTGATAGTATCGTGATGCATACGCCGTCCGCGCCTTTGAGGGCGACAGCCCGATCCATCGTCGCCGTAACCGTCGCGGCATAGCCGCCGGCTTTTATTATTTTTTTGACAGCCTGTAAAATATAGTCCAGCCGCCGACTGTCGATATCCATCAACGCGATCTCCGCATCTTTGAACGCGGGGAACGTAAGAATGTCTTTGACCAGTGTGCGGGTGAAACCAAAGCTGCCTGCCCCAATAAAAGCAATTTTCTTCGGCATAAAAACTCTCCTTTAAATAATTAAAATCGTTTTACTAAGATTGTTGATACAACAAGCGCATTTAAACAACATGCGTGTTGAAACAACATGTGTGTTGAAACAACATGTGTGTTGAAGCAATAAGCATGTTGAAACAACATGTGTGTCGAAACAATAAGCATGTTGAAACAACAAGCATGTTGTCTACACTAAATGTGTTGTTGACAAATAGTATTATACCATTTGAAATGATACTATTATGGCGTGGCTGACAAAATATCAACCAATATTAAATTATTTGCATTATTTACACCATTGGCGTTTTGATCTATTTGCATCATATGCTTTTTGCATTATTGCACCATATGCGTTTTACACTATTTGAATTATCACTTATGAACCCGCTTGCCAAATAATTATATGGATGCCGTACGCAAACATTATGCGATATATATCACTTAAAAATTTAAGAAGCCGCTTGCCCAATTACTTGCCGCTGGCGGCAAACCTTTTGACTGGGGTGATTTTCGGGTTCGCTATGGTGTTCATGAAAACCGCCATGAACGTGGTCGGCCAGGACGCCGTGAAATTCCTCGCGTTCCGTTTTACGCTTGGGTTTGCCGTGTTGTCGCTGATGCTGCTGCTCGGGGCGCGGCGGGTCAGCTACAAGGGGAAGCCGGTGTGGCTGTTGTTTTTGTGCGGCGCGTTGAACCCGCTAGTCAGCCAGGTGATGGAGACGTCCTCCGTAACGTACGCCCCCACGGCGCAGATAGCCGTGTTTTTGAGCCTTATACCGATATTGGTGGTGGTACTGTCCGTTTGCATAAACAGGGAAAAGCCCACCAGGCGCCAGATTGTGTTCATGGGCGTATCCGTGTCGGGCATGCTGATAATTAACTTTGCGGGGGGGAACATGGGCGGCGGCTCCGGCAGGGGGATTGCCTACATTGTAATAGCGCTCGTTGTCATATCGTTTGCCAGGGTGTTTATTCGCAGGGCATCGACGCACTTTACCGCGTTTGAGACCATCTATGTGACTACCGGTATGGGTGCGGTTGGCTTTAGCATTGTGTCAGCGACCGCGCACGCCGCAAGGGGCGGCGGCTTTGGCGATTTTTTCGCAGGCCTGTGGGTTCCCGGTTTTGTGGTACCCGTCCTGTACATGGGGATCTGCTCCTGCGTCGTGGCGTTCCTGTGCATGACGTACGCTGTAGGCCGCCTCCCGATAGCGGTTTCGGCCTCCACCAGTACTTTGAATACGGTGGTAGCCATACTGGCGGGCGTGTTCATTCTGGGCGAGAGCCTGCGGGCGGCGGATGTCGTCGGCGCCGCAGTCATATTGGGCGGCATCGTTGGCATGGGCATGAGCTATGATAAGGCGGACACAGCAGGCAACCGCTACAAGGCCCCGGCAAAATCGCATGGCCGCGAATGATTGCGCAGTTTTTGCGCACCTGGCGCCCTACTCATTAATATGCGCAAGGCCTTGCTCGAATATGTCTTTTACATGATCGTCCGCCAGGGAATAATAAACGACCTTTCCCTGCTTTGTAAACTTCACCAGATTCGTCAGGCGCAGTGACTTGAGCTGATGCGATATGGCCGACTTCGTCATGTTCAACAGGACCGCGAGGTCGCATACGCACATCTCATTGCAATGAAGGGCCCACATGATTTTTATCCGCGTGGGATCGGAGAACATCTTATATAAATTGGCAAGGGCGTTGAAGTCGCCGCCGTCCAGCATGATATCGCGGACCCTGTTTACGACTTCCTCATGGATGACTTCACAGTCACATTGTATTGTCGACGGAGAACCGCCCGTGTTTAATTTAGCCATGCCAGCAGCCCCTTTAATTGAACAATTATTCAACCGTATAATGTATTATACCCCTGCCCCCAAATATTGTCAAATAAAAAGCGCAAATATTCCTATTGACAAACTATATCGGTGGGGATATAATAACAATAGTTGAACAATCAATCAACTATAAAAATCATTTTAATTTATAATATGTGACCGGGAGGCGCGTATGAAAAAGATATTTAAGCTGGATGGGCTGGACTGCGCGAACTGCGCCGCCAAGATTCAAGACAGGATATGCAAGCTCGACGGGGTGGACAGCGCTGCCGTCAATTTTGTGACGACCAAGCTCACCATTGTGGGCGACAATGATAAAATGGATAATATCATTGATGCGGCCAAGGCGATAATAAAGAAATTGGAACCGGACGTAGTCATGCAAAAAGCATAAAGAACTGTCAAGTAATAAGTTGATCAACCCGTCATTCCGCGCTTGACGCGTAGAGGCGTAGAGTTTGTGGTGGTATAAGGGGATGTTCCGCGCTAAGCGGCGCCCCTAAAAAAATATGCAATAGTTGAATAATAGATCAATTATTCAAAGGATATTAGATAAAGTACATCGGGATAAAGACATTAAGCAAAGGACATTGGATAAGGACATCAGGCATTGGACATAGGGCAAAGGACATAGGGCAAAGGACATTAGGCATAAGACCTTGGAATAAGGACATTGTGATAAGGACAAGGGGCAAGGTTTTTATTATGAGTAAAATGGCGAGGCGCTTATCGCGGATCATCATCGGCGGCATTTTGCTTTCGGCTGGGATATTTTTGCAAACGGATATTCGTTGGATTGGCCTCGGTCTGTTCCTCGCCAGTTATTTGATTGTCGGCGGGGACATTGTTCTTAAAGCGGCGAAAAACATCATAAGGGGGCAGGTGTTCGACGAGAATTTCCTTATGAGCGCGGCCACTATCGGCGCGTTCATCATCGGCGAATATCCGGAGGGGATAGCCGTCATGCTGTTTTATCAAGTAGGGGAGCTGTTCCAGCGCTATGCCGTAGACAAATCCAGAAAATCCATAGCGAGCCTCATGGACATAAGGCCAGACTATGCAAATGTGATAAAGGGAGGGGAAATTTCCAAAGTTGACCCGGAGGATGTGCAGGTCGGCGACACCATTATAATAAAGGCAGGCGAAAAAGTACCGCTGGACGGCACAGTCGTTGAAGGCAGCTCAATGCTGGACACCTCCGCCCTGACGGGCGAGCCGGTCCCGCGCGAGGCCCGCCCCGGTAGCGAGATACTGAGCGGCTGCATAAACATAAACGGGCTGCTGACGGTGAGGACGACAAAAGAATACGGGGAATCCACCGTCAGTAAAATCCTCGATCTGGTCGAGAACGCGACGTCCCAAAAAGCTAAAACGGAAAATTTCATCACCAAGTTTGCCAAATACTATACCCCCGTTGTCGTGCTGCTTGCCGCCCTCATTTCCATTATCCCGCCGCTTCTCATCAGCGGCGCGTCGCTCGAGGATTGGGTGTACAGGGGGCTTACCTTTTTAGTCATATCCTGTCCCTGCGCCCTTGTTGTATCCATACCGCTCAGCTTTTTCGGGGGGATCGGCGGCGCGTCCAGGAAAGGCATACTGATCAAGGGCAGCAACTATCTGGAGGTGCTGGCGCGGCTGGAGACGGTCGTTTTTGATAAAACCGGGACGCTCACCAAGGGCGTGTTCCGCGTGCAGGAGGCGCATGGCATAAAAATGGGGCGCGATGCGCTTTTGGAATTGGCCGCGCACGCCGAAAGCTATTCCAACCACCCCATATCCATGTCTATAAAAGCCGCTTATGGAAAAGAGATCGACTATACAAGGGTGTCCGAAGTGGAGGAAATAGCAGGCCACGGCGTCCGCGCCACCGTTGACGGGAAGTCGGTGCTTGCCGGCAACGCAAAGTTATTGGATAAAATGGGCATACAGTACCGCATGGTGGGCGGCGCCAACGATTATGAATATAGTGGCGGCAAAGACGGTGACATGATGGATGGTGGCGGCTCGATGGTCTTGATAGCCGCCGATGGTGTGTTTGAAGGCTATATTATAATTGCGGACGAGGTCAAGGAGGACGCCCCAATGGCCATCAGGGCGCTCAAAGACGCCAAAATCCGAAAAACCGTCATGCTGACCGGCGACGCGAAAAGCGCGGGCGAAGCAGTGGCGAGGCGCCTCGGTATGGACATGGTACACGCGGAGCTGCTGCCGGGCGACAAAGTCGCTAAGGTGGAGGAGCTACTCTCGCAAAAAAGCGCCCGCGGCAAACTCGCCTTTGTGGGTGACGGTATCAACGACGCGCCCGTCCTCGCGAGGGCGGACGTGGGCATCGCCATGGGCGGCCTGGGCTCGGATGCCGCAATTGAAGCGGCCGACGTCGTCATAATGACAGACGAGCCGTCCAAGATCACTTCCGGCATTAACATTGCTAAAAAAACGCTCGGCATCGTCAAACAAAACATTATATTTTCGCTCGCGGTTAAATTCGCCGTGTTGATACTGGCCGCGCTCGGCATCGCCTCTATGTGGGGCGGCGTTATCGCGGACGTCGGCGTAACGCTGCTCGCCGTCCTGAACGCAACACGGGCGTTGAATGTGAAATATTCGTAGGGCGCGACGCCCCCGGCACACCGTCATATATTCGTAGGGTGCGATGTCCTCGACACACTGTCATATATTCGTAGGGTGCTCTGGCGCGGCTCCCTGCTGCCAATGTGGCAAGTATAAAATTTTCCGGTTAATAACCAGCTATGTAATCGCACGTTTTATGGGCAGTAGCCCTAAATATGTGTTCGGTTAATTATTGGAACAGCCAATTATCCGCCTTTTGCTATCAGTTCATCTCCTTCTTCTTTAGTTATTTCGCCGCTGTTGACCCTCATATAGATGGCGACGTTTTTTCGCTTGATTTTTACAAAGCAAAACGTGATCGCCGCCAATGCGAAGCCGATATTGGGAATAAAGAAGGAAACATTCCACAGCCCCTCCAAAGCCCTTTCGGTCTGTAACCCAATGCCTTGGGCGTTGAGCCCCGCCAGTTCGTCAAAAGAATTGGCTTCAACGGCTACCCATCCATATGCTCCCAAAATGAGCAGCGATACGCTTGTGACCAGGGAGCCAACCAATTTATTGACAAATGCGTATGTTGATGAGACAACCCCCGCTACATCCTTTCCAGATCGGCATTTTACGACTTCCGCCATATCAGGCATGAGTTGCGATAGGGAAAACATGGTCAATACATATGCGGTGTTCTGGATTAAGAACAAAAAATAGAAGAGCGGCAAGTTTCCAACGAAAAAGCCGGGGCCTAAAATGCACATAATAATGCCGCATATTGCGAATATCGCACAGACCAACCTCGCCACAGCGATTTTATCCATGTGCTTAAAGATTACAGGTAAAAAGGGTATGATGCAGATTGAAGGTATAATGCCGACTAACGATAAAACAATACTGATGTTCGCATCGTTGAAAATGTAGTATGCCACAAACAGGTTATATCCACGCGCATAAAATATGCCCCAAAGCAGCGCGCCTAAAAAAATGATAAATAGCTCCGGCACTTGTTTTAATGCGATGAACATTTCTTTAATGCTATAATTGCGCATCGCGTTCTCATCATACTCCGCAACATTTCTTTCTTTTACAAACAACGCGGGTATAAGCGCGAGGACCAGACCAAGAATGGAGAACACGACAGCCGAACCGGTATAGCCGAACGATCCGGCGATGAACATTGTCCCCAAAAATACCACGGGGAGAGAGCCGATGCCTTGCCCCAGGCCGTTCCAAGCAAGGATAAAATTTCTCTCCTGATAATTATTCGTCATGGATATAGGCAAAAGCACATACGCGCCGGAAGCAGTATAGCCCAAGTCAAACAATATGTACCCCAGGACATACTGAACCACCCTAAGCCAAAGGGGCCAGCCCGTATTTATAGAAAACATGACAACTGTCCCAATCGGAATAATGAGGAACAAAATCCTGAACCATGGCATATAGCGGCCGGAAAAGAGCCACTTAGTAAATGAGCTTTTGCCTTCCTTGAACCTGTACTTGTCTACCAGATAGCCGAATATCACGTCATTGATAGCGTCCCACGCCCTGATAATCAACAAAACGGCAGCGGCGATAGCCGGACTGATGCCGACCATTAGCAGATAGACAGCTAAAAACGAGGTGACAAAAGTGTTCATCGCCTGATATGACCCGGCGCCGAATATCGCTGCCAGTTTTTCCCTGCCCGGAACGATCCAGCCCTCTTTTAAAGTTTTCTTAGCCATGCTTTTGCTCCTATATTCTATGGTTTCAAAATGCGATGGATGGTTGGATGATGGATGATGGAATCGCATATTTTGCGGCTCTATCATAAATGCTCATTCCACGATCACTCTGGCTCTTTTCAAGTTTTCTATTTGGGTAAAAATATCGTCTTTGACTCCATTGCGTTGGGACTTTATCCTGATGACAGGAAAATATACGCCGGTGGCATCGAATGAAATTTCATCGCGGATTATTACGTTGCCGCTATCAGAATCTTGTCCATCCAAGTTATCTGAATAATCTTTTAAATATTCATTTTCTATGGGATCCACGGCAAGCTTAGCTTCGGTTAATATGCTCGCGCCTGCTCCTTTGGGCAATTCAATTTCTGCGTATAATTCTACTGTTTCGCCGGGCTTTACGACGGTTCTTTCTGCTCCGTTGACAATAAATTTTATTGTAGGCTGAATGCCCCGGCGCTCCGCAGCACTGTCTCCTACAATGACCTGGCCGTCTTTTATCGAGTAACAGGTGCTATCCATGGGCGCTATGCCCCGCTCTACCCAATCGCTCACATCCAGCAGCGCCTGATGCAGCGCCCCTATGTAATGGATGAGATGTGTGTCGTCCTGCGTTTTTTCACCGTCGCTATGGAGGGCGTTGTCTATGTACCACAGCCTATGATGCTCATCTTTTTTGTCTCCGAAATACGCTGCGACCTTACGGGCGTACCAATCGGGGTTCCATGGCAATGCACTTTCATCCATCAGAGTGCAGACATTCATCATTTTGCCCGTAAATTCGCCTGACTGGAGGGAGCCTGCGCCACCCGCCGTAACAATTGGGCCAATCAATTTCGGGCGCTGGGGATATTTGGGTTTGCCACTGCTGTCAATAAATTGCGCGAACCCTTCGTAGTATTCATCTGGGACCTGGTGCCGGTGATAATACTGTATGGCAATGTAATCGGAATTATCCAGCAAAACCTCATCTCCAGGCTTGAGTTTCGATAGCTTTTCCAAAATATCAAACAGCCCGAAACCTTCGTTGATGATGATCCAATTGTCACTGCCTGTCAGCCTTTCCAATGGGACAGCGTAACCAGCTATTTCGCCGCTGGTTATTTTTACCTGAGTACCGTATAGGTACAAGTCGTCTCCGCATGGTACGCTTGAGAGCTTCAACGCAATTTTGTCGGTTACGTCAGGTTCGAGGCTAGACATGCGTTTCCACGATTCGTCCGCGCCCGTCCTTTTGTCTACAGGTTTCGGAATACGCCTTGCGTCTTTTTCAAATGGCACTTTAACACTCAATTCATCGGGGATGTAGATTTCCTCAATGACGGCGCTATGAAGTACGCGGTCTTTTTGCGCTGTCCCGTCGGCATCGGCGCCTTCGTATCCGGGAAGTTTCCAAAAATCCTCGTAATAAGTCGGATCCATTATGGCGATATTGGGCGTCAGTACGGGCAACGCGCCGTCGTCGAGTGTTTTATGCAAGAACCATACTTTGGGCGGGAACCCCATTTTCGTAACCTCTTCCAGTACAGCGTGTTCATCTTTCGCTAAGCCCGCGTACATATCCCCGCCACCTGCGTCGACGGCGTCGGCTATTTGCTCCAGCTTATGCCGCAGGACGCGCTTCGCGAGCGCGCGGACTGTAAACATGCAAGGTATCGCCATTGGTGTTCCGATGATATATGGGCACGCGCCATCCCATGTTTGTGTATTTTCAAAACAACTTGTGCTTTTAAACCCGCCGCCGCTACCGCCATATATGTAGCCATATGGACGATGTTCCCCAAAAAGCCGAACAGCGACGCTCCGGGAGTATTCCGCGCAGGCGGCGCTAGATCTGTAAATTATCGTCGGATCGGGCGCCATGCCAAATATTGGCCCAACGCCCATATTTGTCTCTACGAAATATGCCCCGTTATCAATCGCGAACTTAATTTTATCCACAATGCCTGTCCGGCCTATGGAAGCATCCTCATGGCCTTGCATTGGCGCCATAAAATGGAAAAACCTGCCTTTGTAGCCCTCTTTAGAAACCGGGTAAAAAAACGAAAAACGTGCTTCCGTCCCTTCAAATCCCCCATGCACATAGCGATATCTGGCCGTGTCTTCGCGGATTTCTTCAATATCGATATAAGGTTTTTGGAATTGTGGATCAGTTTTGGGATCGTATTTATCCATAGTGTGTTAAAAACCCTCCTATATTAGTTTGCCATTTGCATAATTGCATACATGTTAGCTAATTTGCATATTTGATTAATTTACATATTTGCCTATTTTCATATTTGCATATAAATATATTTGTTTCAAAAAAACAACTCTACCATTATATTGATTTTTGCTATAATATATTGACAATATTAATAATATTTAAGATATGGAAATTATAGTGAATATTCAAACGATTCAAGAATTTCATAAAATCATACGCGTGCCTATGCATTATTATGAAAACAATAAACTGTCCTTCGAGTATATGGAAAATAAATTCCATCCAAACCCTATTTCGATGATGCTGCCTTATATTGAAAAAACCCCATCGACAATAGGCTATATTGTAACAGAGGAGCATTTATTTTACGGATTTGTCAGGCTTGACGATATGCCAGGGTTTTATGTGATGGGCCCTACGTCTGCTTTTAAGCCCACATTGTCTTTAACGAAAACGATATTAAAAAACATGAAGCAAAGTATAGCGGGCGACAATGCGTTGTTATGGTATTTAAGCAGGATTCCTCTTTATACCGAAAGCCAGTCGAAAAGCATATTGTCTATGCTTGATTATTTAGTTAACGGAAAAATAGGGCGTAATGTAAATAGAGTCCATATATTTAAAACAGAAATCGCAAAAGATCCCGATCTTGTCATTATGCCTGCCGTTGAGCATATTAATAATGATTTGGAAAGGACATTAATATCATATGTCGAACACGGCAGAACCGATTTAATGGACTTATATTTCGATAAATTAATACAAGGTTCCGGAGTGCCTCAAGTATCACTGATAGAAGAAAGGGCAATTAAAAACATATTTATTTTTTCATTAGGCATTGTGTCACGCACAGCTTACCGAGCAGGGATGCCATACGATATGATGAACGAGACGACGGATTATTTTATTATGCAAATAGAAGAAAAAAGCGGCTATATAGAAGTGATCGAGTTAATGAAAAGAATGTTTATGAGTTTTGCCAACGCTGTCGCGCTAATTAAAAAAGCGTCTATAAATTCGCTGACAGCATATAAAATTCATCAACTAATCCATTCACGTTTACATGAAAAAATAACGCCAACCATAATTGCCGATGAATTGCAAATGTCTTTATCATATTTATGCAGGCACTACAAAGCCCAAACAGGTAAAACCATAACTACATACATAAACGAAATAAAAATCGATGAAGCTAAAAGGCTCCTTACGGCTACAGATATGAGCGTATTGGAAGTATCGGCGCAATTGGGGTACGCGTCGTCTAATTACATGTCTATGGTGTTCAAAAAAATTACAGGTCTAACCCCGAATGAGCATAAGAATGCCCATGTTAAGGGAATAGTGAAATCATGAAGTAAGGTTAATATGTCTGCACAGCAGACGGAGGCGCGCCGGGGGCGTCGCGCCCTACAGGCGCCTATGTTTTGCAATGTGCGACGCCCTCGGCGCACCGGCAAATATTCGTAGGGCGCGACGCCCTCGGCGCGCCGCGTCCCGGGCGTCTTATATGGTTTGTTATAAATAAATTACATCAACGATCTTTGATGAACAATGTAAAGGAATTTATATTCGCGCAAATTAATGCAAAAACTGATGATTATTCCATTGAAAATTGCATGAATTAATGTTAGAATATAACCACGCAAATGTGTATCAGTGATTCGCAAGTACAGGGGGCAGCGAAGCGGCATGGAGCGAAAAATTTCAAAATACTTAATCGGATGGAAAAACAGCCCTTATCGCAAACCGTTGATATTGCAAGGCGCGCGACAAACGGGGAAAACGTATTCTGCTCTTGCTTTCGGGCGTGAGCACTACGCCAATGTCGCCTACTTTAATTTTGAAACGAACCGCAGCTTGAACAAAACCTTTGACGAGAATATTGAGCCGTCATACCTGATACCGATTCTTTCGCGCATCTGTGGGCAAACTATAATAAAAGAAAAGACATTGATAATCTTCGACGAGGTGCAGCTCTGCGAGCGCGCATTGACCTCGCTTAAATATTTTTGTGAGGACGCGCCGGAGTACCACATTGTCGCGGCAGGGAGCCTGCTGGGCGTGGCGGTCAACCGTGGGGCGTTTTCTTTCCCCGTCGGCAAAGTTGACATAAAAACGCTGTATCCAATGGACATGGAAGAATTCTTATATGCGAATGGAGAGCGCGAGCTAGTAGAAAAAATCCGCGAATGTTTTGAGTCGAACGCACCAATGCCTTCCGCCCTGCATAGCGCGGCTATGTCGTACTACCGCCAGTACCTTGTGACTGGGGGCATGCCGGAGTGCGTGGATAAATACATAGCTACCAAGGACTTGATTCTCCTGCGTCACACGCAGCGCATGATATTGGAAAGCTATTTGAACGACATGAGCAAGTACAACAAAGAAAACGAAATCAAAAAAACGCGGCTGGTATATGACAATATCACCGTCCAGCTTTCAAGAAAAAACACGCGCTTTCAATATAAACTGATTAAGTCGGGCGCGCGCGCCGCCGAATTTGAAAACGCAATAGAATGGCTGGCGCTGTCCGGTATTGTCACCCGTATACATCGGGTGGAGCGCCCCATAAAGCCGATAGAGAATTACCGCGACATCGACGCGTTTAAAATATATGTGTCCGATGTGGGCTTGCTGTGTGCGAAAAAAGACATTGCCGCAGAGGATGTGCTGTATCAGTCGGCGGAGCTTGACGATTTTAAGGGTGGGATGGCGGAAAACTATGTGTGCTGCCAGCTTATCGCCAATGACTATCCTTGTTATTACTGGACAAGCGAGCGCGGCGCAGAGGTCGATTTTATTATAATGCGCGAAGGGAAAATAATCCCCATAGAAGTAAAATCGGCGGAAAACACCAAGGCGAAAAGCTTGTCGGCGTATATCAGCTCATACAAGCCTGAATACGCGGTGAAGCTTTCCGCCTTGAATTTTGGGTTCACGGACGGTAAAAAAACCATCCCACTGTACGCAGCGTTCTGTTTATAAAATAATAAAAAAACGCGGTGGTGGTGCCGCATTCATCAAAAAATTATTCTATATACTGCAGCGACGTGTCGATAGTTATATTTCGGGTTACTTCGTCGTATCCGACGCCAATATCGAGCAGGCGCATGATATCGCGCAATCTGACATAGTTGCTGCCTTCGATGAGATACGCGATAATATCTACGGAGGTGTTATCCATCGCAATATTGATATTTGCGTTCAATGACGCGACCTTTGCCGAACCATCCCCCAAAACCATCTCGGAGCCGTCTGGTTCGTACGGTTGGCCGCTTGTAAGGGTTATTGCCTGCGACAATTCATCGTAACCCACCGAGAATTGTTTATTTGTATGATTTATGGCATATGCCAAATCCCGTATCTTAAAATAATTCGCGCCCTCGATGGTATACGCGTTAAAGGCGATATCCTCACCATTTATATACACCGTCGACGCAATCGGGATTGCGTTCAACGCTGTAGATTGTTCTGCCGCTGTGAAATCACCTGGTGAGGAAAGCGAGCTTTCAGGAGCGTCTTCATATACGACGACGATATTGTTCAAGTTGCGCCCGGCTTGCTGTATGGTCTTCCCATTAGCGTATAAAAAAGAAGACGCGCCTCCGTCTACCGCCATTGCATCAACGCAGCCTAAAGCGAGCAATGTATCTGCAGCCCTATCGTAGTTTGTCGCCCCTTCCGCTATCAGCAGTGAGCCATCCGTCCTTACCCCCACCAATGTCCTTTGGTGTGTTCGTGTCATATCCTCTGAAGTTATGCCATTGCTTTGCTCCAAGCTTTTTTGCCCATCGCGGATAATCCGAGGATCTGCCGCGACTACGGTCATTAGGTTTTCATACCCCAACCGCCCCATCTCATGCCTGTCCATTATCCGCCATTCTTTATCGTTCGTAAAAACAAGATAGCTGTCAAACCATTTGGGATTTATAACTTTCCCATCCTGCAATAAAAAACCTTCGGTTATGTTCGAGCCATCGTATGGGGTAAAATACGTGCCGACAAAAGCTGCGGCGACCGTACCTTCTAAGCTTGCCCTTTCCAGCATGGAGTTTACGTTCTCCGCGTTGTCGATTTCATCGTGCGCAAGTATGATCTTAGTCCGATAGTTGCTACCGTTGATTGTAATATAATTTAATGACGTGCCACCTGCCCCATTATGTCCCAAATGAACCGCGACGCCCCATTCGTCGCTTATTGCATGCACATTTGCCAACGGAAGCATGCATATGAAAAATAACAAACTCATTGACAGTAATAATTGGATCTTTTTATACATTTTTCTACGCCTTTCTACCCCTGTTGACAGACGCCTAAATGCATATATAAGGCGAGCAGTAGATGATTTATCACCTACTGCAGCCCTATATTACTCATTTAAGTAATTAATACATTGATGTTGTTCTAGATAAAATTTTACATAAGATTTGCTAGCAACGACCTAATATTAATATAGACTATCATTTTATGCTGCTTCATCAATAATGTCATCAAACTCAATTTCACTTAATATGTTAGGCTCTAATTCGATGATGGATTCAGTTGGAATATTGATATCTGATTCTTTAATATTTTTTGATTTAAATATATCAGATATTTCTGCCATGCCCTCAACATCCATCACTACAGAAGGGATTATTTCATCATTTTCCATTTCAATTGCTAACATGGCATCAAGCATTAAAATATCAAATCCTACATCGCTTGTATTTACTATATTATTATTCATAGTGTTAACAGGCACTATCGTATAATGCCCGTCCGACACTAAGAGAGTAAAAACATGCCATACGATGCTTGCGCCTCCGCTCGTTGGAACGTTAAACGTCCTGAGCAATTCATTGTTCTCACTATATATCCTAACAACCGCTTGTGAATTTCGTAGGGCTTCGCTATTCGTAACCCAACCGTTTGTAAAGTCATGTATAAAATAATTATAATTACCATTAACTAAATTGCTAATTGTAATCGTTTCAGGCCCATAACTGGTTGTATCATCAACGTCTAGGCTGGCATAAACCTGATTGTCGTGTCTATAGCTCATATTTGCATAATATACATGGAAGTCATACCCCTCTGGAGTAGGTCCGCGCAAATGAGAATCTAAATCCCAAGGCGTCGCGCCCCATGTTAAAACAATTCTTACGCCGCCCTCGCCTCCGCTTGCAAACGTAGGTGATATGACTATGTCTTGGTTACTCAATGAAGCACCACCAAATGAATAAACATAAGCGCTTGTATTTATGTATCCGTTGCCAGACGCCGTCACAGTATAATTACCAGCCGGGAGTTCGACACTATAATACCCATTTGACGTTACAATGGTTTGAACAATATTGCCCGTGCCGCCTATATCAATACCCCTGCGGAATATCAGCGTTATTTCGTCATTGATCATAGCGCCGGAGAATGCATTTATAATGCTGCCGCTGACTGTTCCATCCTCAATACTTCTCGGAACCGCTCTTAAACGGTGTATATGCGTCGTCAGGTCTGCTTCAATATTAATAAAGAACCTTTCAGGGATGTGGCCTTCGGCTGCTATCTCAAGAAAATATTCACCAACAATGATATTTTCCATGACATAGTGGCCCTCGGCATCGGATGTGACAGAGTTTATCGCAGGGCTAGTTGAACCGGAATGCAAAGTGATCAATGCACCGCCGATGGCAGGGCCGTCTGACCCGTTGGCCATAGCGGTTACGACCTGTCCCGCGAGCCGACCATTTTCATGGGTGACGCCAATTGCTATTTCAACAGCCGCCTTTGCATTGATTTCGCCGTACGATCTATCCCTTGATTCAGCCGGAAGGCCGCTTCTTGTATCAGTGATCCTGCGCCCGAAGAGATTCGCCGAGTCAATGACAATCTCCTTTACTTGCGTACCTGTTAAGCCAGGATTGGCAGACCATGCAAGTGCGGTAACTCCGGTTGTATGTGGCGCAGCCATGGAAGTACCTGAAATGCTGCTATACGCGGAATCACTGTTTGCGAAACTGCTGTAAATACCGACGCCGGGAGCAACAACATCAACCCTAGGACCATAGTTGGAAAAATATGCCATATCTCCATTAACATCAGAGGCTCCGACGGTGATTATTCTTTTTCGCAGATCAGGTTCATTTACATACGCAAACACGCCGGCCATATTAGCATCCTCGGCGCTGTTACCGGCAGCTTGTACAACGATAAAATCGTACCCTTGCATAAGAAGCCTATTCAAGGCTATCGTGTATCCGTCGTATGTCCCCGTCGCGCCGCTTGATCCAAGGCTAAAATTAATGACTTTTGCCCCGTTTGCTACATTCCAAGCCAAGCCTTCGAGTATTTTTTGCGTCGACGCGTAGGCGCCGCGTTCAATTGTAATGCCCCAAAACGTCTCGTCTATGTCAAAAGCGTCAAAACCATACAAAGAACCACGGCTAACATCTATTACCCCGGCCAGGCCTTTATTATTGTTATGAATCGCCCCGATCGTCCCCATTACGTGCGTTCCGTGATTTTGGTCAGCGCGGTCCAAGTTGGATATGTTGCTGGAGGGGACGCCTATGTCCTCATGGGAGTACTTGAAACCATTATCAACGACTCCCACTTTTATATCGTGTAGATACTCGCTATATTCGGACCAAGCTATCGGGGCGTCAATGGCATCTAACCCCCATTGGCTTGTGTCCCACCACGGATCGTTTGTGTGTAATATTGATCCGGACCCGGCGTCCACTTCCTCGATTATATCAAGCAGAACGGAATCAAATATGCTTGGGTACGCAACCATAAGGCTTTCACATAAAGCTGTCAATTCAGGCGCACTGCTAGCAGGGACTTGAACGATGTACTTGCCTAATATGTTTATCTGGCCAATTACTGCACCTCCCGCTGTTGCGACAGCCTCCTCTACCTGCGCGTCCGTGGCGCCTATTTTCGCAAAAACGACAATCCTATTGGTCGCAAATAACAATTCTGGATTGCTCGGCAGAGCCTCTATGAAGCCCACTTCATAATCGGGAGTCGATCCAAAATCATAAAATGGATGGTTGATAACATCAAAATTGCCCGTATCGCCATTTGAGTCTTTTGCTGTAAACACAATACTGTTTTCGCCAGGTAGGAGCATGACGCGGCCTGTCCCCAGAGTGCCTTTTGCGGTTATCCCGCCGCCGCCTGTTAAATAAATATACTCTCCTATACCATTGTTAATTTTATAGTACACCTCGGAAATGCTGGCGCCGATGCCTGGTGTAGCGGTATAAGTTATATCAACGAAGTTGCTGCGCGTGTTGCCCGATGGGAATTCCGTAAGGACATTGATTGTCGGTCCTGTACCACCACCAGGGGTTGGCGTCGGTGTCGGTGTCGATCCGCCGCCACCACCACCAGGGGTTGGTGTCGGTGTCGATACGCCGCCGCCCCCGCCACCTCCGCCCCCGCCCCCGCCAGTGCTGACAATATTCACAACTGGGGTAGGAGCAGGCAGAACTGGTGGAATATTTATAACGTACCTTGCTGTGAGTACACTGCTTGCCAAAAGCCCATGTCTCACGACTATTGCGCTAAGGGTAGTCGTTTCCTTCAATGTCAGCTCGCTTCTATATCTTGAGCTGCGTGTTGTAGGAACAGAACCGTCCAATGTGTAGTATATAACTGAATTTCTTACAGTCGTTAAAAGCCGGACCTTTTGCTCGGATGTGTACTCCCCCCCAGCCAATGATACTGTCGGCGCAGTCACCTGAGACAATAGAGCCTGATATGTCATGAGTGCGACATCGCCTCGAACGGATGTGTTGCCTTTAGCCCCTGGAACATTATCAATAATGCCATTTTCCTTAGCTACGTCAATATAACCGTCAGGCCAGCCGCCCGACTGGAGAGCGTCTTCGCCTAATCCTACGGTTTCTACAACCATTTTAATAGCTTCTTCATACTTAACATTGTCTTCAGGGCGGAACGTACCATCACCGTCTCCTTGTATGATGCCTAGATCAGTGGCTACGTTGATGTACCCGCTTGCCCAATGATTACTCGCGACGTCATCATATGACGTCGTTCCCGCCAATCGACCAGCCTCATCTTCTAGTCCTAAAGCCCTTAAAACAACAGCAGTAATTTCAGCTCTAGTTATATTTCTATTCGCACCAAAAGTGCCGTCAGGGTAACCTTGTAAAATACGTAGTTTTGCTAAAATATCTGCGGCGTCCGCATAGTATTCCCCACCTTCGATATCTATGAACAGGCCTTGGCTCGCTGCATTGGCAATGACATTTTGCGGTATAATGGTAAATATGCATGAAATAATATAAAAGACTACAAAGAGTTTAATAAATTGATAGTTATACACTTAGATTTGCCTCCTCAAAAAATTAATTGATCAAATAATTATTTTTTGATTTATACACAGACTGTTCAAGGCGGCTTTATAAATTTTAAAAACATTTCAATCCTTTCTTAATAACCTACTCCTCAGTATAAATATTTGTCTAAGGATTCATTAAAATGCCGTCGGCAAAAGGGGGTTATGCCCGCCCGCCGGGTATGCGGGAGGTCAAAATAAAAAGCGCGTAGGGGGCATGAATGCCTTGCCTACGCGCCAAAATCAGCATATATGGCGTTATGCGACACTAATATACAACCATCACGACGGCTGCGCCTGATGTCTGCCTTACGTCTGCTTGATTATTACTGGTATAATAAGTATACTAAAAGTGTCGTGGTGGCGGGTTTCCGTGTTTGTAGGCTTGGGTTTACAGTGTCCTACATTCGCCGTGGTGGTGTTCTAGCACCTCACGGTCACTGCGGCTCTATTTATTTACCTCACTTACGGGGCATTATAGCATGTGAAAATATCAAATGCAATACTAATATTAGTTAGCTTAAATAAATAATTAATGAATATATAATTACATTTGTATATAATTATAATTAGCGGATAATTATGGACCATTTACATAACCAAGATAATTTGGCGGAACAGCAATACAGTCTGATTTAAACTCCATTTATCATCCACTGCGGGACAATAGGGCGCTCAAAGATGCCAATATACGTAAAGCGTCATGCTGCGCGCTGTGTTGAGCGCGACCAGGGCCTCCCGATCTGTTAAATGGGAGGCCCTGCGGCTTTTGTAATTTACTGTTTTTTTTCGTTTATCTGGTACAAATCATGAGTTCATGTAATTATCATATGCGTCCTGATGAATTGCCATCCAGTCATCGACACCCATTGCCCTGAGCTGCGAAATGTAGCCGTCCCACTCCGATTCTATGCCGCCTTCGGTGATCCATTTAGCGGTGGTTGTGCCGACATATGTCCTGATGTCCGTGCGGTACGACTGTATTTGATCGGCCTGTTCCACGGAGTATATAACCGGAGGGAACGTCGGGTAGGAATATGGCTCGCCAATCTTGTTGATTTCCCATTTTAAGCCGTCGCCGTTGGTTTTTATCAGATCGAAATTATCATAGTCGGCAGGCATCCATTTAGGCCCGAAGTCCCTGTTGCTGGTCGCCCAGGAGCGGTAGTCGATGCTTTCGCCTTCGTCCGGCGGCAGCATTCTATATGTGCCGTCGGCAAGCTTCTCCATGCCTACGCCGAAAGGCCCCCAATAGTTCTGGACTGCGGCGTCGTATGTATAAAACTCGTCGGCCCAGCGGGCGACCACTTCCGGATATTTGCAATAGATGGAGATTTCCAATTCGCGCCGACCGATATTGCTCTCGCGGATTGACGTGCTGAAACGCTGCCCGTCCGGTCTTGCGGGGGGCGGGATCGTGATGAATTCATCCGCATGCCCGGCCAATGTCGCGTCGGGCGTCCAGGCGTATTCGAACCCAACGATGCACAGATCCGGGTTTTGCCTCTTCGCGTTGGCCATGCTGCCGTCCTGCGTGAAATATTCGTTGTCCATCAAGCCTTCGGCGTACATCCTGCGCGCATATTTTATCGCTTCCATAAATTCGTCGGTCATGGGAACGAATATCGCCGTGTCATCTATAATAGTCAATCCTTCCCCGTTTGCGTTTGCGCCAAATAAACTGTATAGGTTAAAGTTCCCGAAGAAGCTGTTGCCCGCCGACCCCGTAAACGGGATTTCGTCGTTCGCGTCCCCGTTGCCGTTCGCGTCCTGTTCTTTAAAGGCCATGAGCGCGTCGAACAAGTCTTCGGTGGTGTCGGGGACTTCCAGGCCAAGGTTATCCAGCCAGACCTTGTTGATGAACGGCTGGTATGAAACTATGGGGCGGTAGGGCAAGCGTTTTGACAGGCTGTATATTTTCCCGTCAAGGTTGGTGATAATTTTTTTCATGTCAGGCTCTTGCTCGAACACGGACTTCAGCCTGGGCATGTAGTCCTCGATGAGATCGTTTAGCGGGATAAAATAATCCAGGTTGGTGAGGATATCCGTGTCTGAAAAGCCGTTGGCGCCAAAAATAACGCTGGGGATGTCCCCGCTGGCGAACATTATGGATTTTTTCTCCGCCCAGTCGGAATCGTATGCTATCTGCCAATCGATGATTACGTTCGTGTCCTGTTCGAGCTGGGTGTACCATGAATTTGTTTTGAACGCGTCGCCATGCGACAGGTAGCGCACGGCCAGCACGTCGATTGTGACGGGCGTGTTGACGATGGGCAGGCCTTCGGCGTTAAAATTGTCGTCCGGTTCGCCGCCGGTTGCCGCCCCTGCGGTCGTGGCTGCGGCAGCCGCCGTTGCCGCTGCCGTGGTGGCCGCCGCCGTCGTGGCAGCTTCCGTCGCGGCTGCCGCTGTGGTGGTCGCGGCAGCGCCCGCTGCGGTTGTTGCAGCCGCGCCTGCCGTGGTCGCATCGCCGCCGCCCCCGCCGCCGCAAGCGGCCAGCATTGATATTGCCATGATAAAACAAAGCGTTGCAAGTACAGTTTTTTTCATTTTTGCTCCTTTCAAACCTTATATTTTTTAATTACCAGTATTGCATCTTGATTACGCCTATAATGATTTAATGTTTAATGTAATTACTCCTTGGCTGCGCCTATCATGATTAATGTTTATTGAAATTATTCCTTGGTTGCGCCTATCATGATTATCGGAATTATTCCTTGATTGCGCCTATCATGACGCCTTGATTGAAATATTTTTGCACAAATGGATACAGCATCATAATTGGTACGGTGGAGACGATGATGCAGGAATATTTGATCAGATCCGCAATCTTCCTAGCCAATATGGCTGCCTCGTCGCTGCCCGCTATGGTCAGGTTGTCGTTTATGATGAGTATGGAACGCAAAATCAATTGCAGCGGGTACCGCGATTCGTCTTTCAAATAAATCAGCGCGTTGAAGTACGCATTCCAATGCCCGACTGCCATCCACAGGCCCAGGACGGCAATTATCGCTTTTGACAGCGGGAGCGCCATTGTGAAAAAGAAGCGCAGATTGTTGCAACCATCGATTTGCGCCGCGTCTAAAATCCCGTCGGGGAGGCTGGCGGTGTAAAAAGTGCGCGCTACGATTATATTGTATACCGCCACCGAAAAAGGCAGGACCATGACCCAAAAAGTATTGTATAAATTGAAACCCTGGATATTTAGGTATGTCGGGATCAGCCCGCCGCTAAAGAACATTGTGAAAATGAAGTATAGCGTAATTATTCGTCTGCCCACCAAGTCGCGCCGCGATAGCGCGTACGCCGCAGGTATGTTTACGCTGAGCCCGATAAATGTCCCTACGGCCACATACAGTATCGTATTGCGGTACCCCGTCCATATGTTTGAGCGCTTAATCAGTTCTTGGTACCCCAGCAGAGTGAAGTGGCTTGGAACCAACCAGACCTTGCCCGTGCCTACAGCGGACGGATCGCTAAAAGATGCGATCACAATGAACCACAGCGGATAAATAACGATGATCAATATGAGCACGGATATAGTGTAAAGCAATATACTAAAAATCGTGTCCCCTCGGGAATAATGCAGCTTTTTTTTCATATATCCACCGTATTAATAAAAAATATGGCCTGGTAATGCTAACTCAAATGCTAACGATAATGCGAATGCTAATACAAATACAAATGCTAATGCCATAGCAATTCCATAGCAATGCTGACGCTATGTCTCTACCAGAGGCTGTTGTTGCTGATATGCCTCGAAATTTGGTTGACCATGACCAGGAGCAGGAAATTTATTAAATTGTTAAAGAGGTTAACCGCCGACGAAAAACTGTATTGCGCATTTAGAAGTCCGATTTTATATACATATGTCGAAATAACTTCGCTATACACCATATTCAACGAGTTTTGCATCAGGTATATTTTTTCGAAACCGACGCTCATGATTGTGCCGGATCGTAGGATCAACAATGTGACGATGGTTGGGATGAGCATGAATACATCGATGTATAAGAGTTTTTGGAATCTTGTAGCGCCGTCTACCGTCGCCGCTTCATATAGCGTCGGGTCGACGGCGGACAGGGCCGCTAAATAAATAATGCTGTCCCAGCCTGTGTTCTGCCAAACACCCGACCAGATGTAAACATGCCGGAACCATTTCCCCTGCGCCATGATATTGATGGGCTCGACGCCAATGAGCCGCGCCACGTTGCCGACCAGCCCATTGCTTGGGGACAAGATGAGCAGCATAGTGCCGACAAGTACGACGGTTGAAATGAAGTGGGGCAGATAGGTTGAGACTTGGAAGACCTTGCGGAACCCCTGCGCGCGCATCTGGTTTATGCACAGCGCCATTATCACCGGGAAAGGGAACGCCACAAGCAAGCCGTAGAGGCTGATGATGACTGTGTTGGATATGGTGTTGGAGAATTGATAGGAGTTAAAAAACTTTTGGAAGTTGGTAAAACCAATCCATGGGCTGCCCATTATGCCCAATATCGGCTTATAGTCCTTAAAGGCGATGAGTACGCCGTACATCGGTTTATAGACAAACAACGCCAATAATATTATCGCCGGAAATAGGAGCAGGTAAAGCCCGAGGTTCTTTTTGATGTTTTTAATCAATTGTATAAAATTAGAAATAGCGGCTGCCATATTAACCATCTCCATGCGAAGTTAAAATGCGAAGCCAAAATGCAAAACCCAAAACGAAGCCCACATGCAAAGCGAACCGGTAGCAAAACCGAGTTAAACACGCTCAATATTGATGCCTCTTCGTCCATATTGTACTAATTTTTATGTATAAACCAATTATATTTTAATTTATTTTCTAAGTCAATGTTAAAAATCTATTAAAGCATTGTTATTCGAAGGCGACGACGCTGTGGGTGCGGTCGGACTCTTTTACTGCCTCCATCAGCTTCATGACACGCATGACCTGCTCCGGTTTCACGATAATTTCGGCTTTGCCGTCCACCGCGTCCATGACGTTGCGATAAAAATCGCGTATGTCCGCCTTGATTACGGGCAATGGTTCGGTGACGAGGGGCGAGCCCCTGCGCGGCACGATTTTTACTGTGCCGCCGGCTATGGGGTAATCCACCGGATTGTTGCGCATGCGCTGCGAAATACGCGTCATTTTTCCGTTTACATGAAAATCGTCCACTACGGCCGTGCCTTCCATACCCATGACATACCAGCGGGGCAGTTGAATAAAATTGCTGTTCCCCCCCTCCAGATAATATACAAGGCCGTCGTCAAAGCAAAGCTCGATGTGGAACCCATCGTCCACTTCTTGATGGACATAGTGCGTCAGCCGCGCATAAACAGTTTTGACTTTTCCGGGGAACATATCCAAAGCTTGATCCAAAATATGCACGCCCCAGTCAAAAAGATAACCGCCGCCATGCTCCGCCTTAGAGCGCCAGCCCCCGGGGCCTGTGCCAACGCCCGGCACGCGGGACTCGATGCGGAGCAGTTTGCCCAGATACCCTTCGCCAATCAGCTTTTTAACGGTGACGTAGTCGTCGTCCCAGCGGCGGTTTTGGTGGACGGTGAACACTTTCCCGGTCTCATTCGCAACATCAATCATATCTTGCAAGTCGCCAGAGGACAGTGTCGCCGGCTTTTCGCTGACCGCGCCTTTGCCCGCGCGGAGGGCACGTATTATAACTTCTTTGTGGGCGTCGTTCTGCGTGGCGCATGTGATAAAGTCAATCTGCGGATCGGCCAGCAGCTCGTCGTAAGACGCATACGCGCGCAGCCCATGCTCCCTGGCAAATTGCTGCCGTTCCTCGCGGATGTCATAGCTGCCGACGATGCTCAGGTTCTCAATCGGGCCCCCGATGGGGATGTCGTACCACTGGCCCTCGCCGACGATAATCGTGCGGTGCGTGTTGCCCATGCTCCCCAGCCCCACAATGGCCATGTTAAATTTTCGCATTATTATATTATCCTTTCAGAGTTGCGTTCGTCATAGTTGCATACGTAAGAGTTGCGTGCATCAGCGTTGCATGCGTCATAGTTGCGTGCATCAGAGTTGCGTCATAGTTACGTGCATCAGCGTTGCGTGTGTCATAGTTGCATGCGTCAGAGTTGCGTTAGAGTAGCGCCATTTGCGCCATTTGCGAAATATGCGTAATTTGTGCCAGTTGTGTTTCCCTTTTATTTTTTATGCTCTGAAAACACATAAAAATCGTGGTCTTCCAATTCGTACTTTTCCAGGGCGGGCACATTTGGCCTGCGCTGCCTTATGATATTACGGGTGACTGGACAGGCCCATTTAATGGCGTTGTATATTATCGTGCGGATTTCCTTTTGGTAGTATATGGGGAAAGTTTCATGCCCCGATTGCAAATAAAAAAGCTTCCCCTCGCCCCTGATCCAGGTACATCCGCTGCGAAAGACCTCGCCGCCCTGCCACCATGTGAGGAATATCAAGTCATGGGGCGTGGGTATCCCGAATAGTTCGCCGTAAGTTTCGTCATGCGGCACCGTAAAAGTCTCCGGTATCCCTTCGGTGATGGGATGGTTCGGCATTAAGTTCCACAGCCGACCCTTTTCCCCGGCCTCCCTCCAACGCAGCGAACCGCTGGTCCCCAGCAGTTTTTTAAAGAGCTTGGACGCGTGCGAGGAGTGCAGGAATATGACGCCCATACCATCTAAAACGCGTCTGGCTATTATTTCCACAAGCTCGTCGCCAATTTCGCGGTGCTTCATATGCCCCCACCAAACCAATACATCCGTATCTTCTAGCGTTTCGAGGGTAAGCACCTGCGCATGGTCGGGCAATGTGCATGTGCGAATAGTCCCGAATTCAGCGTCGTTCTCGATGATTGACTTGATCGCCCCGTGGATGCCTTGCGGATAAATTTTCGCGACTTCCAGATCGTTGGTTTCGTGGAAATTTTCATTATAAATTGTGACGTTAATCTTCCGATCCATAATAGGCGCCTTTCCTTTCTTTCCATTCCATTCTATTCTATTTTACTCATTTCTATAGTTGAAATAGGGCGTGCGGTGCATGTGGCGCCTGCTGGGGTGCGCAGGCGCCAACATTGGCAGCATATAGTATTATTCGAACAGCGCCTCTAGCGTGGTTGCCAGGTTTATTATAGTGTCGTTGTCGCTCTTTTCTATGCCCAGGATGTGTTTTGTGATGACCGCTGAATTGTGCCATGTCGTGGCCATGAAGCCTTTTAAGTGGTCGCCGCCGTGTTCGTTCGCATAGCGCAGGAATTTTTCCATGTTCGCCTTGTACCGCCAGGGGCAGACGACATAGTCGAAGCCGCGTTCCTGGAAAATTTCAACGGAGCCGTACTTCTCGCAGTCCTCGTAGTGCCAGTCGCAGATGAATATGTCCTTGGCGACTTTGTCGATCGCGCCCTCTGTACCGTTAGCGGCGGCCTCCCACGTGCCGTAGCCCGTCGCCCCGGACGGGAGCAAGCGGTCCCCCCACATGTACGTGCGGACGCCCCTCTCCCGCAGATGCCCTGCCAGCGCGTTCACCCAGTCCGCGAAGATGTCGGCGGTGGGCGTGCCCTTGCACCGGTCGCACAGCCCGATATCGAAAACCTCGTCCATACCGATGTGCATCGCGTCGGCCTCGCATACGTCGACTAGCTCGTCCATCAAGTCGAAAACAATCGGCTTCACGCCCGGGTGGTTCGGGCACAGGCTGCGGCAGTAAAACACCTCGTCCATTTGCGGCGTTTCGTCAAATTCCGGGTAGGCGTTCAGCAGGCCGTCCAGCGTGTCCCGCGTCTTGCCCGACTGGTGGCCCAAGAGGTTCATCTTGGGGATCAGCTTGATATTGTTCCGCTTGCACGCTTCGCGGATTAAAATCATGCCCTCTTTGGAGACGGCCCCCTTTGCCGCGCACTCCGGATGGCTCTCGAAGTGGTACGCGTAACGGGTGAGCAGCGTCAGCATGTTGCACCCGCGCGGCGCCAGCCACTCGTCTATGAACCTGACGACCACGCCAACGTCGCCCATATCGCCGCCAGCAGGGACGCCGAGGCATATCCCCCTAATTTCGCGATCTAAAATTTTTCCCATAAAATCGACCTCATTGATAAATTTTAACCTATCATTTTAACCTATAATTCTTTGATTTGTACGTTCCGCCAGCGGCACGCAGCGGTTTTGCCCCAGCGGGCCTCGCCCATGCGGGGGTCGTTGTCGTGCACTTCGAACGAGATATGCCCCTTGCTGCCCAGCGCGGTAGCCTTGGCCTTGTCGAATTTTGGACTTTCCACTTTGCTAAAGTCAATGGACGCTAGCTTTGCGCCGTTGATGTATGTGGTCAGTTTGGGGAAACTGCCCGTGCATACCAAACGGAACTCGTTCCAGTCGTTCCATTTCCACGCTTTTAGGAAATCTTCGCCGGTCGCCTTGAAATCGAGCAGCGCAGGCTTGTCTGGGGTTATCGGCTCCAGCGTGGTAGCCGGGTCCTCTAGTTTAATGCCGATAACATTCCCATCGCCGTCGTATACGCCGTCCACGTTCCAGTTTATTGCGTGGAACCCGCCGAGGCCGTTGCCGAAGTACCCGCCGATGCTGCCGGATTTGCGGTGATCCAGCAAAACCTGATAGCCGGTGCTGCCGTCCGCGCTCGTCCTCAGGTACACGCCCGTGTCTGCGGGCCAGTCCGGCTTCGCCTCGTATATCAGCTCGAAATCGCCAAACGCCTCCTCGCTGACCAAATATGAGCCAAAGCCCGAGCCGGGCGGGTCCTGGCGGCCTTCGATAACGCCGTTCTCTATTGTCCAAATGCCCGGGTGCTTAAGCGCTTCCGCGTATGCAGGGCTGTCCTTGGGGTGCCTCGACAGGCCGCGCGGCAATACTTTCCAGCCGTTAAGCGTGTCGCCTTGAAACAGGGCTCGAAATCCATCATGAATCATAGTTTTACCTCCAACGCCATTAAATATCGTTATAATTTTTTTTGTTTTTGCTGTGCGAGGGTGATCGCGAGGGCGATCAATGAATCGCCCCCGCAAAGGTTATACATATCCGTTGCTAATTAATATTGCTCAGCGCCACCTGGAACCGGTCGTAAACTGTTTGATACACTTCGATCAACTGGTTCAGCCCGGCGGCTTCGACTTCTTGTATGTACCTGTCCCAAGTGGCGTCGGCGTCGCCGTCGAGTATCCACTGCATGGTATATTCGTTGATGATGTTTTTGACCTGGGGGGCGATCCGGGAGACCGTGCTGCTCTCTTCCACCGTCAGCAGCAAGCGCGGGATCGCATCCAACTCCGCGAGTATCTCCGAGCGGCCGTTAATTTCCTGATACTTGTGCAAGTAGCCCTGGTCAAACGCGACGTCCGCGTAGACGTTGTAATAATCGTTGAGCACGAGGCAGGAACCATTGGCGGGCGTGGAGTTGTGGCGCACCTCGCCAAATGTCTCGTAACCGTGTTTTAGTACGAAGCGCCCCTCTTCATCCAAATCGAACTTTAAGACGCCATTTTCGTCCTTGCCTTTGTACACCTCGCCGACCGGGCCCCAGTCCAGCTCAAATATGACTTCGGGGTCCCATGTGTAGTCAACCCACGCGGCGATGACCTCGGGGTACTTGCACGCGGTGGTCACGACGGTGTTCAAGTCACGGAACTCGTTGTAGTTGTTGCGCGTGCCCATCTTGCCTTTCGGCCCTTGCAAACGCGGCACCCCCTCATATTCCCAGAGGATGGCAGGAGAGACTTCGTTTTCCGCAGACCACACGCCGAATGAGCCGAGGGTTGCATAGTCCAGCTTAAGATCGTTGATGTACAGCGCCGAGCTGGCGGTGGGCGCCGGGGAGAACGAATTGGGGTCGATCAAGTTTTCGTTGTACAGCATGTTGAAGAAATTCGCGCACTCGCGGTAAGCCTCGCTCGTCGCCGAGCATATGATCGTACCGTCCTGCACGATCAAGTGGTCGTTGGTGCGATTCCCGCCTTCGGTATGCGGCGTCCCAAAACAGGCCACGAAGCGGTTGAAGCCCTTTAGCGATCCCATGGTCTGCGTGGACGCGAGCCCGAACGCGAACGCGTATTCGTCGGCCACGCCGTTTTCATTCAAATCGCCGTAGTCCCTGAAGGCTATCAGGCATTCCACCCACTCGTCCAGGGTGGTCGGCATGGCTTTGCCCACTTTGTCGAGCCACACCTGGTTGATCATGAACGGGCCGGGGACCTCGACCATGCCCATACACTCCTCAATGAACGGGAACCCATATAGGTGGCCATTGGGCGCGTACCATTGCGCCAAGTACTCGGGGCGCATGTCCGTCAGCAGGCCCATGATGCGCGGCATATATTCCGTTAAAGTGTCGATGGGGTAAAATATGCCCTCGTCTGCGTACAGGCCGATGGTGTCGAACGAGACGCCGCTCCAGAAGCAGTCGGGCAGGTCTCGGCTGGCGAGCATCAGGTTGACCTTTTCCGCGAAGCCCGCGCTCGGGATGGGCTGCCAGTCAAATATGACGCCCGTGGCCTCGCTCATTTTTTGGTTCATCAACATGTCGTTGTACTCGACATAGACAGTGGCGCCCTGCGACACAACCATGGACATCCGGGGCGTGTTTTCCGGGTCCTTGACGATAGGCAGCGTGCCGTCTAAATTAAACAATTCCAAATAATCTGGCGTCGACGCCTGCCCCTGAGCGGCGGCGGCTGTCGTCGCGCCGGCTTGCGCCTGCGTTTGCGCCTGGGCGGCTGTTGTGGCAGCTTGCCCGCCCGCGCTGCCGGAGCCCGAGCCCGCGCCCGCGCCAGCGGCAGCGGTGGTCGCTGCTGTCGTGGTGGCCTGCGCCTGGGTCGCCGCGCCGCTGCCGCCCGAATCGACGCCGCCGCCCGTCGAGGCGGGCGCGCCGCAACCGAACAGCATCAAGCAGCACATTACGATAGCCAGAAGAGCCAGTACATTTTTGTTCATCTTCCCCTCCTTGTAAACCGTTTGATTTATGCAATATATTGATAATAATATTGGTTCATAGGCTCAGCCTTTGATCGCACCGATCATGACGCCCTTTGTTATATAGCGCTGCAGGAACGGGTACACCATCAGCAAGGGCAGCGCGGCTACGACAATTATGCCGAATTTCAACTGCTCCGCTATCTTTATCCGCTCTACCATCGCCACGCCCTCCGACGACAGCATGGTGGCCTCGTTTATAAGGATCAGGTTACGCAGGACTACCTGCAGCGGCATCTTCGCGGCGTCGCCGAGGAACATGAGCGCGTTCATGAACGAATTCCATATGCTCGTGGCGTAAAAGAGGATCATGACCGTGACTATCGTGGAGCTCAGCGGCAAGGCGATGCGGAAGAAAAACCCAAAATCGTCGCAGCCCTCGATCCTGGCTGCTTCCAGCAGCTCATCGGGCAGAGTGGTCGAAAAGAACGTGCGGCAGACGATGAGGTTATATACAGAGACCGCGCCCGGCAGCGTCACCGCCCAAATTGTGTTGTAGAGGCTGAGCGTGTTCAGCAGCAGGAACATGGGTATGAGCCCGCCTGAAAAAAACATCGTAAATGTAAACAAAAACATAAGTTGCCTGCGGAACGGCAGATCCTTGCGAGATAGGGTGTAGGCGCCCGGGATGGTCACCAGGAGCGATATGCTCGTGCCGACCGTTGTGTAGAGGATTGTATTGCTGTAGCCGCGCCAGATGGGGGTATATGCGAAAACTCTCCTATAGCCGCCAAGGTACAGGGTCTCCGGATATAGCAAAAGCTTACCCGTCGAGACGACCGTCGGATCAGTAAAGGAGGCGACAAGCACAAAATACAGCGGGTACAGGATGGCAATCGCCAGGACGAACATAAAAATGTTGTTCGCCCAGTCGAATATGTTGGTCCCCCATTTGCGTTCGAATAAACCGGGCGCGCGCGGTTCGCGGCCCTGCGTTTTTTGCGTCATACTCCCTCCACCCTAAAACAAGCTTATGTCGGACACCTTGCGTGCAAGAAGATTGGCGATCACCAGCAACAACAGGTTGACCGACGAGTTAAATAGCCCCACTGCGGTCGAAAAACTGTACTGCGCGTTCAGTAAACCCACCTTGTACACATAAGTGGATATGATTTCCGATACGGTCGTATTTGTGCCGCCCTGCATCAGGTACACTTTCTCGTACCCGACGCTCATCAGGTTGCCGATGGAAAGAATCAGCATTATAATGACGGTCGGCAATATGGACGGCAGGTCGATATGGATAATGCGCTTGGGCTTTGAAGCGCCGTCCATGATAGCCGCCTCGTGCAGTTCGGGCGGGACGCCCGCCAGCGCGGCTATGTAAATAATCGCGTTGAAGCCCATCGTCTGCCATATATGCGACGTAATATACACGCCCCGGAAATATTCGGCCTTCGCCATGAACAGTTTTGCCGTGCCGCCGAACGACTCGATCATCGCATTGACGAACCCTTTAGGCGCCAGGATGACGGACAGGATTGATACGACGACGACATTGGATATAAAGTAAGGCGCGTACGAAATGGTCTGTACGCCCTTCTTGTAGCGGTTGGAACGGAGCTGGTTCAAAAACAATGCGAACAGTATCGGAAAGGGGAACCCGATCAAAAGGCTCAGCATGCTGAGTATGATGGTGTTACTGATGGTCGAAAACGCAATGGTGGTCGAAAAGAACTGGCCAAAATACTTAAATCCCGCCCAAGGGCTTTTCATGATACCCTCGCTGATGCGGAAGTCTTTAAAGGCGATGATTACGCCGTACATCGGCGTATACATAAATATGCCGAGCCATACAAGAGCCGGAAGCAGCAATACGTACAACTGCCACCTGTCGCGGACATTGATCCATGTTACGCGTTGTTTCATTTGATGGACTCCTATGATATGAGTTGTTTCATTATAATGGACTCCAATTGAACCCCTACCCCTCCGCGCTCCGCAGGGCTGCAGAGCCACAGAGCAACAGGGCCACAAGGCCACAGGGTCACAGGGTCACAGGGCCACCGCGTCTTGCGGTGCGGGTGTACAGGTAGTGCGGGCAAAGATTGCATTTTCGTTAACTGTATTATATATTGTTTGTAACAAAATTAACATATTTTTAATAAATAGAAAAATTATATGAAAGGGGCGGCCCGATATATTACGAGCCAATATAATATGGAAGTTTTAAAAACGCAAAGACCTATGCAGGACAGGGGCGTCGACAGTATTTTAGAAATAATCGACGTCGGTTCAGGCGAGCGGAAGACCCTTAAAGAGTTCCCTACGCTGATCGAGGCGCCCAACTGGACTGTTGACGGCAAGTTCTTGGTGTACAACAGCGGCGGGCGCATCTATACATATGAGTTGGCGAGCGGCGCCGTCGAGCGCGTTGACACGGGGTTTGCCGATCGTTGCAACAACGACCATGTCCTGTCTGCGGACGGGCAAATGCTTGCGATTAGCCACGGGACGCGCGAGGACGGCAGGTCCAGGGTGTATACGCTGCCTTTGGCCGGCGGGACGCCAGCGCTGATCACACCGATTGCCCCCAGCTATCTTCACGGCATTTCGCCGGACGGAGGCACGCTGGCTTATTGCGGCGAGCGCAACGGGCAGTACGACATTTATACGATCCCCTCGGTTGGCGGTGTAGAGACACAGCTTACGGATTTGCCGGGGCTGGACGACGGGCCGGAATATTCGCCGTGCGGCAGGTATATTTGGTTCTGCTCGACGCGGTCGGGGCTTATGCAGGTCTGGAGGATGGACAGCGACGGGGGCAACCAAGTGCAGTTTACGTTCGATGAGGATTGGAACAATTGGTTCCCGCACATATCTCCAGACGGGACGCGCATCGCGTACATCGCTTACCGCAAGGGGGATGTCGAGCCTGCGGCTCATCCGCCGAACAAGCATGTGGAGCTCAGGCTGATGTCCGTCGGCGGCGGCAGCGGGAGCGGCGGTGGCGGGAGCGGAGGTAGTAGCGGAAGTGGAGGCGGCAGCAGCGGGAACGGCGGGAGCGGTTATACGAAGCTGGCGGAGCTGTTTGGCGGGCAGGGTACCATCAACGTAAATTCATGGTCGCCCGACAGCCGTAAAATCGCATTTGTATCGTACCGCTTGAAAAACCAATAAATAAATATATAAACAGTCACACGATCACATACATTGAACATCATATCTTCAAAGGGGGCAACAAAACAATGGGAGCACTACCGGAAAAAATGAAGGCGCTTGTCGCCTATGCGCCTGACGACTACAGGCTGGAGGAAATCGCGGTTCCGCGCGCCGGCAAAGGCGAAATAGTTATAAAGGTCGAAGCGTGCGGGGTATGCGCCAGCGATTTAAAATGCCTGCACGGCGCGCCGAGCCTCTGGGGCGGCGACGGCAGCCCGCCGTATGTCAAAGCGCCCGTCGTACCCGGCCATGAATTCATCGGGCGCATCGTGGAACTCGGCGAGGAGGTCAAGGGCGGGTTTAACATCGGCGATCGCGTCATCTCCGAGCAGATCGTGCCATGCGGCGAGTGCCGCTTTTGCATGACGGGCAAATACTGGATGTGCCAAAAGCACGATCTCTATGGGTTCCAACACAACGTGAACGGCGGGATGGCCGAATACATGAAATTCACAAAAGAGGGGCTCAACTACCGCGTGCCTGACGAGCTTCCCATAGAAGCGGCGATCTTGATCGAGCCATATGCCTGCGCGTATCATTGCGTGGACAGGTCCGGCGCAGGCAACGAGGATGTGGTAGTGCTATCCGGTGCGGGCACGCTCGGGCTCGGCATGACCGGCGCGCTCCGACAGCGCAACCCGCAATTTTTAATTGTACTAGACATGAAGGACGATCGCTTGGCGCTCGCGAAGAAGTTCGGGGCGGATATGGTACTGAATCCCGGGAAAGAGGACGTTGTCGCGAAGATACGCGATCTAACGGACGGATACGGCTGCGACGTGTACATCGAGGCGACGGGGCATCCGGCCAGCGTGAACCAGGGCCTGCAGATGATACGTCGGCTGGGGACGTTTGTGGAATTTTCCGTGTTTGGCGAGATGGTCACATGCGACTGGAGCATCATAGGGGACCGCAAGGAGCTGGATGTGCTTGGCTCGCATCTAAGCCCGTACTGCTACGACACGGTAATCGAGTGGATCGGCAACGGCAAGCTACCGACCGAAGGCGTGGTCACGCACTCGTTCCCGCTGGCGCAGTGGGAAGAGGCGTTCGCCCTCGCCGGCAAAGCGGAAGGCAGCATCAAAGTCATATTAAAACCATAGGTAGGCGCGATGTCTTCATCGCACCGATTAAATCGCGCCGCAACTATATATATTCGATTTGATGTTCTTCTTGGGCGGCCCTCGCGGTCGCCCTCGTCCACGCATATTATAAACTCGGAGGGGATCGATTATGCAACGTATCATAAACAATCCGGACAATGTCGTCGAGGAAATGCTCAAAGGGTACGTGAAAAGCTATAAAAACCTTGTGGCGGCGACCGATAACCCGCGCGTCATAAAATACATCAACGCGCCGGTACCGGGGAAGGTCGGGCTGGTTACAGGGGGCGGCTCCGGCCATAAACCGGCGTTCGTCGGCTATGTCGGCAGGAACATGGTGGACGCCTGCGCCGTGGGCGAAGTCTTCACCTCGCCGACCGCCAAAGCATTTTGCGACGCCTTCATCGCCGCCGACTCCGGGAAAGGCGTCGCTTGCCTGTACGGCAACTTTGCCGGCGACAACATGAATGTGAAACTGGCGCAGCGTATGGTGCAAAAAAACAACATAGAGGTTCGCACCGTCGTGGCGAACGACGACGTCCCATCGGCGCCGAAAGCGGAATCGGAAAAGCGCAGGGGCGGCGCGGGCGAGATTTTCATGTGGAAGACCGCAGGGGCGAAGGCCGCGCTCGGCGCGAGCCTGGACGAGGTCATCGCGGTTGCGCAAAAGGCCATCGCCAACACACGCAGTGTAGGCGTGGGCCTGACGCCCTGCACAATCCCAGCGGTGGGCAAGCCCAATTTCGAAATAGCCGACGGAAAAATGGAGCTCGGTATCGGGCACCACGGGGAGCCGGGCGTGTCCGTTACGAATTTAAAGCCCGCAGACGAAATCGCGGCGTTGATGCTCGACATCATACTGCCCGACCTGCCGTTCGAGAGCGGCTGCGAAGTCGCGGCGATCGTTTCCGGGCTGGGCGCGACGCCGCTGATGGAAACGTACATCCTCTACAACCGCGCCCACGACATCCTTGCAGAAAAAGGCATTACAGTATATCGCTCCTATGTCGGCAACTATTTCACATCACTGGAGATGATGGGCATCACGGTTACGCTGATGCGCATCGACGATGAGCTGAAGGGGCTGATTGACGCAGAGGCGGACTCTATGGGCATAGCGCAATTTAAGTATTAAGGCGAAGGCCGGTATAAACGGGATAAAAATGGATGATTAATGTGTGGAGAGAAGCGAGCAGAGGAATGTGACGCAGGAAAATGCGACACGGGAGAATGCGACGCGGAAGAATGCGATACTGGAGAATGTGACGTATGAATAATACATTTGAGGAAAAAAGCGCCGGCGCAGTTATTTATAATTTGACTACAGTCATCCAGAACAACAAAGACTATTTGAGCGAAATCGACGGGGCGACCGGAGACGGCGACCACGGCGTGAACATGAATAAGGGCTTTACAATGTGTCGCGCTCAGCTTGAAGGCAATATCGGCGACATCGGATTGGCGGCGGCGGCCGACGCCCTTGGCAACACACTGCTCTCTGAAATTGGCGGCTCCATGGGGCCGCTCTACGGCACATTTTTCATCGAGATGGGCGAAAACATTTACGGAAAAGAGCAACTGGGCGCCGGGGACTTTCTAGAAATGCTGAAAGCCGGGCTGGCGGGTATAACCTCTATTGTGCCGACACAGCTAGGCGACAAGACATTGCTGGACGTTCTCATTCCGTCAATCGGCGCGTTCGAGACCGCGCTGGCCGCCGGCGACGATTTTGCCGGGGCGCTGGCGGCGCTGAAGGTAGCGGCGGCCGCGTCCAGGGAGGCGACAAAAGACATGATCGCAAAAGTCGGGCGCGCGGCCACCCTGGGCGAGCGCTCCCGGGGGTTCTACGACGCCGGCGCCACCTCCTGCGCCCTGATCCTGGCAAGCATGGCGGACACAGTGCTGGCGCTGTTAGAACAATAGAGGGGCGCAAAAAATAAATATTTATATGTATTTGGATATTTACAAGCGGACGACCAAGTGCAGCCGTCCGCTTGTACGTTTTTGTATAATAACCAATACCTTGTTGGATTTTGTATATCGGCGCGATGAAGACATCGCGCCCTACGAAGATTGCATTTGTTTCTGCATGGGACGACCGCCCCGGTCGTCCGTTCTTGTTTATTAACCTACCTAATCAACCCTTCGCCGCCATATGGCGTATAGCGTCATATCGCTTGTCAATACAAACGTTTGGCCTGGATCATATCTCACGCCTAAATTGTCGGGGCGCGAGTTCCAATTCATAAATTCATACCCCTGAAAGCTAACGCCTGCGGATGTCGTGCTTTTCACTGTATAAAAGCTGCCCGGGATTAAATTGTCGTCGGTGCTGCCGCCGATGCCGCCACCGGGATGATAGGTGACAGAATATGTAACCGGGATAGGTATCCATTGCGCGTACAGGATGAGGAAGCTTCTTAGCGTGACATTCTGGCTTACCGCATATGGCACGCCGCTGCCGTCGGGCATCGTGTTCCAGCCTGCGAAAATGTACCCGTTGCGCGTATACCCTCTGTTTGTTATTGTTATATTTCCGCGCGAGTCGGTCGTGTCAACTTCTATCGACCCCGAGCCGCCGTTTGGATAATAAATAACAATTTGATAGTTTGAATCGTCCACCCACTGAGCATATAAAGTGAAATTGCCGTTCAACGTTAACCGATCGCCGTTCACGATCCGCATCCCCGAGCCGTCCGGCTGGGAGTTCCAGCTATCAAAGACATAACCGGGCCTGTTGTAACCTTGACTGAACACTGTCTGTGTCGAGCCGAATGGGTAAGCATATGAGTTGATACCGCCGACCCCGCCGTTTGGATGGTATGTCAACGTAACGGGTGGTTGGATTTTAACGTAATGATGGATAATATTGATGGTCTGGTTGGCTGCGATAGTGCCCGATATGGGGGCGCTGCCCTGAGGTATGCCAAAATATACATAGTCTGTAATCGATATGGGCAGGTATGGCCCGTAGGGGCCTGCCGTAACGGAGTGCGTTTCGCTGTAGAGTACCGCGCCGCTGTCCCTGTCCGCATGAATTACGTTGACAGTCCCCTTGTCTTCAAAAATGCCCGAGCCCACCCAGAGAGCCGGGCGATAATGGCCATAATAGCCGATGGTCGTGTGTTGGTTAACGCGACCCTGGGTCCGCTCGCCCGAGCCGCCCGAATAGGCGACGCAGCCGGCGTACATGTAAGACTGCCCAGGCGTCCGCAGCCAGTATGCCGGGGTCTGGTTCGCGCCGGTATATCTGGGCAGCAGCCTCATATAGTTGTTGTACGCGGCGTTGGAGCTTCGCTCGATCGTGGCGGTGCCGCCCCCTTGCCGCGTCAGATACTCCGTGGAGCAGTACAAAGCCGCCTCGCAATAGCTGAGCGCGAAAGCCACGTCGTTGCCAGTGGGGGCAGCAGAACCCATGGGCAGGCTGATGCCGTCAATGTAGTCCGTCCCGTAGGTGCCCCAGTTGGACATGGCGCTGTTTGCTACGACAAAGCTGCGCAGCCTGGCGCTGCTGGACAATCTGCTGTTGTACCAGTTGTTGAACTCGGAACGCGGGATGGAACTCGAGTACGAATTGTTCAGCGCGCTGTTGTACCATGTGGCACTGCCCGTGAGGGGTTCCTGCCGGATGATCAGCGAATAGTCGCCGTAGCGCGCGATTTCGATCCACGCCGAGCTGTCGCCCGTCCTGTCCCTGGCCAGCGTCCTGCCTTCAACGGCGACGGGCCTTGCCGCCGCAGCCGAAACGGCGACGGGCTGCGCCGCCAGCAACGTCGTCAAAAGCAGCGCTGTAATGATCAATGTTGTAATAAACCTTCTTTTCATTGCAACAACCTCCAGTGCACGATAATGTTTGAGGTGAAATAACTTTAGTTCTTATATTATAGAATAAATATATATATTAAGTCATAAACATTAATAATTATTCACAAGTCTTAATAATTTTCATTAGATGCATGGAGGTAAATTAGATGCATGGAGGTAAATTAGATGCATGGAGGTTAAAAAAGGGCGGACATGCAAATGGGGACTCCCCGCCCCAACGAATCATATATTATGCATCCGTCAGAGCGGGCGTCCCCGCTATACGCGTAATTCTTAAATACAATCGAATGATATACGCATATTTCGCACATACATAATGTGCGTAATTTTAATGTGCGCTATTTAAATGTATGCTATCTTGTTTGGCTCGACCGGGTGGGCGCCTTTCGTGTCTGTCGCCGCGCCGATGGATATCGCTACTGCGAATTCGTATGTGTCGGGGAATTTTAGCAGTTTATTGAAATAATCTGCCCTCGGGCCGGTGAAAGCGGCGTCGGGCATGCCCAGAATGACCGAGCCAAGGCCGAGCGAGTGCGCGGCAAGCGCGATGTTCTGCACCGCTATGCCGCAGTCGAGGCGCGCCCATTTGGGCGTGGGGCCATTCACGTTCGCGGCGATGAATATGACGGCAGGCGCGCCGTAAAAGATGTCGCCGACGTCCCTGTTGAGGTTTTTTGACGATTCGGCGTTGATCTCCGCAAGGATGGCGCCGTCCTGGACTACCGTAAAATGCCACGGCTGCGCGTTCCGCGCGCTAGGCGACTGCACCGCCGCCAAGAGTATGGCGTCCAACTGTTCCTTAGTGAGCGGGTCTTTCTTATAAGCGCGGTTGCTGCGCCTATCCGCGATGGCTGCCAATACGGGGTTAGACATAGTTATTTATCTCCCTTCGCGATGTTTTGTTAATTATACACCCACGTATTGAGAGTAGCTATTCTTTTTGGACAATCTTTTCACTATCGTTTGTTCGGTGTTCGGTTGTTCGGATGATCGGTTGCGATATCGTATCTATAAACTTTTGTTCGGCAGTTCGATTGTTCGGTTACGCCATTGTATCTATAAACTTTGTTGAAAAACTCAGGCGATCTGCTCGTAAATATCATATTTTATTGCATCGCACCGCCACAAGACTCGCAGAATTTGGCGTTGCTGGAAGAAGCTGCCGCCCCGCAGTTGGGGCATACCCTCGGGCCGGTGGGCGCGGCCACTGCGGTTGACGCGGTTGCTGCAGTTGCTGCGGCTGCTGCGGCTACCGGCGATGAGACCGACGCCGACGCTGGCGCCGGTGTGGGCACAGATGTAGTCGCAGGCGCCGGTGCGGGTGCAGATGTAGTCACTGGAGCGTGCGCGGGCGCGTGCGCGGGCGCGTATGGCGCCGCAACCGGCTGTGCCGCCGAGCGCGCGTTGTTAAGCGCTTGCTTTATTTCGTCAAGCTGGCGCTCTAACTCCCGGCACTCCCTGGAGGTGCTGTCTACCCTCATCGTATTGAGCTTAAATTCGATTTCGCTGAAATAGGGCGAGTTGACGTCGATGGCTACTTTATAATCGAGCTCCACCTTGTATTGCCTGGGGAACTGTCTGACCATTTTGCCGTCCTTGTCTTTTGTCAGAATCTCGGTCCTGCTTTCCTCGACATTGGTTCGGCAGCCGCTTATCTGAGAAAGGTTGATAACATCGGGGTTATCGTTTTGCCAGCGGTTAGACGATGTGACGATGAACTTGCCCGCGCTATCGTCGATCAGCACTTTTGTCCATCCCCCAAGCTCCCGGGTCACCCGAAAGGCTGCCACCTCCGCTTTGTTCGCCTCGCGGTATTCAAGGTGCTTTTTTATTTCGGCCAGGGCAGTCCTGCGCCGGTCGGTGGCAAACGGCGAGAGTTTTTTCGCGCATTTTGAACATATATTTCCATCATCCAATTTCCTGTTGCCCAAAAGGCCTATCTTTTCGCCGCATGCATCGCAAAATTTCTTGTCAAATAGTCCCATGATTTTTCTCCTTCTTTCCTGCCACGCTGGTGGAGGCGCCTGTCGTGATTATTATTATAAATGAAATGCATGACAGAATTATAGACAGTATTTTTGCCCCGCGCCCTACCCGTGGCGGCTAGTCTTTAATTATAAATCCATAAATGAATGGATGCATTATGGGTTCGGTCATGCATATGAATTAATATTATGGGCGCGGTAATGCATTTTTCTTGACAAAATTTGGATTTTAGTATAACATCGCCGTGTTCAATGCTACTAATTATAGGTTTTTTGTAATAATGTTCACATAAACAATATTGGAGGAATGCAAATGAAAGCCAGGAAGATTTTAGCTATGCTCATGGCAATTATTATGGTCGCCCTTGTGGCGGCGTCGTGCGGTGGCGGTGGCGGCGGCGGCAACGCGCCGACTGCGGCGGCGACGACAGCCGCAGCCACAACTGCTGCTGCGGCTGCGACGGAAGCACCGGCGGATACGGAAGATGAAGAGGGTGAGGAAG